>Ga0307476_10000708_pt1 | contig 23650 bp, 22 predicted proteins | sample atmos_gasesECM2C_2_FD_203314 | JGI IMG/M metagenome (GOLD analysis project Ga0307476, IMG submission 203314) | Hardwood forest soil microbial communities from Morgan-Monroe State Forest, Indiana, United States - atmos_gasesECM2C_05 | ecosystem: Environmental > Terrestrial > Soil > Temperate...
GGCGCACGCCCTCGGGGTTTTTGGTGGGGGGGTAAAAGTCCCAAACAAAAACCCCCCCCCTCACCGGGGGTGGCCGGGGGGGGGGACCGCAGCCGCAACGCTTACGCAAGCTTCACGGCCGCGGACCCCCACCTGCGAGCTTTGCATAGCCGATGCTTCGCATCGGCGTTCTTAGCACTAAGAATGGCGGCCGAAGGCCGCCTCGCCTCCCCCTTTCAGGGGGAGGAATTTAGATCACATCGACTTCAGCAGATTGTCGGCGCCGGAGATTTCGGCCTTGCCCGGCGCATCTTCGACGTTGAGCGTCTTCACCACGCCGTCGTCGACCACCATGGCATAGCGCTGCGAGCGCACGCCCAGGCCGCGTTCGGTGAGATCCGCTGTCAGGCCAAGCGCCTTGGCCCAGTTGCCGCTGCCGTCGGCGAGAAACTCGATGGCGTCGCCGCCGGACGCCTTCTTCCAGGCGTCCATGACGAACACGTCGTTGACGCCGGTCACCGCGATGGTGTTGATGCCCTTGGCCTTGATCGCGGCCGCGTTCTTGACGAAGCCCGGCAGGTGGTTCTTGTGGCAGGTCGGCGTGAACGCGCCCGGCACTGCGAACAGCACCACTTTCTTGCCCTTGAACAATTCGTCCGTGGTCATCGGCTTTGGGCCTTCGCCGGTCATCACCGTGAAGGAGCCGTTGGGTACGCGGTCGCCGACTTTGATAGCCATGACTTCAATCCTCTTTGGGTTTTAGGAACTTTGGGGGTTCAGGAACTTTACAGGTTTATGGCAGGACGTTTCTCAGGCGCACAAATTAGCGCGGCTAGTGCAAACTAGTCGAGATGGATGGGAACCTCGATGGCGTCGTCGCCGGAGACCGCCGTGAAGGTCAAGGTGACGTCGTTGGCGCTGGCGCCGGGCGGCAGCCCATCGAGATCGAAGGTGAAGCGCCGGCGCTCGCCGTCGGTGCCGCTGGGCTCGGGCAGCGGCAGCGACCAATCGGGCGTCGGGCCTTCGACAAAGAGATCGAGCGGCGCATCGTTGGGCGCTGCGACCTCGACGACGACGCGATCGTGCTCGCCGCCCGGCTCGCGATGGGCCGAAATCACCCCGAGGCCTTTGCCGGCGCCGGGCGCGACGCGGCGCGGCACGCGCAGCTCTTCTTTTTCCAGCACCGTCTCTTCGGCGCCGTCGCCGGACAGCGCCAGCTCGAGCGTCGCCTCGGCCGGCACGCATAGATTGCCGCAGACGGCATAGTTGAGCTTCAAATGCACCGACGCATGCTTGGCCGCGTCCTTTTGAACAACGCGCAGCGGCAGCACAATCCGGCCGACATAGCCGATGGAATTGCCGCCGGCGCCGTCAGGAAAGCGCTCCGGCGCCGGCCACTCGACGGCGACCGATTTGACGTTCTCGGAGCCGGAAAAATCGAATGTCGGCGGCACGCCCGAATCGCCAGGCTCACGCCAATAGGTCTTCCAGCCGGCATCGAGCCGGATTTCGACGCCGGCGTGCAGATAAGTCGCGTCGGCGGACTTCATCACCGAACCGGCGATGAGTCGCGCCTGCGCGTGCGGTTGCTTGTCCCAGGGCGACGCGTCCTGCGCGCGGGCCGCTGCCGGGCCGGCCAGAGCGGCCAGCGCCGTCGTCACAATCGTTAATCGCGGGGCGACGAGCATGCCGCTGTCTAGGGCGAAACGCGCGCCCATGCCACTGACATGATTGTGACTATCGGCAAATTGACATGTTACTGCCGCAACATCGCAATTGCGCCCACCGTAAGGCATGGAAGCTATTCATGAACTTTTGACCGCGCCGTTCGTTTGCAAACGCGGGGTGATCGGCTAACCTTTCGGGCATGAAATTGCCACGTGGTAATTCGCCAAAGCGCGGGCGCGGTTATCTGGACGGCCAGATGCTGATAGCCATGCCGGCCATGCTGGACGAGCGCTTTGCGCGCTCGCTGATCTATGTCTGCGCGCACTCCTCCGAAGGCGCCATGGGCATCGTCGTCAACCATCCGGCGCCGAACATCAGCTTTTCCGATTTGCTGGTGAAGCTCGACGTCATTCCAGCCGCCGACCGCATCCAATTGCCGACGCGTGCCGGCGGCGTGAAGGTGATGCGCGGCGGGCCGGTCGAGACCGAGCGCGGCTTCGTGCTGCACTCCGCCGACTTTTTCATCGAGAACTCGACGCTGCCGATCGCCGAGGGCATTTGCCTCACCGCCACCATCGACATCCTCAAGGCGATCGCCCGCGGCGACGGCCCGGCCAGCGCCATCCTCGCGCTCGGCTATGCCGGCTGGGCGCCGGGCCAGCTCGAGACCGAGATCCAGGGCAACGGCTGGCTGCATTGTACGGCCGACTCCGAGCTGGTCTTCGGCCCTGACGTCGGCGGCAAATACGACAAGGCCTTGAAGAAGATCGGCATCGATCTCGGCATGCTGTCGAGCGAGGCCGGGCACGCGTGACAGGGATCAGTAATCAGGCATCAAGTATCAAGAATCTGCCGGCACTTTCTTGATACCTGTTTCCTGATGCCTGATGCCCGGATCCGGCAACAGCTCGCGCGCTTTCTCCGCCGTCATCGGTGCGCCGAACAGAAAGCCTTGTGCGTATTCGCAGCCGAGCTGCGATAGCTCGACCGCGTCGGAATCGGTTTCGGCGCCTTCCGCCACCACGTCCATGCCGAGATCGTGGGCCAGCGACACGATCGAGCGCAGGATCACCGGGCGCGTGCCTTTGGCCGTGGTGCGCACGAACGACTGGTCGATCTTGATGGTGTCGAACGGAAAGCGCTGCAGATAGGACAGCGAGGAATAGCCGGTGCCGAAATCGTCGAGTGCCAGGCCGGCGCCAAGCTCGCGAATCCGCAGCAGCATCTGGGCCGCGTGTTCCGGATTTTCCATCACCACCGATTCGGTCAGCTCGAGCTTGAGCGTGCCGCGCGCCACCACCGAACGCGTCAGCACCGAACGCAGATCCTGGATCAGATCGTGGCGCAGCAATTGGCGCGACGACACGTTGACACTGACAAAAAGCGTATTGCGGTGGCGCAATGTGCGCTGCCAGGTGCTGAGCTGCTTGGCGGCGCGCTCCAGCACGAACAGACCCAGCTCGACGATCAGCCCGGTCTCTTCCGCGATGGTGATGAATTCGGCGGGTGACATCCGCCCGAGTTTTGGATGGTTCCAGCGCGCCAGCGCCTCGAAGCCGGCGACGGAGCGGTCGTCGAGCCGCACGATCGGCTGGTAGAGGATGGCAATCTCCTCCCGTTCGATGGCGCGGCGCAGATCGGATTCCAGCGTCAGCCGGTCGGTCTTGCGCGCGCGCATCGCCGGCTTGAACACTTCGATGCGATCGCCGCCGCCGCGCTTGGCGTGATACATCGCGAGCTCGGCATCCTTGAGTACCTCTTCGCCGCGCTGCGGTTCGTTGTCGCCGAGCGTCATGCCGATCGAGCCGGTGACGAAAATCTCGCGGTCGTTGAAGGTGATCGGCGCGCGCAAAGTGCGCCGGATGGTCTGGGCGATGGCCGTGACGCGCTCGGCGCCGCTCTCCGAAAGCAAAATCAGCGCGAACTGATCGCCGGAGAGGCGGGCGAGCGTGTCCTGCGCCTTGATGACCCGGCCGAGGCGGCGCGCCAAGGTCAGCAGGATCGAATCGCCGACCGCCATGCCGACGGAGTCGTTGACCTGCTTGAAGCGGTCGAGGTCGATCACCATCACGGTCGGCTTGAGCGCACTGCCGGTCTTGGCGAGGCCGAGCACGGCATCGAGCCGGTCGAGGAACAATTCGCGGTTGGGCAGGCCGGTGAGATTGTCGTGCACCGCATCGTGCAGCAAGCGCTCCTCGGCGGTTTTGGCTTCGGTGACGTCGGTCAGCGTGCCGACCAGACGGATCACTTCGCCGTCCGAGCCGACCACCGGCCGCGCCCGCAGCGCGAGCCACAGGTAATGGCCGTCCGCCGTGCGCATGCGGAAATCCTGGGTGACCCTGCCGCGCCGCTGTTCGAGCACGTTGTCCAGGGTGGCGCGGAAGCGGTCGCGGTCGAGCGGATGCAATACGTCGAGCCACTTCGCCGCGGAGCCTTCCAGCGTGCCGACTTTGAGGCCGAGCGCGGTTTCGGTTTCCGGGCTGGTGAAAACCTTGTCGGCGGCGACGTCCCAATCCCAGATCATGTCGCCGGCGCCGGTGAGCGCCAGCGCGCGGCGCTCGACGTCGGAGACGATGCCTTGGGTGATGCCGCCGGCGAAGGCGTGCTGCATCACCGTAAAGCCGATCAGCATGACGATGAGGACGAGGCCGCCAAGCAGCGCCGGGCCGACGATATCGTTGGTGACAAAGCCCAACACGGTCAACGCGGCACCGACCACCCAGACAACCAAGAGGAGCCAGGTCGGAATCAGCATCACCGCGCGGTCGTAGCCGTGGGTCGAGAGATAGACGACCAGGATGAAGCCGAACACGGCGACCAGGAACAGCGAAATGCGCGCGATGCCGGACGCGATATCGGGCGAGAACAACGCGATGCCGACCAGGGCGCCGAGGAAAGCGAGCCAGCCGACGGTGATGTGGGCGTAGCGCACGTGCCAGCGGTTGAGATTGAGATAGGCGAACAGGAACACCAACAGCGTCGCCGCCAGGATCGCTTCGCCCGACGCGCGCCAGATGCGCTCGGCGCCGGCCGACATGTCGAACACCTTGTTCCAGAACCCGAAGTCGATGCCGATATAGACCAGCACCGCCCAGCCGAGCGCGGCCGCGGCCGGGAACATCACGCTGCCTTTGACGACGAAGAGGATCGTAAGGAACAGCGCCAGCAAGCCGGCAATGCCGATGACGATGCCCTGATACAGCGTCAGCGAATTGACCTTGTCTTTGTAGGCGTCGGGCTCCCATAGATAGAGCTGCGGCACGTTGGGCGTGCGCAGCTCGGCGACGAAAGTGATCACGGTGCCTGGATCGAGCGTGACGCGGAACACGTCGGCGTCGGCGCTCTCCTGCGGTTCGGGCGGATCGCCCGAGGACGGCGTGATGTAGACGATGCGCGAGCGGCCCAGGTCGGGCCAGATCAATCCGGAGCCGACCATGCGGTAATGCGGCGCGACGATGAGGCGGTCGATCTGCTCGTCGCCGTTATTGGCGAGCGCGAACACCGCCCAGTTCTTGCCGGCTTCGCGGGCGCGCACCTCGATGCGCCGCACGATGGCGTCGGCGCCGGGCGCGGTCGAAACCTGGATGCGGTCGCCTTCGGTGTGCTGCAAGTCGACGGCGTCGGTGAGATCGATGGCCGCCGCATCGGTGCGCACATTGACAGCCTCGACCGCGTGCGCGGCGGAAACGCCGGCGACGGTGATGATCGCCAAAGCGGCAAGGGAGCCGCGCAAGCTTGCGGCGCGCAGAAATGCCAACAATCGCCCTCCGGGGCCGGCAGCCGGCGCCAATCGCGCCACCACGATCACATGTCCCCCGAAACGATAGCGAACCGGCTTTGCGCCGAATTCGCGGCCACTGGCTTGCCGGGCACCAAAACGACCCAAAACCCCTGTGCCATAAGGCCTTAGTAGCTCTTGCCAGGGCCCAGGGCAAGGATATTGCCGTTTACTTTCAAAGGGTCAGGGCGAACTCGGCCGGGCATTTTGCCGCCGGTGAGGGGGGCCGGCGTGTGACAAGCGCAACCGGCGCGATTAACATTTGCGTCGTTGAAGGACGCGACGATGCCTGGGATCGACCCGGACGATCTGCCGAAGAAAAAGATCACCCACGAGATGGGGCAGGAATTGACATTGCTGTCGGTGGGCGAGCTCGCCGAGCGGATTGCGCTGCTCAAGGACGAGATCGCGCGCCTCGAAGCGGAGGTGAAGCGCAAGAACGCGTCCAAATCGGCGGCGGATATGTTCTTCAAGAAATAAGGTTTAGAAATTTGGTTAACGGCGGTTGGCTCCCGTATTTCAAGCCAAACAAATTTGGTTAATGACAGCCGGCCACACATCTCATATTAAGCTGTAGAAAGATTCGGCAAGTTTCTGCGATTCCTTAACCTTTCGTTAAGCTTTCTCGTTCATTACAGGTATTGTCCATCTTCTGGACATCGAGTGGCTCCTGTCCACTCTGTTTGACGCCTCCCTGTTATCACCTTGAGCCGCCGGCAACGGCGGCTCTTTTTTTATGCTTTTGCGGTATCGAGGCATTCGGCGCGGCAACTATGTCCAAACCTTTGCCGGCAACCCGGCTGGACTCGAAGCCCGGCGCGAGCGATGCTGTCCGCCGGTGTGAGGCGTACCAATGTCCGAGAAGCGTTCGATCGAGGCCAATGCGGTCTCCTTCAGTGAGCGGCTGGCCAATTCGCAAGTCTTCGCCACCCTGTTTCGCGACGGGATGGCGCTGGTCGAGGAGACGGCGAGCTATCTCGACGGTGCGGGCCGCACGGAATCCAAGAAACTCGAACGCAGCGCCGCTCTGGTTTACGCCACCGAAAGCATGCGGCTGACCACCCGGCTGATGCAGCTTGCCTCATGGCTGTTGCTGCATCGCGCGGTCAAGGAAGGCGAGATGACGCTCGCCCAGGCCAGCAAGGAAAAAAGCAAGGTGCGGCTCGCGGCTTGCGAGCCGGGCGATGCGAAGTCGATTGCGCTGTTGCCGGAGAAGCTCCGGGAGCTGATCGGCCGCTCGGTCAAGCTGCAGACCGAAGTGCGCCGCCTCGACGCGACCATGCACGCGCCGGCGCCGATGAAGATGGCGGTCGGGAATCCGGTCGAGCGGCAGATGGGCTTGCTGAAGGCCGCGTTCGAATCCGACGGACTGTGAGCCTCACTTCACCGGCGCCGCATCGGGGATGAAGCGCTGACCGAACACCGGCTCCTTATAGGGCGTTGGCGGCAATTCCCACGCACCCGTTGACGGCGGCCGCACCTCTGCATCCACATGCACGTCGAGCAGGAACGGTTTGTTGGCTTTGATGGCGTGTTCGAGGGCGCCGCGGAAATCCTCCGATTTGGTCACGGTGAGCGCGTCGACGCCGGCGGCCCTCGCCCAGGCGGCGAAATCCGGATTGAACGGCTTTTTGTTGGCGCCTTGGTGGAACATCGTTCCGTATTCGCGACCGGCGAACATGCCGAGCTGGATATCGCGGATCGAGACCCAGCCGAAATTGTTCCAGATCACCCAGACCACCGGAATGTCATATTCGACCGCGGTGCACAGCACATGCGGCACCATGGTGAAGCAGCCGTCGCCAGTCACCGCGACCACCGGCCGGTCCGGCGCCGCCAATTTTGCGCCGAGCGCGCCGGATGCGCCGAAACCCATGCCGGAAAAGCCCCAGGAGTTGAGCATGCATTGCGGTTTTCGCGCGTTCCAGAACTGCATGTACCAATTGTGACTGACGCCGACATCGCAGCAGATGATGCCGTCCGGCGGCAGCACCGCTTGGCAATCGGCCACCACGCGCTCGGGCCGCATCGGCGAGGCATGGATGTCAAAATTCGGCCGAGTGAAGGTTTCCCACTCGGCGCGCCACTTGGCGATATCGGCGAGCCATCCCCCCTCCCTTCCCTCCCCCGCTCGCGGGGGAGGGTTAGGGTGGTGGTGTTTGGCGCCGCGCCCATCCAGCTCGGCCAGAAGCTGGCGCAGGAAGGTGCGGGCGTCGGCGAGGATGCCGAGATCCGGCGGATAATTGCGGCCAAGCTCGGCCGGATCGACATCGACATGGATGAGTTTGGTGTGCGGAAAATTCCACGAATAGCCGGGCATCCATGACGACGCCGAGCGGTCGTCGAAGCGAGCGCCGATGGCGATCACCACATCGGAACGGCGGCCGGCTTCGTTGGCGGGAAACGCGCCGTTACGCCCGATGAAGCCGAGCGACAGCGCATCGGTCATGTCGATGCAGCCCATGCCGTTGGGCGACGAGATCACCGGGATGCCGAGTTTTTTGGCAAACTCGGTCAATTCGCGGCTCGCTTCCGACAGGGTGACGCCGTGGCCGATGAAAAGCACCGGGCGCTCTGCGGCAAGGATCATGTCGAGCGCGCGCGCGATATCGTCGGGCGAGGCGCCGCTTCTTTGGGTGTTAAACGGCGGCGCCGGCGGCGGCATCTCGACGTCGTCTTCCTCCTGAAAGACGTTGAAGGGAACGTCGATATTGACCGGCCCCGGCCGGCCCGACAGCATCGTGGTCATGGCCTGGCGCAGCGCCAGCGGCAGCATGTCGACGCGGGTCGGCTGGAAGCTGCGCTTCACCACCGGGCGCAGCACATTGACGAAATCGGCCTGGAAATGCCGGTTGATCTCCTGGAACGGGCTGCGGTTGAACTGCGATGTCGGCACATTGGCGGTGATGGCAAGCAGCGCCGAGGAATCGGTCAGCGCGCAGGCCAGCGGCATGACGATATTGGCCGAGCCCGGCCCGCACGAGGTCAGCGTTGCCACCGGCTGGTGGCGCACCCGGAAATAGGCGTCCGCCATATGGGCCGCGACCTGTTCGTGGCGCGGCGAGACGAGCTTGATGCGGTCGCGGGCCTCGTAGAGCGGATCGAGCATGCCGACATTGCCGTGGCCGCAAATGCCGAACACGTAAGGAATATCGTTGGCGATCAGATAGTCCGTGATCAGCTCGGCGCCCTTCATGCGTGGCATTGCGGCTCCTTCAGGTCGTCAAAGCGGGTGTGCGGCGCAACCTAGACTGCGCTAGAGTTGATGCGCAATAGTCGACGGAAAGGCAATGAGCACGTTGCAAGGAATGGACCGATGATCTTGCTCTCCAATGGCGGAACCAACGCGCACCGCAGCCGGGCGCCTTCGGATACGATGGTGATCGGCACCGTCGACGGCGTCGTTGTGCTCGAGCGCTCAGCGCAGGGACTTCAGCACCATGCCTGGAGGATCAAGCACCGCGCGCTCGGCGGCTGTTCGGTCAGCGCCGTCACCGCGTCGGAAGACGGCGCCTTGTATGCCGCGACCCACGGCTTTGGCGCCGCGCGCAGCGACGACGGCGGCTATACCTGGACCTGGATCCTCGAAGGCCTCGACCACATGGATCTATGGTCGGCGCGCGCCGGTAAGCTCAAGGGCCGCGACGTGGTCTGCGTCGGCGCGCTGCCGGCGCATCTTTATATCAGCGAGAACGGCAAAACCTGGCGCGAACTGCCGGCGCTGCGCAACGCGCCCAGCGTCGGCAAATGGTGCTTTCCGCCGCCGCCGCGCATCGGTCACGTCAAGGATATCGTGTTCGACGGCGACCGCTTGCTGGTCGGTATCGAGATCGGCGCACTTCTGGTGTCGAAGGATTTTGGCGAAAGCTTCACCGAGCTTGTTGTCGATCCCGATCCGGTCGAGTGCGATATCCATCGGGTGCTGGTGCATCCCGATCGGCCGCATCGGCTCATCGTCGCCAACGGCATCGTCGGCGTGGTGTCGAGCGACGACGACGGCGCCACGTGGCGCAAGAACCCGATGCCGCCGCACGCCGATTATCCCGACGCCATCGTTGTGCATCCCGACGCGCCGGACACGGTGTTCCTCACCGCGGGCGTCGGCTGGCCGTCGCACTGGTATGAGATCGGCAAAGCGCGCGGCAAGATCGCGCGCAGCCGCGACGGCGGCAATACCTGGCAGCGCCTGCTCGGCGGCTTGCCGAACGGCCAGCGCGCTCTGTTCTCGGCGCTCACCATCGAAGCGTGGCCGGAAGGTTCGGCGCTTTATGCCGTCGATACCGACGGCGAGGTTTTCGAGAGCACCGACGAAGGCGACACTTGGACGATCATGGCCGAGGTGCCGCCGGTGTCGAAAGGCGAGTTCTATCGCGCCTTGGCGCGGGATCGCGGCAAGTTGGCGGTGGACGATATCGTCGTCAGCAAGACCGCCAGTGAACGGCTCGCCAGGGTGGTCGCGCGCCGCTGAAGATCAGAAGCGCGGCTTGAACGACGAGCCGATCTTCTCGATATGGCCGGCGAACGGGAAGCCGACATGGCCTGGGAAAACCAGCGCGCCGGTCGTCGCGCAATCGTCCAACACGCGGCGGCGGCTGACTCTTGCTTCCTCGACATTCGAGTTCTTCGGGAAATTCCAGTCCGGATAATAGACCTGCAGCAGGTGATGAAAGACGTCGCCGATGAGCGTCGCGCGGTTGCCGCCGACGTTCAGATTGAAGACAAAATGTCCCGGTGAATGACCGCCGGCGGGCTGAATGTCGATGAACTCGTCGAGGCGATGCGGCCCGGTCACCAGATCGGCGCGCCCGGCTTCGACCACCGGCACGACGCATTCGCGGAACGAGCCGAATTCCGTCGGCGCGGTGGCGGGGTCGCTGTCGAGTTTCTGGAAATAATCGAAATCAAGTTTTGAGAACACATAGCGCGCGTTCGGGAACGTCGGCGCCCACTTGCCGTCCTTGAGTTGCGTGTTCCAGCCGACATGGTCGTGATGCAGGTGCGTGCACATCACCATATCGATCTCGTCGGGCCGCGCGCCGGCCGCGGCAAGGCGGTCGAGCCACGGCGTGTCGAGCATGTTCCACCACGGCCGCAGCGGCCGCGATTTCTGGTTGCCGCAGCAGCCGTCGATCAAGATCTTGCGGCCGTCGAGCTGCAACAGCCAGCTGTGCACGCTCAGCTTGATCTTGCGCGAGTCCGGATCGTAGTGGTGCGGGCTGAGCCAGTGCGCGTGCTCGGCGAGATGCGCCTCGGTCACCGCCGGAAAAATCTCTGTCACCGGATAGATCGGCAGATAGGTTTCCTCGATGCGGGTGACGGTGGCGTTGCCGACCTTGAAGACTGACATCGGCCCCGCCCGCTATCGCCGGTCCTGCCGCCGCGGATTTAGCCCTTGAGGAAGCCCGAGAACTTCTTGTTGAAGCGCGACAGGCGGCCGCCGCGGTCGAGCAGATGCTGCTGGCCGCCGGTCCAGGCCGGGTGCGATTTCGGGTCGATGTCGAGATGCAGCGTATCGCCCGGCTTGCCCCAGGTGGTCCGGGTGGTGAACTCGGTACCGTCGGTCATGATCACTTTGACGGTGTGGTAGTCGGGATGGGTGTCGGGTTTCATGGCTTCATCGACTGCTAATTGTTGAAATTTGACGGCTCTATAACGCGCCAGCGCTCCGGCGGCAAGCCGCCGCAATTGACCGGCATCGGCGGGACAGGGCATTAGCATCACGCCTGCTCACGGCGTCCGACAGGACTGTCGGCCTCAGGCCGGAGACGCGAGACGATGGAAAGACAGGAATTCCGTGCCGCCGGATCGCTCGCGGCGGTGTTCTCCGTCAGGCTTCTCGGCCTGTTCATGATCTATCCGGTCTTTGCCGCCTATGCTCGAGGCCTCAACGGCGCCACGCCCTATCTGATCGGCGAGGCGCTGGGCATCTACGGGCTCACGCAAGGGCTTTTGCAGATTCCCTTCGGTCTGTTGTCGGACCGGGTCGGCCGCAAAGTCATGATCGTCGTTGGCCTGATCCTGTTCGCCGCCGGCAGCGCGGTGGCGGCGGTCTCCACGTCGATCGGCGGCGTCATCGTTGGCCGCGCGCTCCAGGGCTCCGGCGCGGTCGGCTCGGTGATCCTGGCGCTGGTCGCCGATCTGACGAGCGAGGAAAGCCGCACCAAGGCCATGGCGCTGGTCGGCATCAGTATCGGTGCTTCCTTCATGATCGCGATCGTGGCGGGACCGATCCTTGCCAATTATATCGGCGTCGCCGGCATATTTTGGCTGATGGTGGGGCTGGCGCTTATCGGCATCGCGATTACGGAAGTCGTCGTGCCGACGCCGCGTCTCGTGCGCGCGCACCGCGATGCCGAGGCGGTGCCGGCATTGATCGGTGCGGTGTTGCGCGACCCGCAATTGCTGCGGCTCGATGTCGGCATATTCGTGCTGCATGCCATGTTGACAGCGAACTTTCTGGTCGTGCCCGGCCTGTTGCGCACCACGTTCGGCATGCCGGTCCAGGAGCAATGGAAGGTCTATCTGCCGGTGCTTATCGTTTCGGTCGCCGTGATGGTGCCGGCGATCGTCGTCGCCGAGAAGTATCGCCGCATGAAGGGCGTATTCGTCGGCGCGGTGGCCGCGCTGGTCGGCAGCCAGGCGCTGCTCTATTTCGACGCCGGCAATTTTGCCGTCGTGTCGAGCGCCCTCGTCGTTTTCTTCTCCGCCTTCAACGTGATGGAGGCGAGCCAGCCGTCGCTCATCACCAAGACGGCGCCGCCCGACGCCAAAGGTACGGCCATGGGCCTTTACTCGAGCCTGCAGTTCCTCGGCATTTTCGCCGGCGGCGTCGTCGGCGGCTGGGCGCATCAATACGGCGGTGACCCCGCGGTTTTCGCGATGACGACGGTGCTCGCGTTGATCTGGCTGGTCGTGGCCGCAACCATGGCGCAGCCGAGCTATCTGACGACGCGGCTTCTTCCGCTTGCCGACGGCCGTCTCGGCGACGTCGAAAGCCTGGCGGCGCGGCTTCGCCAAGTACCCGGGGTCGCGGACGCCGTCGTGATCGCTGAGGAGAATCTGGCTTATCTGAAAGTCGATTCCAGATCGTTCGACGTCGCCATGGCGCAATCACTCGCCGGCACGTCTGTCGGGGCGGTCGCGCGCTGACTCCAATGGATTGGTCAAAGCGGTTTGATGCAACGTCGCTGCTTGCAATTTAAAGTAGCAGCATATACCATCGCCTGTCGGCTCGTGAACGTGGTCTCGCGCTGCCGCGACATGACGCAGCGCCCGTACCGCCGTCGACGCGATCACAGGACAACGGAGGGCGAAGATCATGGCTAAGAGAAGCAAGAAGTCTCATTCACGCAGGGCGTATCCGGCGAACGTGTTCGCCAAGCTCGCTATTCGACGGGCATCGAAGCACGGCGGCTACGGCTGGATTCGCGATTTACCGGACGCACGTGACTACGTTTACGCCGCGCCGTTGATGCGCTTCCCGAAAGGATTGCCGACCTCCGTCGACCTTCGTTCGCTGTGTCCGCCTGTCTACGACCAGGGGCAACTTGGTTCTTGCACGGGCAACGGCATCGCGGGCACCATCGAGTTCGATCAGCGCAAGCAGGGGACGACGGAGTTCACGCCATCGCGTCTCTTTGTCTATTACAACGAGCGCGTGATGGAAGGCACCGTACCGCAGGATGCCGGCGCGCAAGTCCGCGACGGCATCAAGTCGGTCGCCACGCTCGGCGCGCCGCCGGAAACGGACTGGGCCTACGACATCGCCAAGTTCGCTCAGAAGCCGCCGCCAAAAGCCTATGCGGATGCCAAGCGGGATTTGGTGTTGACCTATGCCCGTGTCAATCAGGATCTGGCGCAGATGCAGGGTTGTCTCGCGGACGGCTATCCGTTCGTGTTCGGCTTCACGGTCTATGAAAGCTTCGAGGGACCGCAGATCGCCCAGACCGGAATCATGACGATGCCGGCCAGCGGCGAGAAAGTGGTCGGCGGTCACTGCGTCGTGGCCGTCGGCTATGACAACTCTACGCGGATGTTCATCATTCGCAATTCCTGGGGAACGGACTGGGGTCAAAACGGATACTTCATGATGCCCTATGAATACATGATCGGCCGGCTGTCCAGCGACTTCTGGACTATCCGTTCGGTCGCGGGCTGATCAGGGCCGCCAGCTCATGCGGTGCACCGGCTTGCCGGAGATCGGATTTTTGCCGGCGCCGGTGATCGCAAAGCCGTGCTTGTCGTAAAACGCGATGGCGCGCGCGTTGTCGGTGTTGACGTCGAGATCGAGGCCCGCTGGCGAGATGCGCTTGGCTTCGGCGATCAGCGTCGCGCCGACGCCGGAGCGCCAATATTCCGGCGCCACCACGATCTGGTCGAGATAAAGCGTGCGCGGATCGACGGTCAAAAAACCGATCATCTCGCCGTCGGTCTCGGCGATCACGATTTCGGCCACCGGCAGAATCTCGTTGCGCCAGCGCTCGCGCCACCAATCGAGCCGCGCGGCAAAATCGAGCTCCGGATAGGCGCCTTGCCAGGTCCGCAGCCACAGCGCGACGGAAGCGTCCTCATCGCGTGGCTGGTAACGGCGCAGCGTCGCCGCCGGCATCTTTGTCACCGCTCCGTCAATTTCAGCTCGATGCGGCGGTTGTGGCTGAAGGCTTCGTCGCTGGTGCCGGGATCGATCGGCTGGAACTCGCCGAAGCCGGCGGCGACCAGCCGCTGCGGCGACACGCCCTTGCTGATCAGATATTGCACCACCGAGATGGCGCGCGCCGCCGACAAGTCCCAGTTCGACTTGAACGGCGAGGTGGCGCTGAGCTGCCGGGTGTCGGTGTGGCCGTCGACGCGCAACACCCAGTTGATCTCCTGCGGAATTTGCTTTTCCAGGTCGAGCAGCGCGCCGGCGAGCTGGTCGAGCTCGGCGCGGCCTTCGGGCCGCAGCGCCGCTTGGCCTGAGTCGAAGAACACTTCGGACTGGAACACGAAGCGGTCGCCGACGACGCGGATGTCCGGCCGGTTGCCGAGGATGTCGCGCAGCTTGCCGAAAAAATCCGAACGGTAGCGCGACAGTTCCTGCACGCGCTGCGCCAGCGCCAGGTTCAGCCGCTGGCCGAGATCGGCGAGGCGCAGCTGCGAATCCTTGTCCTTCTGCTCGGAAGCGCCGAGCGCCTCTTCGAGCGCGCCGATTTGCTTGCGCAGCGCGCTGATCTGCTGATTGAGGTTCTCGATCTGGGCCACGGCGCGCGCCGTCGCTTCCTTCTCCAGATCGATCTTAGCGCTGTCGCCGGCGCCCTGTCCCGGTGCGGGATTGGGGCTGGCGCCGGCCGCGCCGCGCAGCCGGTCGCGCTCGCCCTCGGCGGCGGTGAGCGACGCGCGCAACTGCGCCACCTGGTCTTCGAGATTGGCTTTGCCGGTCTGCTCCAGCGACAACAGCTGGCTCAATCGGGAGATCTGCGCATTGAGCCGCGCCAGCGCGGTGTCCTTGCCGGCGACTTCCTGCGACAGGAAGAATTGCGCCACCATGAACACGGTGAGCAAAAAGATGACGCACAGGATCAGCGTCGACAAGGCGTCGACGAACCCCGGCCAGTAATTCATGCCGCCATCGCGACGGCTGCGGGAGAGCGCCATGGGGCCGCCTGAATACGTGTCCGCCGACTATCTTTCCACGGGTTCCCGCGCCACCTGCTCCATGAAGCGGCGCAGGTCGCGGTTGAGCTTGGCCTGCTCGTCCGCCCAGTCGCGGATCATCTGCTGCTCGCTGCGCATATGTTGCACGAGCCCCTGGATCGCCTCGGCGAGATTGGCCATGGCGGTCGTGGTGGCCTTGCCGGCGCCGCCGTCCTCGACCGAATGGCGCAGCCGCTCGAAAGCGTCGAGGATTCCGGCGGGCAGCGCCGCGCCGCCCGTCGTCGTACTGCCGCCGATATCCTGCACCGTGGTGGCGAGCCAGTCTTCGAGATTGGTGTAGAAGCGGTTCTGCGCCTGGCTGGTCTGCAAATCGAGAAAGCCCAAGACCAGTGAGCCGGCCAGCCCGAACAGCGACGACGAGAATGAAATGCCCATGCCGCCGAGCGGCGCGGCGAGACCTTCCTTGAGCGTCTCGAACACGGTGTCGGCGTCGCCGCCGATCTTCAGGCCGTTGATGATGCCGCCGACGGAACCGACGGTCTCGATCAGGCCCCAGAACGTGCCGAGCAGGCCGAGGAAGACCAGGAGCCCGGTGAGATAGCGTGAGATGTCGCGCGCCTCGTCGAGCCGATTCGCCAGCGAGTCGAGAAAGGCGCGCATGGTCTGCGCCGAGATGGCGACGCGATCGACCCGCTCGCCGCCGAGCATCGCCGCCATCGGCGCCAGCAATTTGGGCTCGCGCTTGGCGGCAAGCTTCGGATCGGCGCTGCGATAGCCGTTGACCCAGGCCACCTCGGGAAACAGCCGGATGACGTGGTGGAACGACAGGACGATGCCGATCAACAGCACGGCGATGATCAGGCCGTTGAGCCATGGATTGGCGAGGAAGGCGTTGAAAATCTGGCGCTGCAGCACGAACGCGATCAGGCCGCACAGGATCAGGAACACCAGCATCCGAATGAGGAAGATGCGGGGTGACGAAAGTTTTGTGAGGTCGTTCGCCATCGGTCCGGTTCAGCGCTCGGAATCGCCGCCCAATAATGGCACAGCGCGTGTGACAGGAGAACGCATTGTTCGGCACCCTTGACTATCGGCCGCAGCTTGCGACTTGGCGCAGGTTTTGCGGCGGGTTGATGGCACCTATGGCGCAACGGCCTCCTTGCTTGCCTCCTGGTTGGCCGTCTTGAGCAGGCGCAGCAGCTCGCGGTGCATGGTGTCGTTGCCGGCGACGATCTGCCCCTTGGTCATGATGGCGTCCTTGCCGTCGCAATCGCTGACGAAGCCGCCGGCTTCGCGCACCAGGATCAGGCCGGCGGCGAGATCCCACGGCGACAGATCGCGCTCCCAATAGGCATCGAGCCGGCCGGCGGCGATCCAGGCGAGATCGAGCGTGGCGGCGCCGTAACGGCGCAGCCCGGCGAAATTCTGCTGCGCAGCGGCGATCTCGTGACGTGCCAGCGCCAGATCGCCGCCGCGGCCGTAATGCGGCAGGCCGCAGGCGACAATCGCGTCGGCCAGGCGCTCGCGCGCCGCGACCCGGATGCGCTGGTCGTTGAGGAACGCGCCCTTGCCGCGCTCGGCGATGAACAGCTCCTCGTTGGCCGGATTGTAGGTCAGGCCGGCGACGACGACGCCGTCGCGCTCGAGCGCGATCGACACCGCAAAATGCGGGATGCCGTGCAGGAAATTGGTCGTTCCATCGAGCGGATCGACAATCCAGCGATGGCTCGTGTCGGTGCCGGCGCGGGCGCCGCCTTCCTCGCCGAGGAAGCCGTAGGCCGGCCGCGCCTTGGCCAGTTCCTCATAGACGATCTGCTCGGCGCGGCGATCGGCGGCGGTGACGAAATTGCGCGGCCCCTTGAGCGACACCTGCAAATGCTCGATCTCGCCGAGATCGCGCTTGAGGCTGCGCCCGGCGCGGCGCGCGGCCTTGATCATCACATTGAGCACGGCGGAATGCAGCATGGCGGTCCCGTACCTGTCGCGGCGGCTTGGCGCAAGCGTTGTTCCCGTCATCCTGAGGCGCGAGCGAAGCGAGCCTCGAAGGAGGACGGGCCCCGGCGCCACGGCCGTATCCTTCGAGGGCCGCTTCGCGGCCACCTCAGGATGACGGATAACAGGCAAACTCGCTCATTCTCGCAACGCGATCCGCGTCGGAGTTTTATCCAGGGCGAGGCGCGAATTGGGAAAGTCCGCTTCGCTAATCTCTGCTCGCCACTTGCTTTTGTCTTCCCTCAAATAAAAAGGGGAGGCGGAACGCCGGCAAACGCAGGTCACCAACCGCCGCATCTTACGGATGCGGCGCGCGCCCTTTTGGAGCGCGCACGCCTGACGGCGTTCCACCGCGGCTCTCATCTCGGGGAGTATTTCATCCCCAAGGTCAGCTTCAGGCCAGGCTTCCTAGGACGCGGTCTGAACGGGTGTTACCCGCCTTCGCCTGTCCCAGTCCAGGGATGCACCTCCCACCCCGGTCGTAATGCCGGGAGACATGATGCCCAAGCCGCCCGGGAGCAGCGTGCAAAGCCACCCGCGGGCACCGCACCCGCTCCACCTCACGGCTTGCCTCCGGTAGGCGTCCTTGGTGAGCGGGATTTCGCGAATGTAACTGATATAGAGACATATGTCAAGTCGATGTCTCTATAATGATGACTGGAACTGCAAAATTAAACCCTTCTCCTATAAAGTGGATTATAATATGTTCTTGTTTCGTTCTTAAGGTATGTTATGGCAGGCTCAACATCGATCGAATGGACTGATGCCACGTGGAATCCGGTGACCGGCTGCACGAAGATCAGTGCGGGGTGCGATCATTGCTACGCTGAGCGTTTTTCCGAGAGGTTCAGAGGAACGCGTGGGCACCCGTTCGAGGCTGGCTTCGATTTGACGCTTCGGCCGGAGCGGCTTGAACAGCCGCTGCGCTGGAGATTGCCGCGCATGATTTTCGTGAACTCAATGAGCGATCTCTTTCATAAAGAAATACCAAATGAGTTCATCGCCCGCGTTTTTGATACGATGGAAACTGCCTCATGGCACACGTTTCAGGTACTCACGAAGCGGTCATCCTTAATGCGGGATTTCCTGCGCGAGCGGTACGGAACGCAGCGCGGGCCTTCCCACATGTGGTTCGGCGTATCTGTCGAAGATGGAACGAAAACATCGCGCATACGACACCTTCGCGAAGCGCCCGCCGGTGTTCGCTTCCTTTCAATCGAGCCGCTAATTGGTCCTACGGGGGAGCTCGATCTTGCCGAAATCGATTGGGTCATTGTCGGCGGGGAAAGCGGCCCTGGCGCGAGACCAATGAAAGAGGGCTGGGCCATCCACATCCGGAATCAATGCGTCAAGGCGGACGTGCCATTTTTCTTTAAGCAATGGGGCGGCCGCACCCCCAAAGCTCGCGGTCGGTTGCTTGAAGGCGAGGAATGGAGCCAATTTCCAACATATAAGAATTTCTCAAATCGGATTGACTTGCAGGTGAGTTTTTGAACGCTGCCGGCAACATTCAGTTTGATGAGATTGGCAGCTGGTCGGAGCTGAAACTTGAGATCGTTGAGAAATATGGCGCCGCTTATACGACAGCATTTGCTGGCCAAAAGGGCAGAGGACTTAAAAAATATTATATCGATGCCTTTAGCGGGGCCGGGATCCATCTATCTAAGCTGACGGGGCAGCAAATCGAAGGTAGTCCCGCTCGTGCTCTTAAAGTCCGCCCCCCATTTGATCATTTTTATTTTATTGACATGAATCCGGACAAGACTGCCTATCTCAAGACAATTTGCCAGGATCGGTCAGATGTCGATATCATCACAGATGATGCGTCATCCTATCTGACACAGAGACTTCTTCCGAACATTCAATTTGAAAAATTCAATCGTGCTTTGTGTTTGCTCGATCCGTACGGGCTCCACCTCGACTGGGAAGTTATGCTGCAAGCGGGCCGAGGGCGGGCCGTTGATATGTTTCTAAACTTTCCAGTCATGGACATGAACCGGAATGCGATCTGGAGAAATCCGGAGCGGGCACCGAAGCGCGGTGTCGAGCGCATGACTCGATTTTGGGGAGATGAAACTTGGAAACAAGCAGCATATGCCAACAGTACGCAATATCAGCTCTTCTCTCCGCCAGATCGTGTGAAGCAGGATAATGATGCGATCGTTGCCGCTTTTCGCGAGCGGCTAAAAAATGTAGCAGGTTTCAGCTTTGTTCCGCAGCCGCTTCCGATGAAAAACAGCAACAACGCCATAGTGTATTATCTGTTTTTCGCATCTCCGAAGCCTGTGGCTGAGAAAATTGTCGAGAATATCTTCGCAAATTACCTGTGAAGAAGAAGCTGGCCGGCCTTTACCCCTAACTTCCGCGCATCGACACGGCGATTCTCAGACGAAGCATGACAGAAGCCCAACGACGAGCGATCGAGGCGGCGCGGCGGCGAGCGAAGCTGGGTGATAGGCCTTTGGATATCATCATCGCGGAGTTTTAAGCCCATCATGTTGTTTCACGCTTATCTCAGACGCGGTATTGTCTATGTGCCGACGGTGGCCAAACGGGACACGGCCGTCTACACGGATACCGAGCCTGTTGCAGTTGTGCCAGTTGCAAATAGCGGAGCCTTGCGACGCGCATTGTTGGATGCAATTGCCAGAAAAAATCCCGCCATCCCCGTGCCCAAAGGCAAATGGCCGGCGCCGGTCCTATTGAAATACGCGGGCGTAAAATCCTGGTCCACCTTTGCCGGCGACGCTTCACAATGGAGCATAGAAGACGATAGCGGGAAATATCTAATCGTCGGCTATCGAACGCATCCCAAGGGATACTGGGAGCAAGACCCCGGTCAGAAAACAGAATTTCCGCCCGGGGCGACGGTCGATGATGTGATCGAGAGAATGATCGCGATTCTGCAGGACGCCGCACGACCCTAGTCCGTCAATCCAGGCTGCGATCCTCGTCATGCCCGCGCTCGTCGCGGGCATCCACGTCTTTATGGTGCGCGTCCAAGCAAAGACGTGGATGGCCGGAACAAGTCCGGCCATGACGATGTGGATGCGTAATTCCTCCTCCGCAAGCGGGGGAGGAAAATTTACGACGGCGGCCCCTTCTTCAGCTCATCAATCCACTTCTTCGCCGCGGCCTCGCCGGCCGCGCGTTTCTCCGGGTCGAGCTTGGCGACGAAATCGTCGAGGCCGATGTCGGTCTCGCCGCGCGCTTTCGAGATCAGGTGCCATTTGGTGGCGGCGACCGGATCGGCTGGCGCGCCGATGCCGGAGGCCAAGATGTGAGCGAGGCGGTTTTGCGCCACTGGATTGTTCTTCATCGCTGCTTTGTGGAACAGCGCCGCTGCGACCTGCTGGTTGCGGTCGATGCCGTCGCCGTTATAGAGCGCGATGGCATATTCGACTTCGGCGTCGGTGTAGTCGGCAAGCGCCGCGAGGCCGAACAGATACACCGCCTGGTGCATGTCCTTTGGCACGCCGCGGCCGCCCTTGTACAAAGTGCCGAGTGCGTATTGCGCTTCCGGATTGCCGGCCTCGGCGGAGACGCGCAGCAATTCGGCGGCGCGGCCGAAATCCTGCGGGAACAATTGGCCCTCGATATAGAGCAGCGCCAGGTCGTAAGCGGCCAGCGGCTGGCCGAGCTTTGCCGCCGCCGCCAGCCATTTGGCGCTGGCGTCGCGGTCGCGCGGGCCGGCGCGGCCGGCGAGCCGGAACATGGCGAGCGCGAACATCGCCTCGCGATCGCCGCGGTCGGCGGCGAGCTTGTACCAGTCGGCGGCTTTTTGATCGTCCTGCGGCACGCCGAGCCCGTTGGCGTAAAGCTCGCCCAACAGCGTCATCGCTTTCGGGTCGGCCTTGTCGTCGACATTCTTGGTCGCGAGCGCGAAAGCGGTGATGTAGTAGCCACGCTGGAACGCGCCGAAAGCGAGATCGGGCTGGCGGCCGTTATTTGCGGCGGGTGCGGCGGGTGCGGCGGGCGCGGCTGCCGGCGCCGTGCTGCCCGGCGCCGCGGCGGGCGATTTCGGTTTCGGTTTTGCGGGTTGCGCTTTCGGCGCGGCGGTTGCCGGCGGATTTTGCGCGGCAGTGGGCAAAGGCACAATCGCGGCGGCGAACGCCGCGAGGGCAAGCGCCATTCCCGGCCGGCGCGCCAATGCGGTCACGGCACCGGCTCGGCCAGCGCGCTTGCCGCCATTGTCACCGCCGCGGCTGCGCCTTGCGGGTGCGTCCATATCCAATCACCAAGCGCGACGAAATCGGCGCCGGCCTGGGCCAGCAGCCGGACTTCGTCCGCCTCTCCGGCATAGCCGATGCACGGCACTTCGACGAGATCGGCCCACCATTTGACCCGGTCTTCCACCGCCCCCCATTGCGGCCGGTTGCCGCGGCGATCGGGTTCGCCGAACAGCACGTAATCGGCGCCAGATTCGCCGGCGAGCATGGCATCATGACGGCTGCGCAAGCCGCCGGCGCCGGCAATGCGGTCGGGCTTGAGGCTCGGCAGCGCCGCCGTGAACGCCTCAATGCCGGTCAGATGAGCGCCGTCGGCGCCGACCTTGCCGACGATCTCGACGCGGCCGTCGAGGAGAAGCGCAATGTCGCGGCGCTGCACCGCCGCGGCCACCGTCTTGGCGCGGTTGACGAGAGCGCGCTCGTCGGCGTCGGCGAGGCGCAGCAGGACGGCGGCGATGTCGGCGGTGGTGAGGACGGCGTCAAGATCGCGCGCGAATGACGCGGTGTCGGCGAGGGCAGGGGTGACAAGGTAGAGCCGTGGGTGAGGGCGTTGCGGTTTCATTGCTTCGCTTTATACCCGTCACCCTGAGGTGCGAGCAAAGCGAGCCAACCAAGTCGGCTCTTGCCGACTTGGACATTTTAAATGTCGAAATCGGTATACCGATTTCGGTTGGGGCGACGGCCCGGGCCGTGCATCCTTCGAGGGCCGCTTCGCGGCCACCTCAGGATGACGGTCTACATTGTGCGCTCTCATGTCCCTCTTGGGCGGCGCCCCCTCCACCGCGCTTCGCGCGGTCCGCCTGCCCCGCTACCGCGGGGGCGGATGTTTTACGCCGCTTTCCGTTCCAGGTCGGCTTTCCATTGGCCGAGCGTGGCGAGGCCGTTCATCATGGCGCGATGGCTGAACGCGCGTTGCGCTGCCGCCACGTTTTCGGATTTGCCCGACCAGGTTTTTTGCGGCGCGGCTTGCAGTGCGCGGCCGTAGGAGAACGTGACGCGCCACGGTGTCGGACCCATCTTGTTCATGGCGTCGAGATGGGCGGTGGCGTCTTCGTCGGATTGGCCACCGGACAAGAACGCGATGCCGGGCACGGCGGCCGGCACGCATTCTTTGAGCACGCGCAGCGTCTTCTCCGCGACTTCTTCCACCGACGCGCGCTTCCCCGACTTCTTGCCGGGGATCGCCATGTTCGGTTTGAGCACCATGCCTTCGAGCGCGACCTTGTTGAAGAACAGCGCCTGAAAGGTCTCCTTGAGCACCCAGGTGGTGACCTCGGCGCAGCGGTCGATGTCGTGGCCGCCGTCCATCAGCACTTCGGGCTCGACGATCGGCACAATACCTGCGTCCTGGCACAGCGCGGCGTAGCGGGCGAGCGCGTGCGCATTGGCATTGACGCAGGTGTAGCTCGGCAGCCCATGCTCGCCGATGTCGATCACCGCGCGCCATTTGGCGAACTTGGCGCCGAGCCCGCGATATTCGGCGAGCCGCTCGCCCAAGCCGTCGAGGCCTTCGGTGACCACCTCGCCCGGGCAGTTCGGCAAGGGCTTGGTGCCCTTGTCGACCTTGATGCCGGGCAGCGCGCCTGATTGCGCGATCAGCTTGACCAGCGGCGTGCCGTCCTTGGCGTTCTGGCGGATGGTCTCGTCGTAGAGGATGACGCCGGAAATGTATTTCGCCATCGCCTCCTTGGTGCGGAACAGCATTTCGCGGTAGTCGCGCCGGTTGTCGGCGGTCGATTCGACGCCGAGCGCATCGAAGCGCTTCTTGATGGTGCCGGTGGATTCATCGGCGGCCAGAATGCCGCGGCCGGGGGCGACCATGGCCTCCGCCACTTTGTTCAATTCGGCAACGTTCATCGCACTCTCCCGTCAAAAGTTCACGCCCGACTGGTCGCGAATTTTATCCGCGACCTGCCATTCCCTCTCCCAGGAGGGGAGAGGGTGGGGTGAGGGGGTTCGGACTCCCGAGAAAAATTCTGAGAGTCAGTACCCCTCATCCTGTCCTTCTCCCCTGGGGAGAAGGAACGCAGCTCGCCGTCCTTCCCGCAACCTGCCGTCACATCGGTTTCCATCGCCGGCGATTCGGCAGCGTGATTGACTTTATTCTATGCGCCTGCGGCCGCGAAAGTCTCGCGGACCAACAGCACTTTCACCCCCGGCAGCGTCTTGCCTTCGAGCGACTCCAAAAAGGCGCCGCCCGCGGTCGAGACATGGCTCAGGCGGCCCATGACGCCGGCGACATTGAGTGCCGCGACGGTGTCGCCGCCGCCAGCAAAACTGACAAGCTTTTTCGCTTCCGTGAGTTCCGCCACCGCTTCGGCCACCTCGATTGTGCCGTTGTCGAACGGTTCCACCTCGAAGGCGCCGAACG
>Ga0307476_10000709_pt1 | contig 23635 bp, 18 predicted proteins | sample atmos_gasesECM2C_2_FD_203314 | JGI IMG/M metagenome (GOLD analysis project Ga0307476, IMG submission 203314) | Hardwood forest soil microbial communities from Morgan-Monroe State Forest, Indiana, United States - atmos_gasesECM2C_05 | ecosystem: Environmental > Terrestrial > Soil > Temperate...
GAAGGATGCGGCGCGTTTCGTTGAGGTCGACGATCAATTGAAGAAGCTGGCGCGTTATCTGCAGCCGTTTTTTATGGAGCCGCCGCCGGAGATCGACACGTCGACGTTGGGCGGCTGGAGCGATTTGTTTCGCGTGGGCAAACGGTTTCGCGGGATTTCGAGCGCGGAGATTGCGCAACTGATTTCGTTTCTTACCGGGAGTCTGGGAGAGTTTCTCGATCACAATTACGAATCCGAAAAGATGAAGACGATGTTCCTGGCGAACAATGTGTATGGCAAGCATGGCGGGCCGTACCAGCCAGGAACGGCGATCGGACTGCTATTTCACTTGCTGAGCGGCGGGGAGCACGAGTTGCAGGGCTTCTACGGGCACGTGATGGGCGGGATGGGAGCGATCACGCAGGCGTTGGCCGCAGCGGGAAAGAACCTGGGCGTGGAGATTCGGACTTCGGCATCGGTGGCGCACATTGAGGTGCGCCACGGGCGAGCCTACAGCGTGGTGCTGGAGGACGGGAGCGAGGTTCGCGGGCGGATGATTTTGTCGAACGCCGATCCGAAGCGGACGTTCTTGAAGATGGTTGCGGCGCGCGAGTTGCCGGAAGATTTTCTGTTTGCAGTGCGCGGGATCAAGATGGATGGTCCGTGTGCGAAGGTGAACTTCGTATTGGCGGAAGAACCGCGATTCACGGGGACGTCGCCGCAGGCAACGCCTTTGGAGCGCACGTTTTATACCCTGGTTCCGTCGCTGGAATTCGCGGAGCGCTGTTATGACATTGCCAAGTTTGGGGATATTCCGGAGGAGCTATGGGTGGATTGCGTGGTTTCGTCGAATGCGGATTCGTCGCTGGCGCCGCCGGGAAAGCACATCCTTACCTGCTTTGTGCAGTATGTACCTTACAAATTACGCGAGGGTGACTGGGATGACAAACGGGAATTGCTAGGCGATCGCGTGGTGAAGAAGATTGCCGAGTATGCGCCCAATGTGCCGGGCTCGATTGTGGCGCGGCAGGTGCTTACGCCGCTGGATTTGGAACGAACTTATGGATTGACCGAGGGCAACATTTTCCACGGAGATTTGCGGCTGGAGCAACTTTTCTTTATGCGTCCGGTGCCGGGCTGGTCGCAGTACCGCACACCGATTCGTGGACTGTATCTGTGCGGAGCCGGAGCGCATCCCGGCGGCGGGGTTACCGGCGCGCCGGGGCGGAATGCGGCGCGGCAAGCTCTGCGTGATTGGAAGACGGGGCGGTTCAAGGCAGCAGCGTGAGGCTTTTAATCGCAAAGGTCGCTAAGGATTCGCGAAGGACACAAAGAAGAGCATCGAGTCAGGAGGGAGCATGAAAAAGAAAGGCATTCTGGAAAGGCTGAAAGAAGGGCCGGTGTTGGGCGACGGCGGATATTTGCTGGAACTGGAGAAGCGTGGGTGGGTGCGCGCGGGCCCGTTCACTCCGGAGGTTGTGTTGACGCACCCCGAGGCGTTGCGCGAATTGCATGTGGAGTTTCGCGAAGCTGGATCGGAAGTTCTGCAGGCGCTGACCTTCTATGCGAGCCGGGACAAGTTGGCGACCGTGGGGCTGGAAGATCGATTGCGGGATTTGAATCGAGCGGCGGTCCGCATTGCGCGCGAGGTTGCGGGAGATCGTTGCCTGGTCGCGGGGAACTTGAGTCTGACCTGGATGTACGAACCGGGCAGCGCTTCAGCCGCAGACCGCGTGCGGAAGACGTTTGACGAGCAACTGGCGGTGCAGGTTGAGGAAGGCGTGGATTTCATCATCGGAGAAACGTTTTCCTTTCTCGGAGAGGCTCTGATTGCAGTGGATCGCGGAAAGAAAACCGGCTTGCCCACGATGGTCACGATCTGCTTCGAGAACAAAGATGAAACTGCTGAGGGTAAGAGCGCTGCCGACGCTGCGAAAGCGCTGTTCGACGCCGGCGCCGACATTGTTGGCATGAACTGCCTGAGGCCGCCGGAGCATATTCTGGGTCCGATGGAGGAGATGCGCGGCGCGGTGTCGGGCTATCTGGCGTGCCAGCCAGTCGCATACCGCACGCCGAAAGAGAAACCTGATTTCACCAGCTTGCCGGAGTTTCCTTACGCGTTAGATCCGCTGCAACTTACTCGGCAGGAAATGGGGAAGTATGCGGCGCAGGCGCGCGATATCGGCATCAACTTCATCGGCGCGTGCTGTGGCACGGTGGCGATGCACATCCGGGAAATGGCGCGGGTGCTGGGCAAGTTGCCGGAGGATTCGCGTACCTGGAAGAAGGGTGGCGAAAAACCGATGTCGGCCTACGAATATTACGATCACGACAATCTGAAGGCGGGCAGCCGGACGTAATCAGAGGTCAACAACGATCACACGAGCAGGCTCTGCGGTGAGAGCCTGCTCGATTTGTTTGTAGCCCGATCAGCCGACGCTGCGTAGACGCGGCTGCTCCGCGTGGACGAGCGGCGCGTCGACCAGGTGTTCGCTGAGGAACCAGGCCTGAAGTTCATTGGTGCGCAGGACGTCGCTGATAACCAGGTCGTTGGTGCCATCGTCTCCCAGTTCGTCGGCACGGCGAGCCAAGGTGCGGCAATGGCCGATGATGATCTGGTGGGCGTCGAGCAGGCGGGAAATCTGCACCGGCACTTCTTCCCTGCCCCGCGGCGGACGCTCGATGCGCGTGGTTTCGGCCACGTCGGCGGCCATGGCAATCGAAACGCCCCCAAGAAGCTGGATGCGTTCGGCGATGGTATCGACGATTTCTGATTGCTCCCCGTAATGCTTGTCGAACAGGAGATGGAGTTGATAAAAAGTTGGTCCGGCAACTTGCCAATGCGACTTCTTGTAGAGATCGCGCAGGGTCATGGTATCGGCCAGCAACAGATTGAGTTGCTCGGTCATTTCCAGACGAACTGGCTCCTCGAGATCGAGAGGCAACATGTGGGAAACGGTGCCGTACGCTTGAATTGCGTCAGCACGCTGGTGAAGACGAGGCTGAGCGCTGATTGTCGATCGCCCGGTGGTGGATTTCGCGTTGAGATCCTTCTTGGCCATAAGCTTCTTCTCCTCGCTGCGCGGCTATCTTTAGATTCTTGAGATTCCTAGTTTACTCGAATTTTTCGAACAGGGGATTGCGTCCGAGCGAGCGCAGAGGAGGTGAGAAGTTTGACGATGTCTTAGGCATTGTTTATGATCAAAGTGCGGGGTGGAGCAGTCTGGTAGCTCGTTGGGCTCATAACCCAAAGGTCGGTGGTTCAAATCCACCCCCCGCAACCAAGAACTCATAGAAAAGAAAAGAGATAAAGGGAACCGGAAATCGGTTCCCTTTTTGACTGTCTGTCTTGGTGGGCAAAGTGTCCGTTCCTTAATTGAACCTGCCCCTTAGTGGTTGGAATCGCAGGGCCGATAGCTAAGCTCTCCACCTCGATATTCTACTTGGCATTGCTCGCCAGCTTGCCGCAGCATTCGGGTCGGTCGGGCAAAGTCGATCGGTCCCATCCGCCGCCGAGGGCCTGTATCAGCAACACCGTGTTCGCCATGCGACGCCCCAGAATGTTTACTGCGGTTACTTCATCCGCGAGCGCGGCACTTTGGGCGGTGATTACTTCGAGGTAGCTTGTGACTCCTCCCTTGTAACGAGTGACTGAAAGATCCAAGGAGCGCTGGGCGGCCACGACTGCTTCATCCTGGACCTGGGCCTCGCTTTCCAGAATTCTCACCGCCGCCAGACTGTCTTCCACCTGTTGGAATCCTGTCAGCACGTCCTCGCGATAGCCAGCGACTTGATAGTCATAAGCCGCGCGCGCCTGGTCGTTGAGGGAGCGGCGTCTTCCGACGTCAAAGATCGTTCCGACGGCAGACAAGCCCACAGACCACAATCCGGCCGGCCCATTGGCCAGGGTGGTGATAGCGGAGCTTTCAAATCCTCCGGAAGCACCCAGGTTGACCAGCGGGTAGTATGCTGATTTCGCAACACCGATTTGAGCGTTAGCAGATGCCACACGCCTCTCGGCGGCCGCGATGTCAGGACGCCTTTCCAACAGTTCGGAGGGCACGCTGACCGGAACGCGCGGGGGCGGCGCGGTGAGGGGGAGCGGAGGAAGACTGAACTCTGCTGGAGGCTTCCCGATCAGGATTGCAACGGCGTGTTCATACTGCGCGCGCAGCACGCCTACATCGATTGCTTCTGCGCGGGTGGTTTGCAATTGAGTCTTGGCCTGCTCGACGTCTACTTCTGAAGCGATCCCTCCCTGAAAGCGGTTTTGATTCAATTCGAGGGCTTGCTCGTATTGCTTGACGGTGGAGTTTAGAAGTTGTTCCTCGGCATCCAGGCTGCGAGCCTGAAAATAATCGAGGGCCAGATCCGCGTGCATGCTTAAGTTGATTGTAGCCAGGTCGGCCGCGCTGGCTTGCGCTTGTTCTCGGTAAGATTCGACATTCTTGCGAACGCGTCCCCAAACGTCCGCTTGATAGGAAAAATTGAAAGGCAATACGAAATCGTTGTAGGTGGCACCACGCAAGACTGTGCTAGTAGGGCTGTTGGCCGAGACCAGCGTTCGATCCGCCGACAGTCCGGCCGTCACGGTTGGATAGTAGTCAGCCCGATTGTAGCGGAGGGCTGCCCGCGCTTGCTGGAACTGCGCCTCTGCGGCCTTCAGATTTTGATTGCCCACATTGACCTGCTGCTCAAGCGCATCAAGCTGTGGATCTTGAAAAATCTTCCACCACTCGCCGCCTAGATTCTGGTCATTAGGTTGGGAGGGCTTCCAATCGCCCATCTCTTTATAGGCGGAAGGCGCCTGCACCACAGGAGGGTGGTACTTGGGTCCAACCACGCACCCGGTCAACTGGAGCACTGCTGTCGCAAGCAGGCCGCATATCGATATTGATAGCGCTTGCCACGGGTTCTTGAGAGGAATTATTTCGTGAAAACGTTTCATTTGATAGCATTTCATTTGACGGCTTTTCATTTGATGGCTTTTCATCTGGTGTCCCCCGGCAGCGTTGCCTGAACGATTTGGACTGCCTGTCCCGAAACGATTGAGTCGGGCGGGTTGATGATCACCTGATCGTCTGCTGTGAGGCCAGAGACGATCTCGATCTCATTTCCGAAGTCGTGCCCTGGAGTCACCGCGGTGAGTACGACCTTCCCATCCTTCACAACGCCGACGTGTAGACCTTCCGAGCGGAATAGGAGAGTATTCACCGGAAGCAGCAAAGTGGCAGCTCGGGTTGGAATCGCCAGGTGAACCTCTGCGTAGGAGCCGGTGAGAAGCGTGCCCGTAGGATTGTCCACATCGACTTCTATCAGCAGGGTGCGTGTGGTCACGTTGATGGCGTCGGCAGTGCGAACCAGTTTTCCCTGAAACTTGCGGCCGGGAAATTCAGCGAGAGTGAGATCCGCCGTCATCCCGGTTTTGGTACCTTGCGAGTATTCTTCTGGAACATTTACGTAAACGCGCAACCTTCCCGGTTGAGCGATGTGGAAGAGATCGGTTTTCACTCCCGCACTGCTCCCGGAATTAATGAGATCGCCGATGTCAGTATTGCGCGCCGTAATTACGCCATCGAACGGCGCGTAGATCTTTTCGAAAGATACCAGGGCCGAGTACTGCTCTACGGCTGCCTTGTCGGCTTCGACGATGGATTTATTGGCGTTGTAGGTCCCGACCGCGTTGTCGACATCCTGTTGAGATACAGCATTGCTTTTCAGGAGTCCCTGATAGCGATTCTTCGTAACAGAAGCTAGCTCAAGATTAGCCTGCGCGGTGAGCAGGTTGCTGCGAGCTTGCTGGAGCTGCTGGTCGACCTCCGGGGTTTCGATCACCGCAAGAAGTTGGCCCTTGTTGACATGCGCACCAATGTCGAAATACCACTTCTTCAGATAGCCGTTCGTGCGGGAGTAAATGGGTGAAGTGATGTATGGTTGGACGTTTCCGGGCAGAATGATTTCGTCGGTCGGCGATGTTGGTTTCGGCGACACAACCGATACGGCAGGGAGAGCTGCTTGAGCGGTCTCCGCGCGTAGAGCTGCGCCGGACTTGACACGGGACCAGATGCCGGAAATCAGAAGGGCGGCAACAGCAATCGCCGCGATCGCGAGAACCATCCATGACTTGCGCGGACGCTTTGCGGTCTTCGCATCAACCAATGCGAGTGTTGGTTCGGTGGTTTGTTGTCTCTCTTCACTTTGAACTTCGGTATTAATCATAAATAACTCCTCACGCCTTGTTTTCTAGCGCCCTTGTTCCTGGGCGGGATGGCGGCGTGAACCTTGTAAGACGCTGAACAATGCAGGAACAAAAAGCAGGGTTGAAGCGGTCGCGAAAATCAGTCCACCTATGACCGCCCGGCCAAGAGGTGCATTTTGTTCGCCGCCGTCGCCGAGTCCGAGAGCCATGGGCACCATGCCGATGATCATGGCCAGAGCGGTCATCAGCACCGGCCGAAAGCGCGTGAAACCTGCCTCCAGCGCGGCGCTCACGGAATCCATTCCCTCAGTCATTTTCTCCGTGGCGAAGCTCACCACCAGGATGCTGTTTGAGGTGGCGACGCCCATGCACATGATGGCTCCCATCAGTGCCGGGACGCTCAGATTTGTGTGCGTTACGAACAGGAACCAGGCAATCCCTGCCAGTGCGGCGGGCAGCGCGGAAATCATGATGAAAGGATCGAGCCAGGACTGAAAGTTGACCACGATCAGCAAGTACACGAGCACGATCGAGAAGAGCAGGCCGCCCAGCAGGCCGATATAGGAGGCGCGCATGGTCTGCACCTGTCCACGGACGACGACGCGAGAGCCGCGTGGCAATTGGTAACGTGTGGCGGCAATGATCTTGTTGATGTCGCCGGCCACGCCGCCGAGGTCGCGTCCCGCGACGGAGCCAAAGATGTCAATGACGGGAGCAACGTTGTAGTCAGAGACCACGGCCATTCCTGCCCCGCGCTGCGTGGACACCAGGCTGGCCATGAGCGATGGAGGAGCGTTTGGGTCCGTGCCTGTGATCGGGATGTTCTCTACATCCTGTAAGGTGTCGGCGCGATATTGCGGCGTCTCCGTCGCGATTTGATAGCTGACATGATTCTTTGGATCAAGCCAGAACGACGGTGAAGTTTGGAAACTGCCACTCAGGGATACCAGGAGATTCTGAGCAACATCGTGCGCCGTGAAACCAAGCTGTTCCGCCTTGGTACGCTCGACCCGTAAGCGCAGATAAGGTTCATCGAAGGGCTGCTGAATTCGCAGATCAGTCGCTCCGGAAACATATCTCATCTTCGCCAGCAGTGCGTCTGCATAAGCGCGGTTTCCCTCCAAGTCGTTTCCAACGACCTGAACATCGATAGGGGCAGGCAAGCCAAAATTGAGAATCTGTGCGACCATGTCTGCGGGCAAGAAAGCGAACGTAACACCTGGAAACTGTTTTGGCAGTGCCAGACGAAGCTGGTGAATGTAGTTGTCGGTGGGATGATGTTTGGCGGACAGAGTTACGAGAATGTCCGCATCTGAAGTTCCAACCGGCGCCGAATTGCTGTAGGAGAGATTGATGCCGCTATAGGGCAGGCCGATGTTGTCGATGACGCTTTGCACCTCGGCTGCTGGAATCTCCCTTCGAATCGACTGCTCGACCTGATCGCAAAGGTCGGCAGTTTCTTCAATGCGCATGCCGGTGGGAGCGCGCATATGAAGCTTGAAAGTGCCGCTATCGACGCTGGGAAAGAAATCCTGGCCGAGCCAGGGAATCAGAATTACAAGAGAGCCGATACAAAACGCGAAGAACGCAATCAGGAACACAAGCCGGTGATGGAGGCAAGTCTCCAGCAGGCCGCGAAAGCTGTGACGAAATCTCTCGAATCCCTCTTCAAATCGCTTTTGAAATCGTACCAGGGGATTGCGGCTGGGGGCGTCCTCGGCCTTCTTTTCTCCCCGCAACAAGTACTTGGCCATTGTCGGAACGATGGTCCGCGAGAGGAAATACGAGGCCAACATGGCAAACACGACGGCTTCGGCGAGCGGCACAAACAGGTATCGCGCCACGCCTGACAACAAGAACATCGGTGCAAACACGATGCAGATCGAGAGTGTGGCGACGAACGCGGGAGTCGCGATTTGCGATGCACTATCGAGAACAACTTCGTCCAGATTCTTCTCCGGCTCCGCTTCGCGGTTGCGATTGATGTTCTCGACTTCGACGGTGGCGTCATCAACCAAGATTCCGACCGCCAGAGCCAACCCGCCGAGCGTCATGATGTTGATGGTTTGTCCGATCGCGCTAAGAACAATGATCGAGGTCAGGATCGCCAGGGGAATCGAGGTTGCGATGATCACAGTGCTTCGCCAACTGCCCAGAAATGTGAGGATCATGAAAGCGGTCAGGCACGCAGCAATCAGCGTTTCCCTCACCACCCCAGAGATCGCTCCACGGACGAAAATCGATTGATCCGCCAGCGGGGTCATTTTTAGTTGGGGCGGAACTGTCGCTGCAATTTGAGGCAGAAGGGACTTGATGCCCGAGATCACGTTGAGCGTCGAAGCGTTTCCTGCTTTTTGGATGGTCAATAATACGGAGCGCTGCCCGTTGACCTTGACGATATTAGTCTGCGGAGGAAAGCCATCGCGGACCCAGGCGACGTCTTTGACGTAGATCGTAGTATCGCCAATCGTCTTGATCGGGATTCGGTTCAGGTCCGCAATGGTCTGCGGCGCCGCGTTAGGAATGGAGACATCGTATTCTTTGGGACCGATTTTGGCCGTTCCTGTGGGCAGCACCAGGTTTTGCAAGCTGATCGCGTTGACTACATCCAGCGCCGACAGGCCCTTCGACTGGAGCGCGGCAGGGTTTAGGTCGACCTGCACCTGGCGTTGTTTACCGCCATAGGGATAGGGTACGGACGCTCCGGGCACGGTGATGAGCTGTGTCCGAATGAAATTCAATCCATAGTCGTTGAGCTGCTGCTCCGAAAGATTTTGCCCAGACAGAGCCAACTGCAGGACGGGCACGCTCGATGCGCTGTAGGCAAGAATGAGCGGTGGCGTCGTTCCCACAGGCAATTGCCTGAGCTGGGTCTGAGAGACCGCCGTGATTTGTGCTATACCCTGTTGAATGTTCGCGCTCGGCTGGAAAAACACTTTAACCACGGCAGTTCCGTTGAGCGACTGCGATTCGATGTGTTCGATGTTGTCAACCGTGGTGGTGAGCGATCGCTCGGTAATGCTGACGATTCGGTCGCTCATGTCCTCAGGAACGAGACCGTTGTAGTTCCAGATAATGCTGACAACCGGAATGTCGATATTCGGAAAGATGTCGGTTGGAGTGCGCACGATGGCGAGTCCGCCCATGATCAAGATGAGTACGGACATAACCACAAAGGTGTAAGGCCGCCGCAATGCTAGTCGAACAATCCACATAAAAGTTCTCTTTTAAAGGTCTCTTCGTCTAGCAGGGAAAATGCACGCCGCATACCAATTGGCAGTGCGATAAGCCAGGCCTTTATTTTCAGCAAGGTAGGATCAACTGGTGGGTGGAGAGAGTCTTATGAACTCAGATAAGGAGACCTGCTACTGACGGCGCGTCCGCATTTCGACAGGACTCAAGATTGTGTTCAAATAGTCCTTACAATCCACCCTGGTTCGGCGCGAGTAGGAGTTAACATCCACTGAAGCAGCGCTCTGAGTTGGGGTCCAACCCTACTTCGAAGCTGGATCAATCAGCGTCAAATCAGTTTCCGGATCGAACCGTTTTTGCATCGTTATTGGATCGACCGTCACCATTACTTCGAGGGTTGGTGACACATACGCAGCGAGAACATGGCCAGCGAGCGTTGTTCCGTCCGGACTCCCAACTGCCATATGCGTATGGACCACGGGCTTTCCTTGATAGAGCGCGATATCACCGCTCATTCCAATCACTTCGTGCTGACCGATGACGGGAATCTTCTTATACATTTTGCGCTGGGGATCGAACCACCCCAACGTTGCCCCACTCAGTGCTCCGATAGCGGTGAAATGGGCACTCGTCACTTGATACTTCTGCGCAAACTCCAGCAGTCCGGAAAAAGCCTCGTCTCCCTGATAGAAGATGACCGCATACTGTTTCGTGGGTTCTCCTGGGTTCAGCAATTGAACCTGCATCTTTGGAGCTTTGCCCATCGGGACGGCTTCCGAGGGCGACACATATTCGCTGGCCGTCTCTTGCGAATATCCAATCATGCTTGTGATCCCAATCAGTACCAGAACACAAAGAGCTCTTAACATTGTTTCCTCCTCCCAATGGAATGCGGGAGATGTGTTTCGCTTCACAGCGCTGGGTGCCAACTAGAACCGGTCAGGCCCTTTACTTCTGGTGCCACCGTCGTTGTGCCGGGGCCGAGGTCCCTTTCATACACAACCCCACCCCGACTAACCACAAAAGTCATGACTCCGGAGGACTTGTACTCTGCGGGATACGCGACCAAAATCAGCCCGCCCTTCCTCTTGCTGCGGCCGCTCACCTCGGGTGCGGAATTCTCGGTCACGATTCGAAAGTAGTACCCGTGGAAAGGACTAGGCTCCTTGTTGCTGGCATTTGCCGCTCTGGCAGAGACCAGGCTTTCGGCGAATTGGGTGATCGGATCGTAGCTCGCGGCCTTTGCGGCTCTGGTACTCTTTGCCATTACGAATTCCTGACACACTTCAATTGCCGTCGCCTCGTTTTCTCCGATTCTGCGGAACAGGATTTCCAGCTTGCCGGTTTCGGAATCGAAGTACCATGCGCCGTTCTTTGATACCAACGGGATGGGAAAGGGCCAGTTTTCTGCTCCGATGTACAGAACCGTGTTTCCGTCGGGTTCTTGAACCAGACGGTGCATTTCCTGGTATTTGTTGGTGAACTGCTCGCGTTCGAGAATGTCCTCGTCTTCGTCGCTCGAAGAAGTGACGTCCTTCCCTGCGCCGAGGATCGCTTCCAGAGCCGGCTCATCCTTCTTTAGCGCAGCCTGAAAGAGAGCGTCACTGGCTTCGCTGGGAGACACGAACGTCTTTGGCTGAGCGTCTTGAGCAAAGCTCGACTTGGTGAAGCCCACTACAACGAGCAATCCCAACAGCAACAGAAGAAGGATGGTGGATGCGGATCCGCAGGCAAGTCTCACAATAGATGTTTCAAACGCTTCAAGCTTCATACTGTTCGTGCGCATGACTTTTTTCTCCATATCATCAGTTGGTTTGTGGTAGTTGAACCCGATCACCTTCGACCGCCCCCGCCTCCGTGGAAACCTCCACCGCCATGGAAGCCGCCACCGAAGCTTGACTGGCCGCGAGAAGAGAAGCCTCTTGCCATTCCTCCATGATTAAAACCGCTGAATGCGCCGGAATGCATACCAGACTTCGCATGTGATGAGAATCCTCTCGCTCCTCCACCGTGAAATCCGCCAGCGCCGTGGAATCCACCGGCACGATTGACGGTGTTGTGATTAGCGAAAATTCTGCTGTGGGACTCGTAGTGGTGGTGGTCGAAACGAATATCGTGGTGATGCCAATCGTATCCCCAGTGTCCCCACCCCCAGCCAAAGCCGCCAAAGAAGCCGATCCCAAAGCCGAGGCCAAACGCAATTCCTGGACCATCAAAAAACAGGCCCGGATACCAATACCAGCCGGGCCAGACCCCGAGGGGTTCTCCATAGACGAGCCATGGGTCATACTCGGGAACGTAAACAACCTCTGGGTCCGCCGGTTCGACGACAATGGTCTTTCCCTGCTTGCTCACCTTTTCCTGGGATGTGCTCTTCAGGTTCCCTGCCTTCTCCGCGCGATCACGCAATACTTGAACAGCATTCATCACGTCCCGCTGTTGGTTGACGTAAGCATCGCCGAGCGATGAGGTCCAGGCGAGATTCTTGTCCATGTTGGCTAGCACGGAAGGAAACTCGGTGAGGGCCTTCACACTGGGATCCCAGGGCTGCTTATCGACTTCTTTGCCCAGTTGCTCCCCCTTGAGATCTGTATGTTGCTGCAGCCACCGGTCTGCTTCTACCACCTGGTCGGGATAGGTAGCCGCCGCAAGTATCTGTGCCACCAAGGCATCCGGATACAATGCGATCGGCGCGAGTAGTTGCTGCAGCTGTTCCGGTGTCTGCTGCGCAGCCTGCACGGGCGTTTGTGCCGCGGATTGGTCCGCCGCGGCGAACCCCCCGGGCGCAGTGACTGACGCAAGACAAAACGAAAGAAAAAGCGACAAACCCTGCTTCAGGAACTTCATGATCAATTCTCCTTACGGCGGGCCACATCATGACTCACGGCTCCGCAAGTCCATCGTCATCAGCTGACCAACGTTGTTTCTGATAATTGCATGCAGATCTCCAAACGCCGCGTCGCCTCTAAGCCAATGTATTTCAAGGTCGTTTGCTAAATTACGCGAAGAAACTGACTGTCCCTGAATGGCCGCAGGAGGATGGGCGCGTCAGCATTTGGACGGCATCCATGCGACACGCGACCATCAAGGCGGGCGGCATTCCCACCAAACCCCGTTTCGGGACCAACTCTACTGCGCTATCATGTTTTCCAACGTGGGTTGAGAAAGCTTTCGATGGAAGCGCGGTGAGGCAGACTGCCGCTCGGCATAGACGCGTCGTTGTTCCGGCAGGAAGCGGAACTGTCTTTCACCTCACTCTACCCAGCAAAGTCGAGGCGCGCGAATGACGCCAGCAGCCAACCCCACGGTGTTTGTGGTAGATGACGATGACCTGGTGTGCGCGTCCATCCATGGCATGCTGAAGTCGGTTGGCTTGCGTTCCGAGACCTTCGGTACAGCGCAAGAGTTCCTGCGCAGCAAGCGCCCGGACGGGCCAAGCTGCCTGGTTCTGGACGTGAGACTTCCCGGAGTCAGCGGTCTGGATTTTCAGCGAGAGTTGTCGGACGCGGGCGTTCACATTCCCATTATCTTTATTACCGGTCATGGAGATATTCCGATGACAGTGAAGGCCATGAAATCCGGTGCGGTGGAGTTTTTGACGAAGCCTTTCCGCGACCAGGACCTACTGGATGCGATTTACCAGGCTTTGGACCGTGACCGGGTGACGCGCCGCCAAGAGAATGAGCTTGCCGAATTGAGAAAGCGCTATGGATCGCTGACCACACGCGAGCACGAGGTCATGAGTCTGGTGGTTTCAGGGATGCTCAATAAGCAAGTAGCTTTTGAGCTTGGGACCAGTGAAGTCACGGTCAAAATCCAACGCGGGCAGGTGATGCGAAAGATGCAGGCCGAATCGCTGGCGGAATTGGTCAGAATGGCGGCGAAGCTTGAGCTTCCGCCCGCCAAGAAGTAGTCAATGCTGCCAGTTTGACGCTGGTGCTAGCAAGACGGTTAATTTCTTGATTGAAGCGTAGGCGACTTTTCCTCTTTGGCAACTCGGATGGAGTCAGATGGCTGCCGTGAACTTGATCGGCTCTTACAACTACGCGCTCGTGGCGCTTTCGGTGTTCATCGCCATATTTGCGTCGTACGCTGCTCTGGATCTCGCAAGTCGCGTAACGGCTGCGGACGGTTGGAATCGTGCGCTTTGGGTGCTCGGCGGCGCCAGTGCGATGGGGACTGGAATTTGGTCAATGCACTATATCGGGATGCTGGCGTTCGTCCTACCGATTCCGGTGGCCTACCATTGGCCAACCGTTCTGCTGTCATTACTTGCGGCCATTCTCGCGGCGGTCATTGCGCTGTACGTGGTGAGCCGACAGAAAATGAGCGAGTCCCGAGCGGTCGCCGGAAGTCTTCTGATGGGAGCGGGTATTGCGGGTATGCATTACATCGGCATGGCCGCGATGCGCTTACCGGCTATATGCCAATTTAATTCCTTTCTCGTTGTCCTGTCCGTTGTGCTCGCAATTCTGATTTCTCTCGCCGCGCTGTGGATTAGCTTTCACTTCCGAGATGAGAAAACGGGGATTGGCCGGGAGAAGTTAGCCGGAGCCGTCGTGATGGGCGCTGCGATTCCCATCATGCATTACACCGGCATGGCGGCCGCCAGTTTCACGCCCTCCGGCGCGCCAGTCGACCTCTCTGACGCTGTAAGCATTTCCGCACTTGGCATTGCTGGAATTGTCGCCGTTACATTTATCGTCCTCGGGCTGGCTCTGCTGACCTCGTGGATGGATAGGCGATTCGCTGCCAAGACCTTGGAACTGCAGGAAGAGAAGCTGCAACGAAGTGAGGCGTACTTGGCGGAAGCCCAAAGACTCAGTCGTACGGGCAGTTGGGCACGTGTCTCCGCTACCGGCGCGATGAGGTACTGGTCCGAAGAATGCTACCGGGTGCTTGGTTTTGACCCACACGACGGACTGCCGCGATTCGAGACATTCCTGCAGCGCGTCCATCCCGACGACCAAGCCAGGGTCAGGGAAATATCGGCGGCAGCGGGTCGTGACAAGGTCGACTACGAGACGGACTACCGAATCGTTCATCCCGGCGGCGAGATTAGAGACATCCACGTCGTAGCTCACCCCGTTTTTAACTCAACGGGCGATCTCGTTGAATACGTGGGTACAGTGATGGACGTAACGGAGCGTAAGCAGTCTGAAGAGAAACTGCGGCAGAGCGAGGCCTATTTAGCGGAGGCGCAGAAGATCACGCACACGGGGAGTTGGGTCTGGGACGTCGCTGCGCAACGCGCGTTGCATCTATCCGAGGAATGGTATCGCATATATGGCTTCGATCAAGAAGATGGTATGTCGGCTTGGAACAAACGATCGGAGCGCATTCATATAGATGATCGAGCGAGGCGGCAACAAGCAATCGACCGAGCAATAAATGAAAAGTCTGATTACGAACTCGAATACCGAATTCTTCTTCCGGGCGGCGCCGTGAGGCACCTCCACAGTGTCGGGCATCCTGTTTTGGACGCGTCTGGGAGTCTGGTGCAATTCGTCGGAAGCTCCACCGACATTACCGAGCGCAGGCAGGCCGAAGAAGCTTTGCGTCAGGCGCAGGCGGACCTTGCGCGGATCAGCCGCGTCACGACGATGGGAGAACTGACTGCCTCCCTGGCACACGAAGTGAATCAACCCATTGCCGCAGCCGTCACCGATGCAAACACATGCTTGCGCTGGCTGAATCGCGATCATCCCGACCTGGAAGAGGCTCGGCAGGCGGCCTCGAGAGTCGTCAAAGACGCCACCCGTGCGGCGGAGATCATCAACCGAACTCGCCTGCTTTTCAAGAACGTCAGTCCGCAATGGGAGCCGGTCGATATGAACGAGATCATTCGAGAGATGGTGGCCCTCATGCGCAGTGAAGCAGCGCGGTACTCGATATCCGTCCGGACGGACCTGGCGGCAGATCTTCCCCGTGTTATGGGGGATCACGTGCAATTGCAGCAGGTGCTGATGAATCTCATGATGAACAGCATTGACGCGATGAAGGACGTGAATGGGATGCGCGAACTCACCGTCCACTCACAACGAGGGGCGAACGAGGGACTTGTGGTGTCAGTCAGCGATACCGGAGTGGGATTGCCTCCGCGGCAGGCGGACCAGATTTTCGATGCCTTCTTTACGACCAAGCCTCACGGCACCGGCATGGGACTTCGTATCAGCCGATCGATTGTGGAATCGCACGGTGGCCGCCTATGGGCTGCCGACAACTCCTCGCGCGGTGCAAGTTTTCATGTCACTTTGCCAGTCAAAGTTGAGGTCCCTGAATAACGTTCACAGCCTCCACCCGTGTTTGCGCCCGTGTGATAGAGCTCATACCAAAGTGTGATTGCGCCGCCGCGGGCGGAACGATATGTTGCAGCTATGGCTACTCAGACAAAGACAAACCTGGTCACGATCGTCGACGACGACGAGTTGCTGCGCAGTGCGTTGCAGGGCATGCTTAAATCCGTCGGATTGCCCTCACAAGCGTTCGCGTCAGCGGAAGAATTCCTGAAGTCCGGTCAGCAGCAGCAGACTGCATGCCTGATCGCGGATATTCGCATGCCGGGGATGTCGGGTCTGGAACTACAGGCCAAACTGAACGCTGAACATTGCAGAATTCCGACCATCTTCATCACGGCTCACGGCGACGCAAAAATGCGGATGCAGGCGCTGAGAGCCGGCGCGGTGGAGTTCCTGGCCAAACCGTTTGACGATGAAGTCCTGCTCGAGAGTGTTCGAGCAGCTCTGGAAAATTGACCCAATAAACAACGAGCGAGCGCCTGGAGGTTCTTTATGGGAGCTTTCCAAAGATTCGGGAGTGGTGATCAAGCGTCTTATGAGCGCCGATTCGAGCAGATTATCGGCAATAGCCCCGCTCTGGAAACTGTGCTCGAACAAGTCGAACGGGTTGCGCCCACCGATTCCACCGTTCTTATACAGGGAGAAACCGGCACCGGCAAAGAGCTGATCGCGCACGCGATTCACAACCTTAGCTCGCGGTGCGGACGACCGTTCGTAAGGCTGAATTGCGCCGCCATTCCACTGGATCTACTCGAGAGTGAGCTCTTTGGCCATGAGAAAGGCGCGTTTACTGGAGCCATCGCGCAAAAGATCGGCCGTTTCGAATTGGCGGATAAGGGCACGCTTTTCCTGGATGAAGTAGGCGATATTCCGCCGGCGTTGCAGCCGAAACTGCTGCGTGTTCTTCAGGAACAGGAGTTCGAGCGCTTGGGCAGCACTCACACTCACCGGGTAGACGTTCGGCTGGTGGCCGCTACAAATCGTAATCTGACGGAGATGGCGAATCGGGGAGAGTTTCGCAGCGATCTCTACTACCGCCTGAACGTATTTCCGGTCCTGTTGCCACCTTTGCGCGAACGCCGCGAAGACATCCCGGCGCTCGTGACCCATTTTGCCGAGATTTGTGGCCGCCGGATGAGTCGGCAGATCGAGCACATTCCTCCCGCCACAATGTCTGCGCTCGAGTCGTACCCGTGGCCGGGCAACATCCGCGAACTGCAGAACCTCATCGAACGTGCCGTGATCCTTTCCGATGATGGAGTGCTGCCCAATCCTTTGCCAGCGGCACAGACAGTGGCTAGCGCTGCTTCCCCGGCCGCGACCACCTTAAAGGACTCCGAACGGATTCTGATTCTGCGGACGCTTGAATCGGTCGGTTGGGTGATCGGTGGCCCGAAGGGAGCAGCTGAGCAGCTTGGTTTGAAGCGCACTACATTGATCCACAAGATGCAGAAGCTGGGAATTTCCCGATCCTCTCGCCAAAGCTCCCTAGGCGCTACGAGGTCAGGACCGGCAGAGCCGGGGTCGATGTCGCTTTTGCAGTAGCACCGAGTTGAGAGTTACCGGCCACGACCGTCGTTATCTATTCTTAGCCTGTCAGAGTCTCGATCGTGGGTTTTTCTCCTCAATGTCAATTCCTTCTGGCAGGCTGCACCAGTTATTCTGATCTAGTGCGCGACTTCTTCCTTTGCATTCTTCTGCGCTCGCGATTCCATCTGCCGGATCACGATTGAGAAATCCTGGTCAGGCCCGAAGGCATATGCTTCGGAATTCACATGGAAGGCCGCTTCTGTGGCCGGCAACACCAGGTTCAAGCTGGAGGCAGTTTCGAGAATCAGGCCTAAATCCTTGTTCATCAGGCGCAGAGGAAATTGCGGACTGTAGTCATTGCTTATCGCCCGGGGTAATTTTCCAACATGGGCCGGAGCGACAACCGCAGTCTTGGCTAAGAAGGTCAGAAGTTGGTCACGATCGAGTCCTTCTTTTTCCCCCAATGCGCAGGCTTCGGCTATTGCCTGCATACCGACGCCGAGCAATGTGTTGACAACCAGCTTTGCAGATGTGCCGGACCCGCTGGGACCAAGGAGAAAATACTGTTTGGCAATCGCCTTGAAGATGGGCTCAACAGCTGCAAAGACTTCCGCCGCGCCACCACCCAGTAGCGTCACCGCGCCCTCTTCCATCGCCGGAGTGCTGCCGGAAATCGCGACATCCAGCACGCGGATGCCGCGATCCGCACCCTCGCGAGCTACTTCGCGGCTGGTTCGCGGACGAATCGTACTCATTTCGACAACGACCGTATCCGGGGCAGCGTGGGCAATAATTCCGTCAGGGGCCAGGTACACTCTCTGCACTGCAGCATCGTCGGTCAGGCACGACAAGATGACATTGGATTTGCTGGCAAGAGCTGCCAGACTGTCCGACACGGTTGCGCCGTCAGCGACCAGGGCTTCGGCTTTTGTGCTTGTGGCGTCATAGACGGCTACTTTGTAGCCGTTTGTCAGGAGTCGCCGAACAATGCGACTGCCCATTGCACCAACCCCCACGAAGCCAAGCTGACTATTATTTGCACCAATTTTCTTCATAAGGTTCTCCAATCCGCCTTTCAACAGTTGAGTCACAGCACGATTGTTTCCAAACCGTTCGGGTTCGAATGCGGTGCAACTGCTATTGCTGCAGGCCTCTCCAACCGACATGGGAATGAGCAAATACCCACGGCGCGCAGTTGTGACGATCGCGGGACACGGCTGTCCACATTTGGCCTACGCTCTGTTTGTGCGAGCATGCACTGACCATTGCTTCCGGCTGCTTGCGGTCGCAGGGGAATGGCACATCAGGTGCTTGCTTCGAAAAGGCAGAGGACTTGGTTTCCCGGCGAAGATCTCAGAGAATTTTGAAAGCAGAGCGGTTTGTTTCTGAGCTCCGTCGTATGGCATGATTTTTCTGCCGCTTCTATCGTGACCGGCGGGAGCATGCACAGAAAAAGAGCCAGGCGGTTCCGCTGGATTTAATTCAGGTCTAATATCCAAGCCAGGTTTACCGGCGAGGTTTACCGACGAGGTGACGGCAATGTCAACGAGACGACAATTCATCGGTGTTGCAGCGGCAAGCATGATAAGCGCCCGAATCGACAGGAAGGCCTGGGCGGCTGACACGAAGGACGGCGTTCCCATGCGCATCCTCGGTCACACGGACGAGAAAGTCTCGATGGTTGGCATAGGCGGTTATCACCTTGCCAGACCCGGGGTAGATGTAGATGAAAGCATCCGCATTGTCCGGACGGCCCTGGACCAAGGCGTCAACTTCCTTGACAATTGCTGGGATTACAACGGTGGAGAAAGCGAACTCCGCATGGGTAAAGCGCTCCGCGACGGCTATCGGCAAAAAGCATTCTTAATGACGAAGATGGATGGCCGAAACCGGGCGACCGCGGCAAGCCAGATCAATGACTCATTGAAGCGCCTGCAGACTGACCGGATCGATCTGCTGCAATTTCACGAGGTCATTCGCGATAACGACCCGGACCGCATCTTCGCTGCCGGAGGCGCACTCGAAGCGGTGCTCGAAGCGCGAAAAGCGGGAAAGATCCGGTACATCGGGTTCACCGGTCACAAGAGCCCCGATATCCATTTGAAGATGCTGGCGACGGCGTCCGCTCATCAATTCACGTTTGACGCCGTGCAGATGCCTCTTAACGTGATGGACCACCATTTCAACAGCTTCGAGGCCAAGGTGCTCCCTGTTTTGCAGAAGCAAAACATCGGGGTGCTAGGCATGAAGCCCATGGGCGATCCCTTCATTCTTCAGAGCAAAACCGTGAGCGCGGTGGAGTGCCTGCATTACGCCATGAACCTGCAGACCAGCGTGGTCATTACGGGATGCGATTCGCTTAAGATCCTGCAGCAAGCCCTGGGTGCGGCGCGGAGTTTTCAGCCGATGGCAGAAGAAGAGGTGGCCGCACTGTTAGCAAAAACCGCGAAGGCTGCCCAAGCAGGCGAGTTTGAAATGTACAAGACCAGCCATCACTTCGACGGCACCTACCAGAACCCGCAGTGGCTCGGATAGGAAAACGGCGACTCGGATTAGCGTGGCGTTCCTGAGGGTCGCGCGTTCTGGCTGGGGGGTCACCGCATTTTTACCCGGGAGATTCATTGGGTCTGCAACCCAGCCAAAACACGCGCACGTCTCATCTCGATGCGACCAACTCCGGGACCTCAGCCAGTCTTTCATACTCTTCGACCTTGAGGTGCAACGAGGCTGCAGCAATGTTCTCCTCGAGATGTTCGATCGAGCTGGTTCCAGGGATGGGCAGCATAATGGGAGACCGCCGCAACAGCCAAGCTAACGCCACCTGCTTCGAGCTGGCCTGATGCGCACGTGCGACTTCGTTGAGCAACTCGCCCGCGACCCTTCCTGCTCCCAGAGGAAACCAGGGAATGAAGGCGATTCCATGCGTCTCGCAATAGTCCACCACATAGTCCCATTCGCGATCGGCAAAGCTGTAGCGGTTCTGAACGGAGACGATAGGAACAATTTTGCGAGCACGCTCGATATGCTCTCGCGTCACGTTCGACAATGCGACCAGCCGAATCTTGCCTTGATTTCGCAGTTCGGCCAGAGTCTCGACCGAGGCCTCAAAGGGGACAACCGGGTCCGGAACGTGAAGCTGATAAACATCGATGCGATCCAGCCTCAGTCGCCTTAGGCTGCCTTCCACCGCCTCCCGCAGGTGAGCAGGCGTTGCGTCGTGGGTCCATTGATTCGGCCCTGGACGATTCCAGCCGCCTTTGGTGGCGATGACCATGCCCTTCGGATAAGGAAACAGCGCTTCGGCAATCAATTCTTCACTCACGTGCGGACCGTAAGAATCCGCCGTATCGATGAAGTTGACCTCCAGTTCCACCGCCCGGCGTAGAACTGCTAGCGCAGATTTCCGATCTTTGGGAGGACCCCAGATGCCATCCCCGGTCAGACGCATCGCGCCGAAGCCAAGACGATTAACCGAAAGCTCATTGCCTAATGAAACCTGTCCAGCCAATCTTGCAGAAACTTCCTTATTATTCATGACAACCTCCTGAACTATTCGTTCGCATCTTCATTGTGTTCACGCCGGCAACTCTTGAGTCAAGAGAGTCAACCGTGTCGCTGGAATCAAACAGCACTTCGCCTGCCACCTGGAGAATGTTGCTTCATCCGGCGCCATCAGCGTGTTATGGCGGCGCGACTCCGTCCACGTGTCATGATGTGGACAAACTTCAACAACGGTGTCGAAATTTGGACTGAGCCCCGTCTCCCCGGGGCGTATATTTGCCCCATGGGACGCCAATTTTCCCATACGCTCGGGACGGCCGGGATGCTGCTTACGATGCTGCTCTGGCTTTCTCTGCTCAATCCGCGTAAAGCCGACCATCTAGTAGACAGTCTGGCCGGGTCACAAAACGAATACAAGATTGTCTTAGGCGCAGCCCTGTTGTCTACGGTGCTTTCATTCATTGCCGCGATTCGCGGCTCCAAATGGTGGTGTATCGGGATCGCTCTGTCGTCGGGAACGTTGGCGTTTTTTACCTACACACTTTCGGTCTGGGGCACAACGTGATCGAAACTACGGTTTGTCACCCGTTCACCGCCGCAGCCGCTTGCCGGCCCAGGGCGTCGCGCCCGCGAGCGGCGTCCAGCCATCCTGTTAAGAAATCGAGCAACTCCCCGGGAGGCTTCAGCCACAGTTGCGCGGCAGTCTGCCGCCAGCGCGGCCGCACCAGCACGCTCAAGCCGCGGCCGTTAATTGCTCGAAAGGCGCGCTCGTCGGTGACGTCGTCTCCTAGATATGCGGCGGGGGTCCCCGCTTCCATTTCGCTGAGCATGATGCGAACCACATCTCCTTTGTCTGCTTCGGGCGTCCGAATCTCGAGGCCGCCGTCAAAGTCGAGCAGCTCCATGCCAGAATACTCGGCGATCGGTTTCCAGCCTGCCAGCAGGCGTTCTCGCAGTTCCTCAGCTTCCGGTTTAGTTATTCCTCGCCAATGAACGGCGACGCTGCCGGTGTTGAGCTCCGCCGCGTGCCACAGATGCTGGCAGTCAAGCCAGCGGTTGGCATCGGACAAAGCGTCGAGATAGCGTTCGTCGATCCGTACCGTTTCGGTCCGACCATCGGGCTTGCAGCGCTGCAGACCATGAAGCCCCCACACTTCGGGAACCGGAGCAATACCAAGAAGAGGAATTGTCTCACTCGTGTCGCGTCCTGAAATAATCACCACGCGGGTGTGTCCGCTGCGAACAATTTCTTCCAAAAGCTGCGCGGAGCCCGGATAAGGGAACGCCTGGTCGCGCTCTCGACGAAACGGCGCCAGCGTGCCGTCGTAATCGAGCAGAAGCAGCGAGCGCTGCGCCTCGGCCACCGTTTTCAGAAACCGTTCGGTACGAAATTGCGCCTCAGGCTTCAGCACGTCATCCTCTCCTCCATTCCTCCATGGCTCCGCTCAGGCAATGGTCGCGCTGGCACGGAGTTTCTCGTTCGCGTCCTCCACGACATCCAGCCGGACTTCACACAGTTCCGTGATTAGATTGCCTGCCCAGCGGTAGATGTTGTGTTCTTTGATGGTTCGGCGCATGCGGTGTACGCGGAGTTGTTTGTCTTCCGGATCCATCTCCAGCGCAACTCGAATTGCTTCCGCCGACTGATCGATGTCATACGGGTTCACCAGCAGAGCGTCGCGCAGTTCGCGTGCGGCGCCGGTGAACTGGCTCAAAATCAGCACGCCGCGTTCGTCCCGGCGCGCCGCCAGAAATTCCTTGGCGACCAGGTTCATGCCGTCGTGCAGCGACGTGACCATGCAGAGATCGGCCGCGCGATAGTAGGGCGCGATCTCGTTGTGGCTATGCTGCCGCTTAAGGAACACGATGGGCTTCCACCTGTCTGATTGGAAACGCCAGTTGATCCGGTCGGCTTCCGCATCCACCTCGGCCAGAAGGTCGTGATAGCGTTTGATGTGGGTCCGGCTGGGCGCTCCAATCTGGATGAAAGAGAATTTGCCTTGATAGGTTGGATACTTCTCCAGGAAGCGCTCGATTGCCAGGAAACGCTCCAGGATTCCTTTCGTGTAGTCGACCCGGTCTACGCCGATCCCGAGAAATGTGGCCTCCGTCCCCAGACTGCGCATCAGCGATGAGCGCTCCTCATAGGTGAAACCGTTGGTCTGGCCTTCCCCGGCTTCGTCGTCGGTCAGGTCCACACTGATGGGGAAGGGGCGGACCATGGTGCGATGGTCCTGGCGCAGAACCGAAAAATGTTCCCAGTCAACGCGCGACTCGACGACACGGTCGACCGTCTGCAGGAAGTTGTTGCAGTGCGACTGCACGTGAAAACCGATGAGATCTGCTCCCAACAGGCCGTCTACCAACTGGCGCTGCCAAGGACAGATGCCGAAGGCTTCGGGGTTCGGCCACGGGATATGCCAGAAGATTGCCACCCGCGCGTCCGGCCGCTTCTCTTTGATCAGACGCGGCAGCAAAGCGAAGTGATAATCCTGGACCAAAACCACCGGACTGGGGGTGTCTTCGATTTCCTCCAGCACCGCGTTCGTGAACTTGCGATTGACGTCCTGATAATGCTGCCAGTCGGACGCACGAAAGATGGGACGAGTATGGGCGATATGGCAGAGTGGCCAAAGACCCTCGTTGGCAAAGCCGTAGTAGTAGCCTTCTTCTTCCTGCTTGCTCAACCACACCCGTCGCAGGGTGTAGCGAGGATCATCAGGAGGAACGCGGAGGCGATCGTTAGCATCGACAGCTTCCGTGTCAGCGTCACCGCTGCCGTGGGCGATCCAGGTGCCGTCGCAGGCGTTGAGCACGGGCTCCAGTGCGGTCACGAGGCCACTTGGCGGCACCACGACATCCAGCGACTTCCCATTGCGCTGGTGAATGTAAGGCTCGCGGTTGGAAACGACGAAGAGCCGGCTGCCCGCGAGGC
>Ga0307476_10000710_pt1 | contig 23598 bp, 16 predicted proteins | sample atmos_gasesECM2C_2_FD_203314 | JGI IMG/M metagenome (GOLD analysis project Ga0307476, IMG submission 203314) | Hardwood forest soil microbial communities from Morgan-Monroe State Forest, Indiana, United States - atmos_gasesECM2C_05 | ecosystem: Environmental > Terrestrial > Soil > Temperate...
GGCCTGTTCTTCAGCAGCATCGCGCTTTCGGGAATCGCTGGATTCTTTCTCTCGCTTACCGGCGTCATCGCGCGAGGCCCAGCGTTCGGCTCTGGCGCTGCCGCCAACGCGATTCTGATGGTGTTTTATCTGTTCAACCGGGACGCGCCCTTAATGCTGTTCCCCATCCCCATTCAGATTCCAGTGAAGTGGATCGTCCTGGGCATCGCGGCGATCGAAACCGCTTACTTGCTTCTCAGCCACTTCGCTCTTTTTTACTGCGTCTCGCTGCTGGGGCTGGGAGCTGGGTACGTATGGCATACAGCTTTTTTTTCACGAGGGCTTACGCTGCGCATGTCAGAGCGGTTCTACGCGACTCGCAATGAGTATTACCGCTGGCGGCGGCGGCGGGCGGCGAGGAAGTTTGAAGTCTACATGCGCAAGCACGACCGCGATGTCCATTTCGACGAGCACGGCAATTACATTCCACCGGATGACGATCCGAACAAGGGTAACGGCGGATCGAAGTCGGGCTGGGTGAACTAAATCGGTTTGCCACGGATTTACACGGATCGAATGCCGGTCAGGGCCCGGAATTCTTACTTCGTGAAGAACGCCTGAAATTCCGACAACACGTTTGCCGGTAACTTTTCCCGCGCGGCCTTCCCTTTGAATCCCAAATCATGGCCTGCGCCTTCAATGGTCAGAAGTTTCGTCTTCACCGGGATTAGCTTCAAGGCTTGCTCGACTTCAGCGATTGATCCGAAGGGATCGCGCGTGCCTTCAACAAAGAAAGCGGGTGTGTGCAGGTGAAAGAAATGCTGAGTGCGAAGCTGGTCGGGCTTTCGCGGCGGATGCAGAGGGTAAGACAGCAAGAGTAAGCCAGCAGTCAACTCCGTGGCCTTCTCCGGATTTTTTTCTGCCAGTTCCGCGCACAGCATGCTAGCCTGCCGTCCATCGTAAGAATGTCCGCCCAGAAAGACACGGCCGCTCACAAGATTCGTTAGAACTCCGACTGCATTCTTCAGGCCGGCGCGATCGCGTTTGGCATCGCCCGGTCCCGGCGGACCGTAGGGCCGGTCCTGACGATAGGGAAGGTCGCAGCGCAACACGACGAAGCCCGCGTCAGCAAACGTGTTCGCTAAAGCAATCAGCAAAGGGGCCTGGCAGTTTGATCCCGCGCCATGAGTCAGGACAAGGCCGTCGCCGTTGGGATTACCGGGGCGATGCAGAAGTCCGCGCACGAACGGGTCCACTGAGACGTCGGTGAAAACCTGCGGGCTGGATTCTGTAGATATTAACGATGGCTGGCTCGCTTTCCCGCTCAGGCCGGCCAATCCAGCGATCTTAAACGCCGACTTCTTCCAGCTTTTCATAGACCTTCAGGATTTGAATCTCGTTTCCCAACCTCGCCCAACAGCGAAGCAACTCAGGATCCTCTTGCGCCGTGCGCCGCGCCTGCTCGGAGTTCCAGTAACGCAGCAGCAGGTAGTGAGAATCGCCGCTGCGATAAAGAAGATCGCGGCCATATCCTTTGCTGGAGACGATGGCGTTCAGTTCGCGGACGGTCGCGAGCGAAGCTGCCTCCATGCCGGGCAGAGGCTCCCAGATCGCGAGGGACAGGAATTCCTGTGACATACTCCGGGATTATAGCTTCTAGCGGGTGGCGGCGCGCTTGCGTCTTGTGCCCGTCACGGCGTTGGCCTCTTCGGTGGTGACCGTGTGCAGACGCATGAAGTTGGTGGAACCCGAAGCCTGGCGCGTGCCTGCGACCACGCCCAGCACGTCGCCGGGCCTGAGCAGGCCGCGGCCCAACAGGTCATGCTCCGCCGTGTCCACCATGTCATCGGTAGAAAGCGACTGGGCGCACTTCACGGGATGTACACCCCAGTACAGGTTGGTGCGTTGGGCCACAGTCGAGTTATGAGTGAAGGCATAGATGGCGGCCTGCGGACGATATTTGGAAATCATGCGGGCGGTATTGCCGGTCTCCGTGAAAACCGCGATTGCGCCCATGGGCAGGTCTTCCGCCGCGTGCGCGATGGATTCGCAAATGGTTTCGGCAACGGAGAGGCCGTGACGGTCGCGGCGGCGGCGGGGCGAAGTGAACTCTCCCATGTTGCTTTCAGCCTCGACGACAATGCGCGACATCATGGCGACCGCTTCGCGGGGATAGCGGCCGCTGGCAGTTTCCGCGGACAGCATTACCGAATCGCTTCCGTCGAAAATGGCGTTGGCTACGTCGCTGGCCTCAGCCCGTGTGGGGCGCGGGTTTTCGATCATCGACTCGAGCATCTGCGTGGCCGTGATTACGGGCTTGCGCCACTGAGCGGCCCGGCGGATTACATGCTTCTGAATGACCGGAACCTTCTCCGGCGCCATCTCAACGCCCAGATCGCCGCGCGCCACCATTACGCCGTCGCAGGCCTGCAGGATTTCTTCGAGATGGTCAATCGCTTGCGGTTTCTCCAGTTTCGCAATAAGAGGAGTGTCGCCGCCGTGTCCGGTAACAATCTGTCTGACCATGTTCACATCGGCGGCGGAGCGCACGAAAGAGAGCGCAACCGCATCTACGCCATGTTTGAGGCCGAACTCGAGATCCTTGCGGTCTTTTTCGGTCATGGCGGGAATCGACAACGCAGTCCCTGGTAGATTGATGCCCTGATGTTCCCCCAGCATTCCTCCGTTCAAAACGTCGCAGATCACATCCTTGCCGCGGACCGTGCGTACACGCAATTCGATCAGACCGTCGCACAAAAGAATGCGTGTGCCGGGACTTACTTCGCGGGCAAGATCAGGGAAGGTGGTAGAAATGCGAGTCGCGGTGCCGGTGATGTCCCGCGGAGTAATCATCACGGTCGAGCCGCTTTTCAGCTCGACAGGTTCGTGGCGCTCGAGGCGTCCGGTGCGGATCTTGGGGCCTTGCAAATCCTGCAGGATGCAGACGGTGCGGTCTTCCTTTTCAGCGGCGCGGCGCAGGCGTTCGATGTTGCGAGCGTGATCTTCATGCGAGCCGTGGGAAAAATTCAGGCGGGCGACGTCCATCCCCAGACGGAGCAGGTCTCGCATCGCAGCCTCAGAATGGCAGGCCGGACCGATGGTGCAGATGATCTTGGCGCGGCGGGCGGCGGGGGATGCTGGAGACGAGGCGGAGATCTCTGCCGTGATCGAGTCCGCGGTTGCGAGTTCTGGCTTACTGGACTTCACTTTTCCTCGACGAATCCCTCAGGGGCTAAAGCCCAGTTTCTTTGTTGTTCTTGGCGGCACGGCTAAAGCCGTGCCCTGATCCGAGTCTAATTCGCCGCGCGGGGACCACTCACCGCAGTCAGTTCCTTCCCCAGCATGGCCCGCGGGAACAGCATGGCGTTGAATTCCGCGCCCACCAGGACGACCAGGGATACCATGTACATCCAGACCAGCAGGGCGATGCCGGCGCCGAGCGATCCGTAAATAATGCTGTAATCAGCATAATGCCGCAGGTAGAAGCCGAACAGCAGCGTGGCTGAAAACCACATGGCAGTCGCGAGCGTTGCGCCCGGGATTACGCTGTGCCAGGGCTGAGTGCGAGGGACCGCATTGTGATAGATGAGTGCGATCACAGCAATGCTGGTGAGCGTGGCAATCAGCCAGCGGATAGCGCCCCACATTACCAGAATGTATGGACTGTATTCGCTCCGGGTGTAGAACAGAATGTTGGTTTCAACCTTGCTGCCCAAAGCCACGAGCAGGGTCGCAAAGGTCATGGGGAGAAGAGCGAAAATGACCAGCAGGAAAGAGATCAGGCGCTCCTTCACCAGTCCCCAGATCTTCGGGAGTTCGTAACAGCGCCGGAAGCCTTCCATCCAGGAAATCATGACGCCGGAGGCCGTCCAAAGCGTCAGCAAGGAAGCCGTAATGAGCAGGCTCACCGGACGCTGCGCGGCGCCCCGCAGAAAATTCATGGCCGCGTTGCTGCCAGCGGGAAGTATGCGAGAGAGCGCGTAGGAGATCTCCCGCATGTAGGGCGCGCCTTTGCGCCAGGTAGCCAATACCGAGCCCACCACCAGCAGCGCGGGGAAAAAAGTAAGAATGGAGGAGTAGGCGGAGGCTTTGGCGATGGAAAAGGCGTCGTGCTGGAAGGCACGCCAAAAGGCCAGCCGCAGAAGGCGTAGAAAACGAAGCATCGCTGGCCCTAGCTTAGGGCCGGAAGGCGCCGGTTGCAACGAGGGAAGCGGGCCAGGTTCCTCGGTCGGCAATCGCTTTGCGTTTGCGTGCATGAATTATCAATAAGGAAGCGAGCCAAACACTCGATTTATATTGGGCCGCAAAACCGCGGCCCTTCGCGCGGCTCGCCCGGATCCTTCGCTACGCAAAGAACGCTTCGCTCAGGATGACAAACAAATTCGGGGGCGAAACTAGTTCGCCCCCGAGGTTGATTGTAGTTTGGCTTACTCCGCCGCCAGTTCTTCCGTCTCGCCCTCGTGGCGCATCATCTCGAGAGCGCGCTCGGCCTCTTCGTAAGCAGCCGAGACTTCCGCTTGCACCTTGGCCGCGGCCTCTTCCATCTCTGGCGAGAGGCGCACGTTGCGGTAGTATTCCATGCCGGTGCCGGCAGGGATGAGGCGTCCGACGATGACGTTCTCCTTGAGGCCGCGCAGGTAATCGACCCTGCCGTTAATCGAAGCCTCAGTGAGCACGCGCGTGGTCTCCTGGAAGGACGCCGCCGAGATGAACGAGTCGGTCGCAAGCGACGCCTTGGTGATGCCCAGGAGCAACGGCCGCCCGGTAGCGGGTCTGCCGCCTTCCTTGATCACGCGCTCGTTCTCTTCGCGGAAGTGGAACTTGTCCAGTTTGTCCTCCAGCAGGAACGTGGTGTCGCCCACGTCCTCGACCTGCACCCACCGCATCATCTGGCGGACAATCACTTCGATGTGCTTGTCGCTGATGTTGACGCCCTGCAGCCGGTAGACTTCCTGGATTTCGTTCACCAGGTAAGACTGCAGCTCTTTTTCGCCGAGCACAGCCAGAATGTCGTGCGGGTTGAGCGGGCCATCCATCAGCGGTTCGCCCGCCTTGACGCGCTCGCCTTCCTGCACGTTAATGTGAACGCCGCGCGGCACCGAGTATTCTTTCTCCGTGCCGTTGTCGGCCTGCACATAGATTTTGCGCTGTCCCTTGGAAACCTCACCGAACTTCACCGTGCCATCGATCTCGCTGATGACCGCGGTTTCATGCGGCTTGCGGGCTTCGAAAAGCTCGACCACGCGCGGCAGACCACCTGTGATGTCCTTGGTCTTGGTCGTTTCGCGCGGGATCTTAGCCAGCACATCGCCCGGCGAAACCGTGTCGCCGTCCTGCACCATAAGGTGCGAGCGGGAAGGCATGAGGTAGCGTTTGCTGCTCTTGCCCTTGACCACGATCGCAGGCTGCCGCTTCTCGTCGGGTGAATCACCCACCACGTGCCGCGACAATCCGGTGACTTCGTCCACTTCTTCGTGCAGTGTGACGCCTTCCTGCAAGTCCTTGAACTGCGCGGTGCCGCCGATTTCGGTAAGGATAGCGAAAGTGTAAGGATCCCACTCGACCATGACCTTGCCTTGCTGCACGGCGTCGCCGTCGTTGACCTTGAGTTTGGCGCCGTAGATCACGGAGTAGCGCTCGCGCTCGCGGTTTTTCTCGTCCACGACCGCGATCGAGCCCTGACGGTTCATCACCACCAGATCGCCCGATTTGGACTTCACCGTCTGCAGACCTACGAAGCGCACCGTGCCGTTATTCTTGGCATCGAGGCGCGACTGCTCAGAGACTCGAGACGCCGTGCCGCCGATGTGGAAGGTACGCATCGTGAGCTGAGTTCCGGGCTCGCCGATCGACTGCGCCGCGATAACGCCGGTAGCCTCGCCGAGTTCGACCAGGCGGCCTGAAGCCAGGTTGCGGCCGTAACACATGACGCAGACGCCGCGCTTCGATTCGCACGTGAGCACCGAGCGGATCTTCACCCGTTCGATTCCTGCAGCCTGAATCGATCCAGCGAGTTCTTCGGTGATCTCGTTGTTGATGTCAACGATCACGTTGCCGTCGTAGTCTTTGATTTTCTCAAGCGATACGCGGCCCACGATGCGGTCGCGCAAAGGCTCGATAATTTCGCCGGCTTCGACGATACCCTGGACGAAAATGCCGTCCACTGTGCCGCAATCGTATTCGCTGATGATCACGTCCTGCGCGACATCGACGAGGCGGCGAGTCAGGTAACCGGAATCCGCCGTCTTGAGCGCCGTATCGGCCAGTCCCTTGCGGGCGCCGTGCGTCGAGACGAAGTATTCGAGCACCGTCAACCCCTCGCGGAAGTTCGCCGTGATGGGGGACTCGATGATTTCGCCGGAAGGCTTGGCCATCAGTCCGCGCATGCCGGAGAGCTGGCGAATCTGCTGTTTCGATCCACGAGCGCCGGAATCGGCCATGACGTAAATCGGATTGATGAAACCTTCCTTATCGGCGCGCTGCATCTGTCCGAACATCTCATCGGCAACTTTTTCCGTAATCGCCGACCAGATTTCGATGACCTTGTTGTAGCGTTCGCCGTTGGTGATGGCGCCGTCGAGATATTGCTGTTGCACGGCGACCACCTGCTTCTCGGCGTCCTTGACCAAAGTCTTCTTGCTGTCAGGGATGACCATGTCGTCGATGCCGATGGAAAGACCGGCTCGGGTCGCATACTTGAACCCGAACTCCTTCACTTCGTCGAGCATCTTGACTGTGGTCTCGAGTCCAAACCGCAGGTAGCCGTAATTCACCAGCGCGCCGATGCCCTTCTTCTTAAGCAAGCCGTTGATAAAAGGCATGCCCTCGGGTAGATGGTCGTTCAGGATAGCGCGGCCCACCGTCGTGTTGATGAAGGCGCGCTCGATGTGAACCGGTTCGGTGTGAATAATGTCCTGATCGTCATAGGCAGTGCCCAAGTCAATCAGTTCACCCGTGTAGCGCAGGCGAATGGGAGTAAGCGTTTCCACTTCACCCATTTCGAGCGCCAGCAACACTTCTTCAATGTTCGCGAACACGCGGCCTTCGCCCTTGGCTCCGGGCTTGGCTTTCGTAAGGTAATAGAGACCGAGCACCATATCCTGCGTCGGCACGGTAATCGGCTGGCCGGATGCGGGCGAAAGAATGTTGTGCGAGGCCAGCATCAGCACGCTGGCTTCAACCTGCGCCTCCGGAGACAGCGGAATGTGCACCGCCATCTGATCGCCGTCGAAATCGGCATTGAAGGCAGTGCAGACCAGCGGATGGATCTTGATGGCCTTGCCTTCCACCAGCACCGGCTCAAACGCCTGAATGCCCAGGCGATGCAGTGTTGGAGCGCGGTTCAGCAGGACGGGATGATCTTTGATGACCTCTTCCAGGATGTCCCAAACGATAGGCTCCTGCTGCTCGACCATCTCTTTCGCTTGCTTGATGGTAGTAACGTTGCCGGTCTGCTCCAGCCGGTGATAGATGAACGGCTTGAACAATTCGAGCGCCATCTTCTTGGGCAGTCCGCACTGGTGCAGTTTGAGTTCGGGGCCGACCACGATGACGGAACGTCCGGAATAATCCACACGCTTGCCGAGAAGGTTCTGGCGGAAGCGTCCCTGCTTGCCTTTGAGCGTGTCGGAGAGCGACTTCAGCGGACGGTTGTTGGCGCCGCGCAGCACGCGGCCACGGCGGCCGTTGTCAAACAGCGCGTCGACGGCTTCCTGCAGCATGCGCTTTTCATTTCTGACGATCACTTCGGGCGCGTGCAGGTCCATCAGCTTTTTCAACCGGTTGTTGCGGTTGATGACGCGGCGGTAAAGATCGTTCAAATCGGAGGTCGCGAAGCGGCCGCCATCGAGTGGAACTAACGGGCGCAGCTCCGGCGGAATCACCGGAATGACGTCAAGGATCATCCAGTGCGGCTTGTTGCCGCTGCGCCGGAAGGCCTCGACCACTTTCAATCGCTTTGTATACTTGAGCCGCTTCTGCAGCGAGCTCTCATTCTTCATCTTCTCGCGCAGCTCAACGGCCAGGCCGTCGGTGTCGATGCGCTTGAGCAATTCCTTGATCGCCTCAGCGCCCATCATCGCTTTGAATCCGGCGGGGCGGTATTGCTGGTCGAGTTCGCGGAACTTGGCCTCGTCCTTGATGACCTCACGCTCTTTCACCGGAGCGTCGCCGGGCTCGACTACCACGTAGGCCTCGAAATAAAGCACGGACTCGAGGTCGCGCAGTGAAATATCGAGCAAGTGCCCGATGCGGCTGGGCAGGCCCTTGAAGAACCACACGTGCGAGCAGGGCGAAGCCAGCTCGATGTGCCCCAGGCGTTCGCGGCGGACTTTCGACAGCGTAACTTCCACGCCGCACTTGTCGCAGATCACGCCGCGGTGCTTCATGCGCTTGTACTTGCCGCAGAGGCACTCCCAATCTGTTACCGGGCCGAAGATGCGGGCGCAGAACAGGCCGTCCCGCTCCGGCTTGAAGGTGCGGTAGTTGATGGTCTCAGGCTTGGTGACTTCGCCATGCGACCAGCTCCGGATTTTTTCCGGAGACGCCAGGCTGATGCGGATGGCATCGAAATCAGCAATCGTGTTTTGCATTTCGAACGGGCTCGAACGAAACAAGGTGTTCCTCCGCTTCCTGCGGCAGTATCGTTGCCGCTTCCGGCACCTGAGAAGGAGTGGCCAGTAGTCAGGGACTAGGGGCCAGTATTCCTACGACCAAGACTGCGCAGATGCTTCGCAGTCGGCCGGCTTAATTCAAGAATTCATTTCAAGAGCCAGGGCAGGGTCGGTGCTCGATCCCCTGACCCCTAATCCCTGGCCACTGTTTCTCAATCCGCTGCCGCGCTGGCCGTGGGCTTCTTCTCCCCGGTCTTGATCAGCTCCACGTCAAGGCAGAGCGATTGCAATTCGCGGATCAGCACGTTGAATGACTCCGGCACGCCCGGCTCCATGGCAGCTTCGCCTTTGACGATGGCCTCGTAAATCTTGGTGCGGCCGTATACGTCGTCGGACTTCGCCGTCAGCAGTTCCTGCAGAATGAACGCTGCGCCGTAGGCTTCGAGCGCCCAGACTTCCATCTCTCCGAAACGCTGCCCGCCGAACTGCGCCTTGCCGCCCAGCGGTTGCTGGGTAATCAGCGAGTACGGCCCGATGGAGCGCGCGTGAATCTTGTCGTCCACCAGGTGCGACAGCTTCAGCATGTAGATGTAGCCAACCGTGACTGGCTGTTCGAACTGATCACCAGTCATGCCGTCGTGCAGAGTTGTCTTGCCCGAAGTGGGTAGACCCGAACGCTCCAGCAGCGCCTTGATCTCACCTTCCTTCGCGCCGTCGAACACGGGAGACCCCATGTACACCCCACGCGCGAGCGTAGGTGCCACCGCTTCCAACTCGTCGTCGCCCATGTCAGAAATGATGTCAGCGAGTTTTGAGTCCTTGAACAGAGCCTTCAACTCGCGCCGGATCGCCTCGGTGCGCGTGTTTTCCTTAAGCAAGTTGGTGATCTTCTCGCCCAGGGTGTAGCCCGCCCATCCCAGGTGGGTTTCGAGAATCTGGCCCACATTCATACGGCTGGGTACGCCGAGGGGATTGAGTACGATCTCAACCGGCGTTCCGTCCTCGAGGTAAGGCATGTCCTCTTCCGGCAGAATGCGCGCGATCACGCCCTTATTGCCGTGACGGCCGGCCATCTTGTCGCCAACGCTCAGCTTGCGCTTCATCGCGATGTAGACCTTGACCAGCTTGATCACGCCCGGCGGCAGTTCGTCGCCCTTGGTGAGTTTTTCCTTCTTCTCGTTGACGATTTTCTTGAGCACATCGATCTGGCGCGAGGTCATTTCCTCGATCTCGTCGATCTGCTCATTCACTCGCGGATCCTTGTCGGCATACTTAATGCGCTTCAGGTTGCGGGTGGAGATGCGCTCGATCGCGTCGCGGTCCAGAATGTTCCCCTTGTTGAGCAGACGCTTGTTGGTGCGCTCATCGTGCAGATCGGCCTGCACTTCCTTGCCGCCAAGAATGTTCTCCAGACGCTTGAGCCGCTCATCGGTGAGAATGCGGATTTCGTCGGAGAGATTCTTCTCCAACTTGCCGATCTGCGTCGCTTCGATCGACTTCGCGCGCTCGTCCTTCTCCTGGCCTTTGCGGGAGAAAATCTTCACGTCGACGATTACGCCCTCAATGCCCGGAGGGCAGTAGAGCGAAGCATCGCGCACGTCGCCGGCTTTTTCGCCGAAGATGGCACGCAGCAGCTTCTCTTCCGGCGTAAGCTGGGTTTCGCCCTTCGGCGTAACCTTGCCCACCAGAATGTCGCCCTGCTTAATGCTGGCTCCGATGCGGATCACTCCTGCTTCGTCCAGATTGCGTAGCATCGACTCGCTGACGTTGGGAATGTCGCGCGTCACTTCTTCCGGACCAAGTTTCGTGTCGCGCGCTTCGATCTCATACTCCTCGATGTGCAGTGAAGTGTAGTAGTCATCCTTCACCATCTTCTCGGAGACAAGAATCGCGTCCTCAAAGTTGTAACCGCGCCACGGCATGAAGGCTACGAGCACGTTGCGTCCAAGCGCCAGCTCGCCGTGATCCGTACAAGGACCGTCGGCGATCACCTCGCCCTTCAGCACGCGCTGGCCCTTTTTCACGACCGGCTTTTGATTGATACAAGTGTTCTGGTTCGAGCGCTTGAACTTGGTGAGCTGATAAATGTCGCTGCCCACCTCACGCGAAAGCTGCGTGGGATGATGCTCACCTTCGACGCGCACGATGATGCGGTCAGAGTCGACAGAATCCACGATGCCGTTACGCCTGGCAAGCACCACCGCGCCTGAGTCGCGCGCCGTGACGCCTTCCATTCCGGTGCCGACAATCGGCGCTTGCGCGCGGAGCAGCGGCACGGACTGGCGTTGCATGTTCGCGCCCATCAGCGCGCGGTTCGCGTCGTCGTGCTCAAGGAACGGCACGAGCGAGGCGGCAACCGAAACCAGTTGCTTGGGGCTGACGTCGACGTAATCGACTTCATCCCTGCTCACCAGCACAAAGTTTCCGGCTTTGCGGGCATTGACCAGCTCGGCCACGATGCGCCCTTTGTCGTCGAGCTCCACGTTGGCCTGCGCGATGGTGTGCCGGTCTTCTTCCCACGCGGAAAGATAGAACGAGTAGGGATCAACCTGCGCCGGCTTCTTGCGCTTCTCCTTCAATTCGGCATTGATCTTCTCGATCTCATGCTTTTCCATGTGATCGCCGACTTTATGGTCGCTGTCACCCGTGTTGACCACGCTGACGTAATCGATCACACGGCCGCCCTTGATCTTGCGGTAGGGCGACTCGATGAAGCCGTAGTCATTGATGCGTGCATAGCAGCTCAACGACGAGATCAATCCAATGTTCGGACCTTCCGGCGTTTCGATCGGGCAAATGCGCCCGTAGTGCGTGGGATGCACGTCGCGCACTTCGAATCCCGCACGCTCGCGCGACAGGCCGCCCGGCCCAAGAGCCGAGAGACGCCGCTTGTGCGTGATCTCGGAGAGAGGGTTGGTCTGATCCATGAACTGCGAAAGCTGCGACGATCCGAAGAATTCGCGGATCGCAGCCATCACCGGTTTCGCATTCACCAGGTCATGCGGCATCGCGGTCGACATTTCCTGGTACACGCTCATCTTTTCCTTGATTGCCCGTTCCATGCGGACCAGGCCAATGCGGAACTGGTTTTCCATCAGTTCGCCAACCGCACGGACGCGGCGGTTGCCCAGATGATCGATGTCATCCACCGAGCCGATGTTCTTGCGCAGCTTCAGCAGGTAAGCGATGGTGCCGTAGAAATCGTCGGGATCGAGCGTCCGCTTGTCGAGACTCGTGGCATCCTGGTTCTCGAACAGCTTGATGTTGAACTTCAGCCGGCCGACTTTCGAGAAGTCGTACTTGCGCGGGTCGAAGAACATGCCATGGAACAATGCCGTAGCCGTGTCCAGCGTTGGCGGATCGCCAGGACGCAGCTTGCGGTAGATCTCGATCAGCGCTTCCTGCGGAGTCTTCACCGAATCGCGCTTCAGGGTCTGGCTGATCACCGTTCCCACGTCGTCGCGCTCGGGGAAGAACAAGCTCATCTCCACCACGCCGGAGTCCAGAATCTTCGAAACCTTGTCGGCAGTAACTTCGCTGTTGGCTTCCAGCAGCACTTCGCCAGTAGTCGTGTCGACCACATCGGCGGCAGCCCAGGCACCTTCGAGATCAGTGACATCCACTTCAATCTCGGAGATCTTTGCCTTCTGAATGTCCTTCAGAGTTTGCGCGTTCAGCTTGCGACCGGAGTGCGCAATTTCATCCCCCGACTTGTTCTTGATGCTGTGCGCCAGTTTCATGCCCAGCAGATTCGTAGGCTTCTCGCTGGCGGGGTCGAGCGTCCAATAGAGCTTCTTGTCTTTAATCGCAATGCGGTCGACGGTATAGAACGTCCGCAGAATGTCTTCGCCAGAACGCAGACCAAGCGCGCGCAGGAAAATCGTCCCCAGGAACTTGCGCTTGCGGTCGATGCGGACATAGAGCACATTCTTTTGGTCGTATTCAAACTCCACCCAGGAACCGCGGTAGGGAATGATCTTCCCCAGAAAATAAGTGCGGTTGTTGGCAGTCTCGAAGAACACGCCCGGCGAGCGGTGCAACTGGCTAACAATCACGCGCTCAGTCCCGTTGATAATGAAAGTCCCGTTCTGCGTCATCAGCGGCACGTCGCCGAAGAATACTTCCTGCTCCTTAATATCGCGGATGGATCGATTGCCGGTCTCAGCGTCCTTATCAAAAATGGTCAGACGCATCGTGACCTTGAGCGGCGCGGAGTAAGTCATGCCGCGCTCCTCGCACTCAGCCACGTCATACTTCAATTGCAGTCCGACCGGGTCGCCGCACTTGTTGCAGAAGTCAGGCGTGTTGGCGTTGTAGGTGCCGCACTTGCCGCACAGCACATCGCCCGGATGGAACGGATCCGTAATCACGGTCGAACCGCAGTTCTTACACGTGGTACGCAGGTGGTGCAGCCCTTTCAGGTGGCCGCACTTGCACTCCCAGTTACCAATGGCGTAATCCACAAACTCAAGTTGTGATACGTTGCGGAAGTCGGTGATCGGGAACACAGACTGGAACACGGCCTGCAATCCGCCGTCTTCGCGTTCGCTGGGCAACTTGTCCATCTGCAGAAAGCGGTCGTAGGAGCGCTTCTGCACCTCGATCAGGTTAGGGATCTGGATGGTTGCTGGAATTTTTGAAAAATCAAAACGTTTACGGAAGGCATTATTCTTCATCGTCAAGAAACTCCCAATGTCAGGCGCAGCCGTGCGCTGCGATAACCCGCGGAATGTGGGGCGCCCATCGCGCCGCGCTGCTTAGCTGCTGTTACGAACCTGTTTGAACGTAGAAAAGTTAAACGTGGAAACACTGAATCCGGAAAACACGGCGGGGCGTCCGCAGGGACAGTTGTTCCCGCAGACGCCATCCAAGGCGTTTTGCCATTCTGAATTTGTTATCTTTCGCGCCAGTTCCTTCGGCCGTTTCCGTTCCGCCTGCCCACGGAACAGTGCCCAAGCTTCCCTGCAGGTCTCGCCCGCGATGAGTGAGGCCAAGGGAAGCGGTGTTATATAGATGCTAACACCACCGCCCCGGCTTCACAACTAGAACGTTCCAGAATCTTCCCCTTGCAGACCGGGGTAGACCGGATTGCCAGCCTGCGCCCTTACTTTACTTCGACAACAGCGCCAGCTTCGGTAAACTTCTTCTTGATGGTCTCGGCCTCGTCCTTGGAAACGCCTTCCTTGATGTTCTTAGGCGCTCCGTCCACGAGTTCCTTGGCTTCTTTCAAGCCCAGGCTGGTGACCTCGCGGACAGCCTTGATTACATTGATCTTATTGGCGCCAACTTCCTTGAGGACGACGGTGAACTCCGTCTTCTCCTCAGCCGGAGCCGCCCCCGCGGCCGCCGCACCGCCGCCCGCCACCATCACCGGAGCCGCTGCTGCCGCCGACACGCCCAGCCGCGCCTCCAGCTTCTTTACGAGCTGTGCCGCGTCCAGCAGCGACAACCCTACGATTGAATCTTCCAACTGTTGCAGGTCTGCCATGTTAATTTCTCCACTTTTCAAGTTATGAATTTCTTGATTTCGTTATCTTCCGCCGGGTTTCCAGTGCGGCAGGCTCATCTCCCAGCGCCAGACAACGCCAGGCTCTAAACCGCGCAACCCCTGACCTAAGATGACCAAATCCCTTCGGACAGCTCTCGCCATCCCGAACTTTGTGTGGCGCGGGCGCCCTCGCCCGCGACTGCCAACCTCATCGACGACGCTCACCGCTCCAACTGTAGCGTCACCAACCCTAGGCCTGCGCCTCAGCAGGCGCATCGGCCTTGAACTTGCCCTTCTCCACACCCTGCCCCAGCACCACCGCGACGTCACGCCCCACCGCATTCATCACGGTCACCAGCCGTTGCGCCGGCGAACTGATCAGGAACAGCAGCTTGGAGTAGATTTCCTCCTTCGACGGCATGCTGGCCAGCGCTTCGATCTCCTTGATCGAAATCACCTTGCCTTCGACCACGCCGATCTTGAAAGTGAATTCCGGCGTGTCTTTGGCGTACTTGGTGAGCGCCTTGGCCATGGCCACGGGATCGCCCGCGGTATAGGCGATCGAGGTCACTCCAGTCAGATTCTTCACTCCTTCCTCGATCTTCGTGCCTTTGGCGGCAAGCTCGGCCAGTGTGTTCTTGACGACCTGATACTTCGCGCCCGCGCCGCGCAAAGCCTTGCGCAGCTCGTAGTCTTGGGCGACGGTCATCTTGGAGTAAGTGGCCACAACGGCGCTCGAAACGTTCTTCAGGTCCGCACTCAACTTCTCGACCTGTTCCTTCTTCCTAGCTTTAGTAACCGGCATTGCGTAGTCCTCTTAATGATCTCGTGTTAATGATCTCGTGTGGGGACGGGCACTCTTGCCCGTCCACCGGGCGCAGCCCGGCTGCTCTTATGCTTTAGCCGCGGTCTCAATCGGCGACGTATCCAGCAAAATCCCCGGCCCCATCGTCGAACTCAAAGTGCAACCCTTGATGTACTTCCCCTTAGCCACCGACGGCTTGGCCTTGATCACGCTCGTGATCAGCACGGTAGCGTTCTCAATCAACTTATCCGGCGAGAACGAAATCTTCCCCACCGGCACATGCACCAGCGCAGTCTTGTCAGTCCGGAATTCAACCTTGCCGGCCTTCACTTCCTGCACCGCCTTGGCCACGTCCACGGTAACCGTGCCTGTCTTCGGATTCGGCATCAGCCCCTTGGGACCAAGCACCTTGCCCAGACGTCCAACGGATTTCATCACATCAGGAGTGGCGATCAGCGCGTCGAAGTCCGTCCAATTCTCTTTGGTAATCTTCTCGACCATCTCTTCGCCGCCAAAGTAGTCGGCGCCCGCCGCTTCCGCTTCCTTGATCTTGTCGCCCGAAGCGATTACCAAGACCTTCTTCGACTTGCCCAACCCGTGCGGCAGCACAACCGTACCTCTTACCATCTGGTCGGCGTGCTTGGGATCGACCCCCAGCCGCAACGTGATCTCGACGGTCTCATCAAATTTCGCAAACTTTACTTTCTGCAGTAGCGGAACCGCATCCTGCAGAATGTAAGGCCGCTTCTCAACTGCCGCATGCGCCTTGGCGATATTTTTTCCTTCTTTTTTCATTTCACTTTTTCCTCGTCTCCCACCGCTCGACATTATTCCGGCGAGCCGTAGTATTTTCGACCTCAAGCTTGTAGCGCCGGCCTCTGGCCGGCTGTGGCGCGGGCACTTTGCCCGCGAAATCTAACCACGTCCGCCGACGCTACCCAACCACTTCAATCCCCATCGACCGCGCCGTCCCGCGAATGCTCTTGATCGCGGTATCGATCGAAGCAGCGTTGAGGTCAGGCATCTTCTGCTTGGCGATGTCCTCGACCTGCTTTAGCGTAACTTTGCCCACCTTATCCTTGTTCGGCGTGCCGGATCCCTTGGCGATGCCGGCCGCGCGCTTGAGCAGAATCGAAGCCGGCGGCGTCTTGGTGATGAAGGTAAACGACCGGTCGCTATAAACCGACACCACGACCGGGATGATCAATCCCTCCATCTCCTTCTGGTTCGTCCTGGCGTTGAACTGCTTGCAGAACTCCATGATGTTGATCTGCGCCTGCCCGAGGGCCGGACCCACCGGCGGCGCCGGCGTCGCCTTGCCCGCCGCGATCTGAAGCTTTACGAAACCTGTAACTTTCTTTGCCATCTAAGATTTCCTTTTGGGCTCAATGACTAAATCGCAAAATCGCCTGGTCACTGAAATTCCTAAGCGACCTTCTCCACCTGGTTAAACTCCAACTCCACCGGGGTCGAGCGGCCGAAAATCGTTACCATCACCTTCAGCGTCTCACGATCCTCGTTCACTTCGTCGACGGTTCCCGTGAAGCTGGCAAACGGTCCCTCGGTGATGCGCACTTGCTCCTGCTTCTCGAACTTCACCTTCAGCTTGGGCTTCTCCCGGCTATCCGCCACCTTGTAGACAATGTGCTGCACTTCTTCATCAGATAGCGGCGTAGGCTGCTGCCCCGTGCCGACAAACCCAGTCACGCGTGGCGTGGATTTCACCACATGCCAGACGTGATCGTCCATGTCCATTTCCACCAGCACGTAGCCGGGATAGAACATACGCTCCGAGGTGTACTTCTTGCCGCCGCGCACTTCGGTGACCGACTCAGTCGGGATCAGCACTTTGCCAATCTTCTCCTGCAGCCCGAAAGCCTGCACCCGCGACTCCAGCGACTCCTTCACTTTGCGCTCAAACCCGGAATAGGAGTGGATGATGTACCACTTCATGTTCGGGTTGCGAGGCGGCTCCCCGCTTGTCGCAACTGCATCCCCGCTCGGCGACTGCTCTACGCTCGCGGCAGCTTCGTTCTTTTCTTCGTCCTGCATGATCAAGTTAAACTCCAGCCTGCTCTTTCCGGCTCGAACCTAGTGGCTCCCGAAATAGCTATACAAGAATGTGACGCCCCTCTGGATCACGTTATCGATGATGAAAAAGTAAACTCCAAAAATAAACACCGTGACCACCACCACCGCGGTAGTCGCGCGTACTTCTTTCAACGACGGAGCCGTAACCTTGCGCATCTCGGTGCGCACGTCGTTGTAAAACGACCTGATTCGCTCCGGCCAGGACTTGAGCCGCTCTCCAAAACTCCCTCCGACGGTTGCGATTGAGTTTGCCATCTTCTTCGTTTCCACTCCCATACTGCTCCTGGCCCCTCCCGGCGTCCTTGCAAAAAATCTGGCAGGGGCGGAGGGATTCGAACCCCCAAGTCCGGTTTTGGAGACCGGCAGTTTAACCGTTGAGCTTACGCCCCTAAAATCTTAGGGATCAGGGCTAGGGACCGGGGTAGTTTCCTAGCCCTTGCCCCTGAACCCTGGCCCCTGCTATTTCACTTCCTTATGCGGCGTGTGCTTACGGCAACGGCGGCAGAACTTCTTGAACTCCAGCCGTTCCGTCGTAGTCTTCCGGTTCTTGGTGGTCGAATAATTCCGCTCTTTGCAATCACCGCACTGCAACGTAACAATTTCTCGGGGCATCGCTCAAACTCCCTCTTGCTGAACTTTCTTGCCTAAGTGGGGACAGCCGCCCTCGGCTGTCCGCGGAGCGAAGCTCCGCGCTTTTCTCTTCCCTACTGCACGATCTCCGCAATCGTCCCCGCGCCCACGGTGTGCCCGCCTTCGCGAATGGCAAACCGCAACCCCTTCTCCATCGCCACCGGCGTGATCAACTCAATCACCAGTGAAACGTTGTCCCCCGGCATCACCATCTCCGTGCCAGCAGGAAGCTCCGCCACGCCAGTCACATCTGTCGTCCGCAAATAAAACTGCGGACGGTATCCCTTGAAGAACGGTGTATGCCGCCCACCTTCTTCCTTCGTCAGGATGTAAACCTCCGCCTTAAATTTGGTGTGAGGAGTAATCGATCCGCCTTTCGCCAGCACCATCCCGCGCTCCACGTCCTCTTTCGCAATGCCGCGCAGCAACAAACCAGCATTGTCCCCCGCCAGCCCTTCGTCCAACTGCTTCTTAAACATTTCCACGCCGGTGACCACAGTCTTGCGCGTGTCGCGGAAGCCGACAATTTCCACTTCCTCTCCGACCTTCACCTTCCCGCGCTCGATACGCCCGGTCACCACCGTGCCGCGTCCCTGAATCGAGAAAATATCCTCGATCGGCATCAGGAACGGCTTGTCCAACTCCCGCGCCGGCTGTGGCACGCTCTTATCCACCGCCTCCATCAGCGCATCAATCTGCTTCTCCCACTTCTCTTCGCCATTCAAAGCGCCAAGAGCCGACAGCCGGATCACCGGCACATCGTCCCCAGGAAACTTGTAGCTCTTCAGCAACTCGCGCACTTCGAGTTCCACCAGGTCCAGCAACTCCGGGTCGTCAACAGCATCGCACTTGTTCAGCGCCACCACGATGTAAGGCACGCCCACCTGCCGCGCCAACAGCACGTGCTCGCGCGTCTGCGGCATCGGACCATCGGTAGCAGCCACCACCAGAATCGCGCCATCCATCTGCGCCGCGCCGGTGATCATGTTCTTTATGTAGTCCGCGTGCCCCGGGCAATCGACGTGCGCATAGTGCCGGTTCGCCGTCTCATACTCCACGTGCGCCGTAGCGATCGTGATTCCGCGCGCTTTTTCTTCCGGAGCGTTATCAATGCTGTCGAACGACCGGAACACAATCTTCGGATTATGCTTCTGCAACACCTTCGTGATCGCCGCCGTTAAGGTAGTCTTGCCATGGTCAATGTGACCAATCGTCCCCACGTTGCAGTGCGGCTTATTACGATCAAATTTCTCTTTCGCCATTTCTCCATCTCCTCGGCTTCACTTACGCCGGAACCAAATCATCACCGTCGGCCTCGTAATACGCGCCAACGAATTCTTCTTTCTCCACCAGTTCGTCTGCAATCCGCCGTTCGAACTGACCGAAATCCTCCGAATAACGTTCTCGAAAGATCTCGAAACTCCGATGCCCGCGCCAGATATCCCGAACCCGGTACCGTCCATCGCTGACTGATTCACACTTCAGTTCAGTAGCGATGTAACCTTCAGCCTGCCGCAAAAACCGGGCCCAAACTCCATCTGACCCAAAAACAATTCCAAACTCAGCTCTCTTACCTTCTCTGACCCAGAACCTGCGGTCGACGACGAACCGCGGCGCTGGCAGTCATTTCGTAGTCCCCTGCACCTTCGCAATGATTTCCTCCGCGACGGACCTCGGAGCCTCCTCATAACGCGCGAAGTGCATCGAGTATTCAGCACGCCCCTGCGTCGACGAACGCATGTGCGTCGCGTACCCAAACATCTCAGCCAAGGGCACGATCGCCTTAATCACCTGCGAGCCGGCGCGATGCTCCATGCCTTCAATCCGTCCACGCCGCGAACTCAAGTCGCCCATGATCACGCCGGCATAATCCTCCGGCGTAACCACTTCAACCGCCATCACCGGCTCCAACAGCACCGGCGAAGCCTTCCGCGCAGCTTCTTTGAACGCCATCGACCCGGCAATCTTGAATGCCATCTCGTTCGAGTCAACGTCGTGATAGCTGCCGTCATACAGCGTAGCTTTCACATCGACCATCGGATAGCCGGCTAGAATCCCGCCTTCAAGCGCTTCCTGAATTCCCTGATCGATCGGCTTGATAAATTCCTTCGGCACCGAACCGCCGACAATGTCGTTGACGAATTCGTAGCCCGTCCCAGCAGGTTGCGGGTCAAGCTTAATCTTCGCGTGCCCATACTGCCCGCGCCCACCGGTCTGCCGAATGTATTTGCCTTCCGCCTCGGAGTGCTTGCGAATCGTCTCGCGATAAGCCACCTGCGGCTTGCCGACGTTCGCTTCAACCTTGTACTCGCGCATCATGCGGTCAACGATGATCTCGAGATGCAACTCGCCCATGCCGCTGATGATGGTCTGTCCGCTGTCGGGATCGGTGTGAACTTTGAAGGTCGGGTCTTCCTGCGCCAGCCGTCCCAGCGCCATCCCCATTTTTTCCTGATCAGCCTTAGTCTTAGGCTCGACCGCAACCGAAATCACGGGAACCGCAAACGTAATCGATTCCAGCGCAATCGGATGATCTTCGTTGCAAATCGTATCGCCCGTGCTAACGCCCTTCAGTCCAACCGCTGCGCAAATGTCCCCTGCCAGAATCTCGCTAATCTCTTCGCGCTTGTTGGCGTGCATCTTCAGCAGACGCCCAATGCGCTCACTCCGGCGCCGTCCCGTGTTCAGCACAGAGTCCCCGGTCTTGAGCTGCCCGGAATAAACTCGAATAAAGGTCAACTGGCCGACGAACGGATCGGCCATGATCTTGAACGCAAGCGCCGAAAAGGGTTCCTTGTCGTCCGCTTTGCGGACAATTGGCTCACTGTTGTCAGGGTTCAAACCCTTGGTATCCGGCAAGTCCAGCGGCGAAGGCAAATAATCCACCACTGCATCCAGCAGCGGCTGCACACCTTTATTCTTGAAGGCCGTTCCCACCACCACCGGAAAAACCTTCAAAGCAATCGTCGATTTCCGCAGCGAAGCCCGCAGCTCGTCCGCAGTAATCTCTTCGCCTTCCAGAAACTTGTGCAGGATCTCGTCGTCGTTCTCGGCAATGCTCTCGACTAACTGAGCGTGAAATGCTTCGGCTTTCTTCTTCAGCTCGGCGGGAATTTCTTCAGTCACGTACTCGGCGCCCATTGTGTCGTCCTGCCACACGATCGCCTTCATATTGATCAGATCAATGACGCCCTTGAACTTGTCTTCCTGCCCAATGGGAATCTGAATCGCAACGGGCTTGGCGCTAAGCCGCTTGCGGATGGTATCAATGGCATGCTCGAAATCCGCACCCATCTTGTCGATCTTATTAATAAAGCAAATCCGCGGCACACCGTACTTATCAGCCTGGCGCCAAACTTTTTCCGACTGCGGCTGCACCCCGTGCACCGCGTCAAACACAGCAACCGCGCCGTCGAGCACGCGCAGCGACCGCTCCACCTCCGCTGTGAAATCGACGTGGCCGGGCGTATCAATAATGTTGATGCGAATGTCGCGCCAGGTGCAGGTCGTCGCCGCGGAAGTAATCGTGATCCCGCGCTCCTGCTCCTGCTCCATCCAGTCCATGGTCGCAGTGCCTTCGTGCACCTCTCCGATGCGGTGCGTCTTCCCCGTATAGAACAGGATGCGCTCCGTCGTAGTGGTCTTCCCGGCATCAATGTGCGCCATGATGCCGATATTCCTGCAGCGTTCTAATGGGACTGTTCTGGGCACGGCTCTCTAACTCTTTCTGGGCTCCGTTTGATCTAGCGATTGTGCGATTTAGCGATTGCGCGATTGAAACCTAGAATCCCGTACGATTTTCAATCACTCAATGACCCGATCACTCAATGACTCAATGCTTCGTTACCATCGGTAATGAGCGAAAGCCTTATTAGCTTCCGCCATCCGGTGTACATCTTCTTTCTTCTTGATGGCCGCGCCTTTTCCATTCGCCGCGTCCAGCAATTCATTGCTCAACTTGTCGACCATCCCGCGCTCCGCGCGCCCGCGCGCATAAGTCAGCAGCCATCGAATCGCCAGCGAGGTCCGCCGATCGGCATTCACCTCCACCGGCACCTGATAGTTGGCGCCACCAACGCGCCGCGTCTTCACCTCGAGCAGCGGCTTCGCATTCTCGACCGCTTTGGTGAACAGCTTCAAAGCTTCGTCACCGCCTTTTTCCTGCACCTTGGTGAGAGCTTCATAGAAAATGCCCTCGGCGGTCGACCGCTTGCCCTGCCACATCATCGAGTTGATAAACTTCGTCACCAGATTCGAGCCGTAAACGGCATCGGCTGGCACGGTCCGCTTTGCTGTATGTCCTTTACGAGGCATTCAAAACTCCAGGTTTCAATGTTTCAGAGTTTCAAGGTTGCAAAGTTGCCGAGGTGAAATCACCTTGAAACTTTGAAACCTGCGAAACCCGGAAACTTGTTTCTTAACCCTTCTTCGCCCGCTTGGCGCCGTATTTCGACCGCCCCTGCTGGCGTCCGGCCACACCCACCGCATCCAGCGTGCCGCGAATTACGTGATAGCGCACACCCGGCAAATCTTTGACGCGGCCGCCGCGAATCAGCACAATCGAGTGCTCCTGCAGGTTATGTCCCACGCCAGGGATGTAAGTCGTAACCTCAATCCCATTCGTCAGGCGCACCCGCGCCACCTTCCGCAACGCCGAGTTCGGCTTCTTCGGCGTCTGCGTGTACACGCGCGTGCAAACTCCACGCTTCTGCGGACATCCCTGCAGCGCCGGGCTCGCCGTCTTATACCGCGGCCGCTTCCGCCCATCTCGCACCAATTGATTAAAAGTAGGCACTCTTCGCCACTCCTTAATTACCGCGGTAAGGCTCCATGTAAAGTCGCGCGCTGAGCCGCATGCTGAACTCGCGCGCACCGAATCCATCCCTTGCAAACGGGCAGCGCGCGGCGCCATCAGCTTTCCCCGGTGCTTTACTGCGCGATCCGGGCTGGCGGGCACAATCGGCCAACCATGCTTCTCGCCGCACACGAATCACGGAGAGAGATTCTTGGGTCCCAACTTAGATTTATGCTGCCGACGGTGGCACCCGGCAAAAACTCGGGGGTGCTCCGTATCGCCAGCTCTGTCCTGCATATCCTTCCGCAGACCACTGTGGCACCTGACTCAGGCACTCCAGCAGCCCTCGTGATAGGGCAGAAGGCAGCGCAGGAACGTTTCAGCGAGGAAAGTTTCCGGCACTTGACTTCACTTCACCGGAAACGCATTTCTCAAAAGCTCTACCGCAGGTTCCCGCACACTCCAGCCGGAACTCACGGCACACAGCAAGCCTGGATTAACTCGCGGAACTTAACAACTATAGCAACTCATCGGAAACATCGTCAACCCATCTTTTTGCATCCCACTCCTCGGAGCCGTAGCAGCGTCGGCTTGCTGAATCCGTCTCCAGCCTCTACACTACAAGTTTTCCATCCAGTGAAATGGTTCGCCTCATGGGACACCACCGTGGGGCGACGAGAGGGTGCATGGGAAGGTTGGGTTTCGCTCAGTGGGCGTGGGTAGTAGTCACCATCTCTTTGTTCGTGTCCTTGCCGGCTTGCGGCGGACATACCCCCCCAGGAGTCTCGCGCTTCCCGACAAGAATCTCGCTGAATCCTTCCCCCAGTTTTTCCGTTCAACTGGGGAGCGTCTTCGTGTTCACCGCCAGCGCCCAGAACGCAGGGAACACAAACGTTTCGACCGGGTTCATCTACACTTCAAGCAATCCCGGAGTCCTCGACGTCGCTCCCAACGGCTTCGCCTGCGCTGGCAGCTGGAACGCCCCGCTTTACACCATTTGCACTCCCGGCAGCATTGGGGTAGTTAGCGTAAGCGCTCAGGCCGGTGGATCCACCAGCGCTCCCACGCTGGTTTTCGTCCATCCTTTTATCGCCAGCATTCAGGTCAGCCTAGTTCCGCCGGTCAATCCTCCGCCGCCCGCCTGCCCGGCGCAGACTGAGCTTCCCGCGGCTTGCAACCTCCCGTTCAAGCCCGCCCT
>Ga0307476_10000711_pt1 | contig 23547 bp, 29 predicted proteins | sample atmos_gasesECM2C_2_FD_203314 | JGI IMG/M metagenome (GOLD analysis project Ga0307476, IMG submission 203314) | Hardwood forest soil microbial communities from Morgan-Monroe State Forest, Indiana, United States - atmos_gasesECM2C_05 | ecosystem: Environmental > Terrestrial > Soil > Temperate...
TACGGTGAAGTTAGCCTTTTTGTAGCATGTTACCAACTGCACTACGATAGATCCAACATCTGAAGCCACTTCCGTCCAAAGAACGAGGGTTACTTTTCTGGAAGAAGAGGAAGAGGAAGAGGAAGAGGAAGAGAGAAGGGAGGGGAGCGAAGACGAAGGCATGGAAAACGATCCAAAAGACCTGCAATTTCGGGAGGAAGAGGATCTAGAAGAAGGTGAATTCACCAGCCTAGCGGTTAAAGAAAGGCGACTGAATCAGAATCATACAGAGATGCATCCCTACGATCATTCAGCGGGTGTGTCAAAGCAGATAGCCCTGTGCGAAATCGATCCGGACAACCATCCACCCCAAATACCCTCCCCATCACATTCGCCCGCCCCTACTCTACAAAACCAAGACAGAGCCATGAATGTCGACAGGCCCGAAGGCAGAAAATCCATCCATCTCAACACAGAGGCAAATCATGACCAAGGCGCTACCGATCCTCAAGTTGCCCCTCGTCGATCAAGCCGCGATCGACGTTCGACCTTTGGTGGTAACCAGAAGCAAGACGCATCAATTCCCCAGAATCCTCGCAAGAGGATGTTGAAGACACGGCCAACCAGCAACCCCCGACCAAAGCAACCAGCGACAAAGAAGCAAACGATTGCAAGCACGGAAGAAACCGTGGGGGGCGACATCCGTGAAAGGATCCTTATTGACCCCACCATAAATGACCTTCAAGCGGACATGGTGAGCGCCACTGCTGTCTATTTACGGAATGCTTGAGGTGGTGTTACAGGTAGAACCCCCGCAGAAGTCGTTGAATGTGGATGATAGGATTCTGGTAGGCTGCGCCCTGCTTACCACCGATCGCTGCTAACACAACCCGTGTTCCTTTCTGCAGAAACGCAGTGGTAATCCCTTGCTCCTCTATGGCGCGAGAGTCGAAGACTCGAGGTTGTTCCGCCCTCGGTTTCATGTACGTTACATACATCACGCCATAACTCTTACTGATCAAAGTATTTGTTTGAAGTTTGCTTCCGAAGTAGAATTCGTGGCCGACCTCCATGCCGCAGTCGAGGAGTTTTATGTTGACGATGTTCCGCGTCATTTGCATCGAGATTCAGCCGAGTTGTCTATATTTCATATAATGAGTTATGACGAGCTGATCACCTCCTCTCCGGAGGCCCTCCAGCGCATTTTCCGGCATAAAAACATCATTGTAACCGGCATGCCTAGGACCTCATATAGATTTGACGAGGATGGACTCAGGACCCTGTCTCCGAATTTGGACCGAGAAATAACGATCCATGGTTTGCACCCCATCCTGTTTTTCCCCATTCGATATCATAGTTGCGTTATGCAGATCACTCCATAGCGGAGGATGACGAAGGCACTACCCGCCACAGGATAGGCACGCCCCGTGACCTCCTGCGCAGTCATAGAATGCCGGATGACATGGGTAAAATACTGAACGCCCTCGAGTTCCCGATGTCTTACCCACCACCTGGCAACGCCCCTCCGGCAGGACTAGCCAGCGACGTTGAGGCTTTCCAAACCACGGCAGGTATGCAACTCTGCCATGCTAATGAAGCCTTTCCGTTTGCAAGCATGAGGTGGGGTTTGGGTGCGACATCGGGTGCCCATCACAAACCCCACCTAGATTCTGATGGGCTTGCCACTTTCGTCAACGTAAAGACCGGATGCAAATGGTGGGTTGTTGGTCGACCCAGAGGAGGTGTTTCACTTGCCAGCACAACGCTGTTCACAAAAAACTATCAAATTGATCGGACTAACGCCGATAAATTTGAACTGGAAGCCATCCTTCTTACGCCGGACATGGGACTGTAAGTCTTTTCTTGCTTTTTATCTTGACCTTACATCCACCGCAGAATCATGAAACCGGCCACTCTTCACACAGTTGTTACGCCTGAGGCTTCGATCTGTCATGGAGGACACTTCTACGCAATGTCAACTATCAGCGACACTGTCTATGGGATCATGCATACGTTTGTTGGCAGCAGTGTGTTGACAAACACCCAGCACACAGCCGATTCTCGCATGCTTCTACGGCGATCCGTGTCTCATGTGTATTCTCTCACTGTGGCAGAAAACTTTCAGCCATCCTCATGCGTCCCTACTCCGAAATCAGCGCACGTCCCCAAACTTAACACTGTCGAAGGAGTTGTCGACTTTTTTAACCTGCTCAGCGTGACCGAACTCAGCGACATCTTGAATCCCTTTAGCTACAACCCTGGTCTGCAAATCAAGGAAAGGGTGCGAATTATCCATGCTCGGAAGCTATCAAGAACCCTCTTACGATGGTTCTGGGGCCACTATGAACTTCGTGAGATAGTGGACGGCAAGAGCAGGGTAGTACCAAATGGGGAGGAATTTTACTACAAGCATCTCGGTCACCAGACGAAAACACTCTGGGAGTATAAGAAGGTTGCGGAGCAGTGCGACATGAGGTCTGATGCAGAGGATTGTACCGCAGAGGCTGTGGAGGCTTCCATTAAAAAAGTGTTCCAGGGCAACACCGCATTTTGGGATGGGTTCAATAGGGCACGTGGGACCTCACTTTCATGGTGCAACTCTACCTTCGAAGTGTGTTTGAGACAGCCACCCGCTGCTTTCAACCTGAGAGACTGCGGTGCGTAAAATTATTGCTCATCATCCCGCTGGCGCCAATTACGAAGCATGCGTAGAGGATATCGATGGGGTCACCCCATTTGACACAGATGTTATTGAAACCCTTGCAAGACTGGAGGGAAGGGGGCATCGTCCACAGACAATGAAGGGCAAAACCACAGACGGCGTAGCCAATGGCGACGATGAGGAAGGTACGGACAGCGACAGTGAGAATGCAGACGCGGAACATCCTCGTATGTAGCAAGTTTCTCCCAGTCACTGCCCTACACTCAAGTGAAACACCAGCGCCTGCAAAAAAGCCAAAAACCAGACGGGTCTAGCGTCCGTATGTACATGGGTGCTCGAGAGACTCCAATTGAACATTCAAACTTGTGCCATAGTACAACCAACTCGGATTGTGTCTTTTCCAAAACGGCGCCCCAGTCCCAGATCTTCTTCCCTAGCTTACAATTCTGTTCCACGCGATTAGACTGCATTATTTCGCACTTTTCGACACATGGATCTGTAATAAGCTGCATAATTTATAATTAGGACTTTGAAAGCTGACTGATCAAATCAAGTTCTCCCTTTCGCTCCCTTTCGCTCGCTTTCCAGGCTGGATTCCCTGTCTTTCAGCTGAGCATCAGCTGACTGCTTTAATGTTAATATCCCTCGTAGTTTGACAGCAGTCACACTGTAGGCCTAGCTATAGGTAATACTAGATTTCGTGACCCGGACGGCCCGAGATCTAGATCTAGAGTCTCCTAAGAACCGTGATCATGACCGTTTCGCGTCGCGATCACGTGCCGAATGCAGGTATTAAACAAAGTTTCTTCAAGCTCGTCTCGTCAAACACCATAGCCCCTGCTGAATCGCCACGCATGCTCCTCATTGCCGAGCTTGATGACGCGGGGGCTTCCCCATCCCCCCCTTTCTTGACTCCGTCGTCCCCTTGCTTGACTCCATCATCCTCGTCGAACACCATGGCCCCTGCTGAATCGCCACGCATGCTCCTCATTGCCGAGCTTGATGACGCCGGGGCTTCACCATCCTCCGCTTTCTTGACTCCATCATCCCCCTGCTTGACCCTGTCGTCCCCTTGCTTGACTCTGTCGTCCCGCTGCTTGACTCCCTCGTCACCTCGCTTGACCCCATCCCCCTGCTTGAGTCCATCCTCCCCCCAGTTCATAGGCTCTGCGGCACCCCGAATTCTTGACCCGGCTCTGAATGAAATGAGGTGCCACAGTTCCATCTTTGAGCCCGCTTCCCCTCACTAACTGGGAGCCTTCCATAGCCCCCTCCTCTACACTACACCCTGTCACCTGCAAGCCCTTCTCAGTGGCTACGTTGCTTGCAATGAACCGCTCACCTGTGCAGCCGAAATCAAGGCCCGCGACTGCGAGATCGATGGCGATTTCCTTGCTCTTCAATCCTCTGGCATCCAGCTTGGAACTCTGCTTCAGGAAGGATCTGGAGCTGCCAAAGGCTTGGAAGAGGCTCCCGACTGCCCATCGGATTCAGACCTCAGCGAACCCGATCCCCCAGCTGTCCAGGTGGAGAACCAGAGGCGTGTGCGTGAAATGGGGGGGAACGCAGGTGGCTTGTGGACGTAAGTAGCTCAAGCTGACTTTGTTCCGTTTCGTTCCTTTACTGAGAGCAAGGCAGCTACCGAAACCCACAGGCTCCGCCCAAAGCCCAGCAGTCCGCCAAGCGACCTGCTGCGTCACCAGCTCCAGTGCCGAAGAAGCGACCAAAGACCACAGCGTCAACCAAGGCGACTCATGATCAGCCCCTGGAAACGGCTGCACCCGCGATTAAAAGGGCAAGGAAGAGGGGCCGTGGGTCGAAGAGGCCGAGGGGAGGGAGGGAGAAGCAGGAGCAGAAAGCAGGGGTGAGTGAAGGCAGAACCCGCCGGCTTCGTGAGCGGACTTTCCGAGAGGGAGAAGCGGTGTACTCGGATGAGTTCTCGATGCGGCAGCACGGATCCGCGTCCTCGTCAGGTTGGCAAGGTCGCGCCCCACCAAAGAAAACACAAGAGGAGCTCAAGGAGCTGTACGAAAGCGGAGGCATCCTGCCACTGCTGCAGACGTTCTTCCCCATCCCCTACCCGATGCCCCCCAGGTAAGCAGAGCTCATGCACGAGGAGACACCCACTGACGGCGGGAAAGTGTCCCGAAGGAGAGGGGGACCTTCATCGTAGATGCCGATGGCTGTGTGTTCACCTACCGCTCCTTTCGAGCCCACTGGCTCCGCCTTCATGCTCACGAGCTCATTGAAGCAATACGAGCACTACTCGGCGACGCCCTCAACGACCCATCACTTGAGAAGAAGTGCAAGCACGGGGCACGTGGATCGCACTTCCCGTGCATCATCGGGCACCAGCGACAGTACCAGCGGGTAGGCGAGCACACCTTGGAGCTAGATGAAGGGAGCTGACACCATCGAGTTTTCAGGATGCAGATCTCACCGCCTTCCACAAGAACAACCTGGAGAAAGTCGAAGCCTTCATGAACACACCGATTATAAAACGGATAAAGTGAGTTGCTGGAGCACTCCGCCTCCCCTTTTCTGAAGCCCGCACAGCAGATGGGTGGAGCAGGTCGTGAGGCAGGTTTTTCCCGGGGTTGCAGAACGCTTCAACAAATCTGCCGAGTGGTACCGGAAGAGGGGCGTTGAGCCCCTGTTCGGCGTGTATTGGAACCTGTGCATCAACGCTACCTTTCCAAACCAGGTGCGAATACACTGTGGCCCCCATGCAGACCGAAAAAACATCGTGGGCATCTGCACCCTGCTAGTCTATGAGTTCCCAGGCAGTTAGTGCACCTTTCCTTCAGAGACAATTAGCTCATGGGGTTTTCTCAGCCAACTTCAATCACACCATGAGGTCCTGGCTGGTCATCTGGGAGGCAGGGGTGGTGATTGAGCTCCCGCCCTGGGTGCTCCTTCTCTACCCATCCTCACTCCTATACCACTTCAACATTGATATCGATGGTATGTCTCCTCGAGGATTCTTTTTACTCATCTTACTCTCTGCACCTAGCCATTCAGTTTGTGGCCACAGATGGTCGCCAGCGACCAACCCCTGAAAACTCAAGGCCTATCAAGGCAGGTGATGAAAGTGGCCGAGGAAGCCTTGTGTATTTCAACCAAGCAACCATGTACCAGTCTTCAGAGACCGGGTATGCAACAGTTGGGGAAGCTATTGAAGCAGGGGACTCAGGTAAATCAGATTATGGAGTGAATGCCCAAATGGCTTTCACAAAGCATGCTAAGTATTTTCCAATGAAGTAGTCTCGCATGTCCAACTAAGTAGCTGTTTTCACATCAATGCATCATGTGTTGAATATTAATGAGGATAAGATCTAGCTAGAAGAACTAAGGACATGAGAACTACATCAACCAGACTCTGCCATCATCCTTTTAAAAATTTGAACAAAGACATTTCAAGCTGGACACCCCATTCTTTGGGTGGGGCCTGATATGTCCCTTTGAATTTGTCACCTCTGATTGTATTTTTTAAATTTGTTTCAAACTTAAATTAGACCACCGATCATTGGCCCACACATATTTGGATGTCGGGATTTGTGGGTCCATATGGGTCCAAACTAACCAAAACACTGCGCATCACGATCAATCAGTGCAAGTTACTTCCCGAGTCGCAACTCGACGTACAAGAAAACCTGTCTTCCAAAATCTCCCCACCAAAGCTTAAGACGGAAATCATATTAGATGCCTCATGCTATCTGATAACACCCGGCCCGAGAACGTAGCCGAAAACACGATGCACTAGTTATAGGTCCCATGAACGCCCGGTACGTGTTAATCCCTGAGTAACATTAATGCCGACATATAGCACCTCACATGTACACAGTGTGCACCAGATGCAAATCAAAGGAAGTAATTAATGTCATTTTTCCGCACTAGCGCTGGCACGTACACTAATAATACTGGCAGCGGCATGCGTTTTTCGTTAAATGTTCATCATAAATTTTGTTCCTTGGACTCCTAGGCTCCAAGCCTCGTGTAAGCCGATTCTGATGGAAAACGTCCCTGTACATCTACATGTTATCATATACAATAGTACTGGTATATATATATATATATGGACATTCCCTTGTGCATGTTGTAACATGTGCATTCATGGAAATTTAAAAAAGCTCTGGTCAATCGATAGTTCTAGAAATCCGATCATCCATTCTGATCCCAACGCACAGGAATCGATTAGATCCGTATATGCCAGGTAAGTAAACTAGTTTTAAAATTTAATCCTTAAGGTTGGCGCTGGGCAAGTCTTATCCCGAGCCGATGCATGAGGATCCCCCAAATGCACATTATGCGTATGCATCGTTTTCCCGGGTAATTATAAACAAATCACTGCTAGCTGTCTCCTGATATTAAATGAACGGCTTATAATTAGGGATGAATCTGGACTATTCGAATACGCCGTGACGTGGGACTCGAAATTTTCAAAGGTCACCAGCACTGCATCTGGTTGAGACTATCTAACACCACTGACTCGGATATATTGCGTCACCGCGGTTAAGTAGTTCAGGCATCTTGGCAAATTTGAGTCTTGCGATTGTATATGTATGAAGCACTACTACCATATAATCATGAGTGCACCGGTTCAAAAAGTTAAAGCCTATTTATTTAATATGTATCGATGGATATCTTGGAGGTGGTGTTTTTACACGAAGAACATGTCCATGGAAGACTAGTGTTCGTGCATGTTCATGATCAGGACTCGAGATCTAGATTGTCGACAACGCAGCTGTCCGTTCTGTGACCCTAATTAAGCGTTCATGTCACGGTCTGCGTGTGTACGCACACGCGTGCGTGCACATAACACATCAGTTTCGGCACAGGCACGTGGAGGTGCAGTAATGTCCACGGTCAACCTCTAGGCCTAGGGCTGCGAAGCACAACACATGCACAGGCGTGAGACAATGCATGCCGTGCCAAAGAGAAGCACCCAAGGAATCATGTCTCCTACGGAACAGCGGTACTGTGCAGATGTGATCAGATACCGGGAGTGCGCAAATGGGTTAGACTTACCTTCAATGCCTTTAAATTTCGGATCGTAACGAACGTATTAGATACTGCTGGTTAATTATGGCTGGATTTGACATACATAAGCAAGGATGTTGATAAGCCCGGGCAGTCTAGATCTTGTAGCATCTGGCTTTATGATATCGATCGGATTCATAGGACGATGGCGAGGACCATCATCAATGAGAACATGCATTTTGTTTTCTCCATTTACCGGACCAATTTTCAGGATGCTTGTAGCAGCAATAATTAGCTTGTCTTGAAGGAGTTTGCAACTCTGGAAGAGTTGATAAATTAAAAAATCTTAAATGGCCACGAGCCGCTGGAATATCCACCAACGCACCACTGCTTGGATAACTAGTAACACAATAAAATCAGTCACAGAATAGACTGTTGGAGAAATTGCAGGCTTACGAGAGTCGCCAGGAAAATCGTAAGTCTGCGGGCGACTCAGCATACCCACCGTAGCAAATATCAGCCGCGATCGGCTGTGCCCTGCTACGACGGTAATGTCGTCCAAGAAGTCCAACTCTACCATATAGAACTCCCCACCGAAATCATAGATGGTGGTGTGGAGGAATCGCCGTAGCGGCACCAGATACCAGTCTATCCCATCATTAACGTTGGCAACTGCGATGATCTGCTCAGATGGCGATAGTGCTGAAGAGCCACTGCCAGGCCGTTAGTACAATGCAACGGTACTTGGTGAGAAATCTAGAGTTCCCTACATTTCGATGTTTTCTCGTGTCGCTATTCTCCACAGTTCGTGGAAAGGACTAGCTGTTGAATAAGCACTAGACAGAACCTCTGGGTGAGGAATAAGCTTCATTAATCTTAAATATGGAAACTCACCGAATGCCAAGTCTTGGAGACGCAAACGTAACCACGACAGAATTCTGAACGAAAAAGAGTTTCACGATGGGTCTCTTGTCATCAGCGCCAAGGGTATCTTCCAGAGGTAAGTAACAAATGGCATCTGAGTCCCAGCGTTTGTCTGCAGGCATGTTAAATACAGGTGTACTTTTCGAATAGGAGAGCTTACTACTTGGATCTTTTACCTGGACTAAAGCCACTTTACGCGTTCCGAAGGCGACTGCGATCAGATCACCCGAGTTATTAATGGCGAGTGCATGGATGAATCCCGGAAAGACTTCGACGGCCCTCAACTCCTAGGCCGAATGCATATCAGGGAGTATTAATTCAAGAAATAAGAGACTACTAACGGTTTCATCTTGAACGGAGTGTATATCGAATTGGACTTGGTGAACATCCCCATTCCCACACCCAACCAAGAGAGCTCGTTGAATGATAGGATGCCACGCGAGGGCTCGGATTTTGCTTCCGGATTTGAACACCCGAACTTTGGGATGACCGTCTGTAGTTGAGCGGATCTGTTCAGATTATGAGCGATTAGAAACCCAAGTTTAAGGCATAGCGTACCACAAGATAGCCTTGATCATCCCCCGTGGCAACGAACAAGCCATCCGGTGAGAATGAGAGCTTGCGAGCAGGCGACCTATGGAAGCCCATCACCTCGACTTCGCGCAGAGCTCTGACGTCGGGGACGTTAAAAACATAGGGAGGTTCGGCACTAGCACCAGTATTGCGTGGCATCGTGTGTGGGTTAGGCCTAGGGAAGTATTGGGAAACTGGTAAACCAACGTTAACTCGGCTGAATATTTCAATAATTAACCAGTAGGAGAATGTGTTTAATGTTGTATTGCATGGCGAGACTAGTACTGTTCCTGGAATAAATTTCGCTGCAGCAATCTCGATATATTAATATTAACTGCGCACCAGTTCATGATCATCACACAATCGTGACGGGAACCTTACCCGATATTGCAAGACAGTTGCAATTAATATTGTCCTCTCAAACGTGGGGATCGCTGAGAGTCTATACTCGCTAATCAGAAGTTAGTGTCAGCTGCTCATAAAAAAAACGCGAGGACTCAACTATAGGGCCATAAGGATTGGCTCAGGGTAACCCACTAGACCGACCGTTTTAAATTTTCAGGGCGCAATACGTTCTATATCTGGCGCATAAGGTCCGACAAAGCGGCACAATAGCTATTTAAATTTAAATCTGGTACTGGTGTGGTCGAGTAATCCCAAGGTTCAACACTAACCTGCCTATTATCATCATGAATCAAGCAAGTCCATGTCTATCTTTACCATCCCGGGGCTGATCTGTCCATGTCATGTAGTCGAAAGTTACACAAGCCTTCTTTTACCCCTTGGTGGGCTCGCGTCGCGCAATCAAGGTAGAATACAACCCTCAGAACAACACCGGGTTTTCAGGCTTGCCGCATCTCTCGTTCGCCACCCACTACACGCACTTTCAACAGCTTGTGCACCAACACGTCGCGATCGTCACCGTAGATGGCCAGAGATTTTTGGTCGGTGGCTGGGAATGCAGAGGTGACAAGAGAAAAACACTTACCAATGGAACACTTTCTCGGATAAAACAGCGGACTATGTGGCGGGGTGAGGTGATGGTTGTAGTACTCGGAAAGCGAACGGCGTACCAAAGTAGACCTCGCACAAAGAGACAGCTGATAGATAGGGCAGCTTCTATGTGAGTTCAAGTCTATTTTGTTTCGATTAAGCGGGATTGAAACATTGGCTGCAGCTACGTATCCAGGGTTTCCGAGGCATATGATCTTCAAATTCCCCCTCCAAACGACATCATGGTACATTTCGATTAATATCTTCTGTCATTGCTGTGTGAACTTCTAGCATAATTATAGATGTAAATCATGGCCAGCAGTAAATTCATTAGCAGAGTTAGATTTGGGCCTATATTAGCATGGTACATTTGTGTCCTTCATGAGATCTAGAATTCCTATAAAGCATTTTATTCTGAGTCTTATTATGCATCTAGAAATTTAAAAGATGTGCATACCCAAAGTTTTTTAAGTTTGATGGTCTCCTGCACTGACTTGGGATCCCTGGTTCATACAATATTCATACAATATTACAGCAGAAGTAATAGTTTTCTGGTTTATATTTACACAACAACATTTTTCAGACTAGTACCAGTACTAGTACTCTGCAAAAAATTTCCAGCAGGCCAACGTTAACATGTACATGCACATGGTGGTTCGAAATACGACTGCAAACAACGTCATATCGAAGTTGTGGGTAGCGTGACCGTTACATCCAGGAAGTTGCCGGTCGTGTTGGTCAACCGGGAACTTCCACTATGTCACGTCACGTCGGAAGTCAACATCCGTGGTTGTTGATGATCTAAGCTTTTCAACGTTCGCTACAACCACCACCACCAGATGCATCGATATCGATGTCCTCGTTGGGGTTGTGTCCGTTCCGCAAGCGACGAGACTCGGGCCTCTACGCGTAAGCGATGGTTCATTTACTCAGTACCCTGATCGGTGGGTTCACTTGTGCTTGGGTTAGCAGGTTGGGACCCGGGTTAGGGTCAAGTGTGGTTTTGGTGTCATACGAAAATTGCATATATCAATTAATCTAGTCCAGATCTCTTAGATTCATCCGTTTATACACATGATATCATTATATGTACTAGTACTAGTACTCTGGATGCCTTGCCTGATCATGATGGACATTCTAGATCTACATCAAGCTTTTGTGATGGGTCAATGTTAATCCAGGCTAAGTGTCCTAATTGGGTAAAGATAAAAGAGGCCACGATTTAAATTTATGCCCTGTAATAAAATATTATTGCATGTAAATTAGGTCCTTTAAATTTAAAGGTATGTATACTCACCTGTCACAGAATTGCTCCCAGTTTTATGGTCTAACATATATTACAGTGGCTAACACGCTCCTCGCAATTATGGAGACCCTGCGTCCTATCCCTAATACTAGCTATAGGCAGATGGATGATACCCCCGTTATGTTCCTGCGCGGCAGTGGGCGGTCAGAATTCTTGCCCTCGCCTGACGGTGTAGATGTATGTCCCCCTGGCTGCTTAGCATGTTGTCACTGATACAAATTCATTATTCTTAGTTCCTTGCAACTGAATTTGGATCCCTGGGCCTAAATAATACTTCGCGAATCATCCCGCCAAAATCTGAGCACCCCAGAACGAAGCCACCGCCAGACGCCTTCAAACCCAAGGACGTTGATGATACCTGGTTGACGGATCTACCGAAATCCGTTGAGTACGTCGCGTGACACTACTGATGCTCTAATCTGTGTCGTTGTGACTTGCATCCGACAGAAAGCAGCCCGAGAGGCCCACGGCAAATCAGTTGAAGATTGATTCTATGACTGACACAAGCCCCGAGTATCCCAGAGTGAGGCTGCCATCAGATTCCTTCAAGCCCAGGGACATTGACCATACCTCATGGGCTGGGTACGTCGCATGGCACCAGTAGTACGCTAATTTGTGTCCATATGACTGGCGTCCAGCAGAAATTTAAAGCAGCCTGATCACGAGAGGTCCGCGTGGGCGGGTCAATGGAAGCTCAAATACCCCACGGCTGACACAAGCACCGTGTATCCCAGAGTGGGGCTGCCGCCAGATTCCTTCAAACCCAAGGACATTGACGATGTCTCACAGGTTGGGTACGTTGCATGGCATTTGGTGATATTCTAATCCGTGTCTAATCTGTGTCCATGTGACTCACATCCGGCAGAAAGCAGCCTGATCATAAGAGGCCTACGTCGGGTCAACGGAAGCATAATCCCATGACTGATGCAAGAACCGAGCATCCCAGAGTGAGGCCGCCGCCAGATGCCTTCAAACCCAGGGACATCGATGATACCTCACGGGCTGGGTACGTCGCATGGAATACTCTAGTTTGTGTCCTTATGACTCGCGTCTGGCAGAAAACAGCCCGAGAGGCCCATGGCAAATCAAGCGGAGCTCGATTCCATGACTGAGCCTTCGACATCCAATTTGAGGTCTCTGTGTAGTTCGATTTACGCCAATCTTGTACTCATGCCTAGTCCGTAGGCGACGACAGGAGCAGCCCGAGGTTCGAAAGTCGGAGCAACCGGACGACGTTGACTTCCCGATCTCCACGCCTGCCGAGTCCAATTTAAAGTCTGTTGCCTGTATCAATTCTGACATTCACATATATACTCATTACCTGCACCTGTAGGGAAACTCAAAAGCAGCCAGAGGAGTCGACATCAAAGAAAGTCGATTACCAGGGTTTGTGGGCATTTGCCCAGAGTGTTCAACATTCTCCGACTTCCACGCAAGGGCAGATGTACGTGCCCTTAAAATATATATATCTTCAAATTAATTGCGTTTTAGTGCTGGTGGCGGTAGGGTGGTGGGTTTTGAACCTCGACTGGCCTCATCTCCACAGTCAAGCATAATGCCCCTGACGGGTTCATTAGCAGGCATAGACATGGATGTTGGTATGGGCGCGTCGGTATCACAAATTCGCAGCGAACGCAGGGGGGCGCCTGCGGAAGACCATTCCCAGGATAGCTCCTCAGATGGAAACACAGCCCCGGTTTTTCAAAGACCTTCATCGCCTTTGGACTACGTCATGTCCAATCCTATGAATGATGTTCCTGACGCTTTCAAAACAAAGGTAACCGCCACCGTCAAACATAGCTCTGGGCTCAACGGTTTTCAGGACGAAGATCCAGAGGAACTTGCAGCCTTCACTCAGTCTCGGCTTTTAGGACTTTCCGAAGATGAACTGGCGAAGCATCGTCGTTCAGAAGATATTTTGCGAATGAAAGAAGGATTCAGGCTTCTCGGTAGCCCCCAGCCAGGTGTGGACCCTGGTGATATAATACGCTTCTTCTTCCCTTGGCACATGCAGGCTGATATTGCCCAAGGATGCAAAGATTGTTACGATAATCAACCTGAAGGCTCCAAGGGCCAGGCTCGTGGCACCTCTGGATCTCCTTGTCCTGCTGATCCCGCCCAAAATTCTACAAAGGAGTAAGTCGTTCTCAACCTTCATCCGAAACACTTGGTAATTTCTTGTAATAGTACACAACTTCCATCTGCTTCGTGAGTGCCAGAAACTGAGGTATTGTTGTCCAAGATATCAATCAGTCTTACATAGGACTGCCCGCCCTGCGTCTGGAAAGGCTGGGGCCTCCGTGATTTCAATCTCCAACGACGATATAATCCCGGAAAAGCACGAGAGGAAATATAACGCACCGTTTCAAGAGGAATGTTTCTCCTGGTGGATTTCGTCATCGCAGAGCAAGATTCTCCAACCGCCGCTCAATTTTCCAGGGTTTGATCCACATGTTGCTGATCTCTATATTCACTCGAACCTGGCGAAGAAAACTGAACAGGCATGGATTTTTCGGGAAAATCGGGAAGAAAAACTTGTTTGGGAGAATATCACTGAGAGTTGGCATAGCAAACCCAAGAACGTTCATCACCCTGCTCCTCCCTCTGGTCGACATCGTGTTCTCACTAAGCAAGGGAGGAACACCCCATATTGGAGTCTGGTAAAATGATTACTCGCCCTATGCTTTGGATCTAGATATAGCGTTCCTTACATCGAGATTCTCTCCCTTCCTTATGTACATATTGCCGAACTGCGATCTAAATCCCATCTCCTCTTAGAAATTCTGCTCCAAGCTACTAGGATGGCTGGTGATCATGACACGGCCATGCGAAAGGCATTCGAGGGGACATAAATATTTAATCTAAACATGGCTGATTTGCCACCGCTAGTAATTATAAGCACGGCGTTCACACTCACGATAGGGTACAATATATATTAAGATCTCCTCGCAAAAACACCACTTGCGAATATTAATATTCTAGATCTGCCAAGATCTGCTCCACTGACAGGTTAGGTTACATTCCACCATATCAATTTTTCTCAGACGTAGTTCACCAAGGCCTCTCGATCTATCCAGAGGAGCATCATAAAGGCTATGGCTAGACCAGTATTTGGGAATGATTTCCCAAATTCATCACAAGGTGCGCCGCTCTGCATTGGAAGACCATCGGTCATGATTATGAGCAGTGATTGATTTTTTCTTTGGCCCCCTGGTTGTTGCAGAACCCCCCAGATATGGTTCCGTACTCCATCCAACGCCCAGCTTTGGACTGAGTAATGCAATTGACCAGATGGGTGAGCGTCTCTTAATCGCCCCACCCGCAATCGTCTTTATCTGCTTTCAGTGATCAGTAGCTCAGGTCAACAACCTTCCGGGTCTCTGACCCCGACAGTGGTGCAGCCCGCTGGTGAGAGTGATTCAATGCATGACCTCATTCGTTCATTTCCCGTTATCAAGGTCTACGGAGTCATACACACAGTACTTTCTTTTCGCTGGGATAATTGCATAAGTTGATTTATAAACGATCTAGGACCAACCGTACAGATTACTCACACTCAAGCGAATATCCATGATACCGGAGAACCGTTTCCTCCTCAAGAAGGGGCCAGGAATAAGGGAAAGGCTCGGGCCCATGCGTTCTATGCTCCTCTGATTAATCAAGATCGATCTTCCAACGAAGAAGATTACAACGCAGATGAAGGCTATCCTGATCCCGGCGAAACACTATACGTTGGGGATAGCGATGGTAGAATGGAGCAGGACGACAGTAGAAATGAAAGCGTTGGAACGGATCTGCTCGACGACTATCCAAACCAGGAAGATTACAGCAAAGGAACTAGTCTGGCAGATAATGAGCTGAGGGAGGAAATCTACAGCCAAGGAACATGCGACAGTGATCAGGTAAAGGTTATCACACTTATTTTGATCTTCCTCCAACCACAAACTCAGGTTCACTACATTTCTCGTGAAGAATTAATGGAAATCTGTTGCGGAATCAAAGACAACATCCAAGCAGGATTTGATAAAGTTGTAGCAGTCGTCAACCAGGCAACTGCACCCCTGCAGGGCTTGAACCCCACCACTCAGCATCTTGGATTCCGGTCCACTCGGCGCTGGAAACCGAAGATCACGAACAACCCTGTCCGCCGCCCAATTTCGAGGTTGAAGATAGCGGTAAGTGGATGCGTTCTTTTCCTTCGCCAGATTCATCTGCACATGTTTCAGAGGGACGTCAGAAAACACCTGCTATCCCTTGTCGGGGAGGATAACATTCTCAAACCCACGGTTACTCCAGAAGTACTTGAAGTGTTCGCAAGAGCATGGAATCACGATAACGGGCGAAGATGCAATCCATGTTGTACAATTGAGGATTTCAAGATCGATCTTTTGGGAGCTCCTCGCAGTCCCTGGAACAAATCAGCAGCCAAGATTTTCTGTCAGGACTTCATTCGACATTACGGCCTGGAGCCCACTATCGCATTGGTTGAAGATATCGAAGGCGCTTTCCATACCAGAATCAAATCTCTGAAAGATAAATTGAAACGACATCGCGTGAACTCACCCGAGTCATGCCAAGAAACACAAAAGAATAGACGGCGTGTGCGGAAATCTTCGGTAATTATACTAAGCCATTTCGTGTATATGGTGCATGCCTCCTCACACTTATTTTCAGCTATTCCACAGGCGGTTTGCAATTGCTCAGATGCATCCAAGCTTGCAAAAGCATGTGTCATTTCTTCAGCGGCTCGGGGTGGAGGGCATGTCCAGCGACGAATCAGAAAATGAAGACCTCACTAAGAACCCCAGGTTCTTAGTTCATAGACCTAGATGGAGAGCAGAGGAGTTGTCAACCTGGCTACGGATGTTCGATTCTTCGCACATGATTGAACGGAGATCCTGTGGTGATCACCGCGGTGCTTATCCTCGTCTGCGCGTTTATAAGTCACCCCAGGACTCCAGCAAGTCGACCCGATTCGTCCCTGGTCTTCCCACCAATGCATATGACCCTGACTGGTTAGCTAGGCAAGCTGATGTTGATCGCTATGTGCGCCACAACAAAGATGAACGTTATGATCTTTCCTGCGACATAGGTCTATTGAAGTAAGCATTCAAATTAGCTATTTAACATCCATATTCTCACCTGCATCAGTCACATTCACAACGCACTAGTACTGGAAGTTGAACACATGCAGTGATGTATATCTCAGTATCTCAGTTAATGGACAGGGGCTAAATATTCGAGGTTTGCAACGAGTGAAACAATAGTCATATATTATGGAAACTGGGACAAGTAGCATAGGATGAATATCTGGTAATATACACATCATCATCGTGTACGCTACTAGACTACAATGGCGACGAGCATGCACATCGATAATGTTCGCGACGAAAAAAAGAGTAGCGTGACGTTACCGTTCGGTGATTGCCATGTGGTAACGTCACGGCATCCACTAAAATCAACACTTTGATACTGTTTGTGCTTTCTCGTTACGACTAGTACTACATCATATAATATACTCCCCTGAGGTAACATCGGTTAGTAGGTTACAAGGAAACGGCTGGTATATGTATGTTATTCCTGATAGATAGCTAGTATCCTCCAAAGTGCGAGTCTTGAAAAATCAAAGAGTTTCCATGGTTGAATTAATGCAATAGGACACTAATCATAATACTAGGGCTCATTCCATGGCTGACATGCGCGAAAATGTTTTGAAGTTTATGGATATTGAGGCAGCGGTGGACCATGATGATGGTGAAAGTTCTGAATATGACACTGATGATTTCGGTACGCCTCGATCGTCGTTATTTTACATTAATACTGACATCTCAACAATTTCTTTGCAGAATTCGTGACAGAAGATGAAAATGCGGACAGCGGGGATGCTGCGTCCCAAGTATACCGATGGAAAGATCTAGAAGAAGATACCGATCCCGAAGCTCTTCGGAAGGTAGCGCAGGCTATCGAAAGTCGAGACCGGGTTTCTCGCATTGCCCAAACTGCACACATACATGACTCATCAGACGGCTTCGTCCATCTACTTCCGAGTGACAAGGACATAGTTTGGCGTGTACGGGTGAAGGTGCGCACAAACTCTCAGTGCCTTTTGTTCTGTAGTCTCAGTTATACATAGCACGGGTCGGAGCGTGATGTTGTGTTTGCTATTTTCCAGAACACGGCTCGACAGGAATTCTCCACTACTCTCAGGATACTTTCGGCCTTCACTCGAGACGCTATACATGGTTCTATCTATGTGGAGGCTGAATCCTTCCTTGCTGTTGCCAAGGGTTTACAGGGTATTTCTGGTGTTGCTCGTACCCCCGGTGGCTCTTTTGTTATCGATGTGGTCGATGTGCAGGATAGGCCTTTGCTCCTCGACATGGACCTTAATGGACTACAGTCTAGCATCAAGTGCTATTCATGGGTTCGAATCAAACGTGGGATTCATAAAGGCGATTTGGCTCTCGTGAGGGATGTTGATAAACACTCTTTGATGTGCGAGATATACGTCGTTCCTCGCCTTGCATACGATGGCAAAAGGAAGCGAAGTCAAAGACCTCCACAGGTGCTTTTCGACGCTGAACGTGCTGAACGCGCTTTCAAATCAAAGGTGGAAATCCGTAACCAAGGCCGATTTTTCCGGGGAAAACTTTATCATTGCGGGCTGCTTCTTGCAGAGTATCACATGTCTAAACTCACCGGCGAAGGAGTCAATGCTACTGTAGAAGAACTCCAGCACTTCCGATCATTGCCACACTGGGATGGTGCCCAGGAATTTATTTCTCCGATCAGGGTGGGGGACAAAGTTCGGGTGGTTTCAGGATCATTCAAAGGAGGGTGGGGGACTACAATGGAGATCAAGGAGACTTCAGTTCGCTTGTTCTGGCAGGGTGATGAGCACGATATTCGCGAAGTTCTCACACGAGATATCCGCAAGTTATTTCACCTCGGTGATTTTGTTCAAGTATTGTATGGGCCACACAGAGGCGCCCAAGGGTTCATCGTACACCTTGAAGCTGATTTGGTGGTGCTTTACAAGCAGAATGCTGCCATCCGCGGGGTTTTGGACGAACTCTCCAACGTAACAGGCTTAGAGGTGGATCCGGATGGTTTTACAAGTTTTGATTGCTTATTAACACTGAGCTGATCTAGGTGGCTGTTAGCCCTCACGATGTTGATTGGCAATCTACCCTCGATAGTCTTTCTTCACCTTTTCAGGGACCTGTAGCCACAACCGGTGTGCCGAGATCATCAAAATCGGACCCTGCCGTCAGCTACCGTGACCGTGGTCGGCCTGATTTATACAAGCATATGGATGTACGCATTGTCCATGGAGCCTTGAAAGGGAACTTTGGCACCGTGATTAGCACTCATTGGGCTCAAAAGTCAAAGGACAGCGCCGATGAATATGAAGAAGTAGCGGTTGTCGAAACTGAGACGCAAACTGTAAGGTCGCGCCGTACATATCACTTAGGAGAGCTCAGGGAACGACAGTGAGCATATGTTTTCACACTCGTATTGTCGTGCACGTTGCTGATTCCTTAAATCATAGCACTGGCTTGAGATTGGAACGTGCTTTGTGGATACCCAAGCATCTTCGACAACCTCCTTCAGATCCCCCAATGCCCAAGCCGTTGACTCCTAAAGAATCTGCATCTGACCTTCCCCCTATTCACGATGATGATGGCCCAAAACACGATGATTTGCCGGCTGATCCCGCATGGGATCCCACATCAAAATTGCCTTCGGAAGATATTGAGCCTACGCCGTCCTTGCCTTCAACAGACCGCCCACATCCAGGTATGCATTTTTGAACAGGTAAATTGAGAAATTCAAAACATATGTTTGCCAGGAACCTGGCTACTTGATTCGCGCTTAATGTTTAAAAAGATTGACGTTCGCATTCAAGGCACCCTCCGGCCTTTGTGGCAAAATGGTCGATATGAGAATCAGCTAGGTTTTACGGTCTTGACACAGCCCTTGTTCACTGTGGAGAGTCCTGTCTTGGTAAAAGTGGGGTATGAGGAAAAACGAATATCCTTCCAGGTACAACATCTTACCCCAGAGACAACCACCGAAGAACCATTGCCATCCTCCATTCAATTGAACAAGCAGCCACGTTCTATTGTATCAGCTGTGGGAACGCGAGTCCTTATCATAGGCCCTGATTTGAATGGAAGCTTAGATTATATTGGTCTATATGCTGTCGTCGCCCAGTGCCAGTGGCCATTGGAATCTGGTCAAGCATGCACATACATTGCTACGACTGGCCCACTTTGGGGAGCATGTGTGTACTTTCATATAGATTCTCTCTGCCGATCTCACACAAAGACTGGCCATCCAATTGCGTGGCCAGGTCCTAATCAGTGGTCGATTATATAGCATAGATACTAACCGCACATTCTGTAGCATTTTGTTTGTTATCCTAAATTGTATTCTAGATATAGCAATGCTCTCTTTCCTAGTACCTAAATACAATGACTCATTGATTCACTTTATCCCCTCGAAACGAGGTCATTCTTGCTGCTCCTGGCTACAGCCTGATAACTGAACTCAGAAATACTATGACATCTCTCAAAGGTATGTTTTCTCTGCTCATGAAGAACTTAAAGTCGTAACTGATCATATATCTCCCTCAGTGTGACTACTGAGTTGGACCTTCGAGCCGCGTCCTCAATTTCAGCAATAATGGAGGCACAACTGTGCAAAGTAAGACCTTCCTTCCATATAAGCCCGATATAAACTTCTTACGAGACATAGGTGTTCTGTAGGGATGTTGGTCGATGCGTGGGGTGGCAACTGCCTTACACACCCGCGCTTGTCGGCACTTGTCGGACTGTGTAGGCAAAAGTTTCTCCGTGCTGTTACTAGTGTTGTTCTCAAGATCGAACCTCAGCACTATGCGTGCTCACTCGATGTAAATCTCCAATCAGATAGGGGTGGCAGCAAAGATTTGTGGTTCATGGTTGGATAATTTCTAATTAAATTCCATTCCTCCGCGTGTGCCGTAGTTAGCTGTGGTAGCTTTGAAAATTGCCAGAGTGCCATTGATTGTGATCTCGCTCACCTTGATTTGGTCTTTCTACGTGCGTCCTGTTATTCTTCGCGAGAATACCGTTTATTCATGACTTAGGCGTGTAGGTAAAAAATCGGATCTAAATCGATTGTGGATTGGGAACAAGATGCGCCACTGTGTGTAAATTTCGTTGAATTGAATATCGCTAAAATCGTGTGGTTTCCTGTTTTACTAACGTCTCTGACAGATTGCAGTCAAACTGTGTTATCCTCCCATTCTCGTTTAGTGGTGGTTTTCTTATTTAACGCCATCGAGAACTCGTGAAGTCTGAACATTTGCAGATCACCACTTGAGATGGGCATCAATGAACCTCACCTTTTTGAGGTTTCTCATTTATTTTCTTTCAGTTCTACCATGGCTTACAATGAATGGAGGCGCAGTCCTGAATAACGGTCTACAAGCAGCGTTGAGAAGGAGAGAATGATACAACAATTGGTGTGTTTTCATCTAATCTTCCCCTGGATTTTAGATGTAGTTGAATTCGTTAATAGTGCGCAGATCCGGAATGGTCGTAAAAATAAGCGTACATGGCTGTGTCTCCGCGCCCTGCAGCACTTAAATGACCTTCTGGTAGTTTCCTCCGACGGAGGCGCTCGACATCGAACCATGTTGACAAGAGTAATCGGCGCAAAAGGATATTGATAAGGTAAGTCGTCGCAAGGCGTTGGTTTGTTGTGCAGCTGGTGTGTTGACGATCGCAGGCAAGAGTCAAGATGGGAAGGGACATTCTCTAGCATAAACATTAATACAGATCCATCTCCTCAAAAAAAAATTCAAATTCTCTTCTCACCTAACTCCTTCTCCTTCGATACCACACTCATTACACCTATGGCCTCGCACACTTCTTCTGCAACCTCCTCACCAGCTGCTGCACTACAGCTCATCGGTGATCTCCCTCTTACATGAAATGAAGCTTGCGAGTTTGCATGAAATTTCTGAGGTCGCTCAAGAGAGGCTCTGGAGAGCACGATGTGCGATTATAGCTATGAACATGGTCAGTATAGCTACGAACATGGTCAGTTTTCCTCTCGCCTTGTAGAGAAACCTTTTTTGGCATCTTTGTTATTCAATCAATCCTGATTACCTAGATTTCCACAACTACGCAGGCACCATGCAGGCATTGATGACCCACAGTTGGGTGAGGGCACGATTCAGACTGTATCAATTGACTAACGCAGGTGGAGTGCCTCCCCAACGATTGTCAATGCGGGTATCACTGCTAGGATTAAAGGTGAGGGCAATGTTATATATGCAGGCAATGTTACAGCCTGCTGACGCTTTGCTTCTTTCCTATCCCAGATTACAACAGAAAGGGTATGTGGACGTAAAGGTTGTGCTTGCTGGGAAGAAAGGATATGCGTTACGGGCAGAACGAGGTTTATAGAAGTGCGTTCAGAAGTTGTCTTCCGCCGCTCCTTCGTTGAGAATTCAGGTCTAGAGACTCTTTGGTCTATGAATATGTGGGCAACGTGGTCAATCCTGCATCATTCAAGAAGCGTATGCGTGAATATGCTGCCGAAGGAATCCAGCACTTCTACTTCATGATGTTACAGAAGACGAGGTTTGCAACGCCTTTACTCTTTTTTCTTCTTACAACCATCTGCGCAGTCCATCGATGTGACACAGGGTGGAGGGATGATTATGCGCCTGCGTGGATGACAGATATACTTGAGGACTGCGACGGACCTTGACCTGATTGCGCTTGTATGTTGATTCGTTTACCTCACCTAGATGCCATGTCATGGATGTCCTGTAGGATCTGCAATGCATGTCGACGTGGCCGTCGCTAAATCGTAATAAGAAGTTGAAGAATCGCGAGTAGTAGTACCGGTACGTGTGTGGAGCAGAATGATTTGGCAGTGAAGGAACTCGCACAGAAGGCAAGCTTAAGTCTCTGTCAAGTATTTCTCCAGAACATCTGAGTCTGATTCACCTTGGCATAGCAGATTGACCACTGGGACTCCCTACCAACTTATAACCAAATACTGAGGCGGGTCAAACAGGTGATGGACGCCCCACTTATATTTTAAAGTTTTATTCGTTTATCTCAGCGAAGAGAAGCTTTTCATAAGTCAAGTCCCTGTACTTGAGGACGAGTACGAGTGCGACGAGTTGCATCCCAATTTTCGAGGACGCTTCACTTGGCATTAAACCTCTTGGGAAGTTCCGAACGAAGAACCCCACGCTACTGACTCGTCTAAAAATCGAGGTTCCAAGTGGCAAGAACGCTAACCAATTATCACGCGAGTCAATCCAGGCCGTCACTGTGGCAACAGCCGAGGCCGAAGCAGCTAAACAGGCTGCTGTGGAGGCGGCTTCTGTAGAAAACGAAAAAACTAGTGATAGTGGATGGCTTTGGAGTGGCTGGCTTATGGGGCACTGGTTATGGTGAATGGGGGCTGAAGCTGGGCTGGCATAAGCAGCACAAAGCTAGCCATTGTTTGAGAGTTGTCGAAGGCATTTAAATATAGGCTTGATCATGATCAGTATTTACAATTTATTCCTTGAAGATGTCAGTACACTACCAATCAATGGATTGTTTCTGAACCAACTGCATGTATCCATACTACTGTAATATGGAATATGGCTGTTTCATAGCCTGTACCTACTGTTGGAGCTTCCACAGCACAGGTATATGGTATGGGAGTATATCCATACATAAGGAACAGTGCGGCAGCCCTAATCTAAATATAGGCTTGATCAGCGATCAGTATAGTTTTACAATTTATGCTGTGAAGATATTGGAAAATAAATTTAGATTTTGTATACTGTTTATCCTACAGATAAATTGCAGAGAGATAAATTTGTACATCCTCAGGATATATTCAAAATATGTTTTACAATATATTCCATGTTTCCTCTGTGCTTTTATGGTGAACAAATTTTGAAAATATCCTCCCTTTATACACTGCTCTTATGATGGACATATTATAAATTTCTTCCTCATAAATCTTGCCCCCATATGGTGTATTGACAACAGGACAAATTTTAAATAAATTCAACTTTTATCAGTCAACTATACTGGATATATTTTCTAAATTTATTCCCAATATA
>Ga0307476_10000712_pt1 | contig 23538 bp, 14 predicted proteins | sample atmos_gasesECM2C_2_FD_203314 | JGI IMG/M metagenome (GOLD analysis project Ga0307476, IMG submission 203314) | Hardwood forest soil microbial communities from Morgan-Monroe State Forest, Indiana, United States - atmos_gasesECM2C_05 | ecosystem: Environmental > Terrestrial > Soil > Temperate...
CCGTACGTCGAGCGTGCGGCGCAGGCCGTCGCCGAGCAGATTGAACGCGGTGACGGTCAGGAAAATCGCAAAGATCGGCAGCAGCAGATTCCACGGCGACTGATAGACGTATTGCCGGGCGTCGGCGATCATCTGGCCCCAGGCCGGCGTGTTGGCGCCGACGCCAAGGCCGATAAAAGACAGGATCGCCTCGACCACGACCGCGATCGCCATTTCCAGGCTGACGAGCGTGATCAACAGCGGCGTGGTCGCCGGCAGCACCTCGCGGACAATGGTCTGCCAATGGCTGAAGCCGAGGAGCCGCGCCGCGGCGACGTAATCGTGCCGCGTCACGATCAGCACTTCGCTGCGCAGCACGCGGCAGAACCGCGTCCAGTCCACCAGGACGATGGCGAGGATCACCTTGCTCAGGCCGACGCCGAGCCCGACCATCAGGATCAACGACAAGATCACCGGCGGAAACGACATCCAGACGTCGACCAGGCGGCCGATCAGCCAATCCATGGCGCCGCCGAAATATCCCGAGACATGCGCCAGGATGGTGCCGATGATCATGGCGCCGAGCGACGCGAACAGCGCCACCAGCATCGCGGTGCGCGCGCCGTAGATCAGGCGCGACAGGACGCAGCGGCCGAGGCTGTCGGTGCCCAACGGATAATTCATATCGCCGCCGTCGGCCCAGGCCGGGGGCTGCAGGATCGCCAGCAGGTTTTGATCGCCCGGATCGTGCGGCGCGATCCAGCCGGCAAACACCGCGCAAAAGCCGAAGCAAAGGATCAAGCCGAGCGCGATCAGGATCCGGGGCGAGCGCAGCGAACGGGACATCGCGCTCGCCATCAGCGCACCCGCAATTTCGGATTGAGTACGACGTAAAGACTGTCGACTGCCGTGTTGATCAGCAAGACGACGACGCAATAGGTGAGCCCGACGGTCTGAATGAGCGGCAGGTCGGCGTTGCGCACGGCGTCGACCATCAGATTGCCCATGCCGGGATAGGAATAAATCACCTCGACCAAGAGCGTGCCAGAGAACAAAATGCCGAATTGCACGCCGGCGAGCGTCAAGGTCGGCAGCGACGCATTCTTGAGCGCGTGGTCGAGCAAAATATGCCGCTCGGACAGGCCGCGAAGCCGCGCTTGTTGGATATAATCTTCCAGATAAACGTCGAACAGGCTGGAGCGCAGCACCCGCATGATGGTCGGCGAGAACGCCAGCCCGAGCGCGACGGCGGGCAAGATCAAATGCTGGCAGGCGCTCAGAAACACGTCGAAGCGCCCGCCCAGCAGGGAATCCAGCAGCAGGAAGCCGGTGGCGTGCGGCAGCGGGAGCCCCGGCGCGACTTGTCCGGTGAACGGCAACCATTGCAGCAGCACGCCGAACACGAACAGCAGGATCAGGCCCCAGAGAAATTCCGGGATCGACAGCAGCACGATCGAGGCGAGATCCGCCACTGGCTCGAACGGCGTGCCGCGCAGCCCGAACAGCAGCAAGCCACCGCCAAGACCGAGGATCGCCGCGATCACCATGGCGCAGGCGGCAAGCTGGATCGTCGCCGGCAATGTGGCGGCGACCAGCGCACCGGCATCGCGGCGCAACGCAATGGAGCGCCCGAAATCGCCGTGGAGCGCGTCGGCGAGCCAGATCAAATATTGCTGCGGCAATGGCTTATCGAGGCCCATCTCGCGGCGCTTGTCTTCGATTTCCGCAATCGTCGCGTTCGGCGGTAGCGACATCGCCGCCGGATCGACCGGCAATAGCCGCAGGATGCAGAACAACAGCGCCGAGACGATCAGCAGGATGGGGACCGCCGCCAGCAAGCGGCGCGCGACCAGTTTTAGGACGATTGCCGTCATATTGCGTGTCATCATCCGCGCGGGCGGATGATCCAGTAATCGCTGCCGCCTATATTTTTTTGCATCGCTATCGGTTACTGGGTGCCCCGCTTTCGCGGGGCATGACAGATCGGGTTAAACCGCTCAGCTCCACCGCAACGTCTGCGGCAGCACCCAGCCATTGGCATATTTCGTATACGCCAGATTTTTCTTGCGCACGATCGTCACCACGCTCTGCAGCAGCGGCACGGTAGCGCCGTTTTCGACCGCGTAGCGTTCTAGCTCCTTGTATCCGGCAATGCGCTTGTCGTAGTCGGCGACGCCGAACAGCCCGAGCACCCGATTGCCGATATCCTCGTCCTTCCACGGCGAGAACGGCATTTTGGGATTGAGCTGGTAGCCCGAGAAGATCTCCGGATCGCCGGTGGCGTTGTCCCAGCTGTACAGCGTCGTCTCCGGCAATTTGTTGCCGCGGTTGAGCTCGAAATATTTTGCATATTCGATGGTCTGCAAATCGGCCTCGATGCCGACCTGTTTCCACATCTGCACGATGGCGCGGGCGATGTCGTAGTCGCTGGGAAACTGGCCGTTGGTGGTGGCAAAGCCGATCTTCACCGGATTGGCCGGGGAGAAATTCGATTTGGCCAATAGCTCCTTGGCCAGCGCCGGATCGTACTTGAACGAGAAATCGGTGAGATAACCGGGCGTGCCCGGCGTCGCCAATACCGACAGCGGCACCGCGGCGCCGGCGTAGAACGCTTTCGACAGCGCCGCCTTGTCGATGGCGTGGTGCGCGGCGAGCCGCACGTTCTTGTCGGCGAAGGCGAGATCGGCGCGCATTTGGATCAAAATCACGCGGGTGATCGGATCGAGCTCGGCTGAGAGCCCCGGCTCTTTCTGGAAGCGCTCGGCTTCGCGCACCGGCACGTTGATGGTGAAATCGGTCTGGCCGGATTGGATCGCCGCCACTCGAGCCGAAGGGTCCTTGATGATCTCGATGGTGACGCGCGCGATCTTCGGCTTCGGTCCCCAATAGCCGTCGTACCGCTCCAGCACGATGCGCGAATTCAATTCGTATTCGGCGAGCTTGTACGGCCCGGTGCCGATGGGATTTTTCAGGAAGTTATCGAGGCCGCCCGTCTCGATATATTTCTTCGGCACCATATAGCTGCCGAGGAACGCCATCCACTGCGGCGCGGTCGGCGCCGGCGCGTTGAATTTCATGGTCGCCTTGACGGGCGATTCGATGATGATGTCCTCGACCTTCTTCCAGGAATTCGCGGTGTCGAGCTTCAGGCCGGCCTTGATGCGCTCGAAGAAGGTGTAGCGGAAATCCTCCGTGGTCATCTTGTCGCCGTTGTGGAAGGTGACGTCGTCGCGCAGCTCGACCGCCATGCTCAGAGCGTCCGGCGCAAGATTCCAGCTCTTGATCAGATGCGGGATCAATTTCAGCTGCGGATCCTGGTCGAGCGGCTGATCGAACACCGCCTTGAAGATCGGCTGGGCATCCGGCGTAAACCGCTGATTGGGATCCCAGGCCGGCACGTCGTTCGGCCAGCCGATGGTCGCAGCATCGTCGCCAGCGGCGCCGGCGCGAGTGAATGGCGCCAACACGCTGGCCGCCACGCCCGCGGCGAGCTGCAAGAATGACCTGCGCTTAAGTTTGAACGCCATGATGTGCTCCCCAAACCCCTTCGATGGTGCGGCGGCCGCCACGATAGCGCGACCAATACCATATTTCATATCTCAATTTTCCGGCGCCTGAGGGGGCGAGCGCGAAATCGTTGCCGCGAAGAGACAGTCTGAATAAGTCAAACAATTTGTGGTCGAAAGGGTATTGAGCTACGTCCTTGCGCCCGGCCCCGTCGCAAGGCTGAAATAGACGCCGCAGTCATCATCGGCAGCGTTTGCGACCTGCGACGCCGCCTCATGGGGCGGGGGGCGACGGCCAAGTCGGCTTCAGTGGCCGACGCACCGACCCGAAAGCGTCTTTAAGGGCGCGGTGAAGGGTGAGATGAGGCGCCAGTTCGAGCTTGGCGTCGTCGAGAATAGTGGTCGCGATTTCTAGCCCGAGGCAACGATAGCTTTCAAGCTGCGATTCGGTGAACCATTGATCGGACGTCGCTTCGTGCGGAAACTTCGGATTCGCTGTGGCATAGCTCTTGATCCCGGCGTTCTTTTCGGAGCCGTGATAGGCCGGCTTGATATAGAGAATGTAGCCGTTCTGGACGCCGTAATCGTGACCGCCTTTCTCGGGGTAATCGGCCTCCCCGTAGCGGATGACGCCGACGGCGTGATAAGGCGGCTCGCCGGGCTCGGTGGCGGGCTTGCCGCCTTTTCCTCCGGAATTTTGCTTTCCTGCTATCTCGTCAGCCTTCTTTTCAAGTCTATCAACGGCCTGAATGGTCGCCAGCGCCGCGGCATCGCGCTTGGCGCGACTAAGCAACTCGCCTGACGGGCGGTCCACGAGACTGCCGAGGTTATCGAAGGTGATCCTGATGCCGAGATCGATGTAGATTTTCCGCACCGCATTGCCGAGATCCTCGAAGGCGAAATCGGGATCGCAGCCGGCGTCAATGACGACGATCAGCCGGCAGCGCCGGCGCACCATCTCGTAGAGACCGAGATTCTCGAAATGGCCGCCGTCGGACAGATAGACATAGCGATTCTGGTCGGTGGTCTGGCCAAAAGCCTCGGCGAACAGCGGCGCGGCCGCCCATTGCGGCCCCTCCTTGGTGTAGGTGATTTTGCCGGCTTTGCCCGGATTGCCGAGCCACCAGCCCAGTCGCACATTGAACAGCGTAAGCAACAGCGCGATCGAGGGCGAGGAGTGATAGCCCATATTGGGACTGACCGCGGCCCCCGAAATGGCCATCGCGGTGCCGAGCGAAAGACCACTCTTATCCGGGTTGCCGTCCTTGCTCTTACCGCCGTATTCGATGCTGTCGCGAAACCCCAGATAGGCGCCGCCGCAATGCAGCGGACTCGCAGTAAATGACTCCGCTTTGCGCTCCTGCCACGCCAACCGGTTTGTTGACACGACGTTAAGCGCGATATTGACGATATGAAACAGGCTCGAGGGGTATGCTTCGCAATCAGGGCCACGCGGCCATATTTTGTGAATGCAAAGATTGTCCCCGAAGTCGAAACCGCTGAACTTATCCGGCGTGCGAGCTTGATTCGACGCACCGAGATAGCAGCGGGTCAGGCGATTGCGGTACAGCGCGTGCAGTGAGAAACGGTTAATATTGACGAAGTACGACGCCAGCAAGCCGACCGACCCTGCCACCGCCAAGCCTATCAAAAGCCAAGATACAATCTTCCATGTTTGATCACTAATTTCGATCAGCTGCATTTGGCTGACCAGCGAGTTGGCGTCGCCGCCACCGATGAGCAGCTTGTCGAGGATCGCCGACAACACGACGATCAGCACGGCCGCGAAGATCGGGCCGGCCAAAGCCAACGCGACGTTGGAAGCTATGGCCGTGACGCTGCCTTGGTCGTCGCTCGACGACTTGGCCGGAGTCTTGCCGCTGCTTCCGAGTACCGCCGTCACAATGGCGGAAATAACGCCGGCAATGCCGCCGACTTTGACCAGATACTGGTGGCCCAGGCGTACCGCATCTTCCACGAGGTAACCGCCAGCAAAGACGAGGAACGCCAATATCGCCCAGACCGCGGCGCCGGCGGCGAGCCAACCGGCGGCGCGGCCCAGCCATTCACGATCGGCGTCAGCGTTGATTTCGTCGCTCACCAATCCGACAAAGACGATCTCACCTACCAACTGGGAAATCAGAACCCAGGGCACGCCCAAAATCACCGACACCAACAGACAGGGGACGTTGTCCACCCTTGCCGGGTAGGGCTTGAGCCACCAAAACAAAAAAGCGCCGAGACCAAGCAATGCGCCGTAGACCAGCCCGGACGCTGTCCAACTGAAAAAATCGCTCCAGCCCTTGTTGAAGTTAGACGCCGCAATCCAGCCGGCTGCATAAATCAGCGCGCCGGCGACGGCGGTGAGAAGAAAAAATCTGACTTTGATGTCCTGATCGGGCCCGACAGAATGAGCGAAGCCAGTGAGCCAATCGTAGAACCGATGGGACGAGAAGAAGACAGTCATGAAAATCGCCGAGAGGAACGCCCATATGAAGGCCCGCTTGAAGAAGCTCGCCTGATCCGGGTTTACGTTCGCGGCCCGCCGCGGCGGACGACGACTGTTCGTGAATGATTGTTCGACGACAAGACATAACGCGCCAGCCGCGGCAAAACATAGCATCCAATCGCTCTGCAGCGTGTGTGCGGGCCACACCGAAACCGTGGCGGTCAGTTTCAGCACAAGCAGCACGCAACAGACGACCGGAATGATGACGAGCCAGTTCAGAATTAAATTGCGAATCAAGATCGCCACGGCAGCCCAGCCATCGGCCGAAGTGATACCCAGCTTCGGCGTGAGATAATTGCTGTATGCGCGCAGCCAGGAGATTTCCGCCGGCTCGACGTCCGGCCCCTCGGGCCGGCTGGTCAAATTCTTGATGATGGTCGAAAAATCGCTGCGCGAACGCCAAGATGACAACCAAGAGCCGATATAACCGCCGCCGGAAACCGTGGATAGGTAATGAAAACAGCCAAGCGCCGAGTATTGGGGATCGATGGGCGCGTAAATCTCGGACTTGGCTTCGGCCGCATCGCCGGCGCCCAGTTTAGCTGTCGCGGGCGCTACCGGATTTTGACCCTTTTGTTTGTTCTGTTGCGCAATCGCGGCCGCTTTCCCTCGCAACTGACCTGTATCGGCGTCGAAACTGGCAAAGGCCTGGATGACGCCCAGACAGAAGGTTGCACTGCGAATGCCGCCGCCGGAGCAACAAAGAGCAGCCCGGTTGAGCTTGTTGAGGTGGGCGTAGAATTCATAATTGGACGCGAGAGCGGACGGTTTTTGTTCTTCGGCGGCGCCTCCTTTGGTCGCGGCTTGTTCGGCAGGGGCTTTTTCGGCAGCGGGTCGTTCGGCAGCGGCGTGTTTGGCATCGAGCCGTTGATCGGCGTTCAGGTTCCTCCGCGCTTCTTGAGCATCCTGTCCCCGAGACTTTAGCGCCCTTACGTCCTCGGTCTCGCCATGGATTGCTTCAGCTTCCGCGGCTAGCACTTGCTCGATCGACAGCTCGTGCGTCAGTTCAGTCATCGCCCCCTCCTTCGCCCCTATAACGACGAGGTTGCGATGATATCGCCATAAAGTTGTATTGGAAAGGCGATTTCGGCCGTCTCCGACCAATTCAGCAGCGATCCCGTTATTGCAATCGAAGGATTTTCATCTTTAGAGGTGCATAGCTAGTGCCCGGCATTGAGCACCTCCCACACCCGACGCGGCGTCGCCGGCATATCGATATGCCGCGTGCCGGTGCGGCGGTGGAGCGCGTCGACGATGGCGTTGATGACGGCGGGCGGCGCGCCGACGGCGCCGGCCTCGCCGGCGCCTTTGACGCCGAGCGGATTCGATGTCGTCGGCACGTTGTGGGTGGAGAAGGCGAAGCTCGGCAGATCGCCGGCGCGCGGCATGGCGTAATCCATGAACGAGCCGGACAACAGTTGCCCGCTGTCATTGTCATAGACCGCGTGCTCGAGCAGCGCCTGGCCGATGCCCTGCACGATGCCGCCGTGAACCTGGCCTTCGAGCAGCAGCGGATTGATGATGTGGCCGAAATCGTCGACCACGGTGTAACGGTCGATGGCGACGGCCCCGGTATTGGGATCGATCTCGACTTCGACGATGTGGCAGCCGTTGGGAAAGGTCTGCGCCGGCGGCACGCGGACGTGGGTGGTGTCGAGCCCGGGCGCCATGCCGGCCGGCAGTTTCGCCGGATCGCGCGCCGATTTCGCGACTTCGAGAATATCGAGGCGCAGATCGGTGCCGGGCACGCTAAAAGTCCCGTCGGCGAAGGTGACATCCTGCGCCGAGACTTCCAAAAGATGCGCGGCAAGCTGCGTGCCCTTGTCGATGACCGTCTTGCCCGCCTCATACAGCGCGGTGCCGGCGACCGCGAGCGCGCGCGAGCCGCCGGTCAGCCCCGACGGCGTGCGGTCGGTGTCGCCCATGATGATGTCGATGCGGTCGGCATCGATGCCGAGCTGGCCGGAGACAATTTGCTTGTAGGCGGTCACGAGGCCGGTGCCGTATTCCTGGTTGCCCATGACCAGCTCGACCTTATCGTCCTTGAATTCGATCGACGCGGTCTCGGGGAAGCCGCCACCGCAGCGTTCGGTATAGGTCGCCATGCCGATGCCGCGCAGCTTGCCGGCGCGCTCGCTTTGCTTGCGCCGCTTGGCGAATGTCGGCCACTCGGCCGCGTCCATGCACAGGTCCATGACCTTTTCGAACTCACCGGAATCGAGCATCAGCTTTGTCGCCGAGGTGTAAGGCATGGCGGACGGCGGCACGAAATTGATGCGGCGGATGGCGTCCGGGCTCTTGCCGAGCTCGCGCGCCGCGGCGTCGACCAGCCGTTCGAGCAGATAGGCGGCCTCGGGACGTCCGGCGCCGCGATAGGCGCAGACCGGCACGGTGTTGGTGCACACGCCCTTGACGTTGATGTGGATCGCCCCGATCGCATAGAGGCCGGACACCAGATCGGTCGAGCGCGTCGGCACGAAGCAGCCGAACGGCGACAGATAAGCGCCGATATTGGCGAGGATCGAGACGCGCAGGCCGAGGAAGCGGCCCTTGTTGTCGAGCGCCAGCTCGGCGCGGGTGACGTGGTCGCGGCCCTGATTGTCCGAGACGAAACCTTCGGAGCGGTCCTCCTGCCATTTCACCGGCCGCGCGATCTTGCGGCTCGCCCAGACCACCAGCGCGTGCTCGGGATAGACGAAGGCCTTCATGCCGAACCCGCCGCCGACATTGGGCGAGATCAGGCGCAGTCTGTCCTTCGGCATTTTCAGCACGATTTCGGCGAGCGGATCGCGCACGAAATGCGCGCCTTGGGTCGCGGTGTAGAGCGTCGAGCGGCCGCTTGCCGGATCGTAGTCGCCGATGGCATTGCGCGGCTCCATGGAATTGACCACGACGCGATTATTGACGAGATCCAGCGCGACGACGCGCGCGGCCTTGGCGAACGCGGCGTCCGTCGCCTTGGCGTCGCCGGTGTCGTTGTCCCAGTCGAACACGATGTTGTTGGGAATATGCTCGAACAACTGCGCCGCGCCGGGCGCGATGGCATCTTTCGCATCGGTGACCGCCGGCAGCGTGTCGTATTCGATCTCGATCGCCTCGGCGGCATCGCGCGCCGCGGCCAAAGTCTCGGCGACGACCAGCGCCACCGGCTGGCCGACATGGCGCACCTTGCCGAGCGCCAGCACCGGCCGCGGCGTATCGTGCCGCGGCTTGCCGTCGCGGCTCATGAGCGGCACCGTGCAGGGCACGTCGCCGAGACCGTCGGCGCGCACGTCTTTTCCTGTTCCGACGAACAGCACGCCCGGCATGCGCCGCGCCGCCGCGGCGTCGATGCGCTTGATCGTGGCGTGCGCCACCGGCGAGCGCAGCACGAAGGCCTGCGTCATGCGCGGCAGCACCACATCATCGGTGTAGCGGCCGCGCCCGGTGATGAGCCGCAAATCCTCATGCCGCCGCACGGGCTGGCCGACGCCGAATTTCATGTTGGGTCCTCCGACCTGCTAATTTTCCGGACATATTATCGTATCCGATTTCCGCAATGTGCGGCGAGCGTGATCGGATCACAAACCGTCTCATGAAATTCCGGCTGTCGCGGCCGATCTGGTTCAGATTATTGCCGGACATGATACGCTGCCGCGATCGTTCATGGAGCCTGGATGAAATTACTCCTCGTATGCGGGCCGTTCGGCAGCGGCACCACCGCCGTCGCCGGTCTGCTGGCGCGGCTGGGGGCGATAGGCTTCGGCCCGTATTACCAGCCGGCCGATGAGCGCACGCCCGACAGCCACGAGCTGATCGCGTTCCGGGATTTGATGCTGACGCTCGCATCGGAAGAGACCACAACGCTTAAGCCCGGAGCCGCCGTAGAAGCAGCGCTCGAAATATTTCGCGATCGCATCGCCAATCAGGAATTCGGCGCTTACGATAGCAGCGCCGGAATTCCGATTTTCCTCAAACATCCGCTCGCCGCGCTGATCATTCCGCAGATCTGCGCCGTCTTCGAGACGCGGCTGATCTATCTGGTGCGGCCGGTGCGCGACATCGAGTCAAGCCGCGTCCGGCGCAAGTGGGGCGCTCAATACGGCGCCAAAGCCGCCGGAATTATCTATTCGCAGATGTTCAGCGCGCTGATCGATCATAGCTTCCCGACGACGATCGTGCGTTATGCCGAGCTGATCCACTCGCCACTGGACCACGCCCGAAGACTTGCCGGCTTCGCGGGCCTCGAGAGCGATGCGGACGTCACGCAGGAAGCGGCGGCGTTCGTTCGCGGCCCAAAGCCGCAGCCCGTTACCGACGCACGGTGAGCAAATATTTCGTCGTGGCGCTCAGCGCGCGCGGCCTCCGCGTCGACAGCATCGCGCCCGGCGTGATCGAAAAGACATGTCGAACTTCGCCAAGACCGACGTAGGCAAGACCGACGTAGGCAAGTCCGACGTAGGCGAGACCTTCGTGCGGGCATGCAGGCGTTCAAGCGCATCGGCCAGCCCGCCGACGTCGGCCCGGAGGTGGCGCTCCTCGCTTTCGACGCCGTGCGCTGGATCACCGGCGACACCATCCGCGTCGATGGTGGCTCGAAGCTTCAAGCGGCATTCCGAAACTTGACCCGACGCGTTCCGGCCGAGGGTGCCGAGGTTGCCAGTGTGAGAACGCGGTGCAGCTTTCGAACTTTACTGTTCCGCGAATCAGCCGACCGGCTTAAGAAAGCGACGGGAGCGTTGCCACACCGACGCAGCCGCCTAGTGACAAGACTTCCTGGTGACAAAACTTCCTGGTGACAAAACTTGGAGAGTGCCATGGCCCTCGCCGTCGCCCTGCGCGAGCACAATGCGCTTGCGAACGATAACCCGCCGCTAAGCCGCGACACGGTGCTTGCCCGCTATCGTCAGCTGCGGGACATCAGCGTGCGACATCATCACGAAATCCTGAAATTAATATCGGGCGAGGCGCTGCTGCGTCAGGCGCGCCGATTGGGTCTAGCGCGGGGCAAGACTCTGATCCTCGACGACATGGAAGAGATGAACTACGTCTGCGACCTCGCCATTCGTACGGCTTCGGCGGGGCGCTCGCGGGCGATCGACCGCTTCGCCGTGTCGGCGCGGCTTGCGGCCGGGTCCGATGAGGCCCTCGTCCTTGAGGCGATGCGCGCGGCGCATTTCTCGATTCTCGTCATCGAGCGGCGCCACGAAACGGCCGGGCTGATCGCCACCGACGTGTTCCGTCGCGCCAAGGTATGGCTGGTGGATATCGGGCTCGAAAGTTCGATGCCCGACGGCGGGATGATGGCCACTAGACTTTTTGCTCCCGAGCGCTTCGCCATGACGGCCGGCGTCAACGTGCCGTTCGACCTCGACATAATCGAAGACATTTATGCCGAGCTGCCGCGTCGCCTGGGCGAAAGCGAAGTCGCCACTCTGATCGACGACTGGCGCTTCGCAGAAGCGATCTATCGCGTCGCGCTAGCCGGCGGGATCATGGATCGCATCATCTACCAGGACCTGCCCGGTGGTGCCTGATCGGGCAACACGTCCGACGCGGCGTGAGCAACCGCCATCACGTTCTGTCTGCAGACCAATGCCCATCAGCTTTCAGGACATACTCGGCGCCTTGGAATTCGTCAGCATGGGAGGCGCGCCCGGCGAACACGAAGCCATCCTGTGCAGGCAGACGGGCAAGATTTATTGGCGCTCCGAATTTTCCGACCTTGACGAGTTGAACGACGAATTGCCCGATCACATCGACGATGATGAGAAATACGTCGCTATCCCCGATAAGCGAGTGCTGGGCCTTGGCAAACCGTTGGCGCTAGCCTTTGCGCGGGAGCTTCTGCCAGACGACTTCGATGAGGTTCGATCTATCTTCAGCAAAAAAGGCGCCTACCAGAAATTCCGCACCTTGCTGGCGCGAAGACACGCCGTTGATCGCTGGCACGATTTCGAATCGGAAGCGACCGAGCGAGCGTTGCGCGACTGGTGCAAGCTCAATTCGATAGCCGTCGCCGACTGATGCTTTGCGGCGCGCCGGTCATTTGCTCCAGACACCGCCGAAGTAGTCCGCTACCGGCTTCAGCCGGGATCGGCAGCCGCGCTTTTGCGCCAATGCCACCACACCACGGCGCCGACGGCGAGCATCATGGCGCAGATCAGGACGACGATCAGCGCCGAATTCTCGATCCAGGCAATGGCCGGCACGGCCAATGCCATGGCCAGGCCCAAGGCGCAGACTTGCCAGGAAAACACCTGCAGGCCCGCGGTGAAGGTGCCGAGCGCCAAGAGCGTGAACACCGCGATCGCGGTCGAATTGGCGGTGAAATTCCGCTGCACGCTCGGCAGCAACAACAGGTTCATCACCACGATGAAGGCGAGCCAGTGCAGCGCCTGCGAGCCGATCAATGTCAGCCGCGCCGTTTTGTCGGCGGCGCTCCGCCATCCGGAGCCGATGCAGACCAGCGCGATCAGCGGCGCCAACATCTCCCAGAAGCCGACGATCGGCTGCTTGGAAAAGCTCGTATAGGCGACGCCGAGCGTGGTGAGGAGCAACACCAGGGCGAAGGGGAGTTCCTTGAGCCAGAAGGTCAGGCGGTGCGTCGCGCGTGGCGCGGCCGGCGGCGACGCCGGTGGCGTTGCTTGCGGGCCCGATTCAGCGCCGCTCATTGTGTCTCTCCAACCTTCACCGCACGGCTCGAACCAAGAGCGCCGCGTCTCATTCGGCGCGTGCGCCAATCTTAGGTAGCTAGCGCGCCTCAGGGGATGAACCTGGGAACTCGTATGTGATTGTCGTTCCTGTCTAAAGTCCAGCCCGATCTGGCCTGTTCGAACAGGCCGGGCTGGTCAGGATCGGGTTTCGGCGGCTCCGAGAGGCCCGGCCCAGAGCACTAGAATGTAATATGTGGCCCAGACGATTCGTAGGGTGGCCGTCAACGCCCCTGAGGTCCGCATGAAAAAAGCAGAATGTGAGGCAGCAATCAGGTCGCTCTGCCACGACTGGGCGAGCGAGCAGCCAATCCCTGACCTCGTACACCCAAGCTTCTCAAAATTTACAACTTGGCTGGATGCGCGACATTATTCGCACTTCCTGAAATTCCGATCTGTGATGGGACCTCGTGACGACGCCGAACGGTGGTTCGATGCTGAATTGAAGACGACGCGACTTAGAGCGAGCGTGGCAGACTTGGCTGACATTCTGAACCGGCTTTCCGCTGCGGCGTCGCCAGCGATCCCGGATGGCGTTTCCGTGCGTGAAATCATCCCTCGCCTTGAACGCCACGCGATCACCAATGACGAACAGGCTGCATTGCAGAAACTGAAAGAAGGGGCGCTGAACCCCGATGCACCCCTACTCAATCATGTACGAACCGTTTTCGCGAAGCGCTGCGTCGGCGTGGATGGCTGGTCAAGGAAGTAGGGCCGTTAAGGATGGCTAAATACCCGACCAATCATAGGCAACGAAACGCGGCGGTTGAACTAGCTTCGAGGTCGCGTTAGCCAGGTAAAGCGTCATCGATCCGTTGGTTGCCGAAGGAATCGCTGTAGAGTTGCTCGATTTGCGAGATTTCCGCGTCTGTAAGGCTGGCGAACTCGTTTTCGCGCGCGCGCTTCGACAGCCGCCCCCCATTCTGGCGTAAGAATCCGAAGAGCGTATTGAGTGTCCGCTCCGGCATATCGAGCATGGCTTCCACGCTTGCACGAAACTGATCGAAACTCTTCAGATATTGCGTTTCGTTCGGAAGATCTTCCTCGATCGTCTTTTTGACGCAGGCATAGAGGAATTCCGCATGCGGAGTCGCGTCGAAAAAACGGTAGAAGTCGCCTGTATCATTCAAGACCTCGACATTTTGCCTATCAGTCGCTCGCCATTCGATGAGCGGAAGCAATCTGCCGGAGTAGCTTTCGAGCACGCTCTTATATTCGTCTATCTTGTCGAGAATGGCCGCGGAGACCGGGAACTGAACACCCGCCGGATTGAAGCCGCGCCGCGCAAGGACATGGTGCATGAGATAGCGGTGAATACGGCCGTTCCCATCCTCGAAGGGATGGATGTAGACGAAACCAAACGCGAGGACGGCGGCGGCTATGACCGGATCGAGTTCCTGCTGCGCGGCCTGATCGAATGCGATCAGCCCCTTGATGAGGAAGGAGAGGTCTTCGGGCCTGGCGCTGATGTGGTCGGGAAGCGGCTGCTGCGTTTCGCGATCGTGTTCCCCGACGAAGCCGCCCTCCTTGCGGAAGCCGAGTTTCACGAAACGGTCGTCGCCGATGACCAGGCGCTGAAGCCGCAGCAACTCGTTTTCGTCGAGAGGCACCTGCCCCGCTTGGCCGATGGCGCGTCCCCAGCGCTGAATGCGGTCCTGCGGCGGCCGCTCGCCTTCGATGACGTAGCTTGATTTGGAGTCCTTCAGGAGGAGGAACGCCGCGGTCCGCGCCAGGAGGTCCTTAGGCACTTTGCTCACAACGGCGCGCGCACGCTCCTTCAGGTCTTGGGCGATAATTTCGTCGAGCTCCGGTGTCTTGAAGACAAGCGGGCAGAATTCCGGGGTTCCCGGGAGATTGTTGCAGACGCGGTGCCGCACCGAATTTTCTCCAGCCCGCGCATATTGCAGATCGGTATCGACCGCATCGACATAGGAAACGTTGGTAGCCTCCGGCACATTGAGGTTGCGCCCGAGCAGCCATTCATAGAGGAACCAGATGCGGCGGGAGTAGATTCCGGTCGGCTTCAGCCGAAGGATTTCTTCGAGGTCCGCCGGACTCACGGCGAGAAACAGGCGCTTCAGGAGCGCAAGATCGAGCCCTTCGTATTTGAGGGCGAAGGTCAGATGGCCTTCCAGGGTCGCCGCCGGCTCGTATCGAGGCGTGTAGATTCGCCAGCCTGCCTCCTCGATGATGCGATGCCGGCTTCCGATGGCGCAGAGAGTACGCGGGATGGGCACCCCTAGGCCGTAGGCGTCAATGAGGGCGGCATACCCCGCCGGAGTTGCCCTTTCGGGGAGTCGCCGTTCGTGAAATACGGTCAGGGGTCCTGAAAAACTTGGGGCCATAGGGCCAGTCTCCGAAAAACCTTCTCCGGCTATGAATTTCATTCGCGGATGCCGGATCCCGCTGAAAATAACAATAATACATGAAAAGCCTTCTTGTAAACCAATTTTTTGAGAAAAATGCAATTTAATTGTAAGCCATTGCCTTACGCCTTACAGTCTGCGATTGTCGATTCGAGGTGATTCATGCCGTCAATCTCCCCTTCCCCTCCTTCCAGTACCCTCCACCCCGGCCAGCATGTCAGGGAGGCCATCCTGAAGCCCAAGGGAATGTCGGTCACCGAGGCTGCGAAAATCATCGGCGTGAGCCGTCCTGGCGTTTCCAACTTCCTGAACGGCAAGGTTGCCACCACGCCTGATATGGCTTCGCGGGTCGAACGCGCGTTCCAAATCCCGGCTCAACGGCTGCTGGACATGCAGGCGGCCTACGATGCCGCCCAGGCAAGAGAAAGGGGAGCGCCAGTCAACGCAAAGGCCTACATCCCTCCCTTCCTTGCCATCAAAGCAAACGAGATCGAAAAGTGGGCTTCGTCGAATATCGCGGCGCGCGCCCGTCTATCCGTCCTGTTGCGTACTCTCGTCCACTCCACAGGCGTCGGCCTGGAGAAAGTGGATTTCCCGGGCAACGATGACGCCGAGAGGCCGGGATGGGACGGCTTCGTTGAAGCCAGCGAAGGGACCCCTTGGGTCCCGAAAGGACGTTCCGGCTGGGAGTTCGGAGTCAACGAGAACATCAAGGGCAAAGCCGACTCGGATTTTGCGAAAAGCGTCAAGGCTACGAAAAAGGCCGATCGGGATCAGACAACGTTCGTCTTCATCACCCCGCGCCCCTGGTCCGGAAAGACAAGCTGGATCGCCGCCATGCGGGCAAAAAATCTTTGGAAGGACGTACGCGCGTATGACGCCAGCGACCTTGAACAGTGGCTCGAACAATCGCCCGCCGGCCAGGCATGGTTTGCCAACGAAACGCTTCGGCCATCCGAGGGGGTCCGTTCACTCGACAAATGCTGGTCGGACTGGGCCAGCGTAAGCCGCATCCCTCTTACCGGAGCGTTGTTCCAGCCCGCGATCGCCGACGCGCGGCGCAAGATGGCCTCGCGCCTGTCGAACGAGCCGGACGGCCCGACCGTTATTGCCGCCGACTCCGTCGAGGAGGCGCTTGCGTTTCTCGCCCAGCTCTTCGGCAGCGAAGATGAAGAGTTTGGCCGCTACCGGGACAGTGTCCTCGTATTCGGAAAGCCGGGTGTGCTTCCCCGATTGGCTGAAGGCGCGCAAAACTTCATAGCCGTGGCCTTCGACCGCGACGTCGAACGCGAGCTGGGTCCTTTTGACAGGTCGATGCAGACCATCGTGGTCTATCCACGGAATGCCGCGAACGCCGAGCCACATGTCGTGCTCCAGCCATTGAACTATGACGCCTTCAGCTCGGCGCTTGAAAGCGCGGGATGCAGCCGTGACGAAATTTCCAAACTCAGCGACGCCTCGGGACGATCGCTCACCGTGCTGCGCCGACGGCTCTCCACGGTGCCCGCAGTTCAAACTCCGGCGTGGGCCGCCGACGAAACGACCGCAACCAGCCTGATTCCTTTTCTGTTTGTCGGCGTTTGGAACGCGCGCAGTGAGGCGGACCAGACCGTATTGACGCTCCTCTCCAACGGAAACTCGTACGAGGCGGTGGAGCAGGAGTGCCAGAGGTTGGCAAAGATCAACGATGCCCCCTTGTGGTCCGTCGGCAATTTCCGAGGCGTGATCTCGAAATTAGACCTGCTGTTCGCCATTGCCGGGGCGCTGACCCCCGCCGATCTGCGCCGATATTTCGACGTAGCAAAAATCGTTCTCGGGGAGGATGACCCCGCACTTGATCTTCCCAAGAGCAAACGCTGGGCCGCAGCTATCTACGGCAAGTCGCGCGAGTTCTCGGGCGCACTTCGCGAAGGCATCTCAGAGACATTGGTGCTGCTGGCGGTCCATGGAAATCACCTGCTGAAGGACCGTATCGACGTGGATGCGGCCGCGGAAGCTGCCCGGCTTGTCCGCGAACTGCTCACACCGATCTCGACGAGGACTCTGGAGGCGAACGATCGCGACCTGCCGACTTACGCCGAAGCTGCCCCGGAAGAATTTTTGTCAATCCTGGAGCGCGACCTGAAGAACGAGGAGCCGGCAACGCTCGGCCTCATGCGCCCGGCGGAGGCCGGCGTCTTCGGAAGCTGCCCCCGGACAGGCCTGCTGTGGGCGCTTGAGGGACTGGCCTGGAATGCCTCCACGCTGCCGCGCGCCGCGCTCCTCCTCGCCCGCCTCTCGGAAGTCGAGATCAATGACAATTGGGCCAACAAGCCGATTCATTCGCTCAAATCAATCTTCAGGGCCTGGATGCCGCAAACGGCGGCCGAACTCAACGGGCGTGTAGCCGTTATGAAACTGCTTCGGGAAAAGTACGCGCGCATTGCATGGACGGTATGCGTCGATCAGTTCGGCGAAGAGCATCAGACCGGAGATTATAGCCACAAGCCGCGATGGCGCGCCGACGGCTACGGCTTTGGCGAGCCGCTGCCTACCTGGGACCCAATCGTCGCGTTCCAACGCGAGATGGTTGAGATGGCGCTTCAGTGGCAAAATTATTCACGCGCCATGCTCTGTGATCTCATCGAGCGCCTCCACGGTCTTCCCGAGGAGTATCAGGCGAAGGTGTGGGACATCGTCCAATCGTGGGATCATGACGCATCCAGTCGCGACAAGGCATTCGTCCGCGAAAAGATTCGCATTGCTGTCATGTCGCGGCGCGCGAGAAAACACGCCAAACAGGAAGGGTTCGCCAGCCTGACCTCAGCCGCCGAGAAAGCCTACAAGGCGCTTGAGCCGTCCGACATTCTTAACAAACATGAATGGCTTTTCCGGGAACATTGGGTCGAAGAGTCCGCCGACGAGCTGAATGACGACGATTTCGATATCCAGAAACGCGAGCAGCGAATAGCCAAGCTCCGGACCGATGCCTTACGCGAGATTCTGGCTGAACGCGGGGCGCAAGGAATCTTTGAGCTTGCGGAAATGGGTCGTGCTGCCCTGCAGATCGGTTGGCTGCTCGCCAGGGAACTGCTTCCTCCAGATGGAATCGCGCGCTTTCTTCTGAAGGCGCTCAAACCGGCGATGGCCAGCGACTCATGGGCCATGAAAAGCCTTATCCAGGGAACGCTTGGCGCACTGGACGACGAACGGCGGAAAGCTGTCCTCGATGAGATCAAAACTCAACTCTCAGCCGGCGAACTGGTAGCCGTCCTGCTGCTAGCGCCGTTCCGGAGAAGCACGTGGCAATTTGTGGATGATTTGGATGATGCGGGACGCCAAAAATACTGGAAAGAAATCGCTCCCGGTTGGATCGTCGAATCCGACGACGAAAACAATGAAGCCGTCGAACGCTTACTCGCAGCGCGGCGCCCAAGGGCAGCCTTTGCGAGCGTCCATTTTCAGGTGAAGACGATAAATGTCGCCTTGCTGTTTCGCCTGTTGTCTGAAATTCCAAAGGATGGGAACGATCAGCCGGGGCAGTACCAGCTTGGGCATCACGACCTTGAGAGGATGTTTGCGCTTATTGACGCAAGCCCTGAAATTACCCTCGAACAGAAGGCCGGACTTGAATTGCTGTACGTTGATGTACTGTCCCGGCCCTGGGGGCGGCACAAGGGTTACGGCATTCCCAACCTTGAAAAATATATCGAGGCCAATCCGGCCTTTTTCGTGCAGGCGATTGTTTGGACATATAAGCGCTCCGACGGCGGTGAAGACCCTCCGGAGTGGCGCGCCGACCCTGCTGAAATCGAACGCCGCGCCACGCTTGGATATAAGCTGCTGGAGGGAATTCGTCGCATACCTGGCCACAATGATCTTGGTGAGCTCAAGACGGAATTGCTCACAAAATGGGTAACGACGGTCCGCAGCGGCTGCTCCGAGGCTGGTCGGGGAGAGGTCGCGGATATTTGTCTTGGCCATCTGTTCGCGAACGCGCCGGCCGGCAGCGACGGCGTGTGGCCGTGCGAACCGGTCCGGAATGTGATGGAAGATGTTCAGTCGGAGAAAATCTCCGATGGCGCGCGCACCGGTCTCTATAATTCCCGCGAGGCTCATTGGCGCGGCCAAGGAGGAGAACAAGAGCGCGTATTGGCGGAAAAGTACCGCCCGTGGTCGCAGGCTCTCCAATATTCGCACCCGTTTGTCTCGTCGACGTTGTTGATGGGCATGGTCAGAACTTACGAAAACGAAGCAAGCCACCAGGATACCGAGGCGGAGATCAGAAGGCGATTACGTTAGTCAACTTAGCGCGGAGGCTCATCAATCGCTCCTGATATGTCTGTAGCCCTTCGAGCGGCCGCCGAAACGCATACGCAGGCACAGATCACACAGGAGAAGATCACAGCGTTCGTTGAACTGAAGCGGACAAACATCGCGTCGGGCGACACGCCGTTTAGGCGCGCCTACATTCGGTCAGTCATCGATCAGATTGAAGTCGACGACACGAAAATCCGTATCATCGGGCGCACGTCGGTGTTCGAACGGCTTGTGATGGGCGGCGGGGCGACTCCAGCCAAGGTGCCCAGTTTTGTTCGCAAAATGGCGCGCCCGGAGAGATTCGAACTCCCGACCCCCAGATTCGTAGTCTGGTGCTCTATCCAGCTGAGCTACGGGCGCGGCGCGTTTTAGCTATAGGCTTCGCCGCTTATTGGCAAGCGCCGGCGGCTGTCGCCGGCCGGCAAGGTCTACTGCGAACGGCCGCCGTCGCCGCTGGAATCGCCGCCCGGATTACCGGCCGGCGGCGCGAGGTTTTTCCTGGCCTCGGCCTTGGCGCGAAAGCCTTGGCGAAATCCGTAGATGAGAAATCCGACGATGAAAAAGAAGCTGAGCCAGCCGATAATTCGCGTCGCGAGCATGTCCGAAAATCCTCAGCCCAGCGCGCGGGCGCCGCGGTGCGCGCTCAATTCGACGGCGCGGTCGGGGATGGTGAGGCGGAGCGTGGCGCCGATGGTGCCTTCAACCAGGCGGATCTCGCCGCCATGGGCGCGCACCAGTTCGGCGGCGATCGCCAGCCCAAGCCCGGAACCGCCGGTGCGGGTCGAGCCCTGGAACGCCTCGAACAAATGGTCGCGCGCTTTCTCGGAAAAGCCCGGCCCGGTGTCGGACACTTCGATCACCACCACGGCGCCCTCGCGGCGGCCGGTGATGCGGATCTGGTCGCGGCCGGGGTCGCGCGCGGCGCGGCTCTCCATGGCCTGCATCGCGTTGCGCGCCAAGTTGAGCAGGATGCGGAACAGCTGGTCGTAGTCGGCTTCGACGACCAGCCCGCGCTCGACCGCGCTGATCCAGCGGACGGCGGAGTCGGGGCCGAGATTGAGCGTTTCGTGCACCTCCTCGACCAGCGGCTCGAGCAAAATTTGCCGGCGCTCCGGCGGCGGCTCCTGCAGACGGCCATAGGACAAGGTCGATTGGCAGAACGCGATGGCGCGCTCCAGCGCCCGCATCAGCTTCGGCGCGAAGCGCTGCACGGTGGGATCGGGCAAGTTCGCCAGCCGGTCGGAAAACAGCTGCGCCGAGGCCAAGAGGTTGCGCAAGTCGTGATTGATCTTCGACACCGCCAGGCCCAGCGCGGCGAGCCGGCTCTTCTGATGCAGCATCGACGCCAGCTCGCTTTGCATGGTGGCGAGCTCGCGCTCGGCGACGCCGATCTCGTCGGCGCGCGCCGACGGCGCGATGATGCGGTCGGGATTTTCCGGGTCGGCGCGGAACGCCATCATGTTGGCGGTGACGCGACGCATCGGCCGCACGAACATGTAATGCAGCGCCAGATAGACCAGCGCCGCGGTGATGACGGAAATGACCAGGGACAACAGAAGAATGTCCCCCGAATAGCGCAGCATCGCCCGGCGCAGCGGCCGCTCGTCCATGATCAATTCGATATATTCGCCGCCCATCGGCGCCGGGCCGACCACCCGCATCACATAGGGGCGGGCGTTGAGCATGATCTTGAACGCATCGACCACGGCATCGACCGAGCTGAAGTTGCGCATGTCGAACGTGTCGTCGACCGCCGGCGGCATGTCGTCGATGGCCAGCATGCGGCGGCGCTCGCCCATCTTCATGGCGACGGCGCGGGCGCCGATGCTGTCGAGGATCTGCTTGGCGAGGCTGTCGGGCACCATGCCGTTCGGCGCCGCCTCGAGCACCAGAGCCGCGGTATAGCCGGTGGCGAGGCGGTCCTTGAGCCAGGTGACGCGGAAATTGGCCACCGACGGCACATAGATCAGCACTTCCGCAATCATCACGAACAGGATCGTGAGGACGAGGAGCTTTCCGGAAAGGCCGAAGCGCGGCACCCGGACCGATTCCGGCCGTGCCGCGGTATCTTCACTCATTGGCGAAACCTCGCTGCCCAGTCCGGAAATCAGCCGAGACGGCGCAGCCACCCTATGATGCGACGCACCTGATTACTCGTCAAACCCCGCATGAAATATGTCATGGCGGCGCGTTTTCCCACCTCCCCATAGGCCGGATAGGGCACGATCAGGCCGGCAAAGGCGCGGATATTGAGCTTTTGCGTGATCGCCAAGGTCCAGGCGGCGATCATTTCCCCGGCTCCGGCCCCCACAATGGTGGCGCCAAGGATGTCTCCTCTGCGGTCGGTGATGACCTTGATGTGGCCATCGGTCGCTTCCGTCAGCAGCGCCCGGTCGTTCTCGCGATAGGGCGAGCGCAGCACCCGAATGGCGCCGGTGTGGGCCCGGGCCTCGTCCTCGAGGTAGCCGACCTGGGCCAGCTCCGGATCGGTATGGGTCACGGTCGGTATGGTGTGAAGGTCGAGGCCGACATGCTGGCGGAACAGCGCGTGCCGCACCACGAGCTCGGCGTGAAAAGTGGCGATGTGGGTGGATTTCGGCCCGATGGTGACGTCGCCGATGGCGTAGACGCGCTTGTTGGTGCTGCGCAGGCGGCGGTCGACGATGATGCCGTGCGGCTCGTAGCGGATGCCGGCGGCATCGAGATCGAGCGCTTCGACATTCGGCCGGCGCCCAGCGGCGACAAGAATATGACTGCCGGCGATGGTCTGGGCGCCTTCGGGCGTTTCGATATCGATCTCGACCCGCGCCAGCACGCGCCGCATCCCCGCGATGGCGACGCCGGTATGTATCGAAATGCCTTCGCGTTCGAGCGCGTCGAGCACGATGGCGGCGCATTCGGGATCGTCGCTGGCGAGCGGCGTCGCCGCTTCGAGCACGGTGACTTCGGCGCCGAGCCGCCGGAAAGTCTGCGCCAGTTCGAGGCCTGTAGAGCCGGCGCCGATGACGATGAGATGGCGCGGGCAATCGGCGAGATCGAACACGGTGTCGCTGGTGAGGTGCGGCGTGTCGGCAAGGCCGGGGATCGCCGGCAGCGCCGGCACTGAGCCGGTGGCGATGACGAAGCGCCGCGCCGCGATGGTGCAGTCGCCGGCAGCGACGGTGCGCGCATTCAAAAACCGCGCGGCGCCGTCGATGATGCGCACGCCGAGACCAGCCAGCCGCTGCCGCGCCGCGCCTGGCGCGACCGCATTGGCGACGTCGCGCACATGGGCCTTCACCGCGGTGAAATCGACGCCGAAGCGCGCCGCCTTGAGGCCGAAATGCGCGGCATTGCGGATGATGTTGGCGTGTTCGGCGGTCACCGCGAGCGCCGCAGCCGGCATGCCGCCGCCGTGACCCAGGGTGCCGTTTTTGATCAGCACCACCGGCACGCCGAAAGCGGCTGCCGCAGACGCTGCGGCACGGCCGGCGGCGCCGGCGCCGATGATGCAGATGTCCGGTTTAAGCTCCTGCGTCATCGGCCTCACACATAAACGGGGTAGCTCTATAGCGCGGAACGCGGGGTCAGGGAAAACGATACGGCACAGGGGCTTAGCGGGCCGTCGCACGGCCAGGCCGCTCACATTGACGGGCCGGGAGCGCTTTCGTATAAGCCGCGCCAATTGCGCGCCGATCAAATTCACGCCGCTTCGCTTGCGGCGAACCGGGCGCTGTCGGAGATCAATCCCGTGAAACGGACCTACCAGCCGAGCAAATTGGTGCGCAAGCGCCGTCACGGCTTTCGCGCCCGGATGGCGACCAAAGGCGGCCGCAGGGTGCTGGCGGCCCGGCGGGCCCAAGGCCGCAAGCGGCTCAGTGCGTGATCGCATTTCACCCGCTACCATGGAGCGGTTGACACGCCGGACGGACTTTCGTGCCGCCGCGGCTGCCTTGCGGGCGTCGGTCGGCGCCTTCGTGGTGCAGGCGCGCCGCCGCGCCGAGGACGGCCCGGTGCGCATCGGCTTCACGGTGTCGCGGCAGGTCGGCAATGCGGTGGAGCGCAACCGGGTGCGGCGCCGGCTGCGCGAGATGGTGCGGCTTTCGCAAGGCGGCGGCATGCATGACGGCCACGATTACGTGCTGATCGGGCGGCGCGCGGCACTCGCGGCGCCGTTCGGGCAGATGCGGCAGGAACTCGATGCGGCG
>Ga0307476_10000713_pt1 | contig 23538 bp, 15 predicted proteins | sample atmos_gasesECM2C_2_FD_203314 | JGI IMG/M metagenome (GOLD analysis project Ga0307476, IMG submission 203314) | Hardwood forest soil microbial communities from Morgan-Monroe State Forest, Indiana, United States - atmos_gasesECM2C_05 | ecosystem: Environmental > Terrestrial > Soil > Temperate...
ACGGAGCATATGGGGTACATTTGTTGGCGTCGAATCGATCCATCGATCGACTCCCTGTTTGCGGGCGACCTGCTCCATGATAATTCGAAGAAAATCGCTAGCGCCCTGACACTCTGCCAATACCCTGGCTTTGATGTCAGCAGCTTCCAGTCCGGAGACGCGGAAAGCCTTGCTCTGGATCCACTCAGCGAGTGCGCCTTCTTTATTTTTCGGCACGCCGAGATCTCCGTATATCGGCTCCAGCACGTCGTACACGTTCATCTGAGTATGAAACTCGGCGAATCCGCCAGCAGAAAGCAACAGATGGTATAGGAAACTCGTCCCAGAACGGGGACATCCAACGATAAAGACAGGTGGCTTCATTGGGGGATTACCAGCAAATCCCCTCATAGGAAGAGGTGCCGTCGGCACGAAGCGACTTGTCCAGATTGACGAGATCGATGACAATTTGATCGGGCCGGAGGATTTTGGCCAAGTCATCTTTTCTCGCTGACTTGTTTCCTACAATCACAACTTCTCCCCATCTCAACACATCCTCCAGATTGTCTGACAAGAGTGTACCGATGTGCGGAATCACTTCCTCGATGTACTGCCGGTTGGAGCCGGCCAGGCGGCCGAGGCTGACGTCCTTATCCCAAATTTTGATTTCATATCCCTCACCCAGCAACCGTTTGATAAGCTGCACCTGAGGACTCTCGCGCAGATCGTCCGTGCCTGCCTTGAAACTCAGTCCCAGCTGCGCGATCTTTCTTTTGTTCGTGCGCATCACCGCTTCCACAGCGCGTTCCAGGTGCTCCAAGTTGCTGGGCAGCAGGGACTCCAGCAAGGGAAGCTTGATATCCAACTCTTTCGCTTTGTAAGTCAACGCCCGCACATCTTTAGGCAAGCAAGAACCGCCGAATGCAAAACCGGGGGACAAGTACGCCGGCGAGATGTTCAAGCGGGTATCGGACGTGAAAATTTCAGTGACAGCTTGCGCATCCACTTCGAGATGCTTACATAAAGTTCCGACTTCGTTCGCAAAAGCAACCTTGACCGCATGAAACGCATTCGAAAGATATTTCGCCATTTCCGCCACGGGAATGGTGGTTTCAAACAATCTTCCTGAAGTTTGCTTGTAGAGTTCTCGAAGAGGAGCCAAGTGAGAGCCGTCGTGAGCTCCGAGAATGGTGTACGGCGGCCTGAGGAAATCGGCGACCGCACTTCCCTCTCGCATGAACTCCGGGTTGTAAGCGACCGTAAAATCGACGCCACTCCGCTTCCCGCTTACTCGCTCGAGCACCGGCAAAACGACCGATTCGGTTGTCCCGGGCAACACCGTGCTGCGCAGAACAAACGTGTGCCAGGATTTCTTCTGCTTGAGAGCGGCAGCAATCTCACGCGCCACCTTCTCTATGTGGCTCAAATCCAGCTTGCCATTGCGCAAGCTAGGTGTGCCAACGCAGACAAAAGAAACATCGGACTCCAATACCGCCTTAACCGAGTCGGTTGTGGCGTGTAAGCGGCAAGCGCGGCTGCCCTCGGCAACAAGCTCATTCATGCCCGCCTCGATAATCGGGCTGCGACCGCTTTCCAGCATCTCGACCTTGGCCGGGTTAACATCCACACCGATGACACGGTGGCCCATCGAGGCAAAGCACGCGGCCGACACCGAACCTACATAGCCCAAACCGAATACACTAATCGACAGGGTCACTCTCCAAGCTCCTCTAATGTAGTGCCCAAATCCCGCGAACCGCCGCTGCGGTTTGAGGTCAAACAAGCTCACTTCGGGCGGTAATCCTTCACTATAGCAAAGAGAGATCGTTGCGCACGATCGCCCCTACACGAAAGTCACCTCCGCGCGTGAAACATCCGGCGGCGTGCGCCCAACAATTCACCAGACGGCGGGACCGCTGGGTATCTCCATCACCGTTTCTGAAGCGGATGCCCTATTCCTGTGCCCGGTCGGGCACGGTAATATGAGATGTGGCTTCCAAGTGGCGGGGAAAATGGTCGCGCCTAATCCGGATGAGTGCCGACGAGGTACGCACACGGATTAGCCAGGAGGTTTCAAAGCGGCTCGATTTGGCCTTGTTCCACGTACACCTGGCTCCGCCAATGCTACGTATCCGGCCGCTGCCGGAAACCTCCGCACAATTTTTCTTTGGCAAAGATAGGGACGAGATGAGTCATCGGGCCGCGCTGTTGCGTGCCCAGCTGCCACACGAGGCCGATGCGATCATCCACGAGGCGGATGACATTTGCCGGCACGAGTTTTCCTTGCTAGGCTACGACAAGATTGATTACGGCCCGATCATCGACTGGCATTCCGATCCCGTTCACGGGAAACGTAGCCCCCTGAAGCCGTGGTTTAAAATTAAGTTTCTGGATTTTAACGAAGTCGGCGATCACAAAGTAATCTGGGAACTAAACCGACACCAACATCTCGTGACACTCGCCAAAGCTTGGCTCCTGACAGGAAATAAGGCCTATCCAACTGAACTCGTCAAACAGTGGTATTCCTGGCGGCAGGCAAATCCATATCCGGTCGGCATCAACTGGGCCAGCGCGCTTGAGGTTGCGTTTCGCAGTCTGTCCTGGCTCAGAGTGCGGAGCCTGGTCGCGGGATGCCCCGAAATCCCCGCCGCCTTCCAGACCGATATCCTCCTTGCGCTGCAATCGCATGGGCGATACATCCGACGATACATGTCGACATATTTTTCTCCGAACACACACCTCCTCGGTGAAGCAGTTGCACTTTTCTACATCGGCACACTCTGCCCAGAGATTCCTGGCGCTAAGCTTTGGCGAAAGAAGGGTTGGCGTATTGTTCTGGAGGAGTCGAATCGTCAGGTACGTCCTGATGGGGTTTACTTCGAACAGTCTCTGTACTACCACGTGTACGCCCTCGATTTTTGGTTGCACGCGCGGCATCTTGCACAAGAAAACGGAGTGATAATTCCTGAACCATTCGACATTGTTCTCAGAAAAATGTTGGATGTAGTTCAGGCTCTCTCCGAACTTGGGCCTCCCGAAGGTTTTGGAGATGACGACGGCGGAAGAGTCTTCAATCCCCGGCGAAATCAAGTTGCGTGCATGACCGATCCCCTGGCCTTGGGTGCAATTCTTTATGGTGGCGACGACTACACACCGGCGGTGACCGAGGAGGCCATCTGGTTGTTCGGCGACAAATCGGTTGAAGCAACGAAGAAGAGACGACCCAGAGCGGTGGTATCGAGAGCCTTTACTGCGGGAGGCATTTATCTGCTGAACGACGATGAGTCCGTCCCCCAGCAACTAATGATCGATGCCGGGCCCCAGGGAATTGGCCACTCCGGGCACGGTCACGCCGACGCACTCAGCCTTCGCTTCTCTCTGAATGGACAACGAGTTCTAGTCGATCCGGGCGCCTACTGCTACATTTCACCCGGACCCGAACGCGATTGGTTTCGGAGTACCGGGGCACACAACACCGTTAGAGTGGACAACCTCGATCAAGCTGTTCCGGATGGACCTTTTGCATGGAACTCGATTCCCCGGGTAAAAGTCGAAACTTGGTTGAACCGCCAAACTTTTGATTACTTTGTCGGTAACCACGACGGATACCGCCGCCTTGCTGATCCCGTGCTGCATCGCCGATTCGTGTTCCACGTAAAGGGAGGTTTATGGTTTGTGCGTGACCTTGCCGAAGGTGCAGGCAGCCACCTTTTTGAAAGTTTCTGGCATTTTGCTCCAGAATTTGAAGTACGCGAAGAACGGGGCGCCGTCTTCGCCGAATCTGGCAGTCCCGGCAAAACTGACAGGGCAGTCCTGTCGTTGCTTTTTGCTGGAGAGCCCGGATGGAAAATAGAAATCTCCGAGAGCTGGGTCTCTCGAGCCTATGGATCAAAAGAAGTGGCGCCCATGGTGCGCGCCAGTGCCCATGCTAAGCTACCGCAGGAGTGCGGGGTGTTGCTCCTGCCAACAACCCAACCGTCCGATGTGGGAACGCTCGTTGCTCTCGACGGGGTGCGAGTCCAAGGAGTTCGCGGATATCGTTACCAAACGGTTTGTGACACGGAGTTCTTATTCTTTGGGGAAGGACTTGGTTCCTGGAGGTGCGGTCCATGGAGCAGCGACGCCAGTTTTCTCTATTGCAAACTGAAAGACGGCCGCCCGGCCCAAGTGGTTATGGTTTCAGGAACTTTTGCTGAATGGAACGATAAACAATTTGTCTCAGATGCTTCGCCGGGCGGATGTTTCGAGTGGCGACATCACCCGGATAATCTCGGAGCGGATATGGTTCGTGATTTCGAATTTAGGGATTCTGTATCTTAGTTCGGTAGGTTCACTTAGCCTGGGTGAGGGAAAACAATGTGTGGGATTGCGGGAATATTACAATTCGCTTCGGACGCGCGAGTCGATTCCGGCGTGTTGCGGCGAATGTGCGATGTCATGGCTCACCGCGGTCCAGACGACGATGGCATCTACACTTGCGGAAATATTGGGCTCGGCATGCGCCGCCTCAGCATAGTCGACCTCAATACCGGCCACCAGCCCATCAGCAATGAGGACGATTCTATCTGGATCGTTTTCAACGGGGAAATCTACAATCACCGAACGCTGCGCGATCAACTCGTTGCGCGCGGACACCGCTATCGCACCCAAAGCGATACCGAAACGATTATTCATCTTTACGAAGAATATGGTAAAGAATGCGTACAGCACCTGCGAGGTATGTTTGCCTTTGCGATTTGGGACACAAAGCGAAAATCTCTGTTTGTCGCTCGAGACCGCCTCGGCATCAAGCCGCTGTACTATCGGCTCACACCCGGGGCTTTCCTGTTTGGATCAGAGATCAAAGTATTAATGGCTTATCCCGACGTACGCCCAGTCTTTAACCGCAGCGCTCTGCCCGAATACCTTGCCTTCGGTTACCTCTCGGGAGAAGAGACTTTTTATAACGGCGTGCACAAGCTCATGCCCGGGCACAGACTCGAGATCAATGAACAGGGCGATCTCCACATCGAGCAATATTGGGATCTGCCGCTAGCTTGCGACGACGGCCCACCGCGCGATGAGAGTTATTATGTCAACGCTTATCGCGACTTACTCGAAGGAGCGGTCAGTAGCCACCTGATGAGCGACGTTCCTCTCGGCGTCTTCCTGAGTGGCGGGCTGGACTCAAGCGCTGTTGCCGCATTGATGACAAAGATGAGACGCGAGCCGGTCGAAACATTTTCCGTTGGGTATGCGGAACAAACGTACAGCGAACTGCCTTACGCTAGGACTGTGGCCGGACACCTCAAATCGGTGCATCATGAAGTTTTAGTGAGCCGGGAGGATTTTTTTGACGCGCTTCCCAAACTCATCTGGCATGAGGACGAGCCGATCGTGTGGCCCTCCAGTGTGTCGCTGTTTTTCGTGGCTCAGTTGGCTCGCGAACGGGTGAAGGTAGTGCTCACCGGTGAAGGCAGCGATGAAACCCTCGCCGGATATTCCCGTTATGCGTTTACTCTGAAGAATCTGGCATACGACCGTCTGTACCGGAACCTGCTGCCCGGTGGCATCCGCAGCCATGTTAGAGATTTCATCGCGACCTCTCCCTGGCTTGGCGCGACCGGCCGCCGCAAGCTGTCACACACCTTTCTCGCCCTGGATGGAGAATCATGGGCATCTTTCTACTTTGATAACTTCTTTTCCGCCTTTGGCCAGAAAGAGCAGGGGGAACTGCTGACAGATGATTTCAATCACGAACTCGGGCAGCGCGCTTACAGCAACGTACTGAACTATTGGCAGAAGAGTTCGGGACAACTACTGCTGCGTCTTCTTTACACTGACATAAAGACCTACTTGGTAGAACTCCTGATGAAACAGGACAACATGAGCATGGCGGCTTCCATCGAGAGCCGCGTGCCGTTCCTCGATCATGTTCTGGTGGAGTGGGCCACGCGTGTTCCAGCAAACATCCAGATGCGGGGCACTTCCGGCAAGCGGATATTGAAGAAAGCGATGGAGGACCTGCTGCCCCACTCAATTATTTATCGGCCGAAGTTGGGGTTTCCTACCCCATGGAGTGGATGGCTCGCAGGGGCTCAGCTGGACACAATCGAGAACCTGCTTCTGGAGCCTCGCACCATGCATCGTGGATTTTTCAAACGGGCCACTGTGGAGAAACTCTTGCGTGAACATCGAGCGCGCTATCGCGATAATTATGATCGCATATGGCGACTGCTGAACCTGGAGCTATGGCATCGGGTCTGCCTCGAAGGCGAACCCCACGACCTGGTCGGCCGCCTCGCCGAAGCATCGGCTCTTCGTGCGTAAACAGCATGGTGCTAGTCTTATTCGTTGACGCTCGGTTCAGATCGTGTCGTGGTCTACGCGGCCAAAACTCAACTTGACATTGGGATCGCCGAAAGTTCAAACCAACTGTGCAGTCGCCTCTTCGGTCTTTCCCCGGCCTGGTATGAGCCGGCAATATGCGCTAAGCCACTGATCGCGCACTGACTTCCAATCGTAGCGACTCGACTCGGAGTAAGCGTTCTGCGCCAATCGAGTGGCCAGTTCAGAATCTCCCAGCACGCGAAGAATGTTTCGCGCCAATTCGCCTGCGTCCCCGGGATTCGACAATAGCCCCGTACGCTCATGATCGACGATGTATCGCATGCTTTCTGGAGCAGTGGTCACCACCGGTGTGCCAGAAGCAAAGGCCTCTAAGACGGAAACTGGCATGTTGTCGAGATTGGAGGCGTTTACGAAAATATCTGCCCGGTCGTAAAAACGCGCAATGTCGTCATGAGAGGCGACTCCTAAGAAATTAACGCCGCTCAAACCCAGTTTCCTTACCAAGTCTCGAATCTGTCCCTCCAGAACTCCTCCGCCCACCAAATCCAGTTGAGCCGAAGGATAAGATTTTTGCACCTCGGCAAAGGCCCGCACGACCACGTCCACTCCGTAGTAAGGATGGAACCCACGAGTACAAATCAAGTGCGGGCGTACGGGCTGGCGCAAGCGATAGCGAAAGTTCGAGAGGTCGACAATGTTGGGAACGACCTGCGCCTCGAGTCCAAATTCGCGCAAGACATCGACCAGATAGCCGGAGGGGACCACCAGAAGATCAGTTCCCTTCAGCACGCGGCGCGCGATCGCGGATTTTTTGAGATGGTCCCGGCATTCTCCACTTCGATAGTTAATGAGGGTGTGTTTTCCTCGCAGTCGAGCCACGAGCCAAGCGGGAAATGGCGCCAATAAGAATGAAGAATAAGAGGCTGAAAAAATATGCGCCACATCGATATCTTTCAAATGACGCCACAGTGAGAACAAATACAGAGGTTCACGAATGATGGTGCGCAGCAAGGGTATCCGCTCGATCCATCCCAGTCCGCGCGGCAGGCGGGGATCCACCGGGACGAAGCGGGCCTCGATCGCAGTATCTTTTCCCCAATTTCGCATGAGCAGATTCGCTTGCACCGCCTGGCCTCCGACGTAACGCAGGCTCGGGGCGACAAAGGCAACGCGGATAGGGGAATTTGCCGCGGCCGCCTTTGAAGACGCGCGATTGTTGCGGGCGTTTTTCAGATCCAGCACTTCCGCATAGAGGGCGGAATACTGCGAGCGAATCGGCTCGGCGCTAAAGTTTGCTTTTGCAAATGCCCGCGCCTCTCCCGCCATTGCTGAGCGCAACTGCGAATTTGCCAGTGCGCTTTCCAATTGAGCTGCGAGCGCCTTCTCATCGCCGGCGGCCGCCAGCAGTCCGCGGCCTTGGCTTGCAAGTTCGCTGTTTCCCCCCACATCAGTCGCCACCACCGGTACTCCAGCCGCCATCGATTCGAGCATTACATTGGAAAGGCTTTCCGAGAAAGAACACACCACTGATACATCGACACTGGCGAGTATGGCGGAAATATCGCGGCGGTCTCCCAGAAACTGAACCTGACCTTGTAGACCCAAGTCCGCAGCCTCCCGCTCCAGTTGCGGACGAAGGGCCCCGTCTCCTGCCAACAGAAATTGCACGTTGGGAAATTTCGCACTCACTCGAGCCGCCACTCTCAGAAATCCGCGATGATTCTTGTAGACCGCGTTCATTCGAGCAATCATGGCAACGCGAAGAACACCTGGGACGCGGGGCAGAGCCGGTGCGGCCTGCACGAAGGCCTCTGGCGGCAAAGCGTTACCGATCACCGTTAACTTGTGTTGCGGCAGACCGGCGCGCGCGAGACGATCGGCAGCCGCACGTGAATTGCACACCACCCGGTCGCACCAGCGAAATGCCACCAGCTGGGTATGGAATTGAGCGGGAGTAAGTAGATCGCCAAGCTGGCGGTGACTGCCGATAACCGCGGGAAGTCGAGCCAGTTTTGCCGCCGGTATCAGGCTCAGGTTGCTGTAGAAGTCGAATGACTGGGCGACTGCTATATCCAATGCCTGCAGGCACTTCTTTAGCTTCCACCGACTTCGCAGGGACTGCAAGCCATAGAGGCTCCCGCCCAGCCTGAACTGATGCAGTTCGCCAAGACCTTCCAGGAACGCTCCTTTTTTCTGCACACAGCCCAGATGTATTTGAAAGTGCTGAGACCGCAAAGAACGTGCAAGCTCGACGAATTGACGTTCGCTCCCGCCAGTTTCCAGACTATTAATCATCAGAAAAATGGGTCCAAGGGAATCGCTGAGAGGTACAGGCTGAGCCGTATGAGAGGCTGGAATTTGGCTCGATTCAGAATCGGTGCTCGCAGGCCAACTCATCCGAGGTTCCCGGTGAGGTTACTTACGCGGTTGGATTCCGCCTGCAGACCAGTCCGTATTGGCTCAAGGAAGTTGCGATGCCAAAGTTCGAAAATGAGGAGCCGCCAGATATGATCCGAATGATTTCGGCGTCCGCGAAAATGCTCATCCAACAACTGCCGGACGCCGACTGGGTTGAAGTAGCCACGCTGCATCGTCTTGGGCTCCAGCAGAACCGTCATGATCAGTTCCTTCAATTCATTCCGGATCCAATGTACCAGCGGCAGCGCAAAGCCTTGTTTTGGGCGGTAGATCGCTTCCCGCGGGACGCCCACCCGTTCCGCGAGTTTACGGAGAATATACTTTTGCACTCCTGCGTGTAGTTTCCACTGAGCCGGTAATCCCGTCGCCCATTCCACAAACAGATGGTCAAGGATCGGAACGCGCACCTCCAGTGAAGTGGCCATGCTCATGCGATCCACCTTGGTCAGGATGTCGGCGACCATGTAAGTTTTCGTATCGACATACAACATTTGGCTGATCGGGTCCTTCGCCGGGGCTTGATCGAAATACCGGTACATTACGTTCTCCGGGTTTCCGCTCGTCAGGAGAGTTTCACGGAATTCGTCGGAAAGGATTGGCATGTCTCTTTCAAACGAGGGTACAAACGATAGTCCATCCACATAGCGCTCGCGCCAAGGCAGGGAAACGTTGTAGGAAAACTTCCGTCCACGCATATTCTGCGGCAGGCGCGGATACACCTGCTCACGATACAAGCGCCTCGCCCACGGCGGAACGCGTTCGAACATCTGCCGGCGCAAATGAATTCCGTAGCGGTCGTATCCTGCGAATATTTCGTCTCCGCCGTCGCCCGACAAGGCGACCGTCACATGCTTTCGCGCCATGCAGGAAACATAGTAGGTCGGCAACATCGAGGAGTCTCCAAACGGCTCCTCCAGGGACCGAGTCAGGGTCTGCACAGTTTCCAGGACGTTCGGTTCCAACACCAGTTCGTGATGATCGGTGCCAAACTTCTTTGCAACAATCCGGGCATAGTGCGCTTCATTGAAATCGTCATGGCTAAAGCCAATCGAGAAAGTCTTCACTGGTTTGGAGCTGGCCCGTGCCATTAAAGCGACCACTGTGGAGGAGTCGGTCCCTCCGCTCAACAAAGCACCGAGAGGGACATCGGAAATCAGTCGGATTTTAACTGCCTCAGCCAGGCGCCACTCCAGTTCCTCCAAACATTCTTCCTCACTGCGGGGCGGGTGCGTGTTGTATTCCGGCAAGTCCCAATACTGCTGAACTCGAACCTGTCCGGCTTCGAATTCGAGCAGGTGTCCGGGAGGCAGCTTTTGAATGGGCAGAAACGAAGTAATAGGATCTGGAATATACCCGAAGTACATATATTGCAGAAGGGCTTCGTTATTCACGACCGCCAGTTCGGGAGCAACCGCGAGAATGGACTTGATTTCAGATCCGAACAATAACCGCCCGTCCGCGAGCGCATAGTGCAATGGCTTCTTGCCCAAACGGTCGCGGGCCATGAACAGTTTGGCGCGGCGTTCGTCGTATAAAGCAAAAGCGAACATGCCTCGAAGTTTTTTTACGCAGTCAACTCCGAGATCCTCATACAAATGAACGATCACTTCCGTGTCTGTGTGAGTATAGAAACGGTGGCCGCGCTTCTCGAGTTCGCCGCGCAGTTCGGGGAAATTGTAGATCTCACCATTGAATACCACCCAGACAGACCGGTCCTCGTTGAAAACCGGCTGGTGCCCTCCCGCCAAGTCGATGATGCTGAGGCGCCGCATTCCCAGGCCCGTTCCGTCTTTGATGAAGAGGCCTTCATCATCCGGACCGCGGTGCACGATGGCTTGGCACATGCGATGAATTGTGCTCGCTGCAATCCGATCGTCGACGGCCGCGCTCACGATACCCGCAATCCCACACATAAGCTGTCCTTTCACCTTCAATCGGAGCTTTATCACCGTCAACCCGCAAAACCGCACGGAAGCCGAACCCGCACTATGGCAATCTCGTCTGGCGCTTCAAACTGTCGGCAACGGACCAGAACTCACTCCATCAGCGAATCAAGCTTAAGTCGCCTGATTTTGCTTTGCCGGCCCGCGCCGTTCTATACCGCGTACGCCAGTCTTTTCCGCTGGCTGGGGTTTCGCTCGCCAATGCCCGATCCTTAAACATCGCAAGGAGAGCGGAGGTGTATGCAACCGAAAAATAAGGAAAAAACTGATAAGCCTCGGGGGCAAACATAGCGCCAATCACAAAACCAATCATCGAACTGTGCAATGCGCCAATCAATAATCTGGTGTGAGCATCGAGGTCGCTCCTGCGAAGTAGTTTCCTAAGGTTACTGAAGCCGCGCGAAAAGAACAGCAGGTAGAGAATCAGTGCCGGGATACCACCCTCCACTGCAATCTGCAGATACGTCATGTGAACGTCGTGCCAACTGCCGGAATAAACCTGAAAATCCCCGGCACCTAAACCCAGAATTGGGTACTGTTTAACGCCTTCGATCGCTCTCTCCATCAAATACTTCCGGGCTTCGTAAGAATCGTAAGCAGTGGCACCCAACTGTGTATCGGCGTTCCCCTCGATCGCAGTCATACGGCTGATCAGGGGACCGCCAGCCACGGCCAGCAGCAATACGACCGCTACTCCACTGATCGCGACCAAGTAAAAGCGCCGGCCCTTTACGCCGAAGTACCATAAGCAAACCGTCCCAGAGATCATGAGACTGATGAATCCGGCTCGCGAGGCAGTCATGAACAAGGTAAGTCCCATGATTAGGATTGCGGCTAGCCATAGGAGCCTGAATAAAGCCTTCTTGGCGGTCAAAAGAAAAGCCAGGCAAAATGGCAACGTCAGGACGATGGCGAATGCCAGGTCATTGGGATTAGAGTAAATGCCGCCGATCACGCCCTCCAGCCTCGGCTGGGAGTGTCCACGGACAATCGAGACCACACTTATAACCGCAACCGAAACGGACTGAATATAAATAATGCGTCGAAGCCTTGCAACGTCAGTGACTAACAGAAACGTAAGCAGCCAAACGACCCAGACCTTGGCGAAATCCAGGGTGCGGTTCAGCGCCCCGCCTTTCCAGATGGGTGAAAACGCAGCAGACGCAAACAATATACCGATCAAACCAAGCAGATACTTAGACTCTTTGGGAAGATCACGAAACTTACGCTGCGTACTCCCCAGGCTGAGGAGTCCAAGCAAGGCGAGAACACCAGAGATCTTGGCAAGCGGAATGTATTCAAGTCCGGGAATCCAATCTTCAGGTCGACCGCAATAAACGAAATAGAACGCGCTTAGCCAGAAGAAGGCTCCATTGAAGGTTGCAGGCTTATGCAACTCAACTTCGGGTCGTGCGATCAGTTGATCTGCTTTCATCAAGAGCGCCCCAATCCATCTTCACAATTCTGCACAGCCATCTAAATCAAACTGCCGGTTCGCTCGAACCGGGGTTCTTGCCTCGGCTCAACGGCACCGGATCGCACTTGGCGCAAACCGGGGGAAGGGCACCGACTTTCTCCAGCACTTCCTCGAACTTGGCGCCCACCGCTTTCCATCCGTGGCGAACGGCTAGTTCCGCAGCCGCACGCGCGTATCGCCTTCGCGCGTCGGGATCCCGCAAAAGCGAAAGGATCGCTTCCGCGAATTCCCCTGACTGGTCGGCCAGGATGATGTCTTGGCCGTTGTGGACATCCAATCCCTCAGCTCCAACCGTGGTCGAAACCAAGGCAGTGCCGACTGCCATGGCTTCGTAAATTTTAAGGCGTGTCCCGCCGCCGATCCGCAGGGGCACGACCACCACGGCTGCTTTCCGTAAATGGTCGACCACAGAGGAGACCCGTCCTGTAACTTCTACGGACTTACTCGCCAACCGCAGCACTCTGGCACCCGGGTTCCGCCCTACAATCCGAAACTCCGCGTCTGGAACTGCAGCCAGCACGACGGGCCAGATTTCCCGGCAGAAATGTTCCACCGCATCCACGTTCGGTTCCCAGTCCATCGCGCCCACAAACATAACCAGAGGCTTTTCCGGAATCGACGGGGGATCTGGATGAAATATTTCCGTATCCACTCCGGTCGGAACTACGCTCAGCTGCGATGCGTCGACCCAAGCGCACATCAGTTTCTTATCGTGCTCTGAAACAGCGATGACGTGATGAAAACTGCGCACCACGTCTTCTTCGTAGCGCCGCATCTTGGAGAACTCTACACCGTAAACCACCTTCATTATGCGGGTTGACCCATTTGTCGCATGGCGTCTCCAAATTTCACTTTCCACATTGTGCTGAAACAGCACGGTGGGAATCGTAAGGTCTTTTGGAAAATTCACAGCCGCATCGAGGAAGTCACAAACGGCCACATCAAACGCCTTTTCGGCATACCAACTTTGCAGCTGCGCCTTAATGACATTCGAGGCGAAGCGACTGACGGCGTAAGGAGCCCGGCGGGGGAGCCGCGAAATATAATCCAGACCTCGCCGAATCGGAGTGTCAAAGCGATGTCCGGTGCAGACGCAGACCGCGCCCGGAAAATGTTCCTGCAAAGCTTTCTCATAGGCCCTATCCGGAGCGCCATCGTAGTAAGAAAAAAATGTGAGATCGTGATTTTTTGCCAGCTGTCTCGCGATGTTGTAGGAACGGATATCGCCGCCGCTGTGGATCGGCAGAATCTTGTTCGCTTTGGCCCAGAGAATTTTCAAAACCCTCTCGATTCCGGAAGATCCAGCACAAGGCAGAAGAATTGTGACGTCCTTGAGGCCACAAGTTTCCTGCACAACAGCAACTCGCCTTTTAAGACATACATCAGCATTCTCTCTACCGAATCCAGACCGTCTTGCGCTTGGTGACGAAGTTGAGGAAAGCAACGGCGGCGGCGCTGTTCAGAACCACGAACGTGAGCGCCGCATCCGCCATACGCGCCAAAGGTCCACGACTCAGCCTCAACCCAGCTAACAAGCTCAAGCCGTAGAAGGCTGCTTGCAAAGCGAGCACGCTCCGGTAAACCGGACCGGAAAGAATCAGCGACGCTATCAGAATCGCCAGCAACGCAAACGGCACAGCCAGTCTGAGCAACTTGTGGCTGACAAATTCGAAACGAACCGGATTCTGGCCGCTCACCAGCCAGGGCGCAAACTGCAGCAGTTGATAGTTTCCGCTCAGCGTCCGAACTTTCCGGCTGAACTCGCGATCCGCACCAAGGTCAGGACTGTCCCAGGCCCGCGCCCGCGGTTCGAAAACTACGCGCTTTCCCTGCCGTACCACCTGCATCGGTATGTAGACGTCGTCCAGAATGGTCCCCTCCGGAACTGCAGCTAGTAGTTCCCGTCGCACGGCATAGAGCGCTCCGGTCGCCCCGACCACCGAACCGGACTCTGACTCCAGTTCTCGAATCTTTTTTTCGATCCTCCAATAGAGGCCCATTCCCTCGCCCGCCTCACCAATTTCGGGATCACCCAACATCAGCGCTCCGCTTACGCAACCGACTTGGGGATCTGCGAAGTTTTCCATCAACAGGCGTATCGCGTCAGGCTCAATCATCTGCCGGGCATCGGTAAGAACGACCACAGGCCCTGCCGCCAGCGAGACCGCATCGTTCAATCCCGAGGCTTTGCCTCGAGACAGCTGGTTCATCAGCACCTGCACTCGCGGATCGTCCGCATGCTGCCGCAGAATGGCATCCGTGCGATCGGTTGATCCATCTGAGACCACCACAATCTGATAGAGGGCCTGCGGATAATCCAGTTCCAGCAGGTTCCGCATCTTGCTTTCAAGGCACCGTTCTTCATTGCGCACTACCATCACGATTGAAACATAACATTCATGGTGCGAGCGGAGCACGGGCCAGGGCCAAAGGCGGGCTCGCAGCCACAACCAGCCAATGTAGCCGACGTAGGTATAAGCAATCAGAAAGGCCGAGCCCCAGAAGAGCCACTTCATTGCGCTCCTCGTCCCAGCAGCACGATCTTGATGGTCTGGAACATGATTAGCAGATCCAGACCAAGCGAGGCGTTCTTGATATAGAACAGATCGTACTGGAGCTTTTCCCGAGCGTCTTCCAGAGTATTCCCGTATTTGTATTGCACCTGCGCCCAGCCGGTGATTCCTGGCCGAACGACGTGCCGTACGCCGTAATAGGGGATCTCCTTGCTCAACCACTCCACGAATTCAGGACGCTCCGGACGTGGTCCTACGAAATGCATGTCGCCCTTCAACACGCACCACAGCTGCGGAATTTCGTCGAGCCGCGAGGAGCGCAGGAACTTGCCAACTCGGGTAATACGGGGATCGTCATCTGTGGCCCAGGTCGCGCCCGTGTCGGCCTCCGCATCCACGCGCATGGTGCGAAACTTGTAGCAATAAAAAACAACGCCTCGTCTTCCCACGCGCTGCTGCCGGTACAGCACGGGGCCGGAAGAATCCAATCTGACGGCCAGCACAATCAAAGGAAGCAGGGGCAAAGCGAGAATCAGGCCGGTGAGGGCGATGGCAAAATTCACCATCCGGCGGACCATGCGGAAGACGCTGCTGAAGCGAAACCCGTCAGCAAAAATCAGCCAACTGGGATACAACTGCTCGACTTCAATCCTTCCCGTGATCTTCTCCAGCCACGAGGTCGCCTCTTCCACCTTGACGCCCCCCAAACGAAGATCCAGTAGTTCTTCTACGGGCAAGGTTCCACGACGGTTCGGCATGGCAACGATCACGCGATGCACGCCCTTTTTCTCTTTCGCCACTCCCATCAGGTGCGATGCCACGGTGTCGCGCGTCAATTCTCCCGCAACATCCCCAGTCCACCCCACAACTTCAATGCCTAGAGTTGAACGCTCGCGCAGGCCTCTCACCAGGCGTTGGGCACGGTCGCCTGTTCCCAAGATGTAGACCCGCTCCCGGAGGAAGGGCTGTTTCACCATCCAGAAGTAAGCGCCGCGCCAGCCGAGCAAAGTAAACGTGAGAATGATGAGGCCGGCCAGCGCCGATCCATTTCCGGGCAGAATACCCGGATAAACGAAACCCACAGCCGACAACGCAAGTGCCACGCACCCAAGGACCAGCAAGAGTCGAAATATCTGGTCCCATTTCGCCCCCAAGTTGGAGGAATCGTAGAGATCAAACCAATGGGAGAAAAGGAGGACGACACAGGTAACGGCGAGGATCTTTACGTAGCCATTTTCCACATTGAGCAGAAGCCAGCTGTCCTCACGGTTCTGCAACATCGTTCCCATGACGAACGAAAGCCAAACGATCATGGCTTCGCCCGCCAGTAGAACTAGCGTGCGCAGCGGGTAATAGACTTTGAAAAGCCGGATCACACTTTTCCCAATTTCCTAGGACTTGGACTCGGTCACGGCTCTTCCCGTACCCCCGTAGTAGTAGCGCGAATAAGGGATGGCAAGACCATCGGTGCCGTTCAGCACAACCCCCACCAGGGCCTGATCTGGAAATTCCTCTCGCGCCCGGCGCGCCATATCGATCGGCGTGGCATTGGAGCGGACGACCATCAGCACACCGTCACAGCTCTTGGCCAGCACGCTGGCGTCGGAGACGGGGACCGCCGGCGGCGAATCGATGATGATCCAGTCGAACAAAGCTTCCACTCGTTGCAGCAGGAACTTCAGCCGTCCGTTGGCCACCAGTTCGGCGGGATCGGAGATTTCGTCGCCACTGGGAATCAGGAACAAGTTTTCCATGGAACCGCGCTGCATAATCGAAAATTCGTCGTTCTTGCCCTGAAGGTAATCGGAGAGTCCGGGGGACGCAGTTGTGCCCAACATCAGGTGAAGACGTGGACCGCGCAGGTCAGCATCGATGAGCAACACGCGGCGACCGTGTTGCCGCACCAGAACCTGCGCCAGATTTGCAGAGGTAAACGATTTGCCCTCCTTGGGCAGCGCGCTGGTGACCAGCAACTTCTTGAGCGTCATCTTCTCGCGCGTGTGATAGAGGCGGGAGCGGAGCGTGCGGAACTCTTCCGTACCGCGCGCCGTATCGTCGCCGTTGAAAAACAGCATCGTCTCATCGGGCTTCCACTGCAGCTGAGGGCAGCGCGCCAGCAAAGCGTCGAGACTAAAAGGACTGGCAAAAGACGGCATCGCCGAGGTTAGCGGAACGCCTCCGGAGGGCACCCCGGTTGCCACCGTTGCCACCGGCTCGTCCAGGCTCGTCCTCACGGGCGGCTCAGACGTCTCCGGGGTCGCGAAACCAGGATGCGCCGAACCTCCCTGCGACACTGCTCGCTCCTGTTCAGCTTTTTTCAAGGCTTCGTGAATTCTGCTCATAGTTTCCCTTCCTTGGGGAGGTCTTTCTCTTCTTCGCGCAAGCGGTCGGCTAAAGTGGCCAGCGACCGTAAAGCTTCTACCAAATCAAATTTCTCCGGGCCCGTTGACGGAACTGGGGCCGTCAAAACTCCCGCGGCCGTGCTGTCGCCCAGATCAAAGTCCCGGGCCACGCCGTCGACGACTGCCGGCACGATCACTTTCTGCTGATCCACGAAGGCGCTCACCAGGCAGTGCTCGCAAAGCAGGTTGATGACGCGCGGAATGCCATTCGCATAGCGGTGAATCGCGACCAGGGACTCACGATCGAAAATCTCCTGGCCGTTGGAACCGGCAATCCGCAGACGCTGCTGCACGTAAGCTTTGGTCTCCTCCAGCGTGAGCGGATGGGTCTTGGCACGCAGCGTCAGCCTTTGCCGCAACTGGCGCAGTTGCGGTTGTTTCAGCTTCTGCTCCAGTTCGGGCTGGCCCACGAGAACAATCTGGAGCAGCTTTTCGGTGAACGTCTCCAGGTTGGTCAGCATGCGAATCTCTTCCAACACTTCATCGCTCAGGTTCTGCGCCTCATCGACGATGAGCACCGCGGTCTCGCCCGCGCGATAACGATCCAGCAGCCAGTTGTAGAGCCGCAACAGTATCTGGCTCTTGGCTTTCGAATCGCACGGGATGCCGAAGTCTGCCATCATGTAATCCAGGAACTGCGGCGTGTTGAGCCGCGAGTTGAAGATGAAGGCGGTTGCCACTTGCTGCAGGCGTAACCACTCCAGCAGCTTATTGATAAGTGTGGTTTTGCCCGTCCCAACTTCCCCAGTCAGCAACACAAACCCTTTTCGGCTCTGGATGCCATAAGTCAGGCAGGCCAGCGCTTCCTCGGTGTGGCGCGTCAGAAACAAATAACGCGGATCGGGGTTGACGTTAAACGGATTCGCCCGCAGGCCATAAAACTCTTTGTACATGGTCTTTGCCTAGATGCCTTCGCCTAAAGTCTTTGCCGGTTCTTTCCCTTCTGGTTCCTTCTTTCGGCTCCAGAAGCGGCCTTTGCCGTTGCCATTCGCTGCGGCGGTTTCTACGACCCAAGGAATCGAAACCAAAAGTGGAAGACCCAGGGCAGCTTCGGCATCCGCCTCGGTGCGAATGCTCTTATCGCGCAACTCAAGCCAGAGCGTAAGACCAAGCCCCAAAACCAGCCCGGCGCCCAATCCGCCACCCGCAAACAACAGGCGGTTGGGGAAGCTCGGCGAATCCGGAAGATTGGCGGGGTTAAGCAGAGCCATCTGTTCTCCCTGCTGCTGCTGCTGCGCCTGAGTCGCCATCTTTGAGGTACTCTGTTTGGCCAAGTCGTCCAGGTAAACTTTCTGGGCGTTCTCATAGTCGCGAGCCAATTCTTTGTACTCGCCTTCTACGCCAGGACTCGAAGATACCCGGCTCTGGTACACCGAAATCTCCTGCTGAAGTTTCTTTTGATCGCGTGTCGTCTGCGCAATCATGTCCTGATACTGGTGAATCTGCAGCCGCAGTTGGCGAATCTCTGGCGGTTCCGAGGCAGATCCCTTCTCGCTCCCTGGATCGGTCGCCTTCACGGAGGTGTCATTGATAGCCGCCAGTTGCTTCTTCACCTCCGCGATGTCGCCTTTTGTCTTAATCACATCCGGGTGATCCTCGGTATAGCGTCCTTGCAGGTCGATGAGCTGGGCCTGCAGTTGTGAGAGTTGGGTCTGCAGGGTTTGGGGATTACTTGCGGACTGGGATGTCTTCCACGCGGCGATCTGCTGCGCCAGCATCGATTCCGTATAGGCCTTATCCTGCGTGGCCCGGTTGAGGCTTTGCGTATTGGCGTCGAGCTGCGAATTCAGTCCCATCAGAATCTTCAGGTTGTTGTCTTCGTCGCCGGGAAGCTGCCCCATGTGCTGGTTCTTGAAGGCCGCCAGTTTCTTATCCAGATCGTCGAGAGTCTGCTTGGCATCCTCCACCTGTTTGGTGAGAAAAACAGTTGTACCCTGGGTCGCATCCTGCCTCGATTTAAGGTCTTCTTCGAGCAACATCGAAGTCAGATCGGTGCAGATCTGTTGTGCTTCGCGAGCCGTCGACGCGGTGTAGTTCACGTTGAAGCCGGGCACGGGGCTGCTCTGGCCCGGCTTTTTCTTGCCGCCCGCACCGAACTGCGACAAATCTGTAATTACAGGCTGGATCGTCATGTTGAGCCGGATATTGTCCATCGCGTCATCAACGTTCTGGCCTCCCTTGGCCAGGCCCCACCTCTCCACCATCGGCCGCAACCGGCTGGGGCTCAGCACTTGCTGCTCAATTGTCGCAATGTGCTGGGTCAGATCCTCGGTAAAGACCTGCTGCACCACCGCATCTGGAATCTTGGGCGCTTCCACCAGCACCAGTGACTGCGATGTATATTTCGGAGAGAAAACAAATGAGACTAAGAATCCGGCCAGGGGCGCGAGCAGCGCCGGAATCAGAATCACCTTAATCCGGCGGCGAAACATCGCCAGATAGTCGTCCATGGTCAGTTCACGGTTTTCCATATTGTCGAGTACCCGTTCCGCCGGCCTGTTCATGGCCGGCCACAAAAATTAGTCGAGCCGGATCGGCCGGGGGGTCCAATCCAACCCGATCGAACCTACATGACGCTGAGACCCGCTGCTGCATCCCACGGTGCCCGCGGAACTCAAAAGAGTCCCCAGCACCGGACATGAAGAATCAAAGCTAATGTCGTTGAATTGATAACTCACGAATCCCCGGAAATTGCGTCCAAATTGACGGTGCAACCCCGCTCCGGCATAAACATAAGTGAAACTATTCGCATTGACGGTCGAACCGCCAACCTGTAACCGGCTGTTCCGGGAGTAGCCGACGTCACTGAAAATATCCCAAATGCGGCTTAATGGTCTTTGCGCACTGAGGACCACATTGTCGCTGCGCGAACCCGCGAAAAGGCCGGATCCGCTGGTATTGAAACGGTCATACGTCAGCGAGACGGAGGTTTTTGGAAATCTGTAGCGCAGCGAAACGCGCCCGGCAACCCCAATGTGGTCGCCGCTTTGCGGCACGCCCACTAAGCTCCCGCCGATGTTGGGGCAGTCGGTGGGAAGAATCGGGACAGGAATGCCTAAGAAAGTACAGACGTACGCAACATCACTGATATGGGTGAACTGAGGTCCGGCGCCAATGGTGAAATCCATGCGCCCGGAAACGCGGTGACCGTACATCGCCTGCAAAACGTGCGAGTGAATTGCAGTGCCTACGGTAGAAAAGTTAAACCCCTGATAACCGTAACTCAGCGCGACCTGGTCCTTTGGATTCAAGGTTCGGTCATACCCCACCTGAAGGGTCTCTTCACTGCTCCCAATGAAGGCCACATTCGCCGGGCCGCCGGTCACGGAGTTCAGATCTCCGTAGAAATGAACGATTCCGTACCCTGCGGAAAGTGTGACGGATGACTTCGGAGTCAGGTTCTCAACGATGTCCGCTAATCCCAAATTCGTAAGACGCGGTACCTGGCCGACGGAAACACCGCCTCCACCGTTGAACGAACTGGTCTGTCCGCCGAATGCGGCGGCCCCCAACATGCCCGAGCCCAGACTGGCAAGGCCTGAGTTGTAGGCCCCACTTCCGCCGTAGGCTTGGAAGCCGAAATTGCCTTCGGGAAGGTAACTGAATGAGTCGCGGATCGCCAGTTGCCCGCGCTTCCAGTTGATCCTGTTGTCTATATCGAATTGCTGCAGTTGCTGGAGTCCGATACCTTTCTGGTCGTAATAGACCACGCCGCCGATGTAATCCATGGCTACCGCGTAGTTTTTCCAGAGCTTCTGAAGGGTCAAGCTTCCCATCCCTCTGGTGACCGGGCTCACCGTCGACCCGCCCAGCGTATTGCCCGCGTTAGAATCCACGGACTCGCTGAAATGGAGGCCCGGCAATAGGAAACTCTCTGGAGCCGCATGTGGCTCCAAGCCCGGCTGATCGATGGCGGAAATTGGCGGGTTCTCGCTAATTGTTGGCACTGGATAATCCGGCCCGAAGGCGGGCGCTGGGGCAGGCGCAGGCGGCTCGTCGCCCTGCGCCCAGGCCGCGCTGGCCATAAAAAGGCTCAGCGCTAGGGTCAAAATGATTTGGCCTTTGTTCATCCTTATTCCTCTTCCACTTTTCATTTACCAAGCCTACGGAACAACGATGGTATCTCCTGGTTTGAGAACGATGTTCTGTTGCGTACCCCGTCCTTTGATCGCGTCTTTATAGTTAAAAGGCAGCTTTGTCTGCTGGCCGCCCTCCTGCACGCGGAGAAGGTAAATTCCCTTGAGATTGGAAAACTGCGTAAATCCTGCGCTGGATAGCGCTTGTAGCACCGTCATGTGAGGCAGCAGCGTCATGGGTCCGGAATGAAGCACTTCGCCCAGTACAAAAATTCGCTGGCTGTTCATTGCCGTTACCACCACGGTCACGCGTGGATCCGCGATATATTTTTTCAGTTTGTCGTGAATCGAACTGCCCAGTTGCATGGGAGTCATGCCCGCGGCCTGAACATCGTCGAGAAGTGGTATCGAAATTTTTCCGTCGGGACGCACCGGCAGAGTAACGCTCATATCCGGTTCTTTCCAAACTGTGATATGCAGGGTATCGTCGGCACCAATGACGTAATCGGCCGGCACCCCCGGGCTGGACGATTGAACCTCCGGCGGCGGAACTTTCGCCGTCTTCACGGCGTCCGCATTGCTGTCATCCTGCGCCCACATGCCGATGGTCGCAGATCCTAACAGCGCCAAGCATGCCAGCTTCATTACTTTCTTCATGCACTCTCCTGTGGAGCTAGGTTGCCCCGTACTCGGAGCATCCCATTTGTTTGAGCTTGTACAGCAACGCCTTATAGCTGATCTGCAACTCCTGCGCGGCCCGGCGCCGGTTCCAACGCGTACGAGTCAGCGCCCGCAAAATGATTTCCTTCTCCGCCTCGCGCGAGGCGGCACGGGACGCCTGCTTCAGTGAGACTCGGCTGCCGTTAGTCCCCAGGTCTGGCCGCAGCAGCATGGCGCGCAACCCGCCCATCGCGACCGTTTCATCGCCCAAAGCCACGATCGCTTTGGCAGCGTTTTCCAGTTCTCTCACATTCCCCGGCCACGAATATTCCTGAAACAAGCGGTGCGTTTCTTCACTGAGGGCCGGGACCGCCCGTTGAAAATCGCGACCGTATTTCCGCAAAAAATGTTCCATCAGCACCGGAATATCTTCGCGGCGCTGGCGCAGCGGCGGGAGCCGCAAGCACACCCCGCTAATACGGTAATAAAGATCCTCGCGAAGATTCCCCGCTTTTACTTCAGCTTCCAGGTCGCGCGCGCTTCCGCAAATAATGCGAGCCAGACCCTGAGCGCGAGTCCCATTCCCGTTGGTCTTAGTTAACGCCTGAAGCAGCCAGGCCTGACCTTCGGCGCTCAGTTCCGCCAATTCCTCTAAAAAGACCGTGCCTGCGCCGATGAAGTCGGCTGGGTCCGCCAAGTCGCCAAATTTTTCAGACCCGAGTTGGGCACAAGAAATAATCCGAAAGGTTTGCCTGCCGCGCCGCGAAAGATCGTGAACCCGCCGGGCCGTGGCCTTCTTACCTACTCCGCGCTCGGCCAGCAACAACACCGGAACTTCGCTCTGCGCGACCTCCCGCATAACCGCTTCCACGCTTCGCATGCTTGGACTCATACCTTCCACGAAATCCACTCTCAGCGGCTCGCGCATCATGGCGGTGTGCCCGTTTTCTACGCCTCGGCGGACATGCGATTCCATCTATGGTCCTTCTCTCGCGGGACAAACAAACTCAAAACCGGGTAGATATCAGCACTTTTCTAAGAGCACGGCAAAGACCATAAGATTGCCTCGCGGGGAAAGATCGTATTCCAACTTTACCGCCATGTTTTCAAAAGTATATGGGCCAGAATCCGGCATGGGAGGGAGAAAAACCTACTCACAATAACCTACACTTTTCCGCATAAAAGGGAAAGTATTTGCCCACCCAAGGGTAACCAGATTCACCCTTTGCCCCTATGAATAGGGCAATCCTAGCCAACTCCTTTCCCCTCAACGTCATGGCGGAAGCTGAAGGATTTTCGGCCGCCGCCCTCTGACCGATGCCCCCTGCGCGGTTAGGCTTTTGATTGCGGGCGTCACGCGCTTCGCATATGCTGGAGGCATCCCCCGGGGTGTTAGAGCCTTTTCCATTGAGCGAAGTTCTGCAATCCGAGCGAGTAATTGCGCCAGCACCCGCCGCTGAGCGTGCCCGGCGGTCGTGGTGGAAAACTGCGGTCATCGCTGGGTTATTGCTCTGGCTGTATATGCCCACTCTCGCCCACCTTGCCGGGCAATGGTGGAATGACCCAAATTACTCGCACGGTTTTTTCGTTCCATTGTTTGCCGCATTCGTGATCTGGCAGGAGCGAACGCGTCTCAACGCACTGAGCCCGCGGCCTTCATGGTCGGGGCTGTTGTTTCTTGCATTCGGATTGAGCGTACTCATCGTCGGCCAGATGGGCGCTGAACTCTTCCTTTCGCGT
>Ga0307476_10000716_pt1 | contig 23449 bp, 22 predicted proteins | sample atmos_gasesECM2C_2_FD_203314 | JGI IMG/M metagenome (GOLD analysis project Ga0307476, IMG submission 203314) | Hardwood forest soil microbial communities from Morgan-Monroe State Forest, Indiana, United States - atmos_gasesECM2C_05 | ecosystem: Environmental > Terrestrial > Soil > Temperate...
GGTCGTGATCTCGTCGCCGGAGCAGACCGGCTCGCCCCAGACGAACTCCTGGCCGCCGTGGACCATCGCCGCGAAGTTCATCGCCACGTCGGGGTCGAAGAGGACCGGGCCGAGCGCCGGGCCGCTGTAGACGACCGCGAACATCGGCGGCGCGACGACGTCTCGGAAGCCGGCCGCGCGGGCCGCCTCGACGTTGAAGTGAACCGGGTTCTCGATCCCCAGTGCCGTCGCGTACTCCTTGATCTTCTCCCGGCCCGCCTGGTAGGTCGTGCCGGGCCATTCCTTCCCAACCGCATCAGTTTTCAGTGCCATCGAGCAGCTCCTCCCAAGTCTGGTCGCGGGCACTCTAACTGGCTGGGTAGCCAGGTGGCGGGGCGGCCGCGACAGCGCCGGGGGGCGTTCGCCTACTCGTCGATCTCGAGCACGGCGAGGAAGGCCTCCTGCGGGACTTCGACCCGGCCCACCGACTTCATCCGTTTCTTGCCCGCTTTCTGCTTCTTCAGCAGCTTGTTCTTGCGGGTGACGTCGCCGCCGTAGAGCTTCGCCGTAACGTCCTTGCGCAGCGCCTTGACCGTCTCGCGGGCGAGGATGTTGGAGCCGATCGCGGCCTGCACGGGGACGTCGAAGAGCTGGCGCGGGATCGTCTTGCGCAGGCGCCCGACCAGCCGCTTGCCCTGGTCGTAGGCGAATTCGCGGTGGACGATGATCGAGAGCGCGTCGACCTTGTCGCCGGCGAGCAGGATGTCGACTTTGACCAGGTCGGAGGCGTGGTTGCCGATCGGCTCGTAGTCGAGCGAGGCGTAGCCGCGAGTGCTGCTCTTGAGGAGGTCGAAGAAGTCGAGGACGATCTCGCCGAGCGGCATGTCGTAGCGGATCTGGACCCGCTCGGGGCTGAGGTAGTGCATGTCGACGTGGGTGCCGCGGCGCTGCTGGCAGAGATCCATCACCGCTCCGACCTGCTCTTTCGGGCAGATGATCGTGGCCCGGATGTAGGGCTCTTCGATCGTCTCGATCACGCCCGGGTCGGGCAGGTCGGTCGGGCTGTGGACCTCGCGGGTGTCGCCGTTGGTGAGGTTGACGACGTAGCGCACGTTCGGGGTCGTCGCCAGCAGGTCGAGGTCGTACTCGCGCTCCAGCCGCTCGCGCACGATCTCCATGTGGAGCAGGCCGAGGAAGCCGCAGCGGAAGCCGAACCCGAGCGCCTCCGAGGTCTCCGGCTCCCAGGAGAGCGCGGCGTCGTTCAGGGCCAGCTTCTCGAGCGCGTCACGGAGGTCTTCGAAACGATCGGTGTCGATCGGGAAGAGGCCGCAGAAGACCATCGGGCGGACCTCGCGGTATCCCTCCAGCGGCTCGGCGGCGGGGCGCGCCTGGGTCGTCAGGGTGTCGCCGACCCGCAGTTTGGTGACGTCCTTGATGCCGGTGATCAGGTAGCCGACGTCGCCCGCGTCCATCCCTTTCACCGCGGTCATCGCCGGCCGGAAGAAGCCGATGTCGTCGATGTCGGCTTCGGTCCCGTTCTGCATCGCCAGGATCCGCTCGTCTTTGCGGAAGGAGCCGTCGACGATCCGCACGTAGGCGATCACGCCGCGGTACTGGTCGAACTCGGAGTCGAAGATCAGGGCCCGGGTGGGAGCGTCGGGCTCACCCTGTGGCGGCGGGACCCGGGCGACGATCGCCTCCAGCACCTCGATCACACCCTCGCCGGTCTTGGCCGAGATCCAGAGCGCTTCCTCGGGGTCGCCACCGAGCAGGTCGGCGATCTCCTGCGCAACCCGCTCCGGCTCGGCGCCCGGCAGGTCGACCTTGTTGATGACCGGGATCAGCTCCAGCCCGTTCTCGATCGCCAGGTAGGTGTTGGCGACGGTCTGCGCCTCGACCCCCTGGGCGGCATCGACGACCAGCAGCGCGCCCTCGCAGGCGGCGAGGCTGCGCGAGACCTCGTAGGAGAAATCGACGTGGCCGGGGGTGTCGATCAGGTGCAGGTGGTAGGTCTCGCCGTTGGCGGCCTTGTACTCGACCCGCACCGCCTGGGCCTTGATCGTGATCCCGCGCTCGCGCTCCAGGTCCATTGAGTCGAGCAGCTGCGCCTGCATTTTCTTCGGGTCGACGGCCCCGGTGAGCTCGAGGATGCGGTCGGCCAGGGTCGACTTACCGTGGTCGATGTGGGCGATGATCGAGAAGTTGCGGATGTGGTCCATCGGCTGCCGGAGTATGGCGAGAGCGCCGCGCCGGCGCTCAGGTCAAGGGCAGGCCGATGGAGGCAGCTTGCCGCTGAGCTTGAAGACCACGGTTGGAGGTTTCTTCAGAACCACCACAGACCCTGGGCCTTCGGTCCACTTGGCTTCTGGCGGGTAGGGCCGCTTGCCGGCTTCGATCCGGTCGCGGCTGGCGATCACGTAGTCGTAGTCGCCCGCGTTCAGAAGTTCGCGGTAGCGACGGCAGGTCTGAGGTGCCTCGAAGCCCCCGTGGGGGCGTTCTTCGCCGATGTACTGGACGTGGTTGGAAAGGTCGGTGCCGAAGAGGGGGTACTGGCGGGTGCTGGTGGTGGCGATCCGTTGGTCGGAGAGGTCGCGGGACCACTTGAACGCGGCGTTGAGCCCAGGCGTCGTAAACGACGGATCCGCATACCGGTCCTTCAGGTAGTGGCGCTGGACCGGATACCCCACCACGACCGCAACCACGACCAGAACAAGCCCCATCATCACCACCCAAGCCCGCCCCATCCGGCCGTGGTTGACATTCCAGCCGCTATCCGTCTGGAATGACGACCGCTCGTGGCTGTCATTTCGTTCGCTAGCCGGACGAAATGGCGACCACGCAGAGAGGGACGCACGGCGCTGGCGCAGGAGCGGGGCGGTTGGCAACAGAGCGAGGCCGAGGATCAAGGCCGGTGCGAGGTAGCGGAGGCCGGACTCAAAGCCGCGGGGCATGCCGTCGGGGCCGGAAGCGGAAGTCGGTGCAATGAGCCAAGCGAGGGCCGAGGCGAGACCAACGGCAGCGGCGATCGCGAGGACGGCGTTCGCGCGGTCGGTATCGGCCTGAGAGTCGCCATCGCTCCAGCTCCTTCGGAGGTCGCTGAGCCCCGACCAGAGGCACAGGACAAGACCGGCCAGGGCGGCGAGGCCCAGCAGCGGCCAGAGGAACCAGAAGGCGTGGTGGAGTCCGGGGAGGAACCAGTCGGACCAGACGGTTCCGTCGGTCAGGTAGCCGAGGACACTGTGGGCTTCGCGACCGCCGAGGGCCTGTTCCGGCGCCGGCAGGTCGATCGGCCCCAAATGGTGGATCCAGGGCAATGGGTTGCCGCTCTGGACCAGGTTGCGCAAGTACCAGTAGCCGCCTCCGGCCAGCGCGGCCAGGCCGGAGACCCAGAGCGCGTGCCAGCGCCCCCCATGCGGCGCAATCACGACCAAGCCGAGCACTAGAACCGCAGCCGGAAGCAGGAAGTTGAGCTTGGTCCCAGCTGCAAGCCCCGCCGAGAGCCCCACGACCAGCAGCGCGCCCGTCTCCAGCCCGCGCCTCGCACTCCCCCGCCCGCCACCAGAACCTCCTCCCCTACCTGCCTGCTGTGCGTCCCTCTCAGACCCATCAGGCTTCTCATCTCCCCCTCCCCATGAATTCAGGGCAACGGCCACCGCCGCAAGCAGGAAGAAGATCCCGACGATGTCGTTCCTCGCCTCGCCGGCCTGGTCCGAGAGCGCCGGGACGCTCAGGGCCACCGCCCCCAGTGCCAGCGACCAGGCCCCGACCCGATACGGCCGGCCGATGCACAAACACGCCACCAGGCAGCCGACGAACCAGCCGAGGTTCAGCAGCGGCGAGAGCAGATCCCGCGCAAAGGCCAGCATCCCCACCGCGTGGAAGATTTCCCCGTTCGCGGGGTAGAACCAGGCCAGGAACTGAGGCGCGATGAAGTGCAGGTCGATCGTGTTGCCGCTCTGAAAAAAGCCTGCCGCGAACGGCCCGTGGTACCAGGTGCTGTCGAACCCGGTCATCCCAGTCGACAGCCGCGTCTTGACGCCGCCGACGAAGTGGACCACCGCGATCAGCGCCACTAGCAGCGCGACCAGGGTCGGAATCAGTCCTTCCGCCCCGCTGCCGTCCCCCCGGAGGGAGGGATCCCGCACCCCTACCTGCAAGTGCGGGTGCGGGATCCCTCCCTCCGGCGACGGAGCGGCCCCCACAAACCGCCAGAGCCCGATCCCGACCGCCACCACGACGACGAGGTACGGCACCGGCTCGAACAACGAAACCGTCCCAAGGATCTCCGCCACCCAGATCAGCAGCGCCAGCGCCAGGACCGCCGTCGCCAATGCCGCCGGAACCCCCTCGAACCGCGGTAGCAACCGCTCCCGCACCCGGCCAGCCCCGAGCCAGGCGCTGACCAGGAGCAGCACCAGCTCCACGACCCCCAGCAGGTACCGCCCCGGCCCCAGCATCTACCGCCGCCGCAGCAGCCGCATGACCTGCTCCAGCTCCGCCACCCGCAGCAGCTTTGCGACCGCCAGGTAGGCGACGCCGCCGAGCGCGAGGCCGGCGCCGAGGGAGACGATCTGGGCGCCGAGGTCGCGGCCGAGGGCCTCGTCGAGCAGGTCCCAGACGAGCCAGCCGACGCCGGCCAGGGCGGCCGAGGCGATCGTGATCCGGAGCGCGGTCGAGAACAGGCGGCCGAGCTCGAGGCCGCCGAACTCGCGCCGCAGGATCACCGCCTGGGCGACGACGGCGGCGGTGGTCCCGATCCCGGTGCCGGCGACGATCCCGCCGATCCCGAAGGGCGAATAGAGCACCAGGGCCGCGAGGGCGGAAACGACGAGGTCGATCGCCGCCAGCGTCGTCGCCTGCCAGGGCCGCTGGAGACTGAAGAAGGTCCGCGTCTGCAGCAGGTAGAGGCCGTTGGTCGGCAGCGAGAACGCGAACCAGAACAGAGCCGTGGCGACGATCACGGTGTCCTGCGGGCCGAATTCGCCGCGCTGGTAGATGAGCCGAATCATCGGGTCGGAGAGGGCGAGGATCGCCGCCGCCGCCGGCACCAGGACGAAGAGGATCTGCCGCATCCCGTTCGCCATCGTCGCCCGCAGGTTGTCGATCTCGCCGGCGTTGGCGAAGCGGGCCAGGGTCGGGAAGAGGACGGTCGCGATCGCGACCGAGAAGATCCCCTGCGGTAGCTGGTAGATGCGGAACGCCTTGTCGATCGCCGCCGGCGCTTCGGTGGAGACGAGGCTGCCGAAGAGGCTGTTGATCAGCATGTTGAAGTTGATCAGGCCAAGGCTGATCGTCACCGGCAGCATCAGCAGCAGCACCCGCCGCACGCCGGGGTGACGCCAGTCGAAGCTCAGCTTGAATCGGAACGGCGTGTTGCGCAGGTCCCAGGTCGGGATCAGGAGCTGGACCAGGGTGCCGGCGAGAATGCCGATCGCGTAGGCGTAGATCCGGTCCTGGCCGCTGAACATCGGCTCGAGAACGACGAGGACGACGATGATCGTCAGGTTCCAGAACAGCGGCGAGATCGCGAAGGCGCCGAAGCGGTCGTAGCTGTTGAGGATGCCGACGACGACGCCGCTGACCCCGAGCAGGATCAGGATCGGGAACAGAACCTGCGAGAGGGTGATGGTGAGGTCGAGGACCTCGCCTTCGAAACCCGGCGCGAAGACCGGCATGATCACTGGCGCGAGGAGGACGAAGAGGGCGGTGATCGCGCCCAGCACCATCGTGATCAGCAGCAGCAGGGTCGAGGCGAGGCGGAAGGCCTCGCGGTGCTGCTTCTTGCCGATCAGTTCGGTGAAGACCGGGACGAAGGCCGGCTGCAGGGCGGCGTCGGCGAACAGGGCCCGGACCAGGTTCGGAACCTGGAAGGCGATCGTGAAGGCCGACATCGGTCCCTTGACCCCGTAGAAGCCGGCGGCGACGACTTCGCGACCAAGGCCGGCGACCCGCGAGGCGGCGGTTGCGACGGAGAAGAAGGCGGTCGAACGGGCGATCCGGCCCGCCTGGCGGCCCGGCGCGGGCTCGGCCGACGGTTCCTCGCCGGGGTCGAACGCCTCGGCCCGGCGCAGGGCGACGTCCTCGGCGATCGGGACGTCGGCATTGATCGGCCGCTCGCCGAAATCTGAGGCGCGCTCGAACTCGGCGGTTTCCTCGCCATAATTCGGGATGTCGGGTGGTTCCGGCCTCTCCATCACATTCAAGTTCGGGAGCGCCCCGGGAACTCCTCAGTCGCTATAGTCGGCGGCCGCCCGGAGCCTGCAGTGCATCCTCCGGGCACTCGACATGGCCAACATAGCCTCACAGAAGAAGCGGATCCTACGCAGCGAGCGCGAGCGCGCTGAGAATCGCCTGCTCACGAGCACCGTGAAGACGCACTTCCGGCGCCTTGAGACCGCGATCGAGGACGGCAACGCCGAGACGATCGCCAGCGAGCATCGCACCCTGATCTCGAAGATCGACAAGGCCGTGCAAAAAGGCGCCCTGCACAAGAACACGGGCTCTCGCAAGAAGTCCAAAGCCGCGCGGCAAGTCGCGGCCACCGCGACTAGCTAGACAACCTGGCCGCAAGCTCGCTCTAGGGCCAGGGTCAGCGCCAGCTCGTCGCCGTAGTCCTTCTCGCCGCGACACCAGAGCTCGAGGTCGGCCAGCGCCTCGGTTGCCATCCGCAGGTCGCCGAGGTCAGCGTCGCGGAGCCTGCCAACGAGCTGCTTGGCGGCGTAGGGGTGCATTTTCAGCGAAGACTCGACCTGCTTCGGCGGCACACCTTCCTCGAGCTTGGCCGCAGCTGCGCAGGCGCTGCGCAGGCGCGAGGCGAGGCCGTAGATCAGCCCGGTGACGTTCTCGCCCTGGGTGACGAGGCGCTCGGCGATCCGCAGCGCGGTGGCGGCGTCGCGTTCGAGCAGGGCGTCGGAGAGCGTCCAGACCGCCGCTTCGGAGGTGTCGGCAATCATCGCTTCGAGGTCGTCGACCCCGACTTCGCCGCCCTCCCCCGCCCACAGCGCCAGGCGCTCGAGCTCGTTCTGGAGACGGACCGGGCTGGCGCCCATGCGGTCGACCAGCAGCCGGGCCGCGTTCGGCTCGAGCCGGAAACCGAGCCGCTGCGCGTCGGCGACCAGCTGGCGCGGCAGCTCCCTCGCTTTCGGCGCCTCGAACTCGTGGATCTCCCCCGCCGCCGCCTTCACGGCCTTGGTCAGCTTGGCCGGCGCCTTGGCCCGGGAGATGAGAACGACGGTCAGGTCCGGCGGCAGCTCGCGGAGCGCTGCAATCACCGCGTCGAGCTGTTTGTCGCGCCAGCGCTCAACCCCATCGGCCAGGAGATAGCGGCGCGAGTCCATCAGCGACATCGCCGGGATCGCCGCCAGCAGCGCCTCGTGGTCGGGCATCCCCCGTCCCTCGCCGGGCTCGAACACCTCCAGCGCCGCGGCGCCGCCCTCGCGTTCGGCCCGAGCCCGCAGACGGCCCCGGGTGGCGTCGATCTTCGCCCCGTCGGTACCGCCGATCAGATAGAGCGCTTGCATCCCCTCGGCCACGAGGGCGAGTCTAGAGAGGAGCGCGGCTTGGTCGGGCGGGGCCTATTCGACCAGGGGAACGGCGCTGACGCCGCTTTCCGGGTGCGCTGCTTCTTCTTCCGGCGCTTCTTCCCCCACTTCTTCTTCGCCTTCGGGTTCTTCGCCTTCTTCGAGCGGCGGTTCTTCCGTTTCGGGCAGTTCGCCTCCGATCGGCGGTTCTTCGCCGGCGGGGATCGCGGGTGCTTCAGGCGAGGTGGTCGGCTGCGTGACGGGGGTCGTGACCGGTGCCGGTTCCGCTACCGGCGCTTCTTCAGACCCGGAATTCGCCGAGCCCGGCTGGCGGACCGGAGTGGCGGGTGAGGGCGTCGCCGGCTGCGAGCCACCGCCGGCCCCCTGGCCCTGGCCGACGCCTGACCCCAAGCCGGCGTTGCCTGCTGCCGAGCCCCCGCCGGCGCTCGTCCCGGTCACACTCACGGGAACGACGACGATGGCCGAGGTGGAACCGGATGCCGCCACCAGGCCACCGGCGGACGGCGAAGCAGGGTTGGAGCCGGCGCCGTTGAGGGCAACCCCGCCATGGATGCCCGCGTCGCCCGAACGCGGCAAGGTGAGCGGTCCAAGCGAGGGAATCGGCCAGCTGGCCTGGTAGAGGAAGAGAACCAGCGCCAGCGCAGCGGCAGTGGTGATGCCGAGCATCGCGACGGCGGTCGTCCGGATCCGTTCCGGCAGGCCGGTTCCGATCACGTTCATGACCAGTCCTGATGCGCGTTTCTTTATCCCGCTGCTCACGTGTTCGTCCATCGGCCCCCACTTCCCGCAACCGTAGGCACGGGACCGGATAAACCCAGTTTCGATTCGTCTATTCGTTTAGATGGTGTTGCCGATCCAATCATTGTCGGCCATTGACCGCGACTCTGCCACCTGAATATTCGAGAGTCACGGTCCCGTCGCGGTCGGTACGCAGGGTACGGACGCCATGGTCCGAGAGCGTCGCCAGGGTCGCCGCCGTCGGGTGTCCGAACGGATTATCGGCACCGACCGAGATCACCGCCAGGCGCGGCCGGATGCGATCCAGCAGCGCCCCGAGGCCTGCGTCCTCGCTGCCGTGGTGGGCGACCTTGAGGACGTCGACCGGTCCCGGATCGAGCGGTACCGCCTCGGCCTCGGCGTCAGCGGTCAGGAGCATCGCGAAATCGCGCCAGCGAGCGAGCAAGACAAGCGCCTGGGTGTTGGGATCGGCGCCCGCCAGCGGCTGGGAGAGAAGCTCCGGCGGCGGCCAGAGGACCTCGAGCCGCAACGGCCCGGAGCGGATCACGGCGCCCGCCGCGACCCGCATCGGGGTCGCACCGGCGATGCGCGCGGCTTCGAGTGACGCATGTCCCAGGCGGCCATAGACGAGGCGAGCAATCGGCAGGCGCCCGAAGAGCTCCTCCACCCCGCCCGCGTGATCGGACTCGTCGTGGGTGATAACCGCCGCGCCGAGTCGGTCGACGCCCGCCTCGGTCAGCTTCGCCTCCAGGCTGTCGCCCGGCGGCCCGCCGTCGACCAAAAGCGCCGGCGCCCGCGCCGGCTGCAGCAGGATCGCGTCGCCCTGACCGACGTCGAGAACCTCGATCCGCAGCTCGCTGCGCAAGACCGAGGTCGGACCACTGGCGCCGCCGAGCGCTAGGCCGGCGAGCGCCGCGAAGAACGCGATGGCGGCCAGAACAAGGCGCCGCGTGTCGATTTGCTCTCGAATAGCGAGAGGAACTCGACTCGCCTTCGCCAGCCGGTGCCAGCGGGCGAAGCGAACCGCACCAACCATTGCGACCCCCAGGCCGACGTAGGCGCCGCCGAGGCCGCCGACGCCGAGGTGAACGTGGAGCTCGGCCCAACTCGGGGCGGCGCACCACTCGGCGACCTGGGCGATGTAGGCGAGGAGCAGGGAACAGAGGCCGTTGAGGGGCTCCAACGGCAGCCCCGGTACCTGCGCGGCGGCGGCACCGACCATGCCGAGCCACATCGCCGGCGGCACCGCTGGCAGCGCCAAGACGTTGGCGACGAGCGTCGTCGTCGAGAGCGTTTCGAAGTGGAAGGCGACGAGCGGCCCCGTCGCCAGCGTCGCGGCAACGGTGACGGCGATGCCCTCGGCGAGGGCGCGACGCCAGCCGCCCCGCCCCAGCCGCGCAGCCAGCGCACTTCGCAACGGGGAGGCGAGCAGGAGGATGCCGAGCACGGCGGCGAAGCTGAGCTGCCAGCCGACGTCGGCCGCGATCCCCGGCTCGACCACCAGGGTCACGACCGCGGCCAGGATCAGCGCGAAGAGCCGCGAGGTCCGCCGTCCGGCCAGGGTCGCGACCAGACCCGCCGCACCCATCACCGCCGCCCGCTGGATCGACGGCCCGGCGCCGGCCAGCGGCACATATACGACGACCAAGCCGAGCAGCCACAGCAGGCGCTCGCGCAGCGGGACCCCGAAGGCGCCGAGGAGGGCCGAACCGAGCAGCGCCAGCAACGTCACGTTCTCCCCCGAAACAGCGAGCAAGTGCGCCAGGCCCGAGCGCCGGAAATCCTCCTCGGTCGCGACGTCGACCCCCTCGTCTTCGCCGAGGACGAAGCCGCGGGCGAGCGCCGCCTCCCGCGCCGGCATTCCGTGGCCGAGGCCGTCGGAGGCGCGGGCGCGGATCTCGGCGCTGTGGACGAGGGCGATCGCGACCACCGCAACGATGCCGAGAACGACAAAAAGGGACGGACGCGGCGAGCGCAATGACGCGCCTTTGCTCAGCTACGGCTGCAGGCGCGCCCGCAGCGACTCCATCGTCGCCGGGCCGATCCCCGAGATCTGGTCGAGCTGGTCGACGGAGGCGAGGCCACCATGTTCCTCGCGGAACTGGACGATGTCTTCGGCCGTGACCGGGCCGATGCCGTCGATCGTGTCGAGCTCCTCGACCGTCGCCGTGCCGAGGCTGATCGGCCCCGCTTCGTCGCCCGTCCCGCTTGCCGCAGCGACGCCTCCGCCGGGAGCCCGCTCCGGCACCACGACCTGCTGGCCGTCGGCCAGCCGCGCCGCCAGGTTGACCGCTTCCAGCTCGGCCCGGCCGGTCGCGCCCCCGGCGCGCAGGACGGCATCGTTGACTCGGCTCCCAGCCGGCATTCGGTAGACGCCCGGCCGCGCCACCGCCCCGGTCACGTCGACGACCAGGTCCCCAGCCTGGCCACTGATCGTGAAGCCGCCCGCTTCGCCTTCGCTTCCCGATTCCGCCGCCCCGGGCGCCGCCCCGGCGGCAAACGAGGACTCCGCCTCTCCCCCCTCGCCACGGATCGCCCGCGCCCCGACCAACAGCAGCGCCACCGCGATCGCGCCGTAGACGGCGATTTGGGCTCTACTCAGCTCGGGCATCGCCCGATCCTGAGCGACTCCGGCGCACGCTTGGCGCGCTAAATCAAACGATTCGGAGCAGGCTCAGGCGCTAAAGATCGTCGTCGTCGTCATAGCCGGCGACCTCGGCGAGCTGGTCGCTGTACAGCTCCGAGGCGGCCACCGGCGGCGACTGGATCGAGACGCAGGCGAACTCGCCCTCGCCGTCGTTGCTGACCGAGTGCTCGGTCGCCGGCGGGACGAGGATCAGGTCGCCCTCGCCGACCTGCTGGGTGTCGCCTGCAACCGACATCGTGCCGCTGCCGCGGACGACGACGTAGGCCTGCTCTGAGCCTTCGTCGGAGCGCAGGGTCTGGCTGGCCCCGGCGGGAACCGCGAGCCAGGTGACAGAGAGGTTGCGGGAGCCGAGTTCGCCCGCGTCCATCAGGACGTGGGCGCTCAGTCGATGCCACTCCTCGACCGCGGCTTCGTTGAAGCGTCTGACGAGCATGCGGGCGCTTTGTACCAGAACCGGGCCGTTCGCCGAGGCGTGTGGACCCTTAGCGGACGACCAGATTCACGAGCTTGCCGGGCACGACGATCTCCTTGACCACCTCTTTGCCGTCGAGGTGGCGGGCCACTTTCTCGCTCGCCCGAGCCAGCGCCAGCAGCTCCTCCTGCGGCGCCTCGGCGCCAGCCTCGATCCGATCGCGGAGCTTGCCGTTGACCTGAACGACGAGGGTGACGGTGTCGCTGACCAGCAGCTCGGGGTCGGCGACCGGCCACTCGCGCTCCCAGACGCGCTCGCCGGTCAGCCGCGGGAACACCTCGGCGCCGAGGTGCGGGGCGAAGGGGAAGATCAGCGAGGCCGCGGTGGCCGCCGCAAAGCGAACTGCGGCGCCGGTCCGCAGTTCGGCATAGAGATCGTCCTTGAGCCGGTAGGCGTCGTTGACGAGCTCCATCACGGCCGAGATCGCGGTGTTGAACTGGAAGCCGCGCTCGAAGTCCTTGCTCACCTTCTCGATCGCCCAGTGCGCCTTGGCGAGGAGCTCGCGCGCCTCCGGCACCCCGAGGTCGGGCTCGGCGGACGGGGCGGTCCGCTCCTCGACCTCCTCGCAGAGGCGCCAGAGCCGCGAAAGGAAGCGGTTGACGCCCTCGACGCCCTCGTCGGTCCAGTCGCCGCCGCGCTCGGGCGGACCCATGAAGCAGACGTAAGTTCGGGCCGAATCGGCGCCGTAGCGCGCGACGTACTCGGCCGGGCTGACCGTGTTGCCGCGCGACTTCGACATCTTCGCCCCGTCGCGGGTGATCATCCCCTGCGCGAAGAGGTTGGCGAACGGCTCCTGGACCGAGACGTGGCCGAGATCGGCCAGCGCCTTGGTGAAGAAGCGCGCGTACATCAGGTGCAGGATCGCGTGCTCGACGCCACCGATGTACTGGTCGACTGCGAGCCAGTGGTCGGCAGCGGCCCGCTCCCAGGCAACCTCGGCGTTGCGCGGGTCGAGGTAGCGGATGAAGTACCAGGAGGAGTCGACGAAGGTGTCCATCGTGTCGGTCTCGCGCCGGGCCGGGCCACCGCAGCGCGGGCACTCGGTCGCGACCCACTCCTCGGCCGCGGCCAACGGGCTCTTGCCCTGCGGCGCGTAGTCCTCGATCTCGGGCAGCTCGACCGGCAGCTGCTCGTCGGGCACGGGGACGATCGCCGCCGCCCCGTCTTCACCGCAGGCGTCGCAGTAGACGACCGGGATCGGCGCTCCCCAGTAGCGCTGGCGCGAGACCAACCAGTCGCGCAGGCGGTAGTTGATCGCGGTCTTGCCGCGCCCCTCCTCGGCCAGCCACTCGACGATCTCCTCGTAGGCCTCGCGGTTGTTCTTGCCGTCGAAGCGGCCGGAGCCCGTCATCGGGCCGTCGCCGGCGTAGGGCAGGCCCTCGTCATCGCGAGCGGTCTCGGAGTCCTCACCCTCGATCACCCGGACCACCGGAAGCTCGAACTTCTTGGCGAATTCGTAGTCACGGCCGTCGTGGCCGGGCACCGCCATGATCGCCCCGGTCCCGTACTCCATCAGCACGTAATCGGCGACATACATCGGGATCTCCTCGCCGTTGACGGGGTTGACGACACTGCGCCCGAGCGGCACACCGGTCTTCTCGCGGTCCTCGGCCCCGCGCTCCTGAGCGGACTCGCGCCCGATCCGGTTGACGTACTCGCGCACCTCCTCCTCGGCCGGCGTCCCCTCGACCAGCCGCATCAGCTCCGGGTGCTCGGGAGCGAGCACGAAGAAGGTGGCGCCGAAGAGGGTGTCGGGGCGGGTGGTGAAGACCGGGAAGTCAAGCTCGGGGTCGTTGCAGCGGAAGACGACTTCGGCACCCTCGGAGCGGCCGATCCAGTTGCGCTGCATCGTGATCACGTTCTCCGGCCAGGACTCGAGCAGGTCGAAGTCGGCGAGCAGGCGGTCGGCGTACTCGGTGATCCTGAAGAACCACTGCCAGAGCTTGCGCTGGATCACCTCGGTCCCGCAGCGCTCGCAGCGGCCGTCGACGACCTGCTCGTTGGCGAGCACGGTGGCGTCTTTCGGGCACCACTGGACCGCCGCCTCGGTCCGGTAGGCGAGCCCCTGCTCGAACAGCTGCAGGAAGATCCACTGCGTCCAGCGGTAGTACTCGGGGGTGTGGGTGGCGAGCTCGCGCGCCCAATCGATCGAGATCCCCCACTCGCGGAACTGGCGCTGGAAGGACTCGATCGAGCGCGCGGTCGCGACCGCCGGCGGCTCACCGGTTTTGATCGCGTTGTTCTCCGCCGGCAGGCCGAAGGAGTCGTAGCCCATCGGGTGGATCACCTCGAAGCCGTGGCGGCGGCGGAAGTGGGCGATCGCGTCGCCGACCGCGTAGCACTTGAGGTGGCCGACGTGGGGCTCCCCGGAGGGGTACGGGAGCATCTCCAGCACGTAGGACTTCGGCTTCGCCGCGTCGAAGCCGGGCTGACCGGGGTTGGGGACCTCCCAGGTCCGCTCCTCGGCCCACACCGCCTGCCATTTGCTCTCGATCGCCTTCGGGTCGTAACTGGCCATGAAGGGCGATCTTATGGAGGCTAGGAGCGGCGGCGCGTCAAGCGTAGGCCCGACCAGGTGGCGTCGATTGCGCAGACCTTGGTGTCGACGAGTCCGGCGGGCAGGGCGACGTCACGGACGGCGTTCTCGGAGATGTCAGTCTCGACTCCAGAGGAGCCCTTCGGCCAGGCCATCCACAGGGTGCCCTCGCCAACGGCCTTGGCAACGGCCGCGAAGCGGCGCTCGACCTCGCGGCGGGAGGTTGCGAACCAGAGCGTCATCGCGCGGGCGCCGCGGTTGCCGCGGCGCACCGTGACTTCCTCGGGAAGCGGCTCCAGCAGCGCCTCGATGCCATCGGGGGCGTCGAGCAGGACGACCGTCGTCCCCGCCTTGATCCCCAGCTTCGTCGCCAGTGGCCGCCCTGAGCCGGCGCCGGAATCGGATCTCGGGACGACCGGCACGGTTGGCGGCGCCGCGATTGCCGCCGCCAGGGCAGCGCCGACACCCTCCCACTCCGCGTACGTCGCATCCGGGAGGTCGGCGCGAACCTTCGCCACCTTGTCTGGTGCGCCGGCGACGAAGACGATCGGGATCTCGCGCAGGCCCTTTGCCTGCCGCAGCGCAAAGGCGACCTCGCGACCGTGCGACGGCAAACGGCCGAGGTCGATCACGAACGCCGCCGGCGGGTTCTCGCGCAGGGCTTTGACGCCAATGCTCGTCCCCGGCACCTCCCCGTCGACCGCGTACCCGGCCGCTTCGAGCCGCGCCGCCCGCTCCGCCACCTCCTCGTCCTTCCAGTGAACAAGCCGAACCAATGGCCGCGAGCGTCCCATCCCCCGATGCTATTTCGCCGAGGTTGCCTTTTGCCTGCCATGCACAGGCAAAAGGCAACCTCGGCGGGTCAGTGGAGGGTGTAGTGGTAGGTGGAGAGGGATTCGAGGATTTGGGGCCAGATGTAGACCTCGATCGTCGCCGCTACGACGAGGGTCGGGATCGCTAGGGCGACGGTGACCAGGGTCGCGGCCAGCAGCTGGTTCCACTCACCGCGGCGACTGGCGATCAGCCAGGCGGCGAGCGGCAGGAACAGCGCGCAGAGCTCAGGAATCGCGTGCGGCAGGACGCTGAGGATCAGCTCGAAGTGCGAGATATGGAGCTGATAGGAGAGGGTGGCGCCCTGCAGGCCGAGGTAGAGCGCCTGGGTTCCGAGCGAGAAGATGGTGACGGCGGCGACGAAGAGGATCGCGAGCTCGCCGGCTTTGACGTGGACCCAGCGCGAGAAGCCGGTCCGTTCAGCGGCGGCGATCGGCATCGAGGCGCCGGCGATGAAGCCGGCGACGCAGGCCGTTGCGTGCAGAGCCAGGACCAGCGAGTTGCGCCAGAGGATCGGCAGCAGGTCGCCGGGGTCGGAGGGCGAGGTCAGGCCGGGCAGGTGGATCGGGGTGATGTCGGCCGGCAGCAGCCCGGCCGCGAACCAGACCGCCACCAGCAAGGTCAGGGCGATCGCCAGGCTCAGCGCCAGCCAGCCGCGCAGGACCCGCCATCGATGCTCGCTCCAGGCGTCGATCGTCTCCCGCGTATCTCGCATCCCATGCGAGAACACGTGCTCGTTCACGGTGTTCACCGCCTAACTATCGGCAGCGCCCAACCGCTCGTTGAGTCCGGGCTTTGTCGAACCCGGCTGTTCTTGACGCAGGCCGTGACCGGCAGGTAGCCCTTAACAATGGGCGCCAAGGTAAAAACCGTCGCCGACGTACTCGCGCGTCTCGCGGCGATCGACGCGGCGCTCCCGGACAGCGACGGGGTCAAGTGGTTCAACCGGCTCTACCTCGAGATGACGCAACAGCTGGAGGCGACGGTGGCGAGCCACCCCGAGGCGGCGCCCGGGTTCCTGGCGGCGCTCGATGTGGTCTTCGCCGAGCGCTATCTGACGGCGTTCGACGCTTCCGGCAACAGCGGCCCGCTGCCGCCCAACTATCCGTTCCACGCCTGGAAGCCGTTGTTCGAGGCGCGGTATGAGCAAGGCATCGCCCCGGTCCAGTTCGCTCTCGCAGGAATGAACGCCCACATCAACCACGATCTGGCGATCGCCGTCTGCGGCACCTGCGCCGCCCGCCGCTCGGAGCCCAACGACGACGGCCCCGAGCACCGCGACTACGAGTCGGTCAACGGCCTGATCGCGAAGGTCGAGAAGCAGATGAAGGGGTGGATGATGACCGGGCTGCTGAAGGAGCTCGACCGCGAATTCGGCGACGTCGACGACGTCGTCGCGATCTGGAACATCGGACGGGCGCGGGACGCCGCCTGGGTCGGAGCGGAAGTGATCTGGTCGCTGCGCTCGCTGCCGCCGCTGCGCGAGAGCTACGAAGACAGCAACGACCACGTCGTCGGCTTCGCCGGGCGGGCCCTGCTCGCCTCGGTGACGGCTCCCTGACGTCGCCTACTGGCGCCCAAACCAGCGCCGCTTCGGCGGCGGCGCCGGCAGCTGCATCAACTGGCGCCGCATCAGCACCCCGCCCCCGATCACCTGCGTGAGCCAGCGCATCGGCTTGTCCCGGTCGACGTCTTCGTCGAAATCACCCAACCAGCCGGGGTTTTCCTCCGTGACCTTCGTGTACGCCCAGTCCTGCACCTGGGCGGAGTCGAGGTTGTCGGGACAACCGGCGACACCGGCCTGCAAGACAAGGAACTTCTGCCAGCCCAGGGGGAGGTGCTCGGAGCGCTGGTCGTAGGCCGCCATTGCGCTCTCCGCCGCGGCCTCGAGGTCGTCTTTCGGCGGACGGACGCTGGCCGGATTCTCCCGGTAGAACCGCTCCAGCACCTGGTCGCAGCGGAGGAACTCCCGCAAACGCTCAACCTCAGCGGGATCAAGGTCCGCTGGCATCGCGAAGCGGGACTCGAGTACGGAACGGATCTCGGGGTCGGCCATGTAGTTCGGCATCTGCAGCCTTTCTATGCCTGGTTGACGCCGAGCTGGGCTTCGGCCTTTCTAATCAGCTTCTTCGTCCGGTGGCCGGTGAACGCCACCGACCGGATTGGTTCACCCTTCGCCGCCCGCTTCGCATCAGCGACCTTGTCGGTGAGATCCATTCGCTGTATCTCCCAGAGGGCAGTGACGATCGACTGCCGGGTCAGATCTCCGTCGAGACTCACGTCGGAGCTCTCCGCCAACTTCAGGGTCAGGAGATTGACCAGCGGCGGTTCGGAGCGAAGCGCCGCTTCCGCTCGAGCGAGGTCATCGCTGATTGACCAGAAGAGGAGCATCTGGGCTCCGATCTGGCGCTCGTCGAGCCCCAGATCATGGAAGTCGGCGACATCGCACACAGTCGCCGTCTCGCAATAGAGGTCAGCGACCCGGCTGGCGACGCCCACCATCGGGCCCGCTCCGAAGGAGATCAGGCCGAGGCGACGCCGGCGCTTGCGCGCCCGTACGTAGAGGTCACGCTGACTGCGGTCCTCCTCCTCGTCCTCGCGCACGGCCCGCACGAGCGCCAGCAGATATGCCTCGGCTTTGAGCGGCCCGCCGTCGTCGGCGAGCATCTCGCGGAAGCCGCGAAAGCCCTCGCTTGCGTTCTGCACCGTGTCTGACGCCGCGATCGCGCGTGCTTGGCTCTGGGCCTGTGCGACGCCCTGCTCGACCCTGCTTTCGAGACGCTCCCGCCACCCCATGAGCGGCAGAAGCTAAGCGCTAAAGAAAACCCAATCGTTTCCAGGAGAATCCAGTGGAGCTGAGGGGGCTCGAACCCCTGACCTTCGCGCTGCCAGCGCGACGCTCTTCCAGCTGAGCTACAGCCCCAGGTCGTTCCGATTTTAACGGTCTTGCCGGGCTAGGCGGCGTGGCGCTCGGGACCTGAATCCTCGTCGACGTCGAGGATCAGGTTGTCCGGCGCCGCGTGGCGCACCTTGAAGTCAAGACTGGAGAGCTCCTCCAGCTCGCGCAGAAGCTCGCTCGGCTGCTCGTGGCGCATCGAGAGCGTCGCCCGACCCTCAGAGAAGCACTCGATCGAGATCTCGGAGGCGCCCGCCCGGCCGACGGCGTCCTCGAACCCGACCAGTTGGGAGAAGTCGCCAAGCGGACCGATCTCGAGCTTCATGTGGCCGTTTTCGCTGACCGCCGGCATCTCGGTCGGCTCCGCCTCTTCAACGTCGGTCAGCGCCTGGACGCGACGACTCACCTCGACCGCCTCGCGCAGCGCTTTCATCCGGATCCGGGTCGCCTGACCGCGAGCCTGGGCCTGCATCTCCTCGAGCCTGGCGGTGACGGCGTCGAGCGAGGCGATGCTGCGATCGTGGCACTCGTTGGCCTCGCGCAGGCGCTCGGAGAGGTCGCGGATCTCGCGCTCACGCTCGATCACCATCCCCGACAGCGAGGCGGTCTCCGTCTCCTGCGTGCTCAACCCCTCTTCGCTTGCAGCGAGCTTCGCCCCCTGCGCGGAGAGGGTGGCCCTGAGCCCGAATATTTCGGCGTCACGGGCCGAGATCGCGCCGTCCACCTCGGGACGGCGATAGCCGAACAACGACCGCTTGAAACTTCCCATGCGCGGCACCGTAGGGCCGCCTTCGGACGTAACTTCGTCAGACAAGCCGAAAGGCTTAGGCGCTTGCCGCCTCGGGCTCCTCGGGGGCGTCGAGCTCGAGCTCCAGGCGCGGCGCCTCGCGCCACAGATCCTCGAGCTGGTAGCGATCGCGGGCCTCGGGCGTGAAGACGTGGAGGACGCAGTCGAGGTAGTCGAGAATCGCCCAGCCGGCTTCCCCGGCGTCGTCGGCGCCGCCGGGCAACAAGCCGAGCTCGCGCTTCAGCTTGAAGTGGACCTCCTCGACGATCGCCCGCACCTGACGCTCGTTGCGGGCGGTGCAGATCGCGAGGAAGTCGGTGTAGGCGACGAGGCCACGCATGTCGAGGACGACGACGTCCTCGGCCTTTTTCGAGTCCGCCAACTCCGCCACCCGGCGTACGAGTGTCTCCGACTGGATCTTGGTGCTCACGCGTAGATCCCCTTCTCCTCGATGAAGCGGGCAACTGCCTCCGGCACGAGGTAACGCAGCGGCCGGCCCGCGGCGGCGCGCTCGCGCACCGAAGAGGACGAGACGCCGAACTGCGGCATCTCCAGCATCGTCGCCCGGCCGTCGGCACCGAGGCTGCGCATCACCGCCGCCACCTCGGCGTCGGAGACGCCGGCCCGGCGGGCGACCGCGAGCCGCGCCAGCTCGACCACGCGCTCGGGATTGCGCCAGCTCTCGAGGCCCACGGCGGCGTCCGCCCCCATCACGAACACCAGCCCCGTTTCGCCTCGTTCCTCAGCAAGCAGCTCCAAGGTCTCATACGTGTAGGACGGCCCCTCGCGATCGACCTCCAGCGAGGAGACGGAGAAGCGCGAGTCGTCGGCGGCGGCGAGCCGGGTCATCGTCGCCCGCAGCTCGCGGCCGGGGTCGTCGGCGATCCGCTTGTGCGGGGCGGAGCCGGTCGGGACCAGGATCACCTCGTCGAGGCCGAGCTGCCAGAGCGCCTCCTGGGCCAGTGCCAGGTGGCCGAGGTGTGGCGGGTTGAAGGCCGAGCCGAGGACGCCTATGCCACCGCTCACGGCGCTACTCACGGATCTGGCCGTCGCCGCGGGCCACGTACTTGAACGTGGTCAGCTCGCGCATCCCGATCGGGCCGCGCGCGTGCAGCTTCTGGGTCGAGTTGCCGATCTCGGCACCCATCCCGTACTCGAAGCCGTCGGTGAACCGGGTCGAGGCGTTGACGTAGACGGCGGCAGCGTCGACCGCGGCGACGAAGGCGTCGGCGGCGGCCTCGGAATCGGTCACGATCGCCTCCGAGTGGCCGGTGCCGTGAGCGTTTACGTGCTCGACCGCGTCCTCGACCGAGTCGACGACGGCGATCGCCAGCTTCAGCTCCAGGTACTCGGCGTCCCAGTCCTCCTCGCTCGCAGCCCCGACCACAGCGTCGCCGGCGAGGGCGCGGACACGCTCGTCGCCGACCAGCTCGACGCCGGCTTCGGCGAGGTCGGAGAGGATCGCCGGCACGAACCGCTCGGCGATCGCCGCATCGATCAGCAGCGTCTCCGCCGAGTTGCAGACGCCGGGGCGCTGGGTCTTGGCGTTGACGACGATCCGGCGCGCCATCTCGAGGTCGGCTTCGGCGTGGATATAGACGTGGCAGTTGCCGGCCGCCGCATACATCACCGGCACCGTCGCCACCGCCTTGATCGCGTTCTTCAGACCCTCTCCCCCGCGCGGGATCAGGAGGTCGACCAGGCCCTCCTGGGTCGCCAGCTCGGCCAGCTCCTCGTGGCCGCCACCCGAGAGCGGCAGCACCGCGTCCGCGGGCAGGCCGGCCTCGGCCAGCGCCTCGCGGGCGATTGCAGCCAGGGCGGTGTTGGAGTGGTCGGCGTAGCTGGAGCCGCGGAGCACGATCGCGTTGCCGCTCTTGATCGTCAGTGCCGCACAGTCGATCGTCACGTTCGGCCGCGCCTCGTAGACGACGGCGACGACCCCAAGCGGCACTCGCACCTTGCGCAGGTCGAGCCCGCTCGCGAGCGTTTTCCGTTCCAGCTCCTCGCCGACCGGGTCGTCGAGGGCGGCGACGACGCGGACGCCGTCAGCCATCGCCTTGACCCGGGCCTCGGTCAGCGCCAGGCGGTCGCGCAGCGCCGTGCTCAAGTTGGCGGCGCGCTCGTCGGCAAGGTCGGCGGCGTTGGCCTCGAGGATCTCCCCCACGCGCTCTTCGAGCAGCCGCGCGGTCGCCTCGAGGGCGGTGTTCTTGGCCTCGGTCGAGGCTCGGCCAAGGACGCGCGCCGCCTGCTTCGCGGCGGTGCAGGACTCGGCGACGGTAGTCGTGGTCGTGGCCATCCGGACAGGGTAGCTGGACGGCTGGGACTGCCGGCGGAGCGGGCGCGGCAGCGGGCGTTACTGTGATCGCGATGACGGCCCCGTTTTCCCACCCGCTGCGCGTTCGCTTCCGCGAGTGTGACCCGCAGGGGATCGTCTTCAACGGCAACTACGTCGGCTACTTCGACGACGCCATCACCGAGCTCTGGCGCCACGCGTTCGGCTCCTACGGGGCGATGATCGAGCGCGGAATCGACATGGTGGTCGGCGAGATCAACCTCACCTTCACCGGCTCCGCCCGCTTCGACGAGCTGGTCGAGATCGAGGCGAGGATCGAGAAGCTGGGGACGACCAGCATGACCACCGAGCTGGAGCTGGTGCGCGACGGCGAGTCCCTTGTCCAGTGCCGGATCCGGCACGTCTTCGTCGATACCGGAAGCTGGTCGAAGACCGAGATCCCCGACTGGGTGCGGGCAGGGCTGGAGCCCTACCTCGCCAGCGGCGACTGATGGCGGCGGCGCTGGGCTGGGGCGCGCTGGCGGCGAGCTCGCTGGTCCTCGGCGCGCTACTCAGCTTCGCCCGCCGCTGGTCGAAGCGGCAGGTTGGCCTCGTCCTCGCCTTCGGCGCCGGGGCGCTGATCAGCGCCGTCAGCTTCGAGCTGGCCCAGGAGGGGCTGGAGATCGGCGGCGCCGGCATCACCGGCCTCGGCCTCGGGCTCGGCGCCCTCACCTATTTCGGGCTCGACTGGGCGGTCGAACATCGCTTCGACCAGGAGGGCGGGATCGGGCTCGCGCTCGGCGCCTTCCTCGACGGCATCCCGGAGCAACTGGTGCTGGGGATCGGCCTCGCGGCCGGCGGCGGGGTAAGCGTCTCCCTGCTGCTCGCGATCTTCGTCTCCAACGTGCCGGAGTCGCTCGGCTCGGCTGACCAGATGGCCGAATCCAGCACGTCCCGCGGTGCAATTCTCCGGCTCTGGCTCGGCGTCGCCGCGATCTGCACCCTCGCCACCGTCGCCGGCTACGCGATCGCCGACGGCGCCTCCGACGGCTTCAAGGCAGCGATCGACGGCTTCGCCGCCGGCGCCCTCTTGGTGATGCTGATCGACTCGATGATCCCCGACGCAACCCGCGACGCCGGCCGCTGGGCCGGACTCGTCACCGTCCTCGGCTTCGCCCTCGCCGCCGCCCTCTCCTCGGTCTCCTAACCGCAGCCCGCCAGGAGACCCGGGAGCTCCTCCATCGAGGCGAAGGTCGTGGCGCCCTCGCGCGCAGCGCTCCGGCGCCACCCCCATCCACGCGGCCGCGTGAACGAAGGGCCACTTTTGCACATGACCCAGTCAAATGTGGAGCTCGAACTCGTTCTCGCCGACGCGGACGTCGTCGCCGGGCTCAAAGCCCGCCTTGGTCAGGGCGGCAATGACGCCGATCTCGGTCAGGCGCTGCTCGAGATAAGCGAGCGCTTCCTCGTTTTTGGTGTCGTGGCGTTCGAACAGCAGCTCGACCCCGCGGCCGCCGATGCGGAAGCCGCCGTCGTCCTCGCGTTCGACCCAGTAGCCGCCCTCGCCGGCGGGCCGGTAGACCCGGTGCTCAGCCTCGAACCCGTCGCCCGGCACGGCGCCCGCCGGCACGCTCGGCGTCTCCGGCAGCTCGGCGAGGATCCGTTGGCGCAGCTCGTCAAGGCCCTCGCCAGTCGCCGAGGAGACCGCGAGCACGCCGAGGACGCGGTCCCCGAGCCGCTCCGCCCACTCCGCCACCGCGGCCTCCGCCACCGCGGTCTCGACCAGGTCGCGCTTGCTGAGCACGACCAGCTCCGGCAGCTCCTCCAAGCCGGTGTCGTGGGCGGCGAGCTCGGCGCGGACGGTCTCGTAGTTGGCGACCGGGTCGCCTTCCAGCGGGGCGATGTCGACGAGGTGAACGAGCATCGCGCAGCGCTCGACGTGGGCGAGGAACTCGTGGCCGAGTCCGGCCCCCTCGGCGGCACCTTCGATCAGACCGGGGATGTCGGCGAGGACCGCCTGGCGATCCTCGCCCTCGATCGTCCCCAGTGCCGGTGAGAGCGTCGTGAACGGGTAGTCGGCGACCTTTGGCGTCGCCCGCGTCAGCCGCCCCAGCAGCGAAGACTTGCCGGCGTTCGGCAGCCCGACGAGACCGACGTCGGCGAGCAGTTTGAGCTGCAGTTCGATCCAGTCTTCCTCGCCCTTGGTCCCGTTCTCGGCGAAGCGCGGCGCCTGCCGGATCGAGGTCGTGAAGCGCTTGTTGCCGTGGCCGCCACGGCCGCCGTGGGCGACCACCGCCCGCTGCGCCGGCTCCAGCAGGTCGATCGCACTGCCATCGACGGCGGTCGCCTGCGTCCCCGGCGGGACCAGGATCTCGACCACCTCACCACGGGCGCCGTGGCGGTTCGCGCCTTCGCCGTGGCGGCCGCGCTGGCCGCGGAAGTGCTTGCTCCCCTTCAGGTAGGCGAGGTCGCGCTTCGAGGGGTCGCAGACGAGCACGACGTCCCCCCCGTGCCCGCCGTCGCCACCGTCGGGTCCGCCGCGCGGCACGTGCGCCTCGCGGCGGAAGGAAATGCAGCCGTCACCGCCGCGACCGCCCTCGACCCAGATCTTCGCCTTGTCATACATGCAGCTAAGGGTAGATCGCGACTTCGCAGATCCCGGCCGCTGTCCGAGGGGTGGGGGGGGCCCCCCACCGAGGGGGCGAGGGGGCGCGGGGGCGCCCCCCCGGGGGGGCCCGCAGGGCGACCGG
>Ga0307476_10000717_pt1 | contig 23447 bp, 23 predicted proteins | sample atmos_gasesECM2C_2_FD_203314 | JGI IMG/M metagenome (GOLD analysis project Ga0307476, IMG submission 203314) | Hardwood forest soil microbial communities from Morgan-Monroe State Forest, Indiana, United States - atmos_gasesECM2C_05 | ecosystem: Environmental > Terrestrial > Soil > Temperate...
CGGCGGCAATGAAGCTTCGAGTCAGGCGCCCCTCCACCACCCTGCTTCGCAGGGTGGTCCCCCTCCCCCGCTCCCCGCTATCGCGGTGGCGGAGGGAGAGTTATTGCCCGGTCGGCTGGCCCTGAATTTTCGGCAGGTCGCCCGGGCCGGTGCTCTGCTTGACCTGCTGCGCCTGGCTGGCGAGCTCGACGGTCAGGTGCTGCGCCGCGTCGGGCGACATCAGCGCCAAAATATCGGCCATTTTGCGCGGCTCGATTTTGGAGACGACCTCGAGCAGCACGGCGGTGTCGAGGCGGTCGAAGATTTTCGCGGCATCGCGCGGCTTCATGTTCTCGTACATGGTGACGAGGCCCTTGAAACGGGCGGCCTGGGCTTCGTCCTTCTGCTCCGTCGCGACGGTGATGCGGGCTTCGGTTGCCTTGAGCTCGGCGAGCTGGCCTTCCATGCGTTTCTCGGCGGCCTTGATCAGGCTCTCGCGGATGTCGAGCTCGCGGGCGCGGGTGTCGAGCTCCTGGCGGCGCTCTTGCAGCCGTTCGAGGATGGCGCGCTCGGCGCCGGAAGGTTGGCCCGGCTCGGTGGGAATGACGGTGCCCGGCGGCCTGGTTTCGGGTGGCTTCGCCGGGTTCGCCTTGGCCTGTTTGTCCTTGTCGGCGGTCTCGGCCGGCACCGATCCGGTGATGTCCAGATTCATCCTATCGGCCGGCAGCGACGCCACGACCGGGCCCGTGGTCGCGCCGCTGCCGTCGGGGAAATTGAACATCTGCGACGCCCACGACAGCATCGACGACGACGGCCGCGGCACATCCGCAGTGGTGTGGATGACCGACGTGCGCTCGATCTTCGGCGCGTCGTCGCCGGCAATCAACGAGCCGCCGTCGAGCAACAGATCGGCCGCCTTCAACGCCAACAGGCAGGCGCAGGCAATGACTGCGATCGGAATGAGACGCAGTTCGCGGATAAAGCCCATCATGCCGCGAGGCCGTGCACCTTGGTGCGCAATCGCTCGGCGAAGGCTTGCGCGGCGACCGCGACCGCCTTGGCGTCGTTGTTCGGCGCGGCCGGCTCTTGCGGCGGCCGGCCGGCGATGACGATCTGCGACAGGCGATGCAGCACGTCCTTGCCGGCGGCGAGCCGGCGATCAATCTCGTTGGTCATAGTCTCGGCGCGGTTGAGGCGCTGGCCAAGACCGACGTCGCATTCGTGCACGGTGACCTTGAGCCCGGCGATGGCGCGCTCGGCGATCTCGGTCGCGGTGACGAGCTCGGAGATGGTGGCGCGCAGCGACTGTTCGTCGGCCTTCAACAGCTTGAGGCGACGGTTGAGCAACATGCAATAGCCGACCGTCAGCATGAGCAAGATCGCGACCAGGCCCTCGATCATGATTCCAATGCCGTTGCTCACTATTGTGCCTCCATGGGGTTTCCGGTGCCGCCCGCCATTTCGAACATGGCGAAGGTGGTGCTCGGTTTGCGTAAATGCTTGGCAACGCGCACGGCGACGCGATCGCCGACCCGGCCCATGCGGCCTTCGGTCAGCGTCACCTCGCCGCAGCGCACGATGACCATGGCGTCGGATTTCATTTCCAGCATCAGCGTGTCGCCGACATTGAGCTTCATGATCTGCTTGAGCGGCAGCTGCGCCTCATACAGCACGGCGTCGACGGCGATTTGCGCCTGGCCGATTTCCGTCGCCAGATGGCCTTCCCAGGTCGAGTCGCGGCCGAATTTCTCGCCCATGAACATCTGCAGCAGCACGTCGCGGATCGGTTCGATGGTGGCGTAGGGCAACAGCAACTCGATGGTGCCGCCGCGGTCTTCCATGTCGATGCGCAGCCGCACCAGGATCGCCGCATTGGCCGGCCGCGAGATGGCGGCAAAGCGCGGATTGGTCTCGAGGCGATCGATGTTGAACTTGACCGGCGACAGCGGCCGGAACGCGAGCTCGGCGTCGGCCAGCACCACCTCGATCATGCGCTTGATCAGATTGGTCTCGATCGTGGTATAGGGCCGGCCCTCGATGCGGATCGCGGTCTGGCCGCGCCGGCCGCCAAGCAGCACGTCGATGATCGAATAGATCAGGTTCGAGTTGACCGTGAGCAGGCCGGAATTGTCCCACTCCTCGGCCTTGAACACACCGAGGATGGCGGGCAGCGGAATGGAGTTGAGGTAGTCGCCGAAACGCACCGAGGTGATGCGGTCGAGCGACACTTCGACGTTGTCGGAGGTGAAATTGCGCAAACTCGTCGTCATCAGCCGGACCAGCCGGTCGAAGACGATTTCCAGCATCGGCAGGCGCTCGTAGGACACCATCGCCGAGTCGATGATGGCGCGAATGCCGGAATTGTCGTTGAGATTGACGTCGGCGAGACTGAACCCGAGCAGCGAGTCGATTTCCTCCTGGGTGAGGATGCGCTCGGCGCCGCCTTTGGCCGCCTGGATGAACTGGCCGTCGTCGACCATGGTGGCCCAATGCGCCGCCATGGCTTCCACGTTGCCCTCGGGCTGCCCGGCCGCCGGCGCTGTCTCGGTCGCCGTCGGCTGTTCGGCGTCGAGCGCTACGCCCCACTCGGCGGCGAGGGCGTCCTGGTCGATTTGGTCTTTCGCTGCCATTGCTTCACAGTCGCTGCTTGCGCGCGAGGGTTTGGTCCCTCACTGCACCACGATTTCCTTGAACAGCACGGCGTTGATCCGGTTCGGCGCGATCGAGGCATTGACGCGCCGCGTCAGCTCCTCCTTGAGCCGGTAGAGGCCGGCCGAGCCATCGAGATCTGTCGGCCGCAATTCGCGCAGGTAAGTCTGGAACGTGTCGAGGAGCCGCGGCATGATCGGCTGGATTTGCGCCGAGACCGCCTCATCGGGCAGTTCCAGCGCGATCTTCACCTTGAGATATTGCGTGCGATCGCCGCCGCTCGACGACAGATTCACCAGAACGTCGGGCATGTCGACGAAGATCGGCGGCTTGACCGTGGTGGCAGCCGCCGCAGTGTCGGCGTGGCGGCCGAAGAAGAAGTAGCCGCCGCCGCCCAGCGCGCCCAGACCGACGACGCCGCCGACCACCATGATGATGAGCTTGAGGGAAAACCGTCGCTTCGGCGCGGCGGCGTCTTTGGCGTCGGCGCCTTCGGCTTCTTCCTTGTCGGCATCGGCCGGCGTTTCGTTCTTCGGTGCCATCACCGCTCCAGCTTGCGTGAGGATGCACGCAGTCGGCAGGACAAAACGCTTCAACAAAACCGCGGGCGCGACCCTGCGCCACGGCATGTGGCGCTGTCGAAAGCCACGCTAGGCAGGAATGGTTAACGGATACTTGCCGCCGCCCGCGCGGCAGGAATTATTTGCCGGGTGGTGGCCCAGCGATGGCGCTTTCTGCCCGTTCTTGCGCGCCGCCGATCAGATCTAAGTCGCTGATAATAATAAATTTCCACCATTGGCACGGCTTCTGCACATCACCCCTTGCCGCTGCTTGGGAGAGCGGGCGGCGTACGCGATGAGGATGCCCAGGAGACGGCATCGTCCTCGCTTCAAGGGGAGAGTATCCGATGGAGAATGCCCTTCTCGTCGGCCTGTCGCGGCAGATGGCGCTCAGTCATGAGCTCGACGTCGTCGCCAACAACATCGCCAATATCGACACCACCGGTTTCAAGGCCGACAAGGCGGCATTCAGCGAATTTTTGATGCCGCACGCCGCCGACCAGCAATTCTCGGGCAGCGACCGCAAAGTCAGCTTCGTGCAGGATCGCGCCACCTGGATCGATTTCGGCCCGGGCGCCATCGAGCATACCGGCGATCCGCTCAACGTCGCGCTCGACGGCAAGGGCTATCTCGTGGTGCAGACGCCACGCGGCCAGCGCTATACCCGAAACGGCGCGCTCTCGACCAACGCCACCGGCCAGCTCGTCACCAGCGAGGGCTATCAGGTGCTCGGCGACGGCGGCCCGATTACGTTCCAGCCCACCGACCACGACATCAGCATCAGCCCGAACGGCATCATCACCGTGCGCGAGGGCGCCAGCACCGCCGACTCGCAGCGCGGCAAGCTGCAGATCGTCGGCTTCGATCAGATGCAGCTGCTGCAGAAGGATTCGAGCTCCACCTTCAAGGCGCCGAACGGCGTCAACGCCGGCCCGCCGCCGGCCGGCACCCGCGTCATCCAAGGCGCGGTCGAGAAGTCGAACGTCAACGCCGTCGCCGAGATGGCGCGGATGATCCAGATCACCCGCAGCTACAGCGACATCGCCGCCATCCTGCAACAGCAGGGCGATCAGCGCCGCAATGCGTTGCAACAGCTGTCGCAGCAGCCATCCAGTTAGCCCCCGCCGAGGGGCTTTGAGGAGAACGTAATATGCGTGCGCTCGATACCGCAGCGACTGGAATGGCGGCCATGGACCTCAAAGTCCAGGTCATCGCCGGCAACATCGCCAATATGAGCACGACCGGCTACAAGAGCCAGCGTGCCGAGTTTCAGGATCTGATCTACGAGCATGTCCAGCGCGTCGGCGCGCAGGCATCCGACCAGGGCAACATCCTCCCGGTCGGCATCGAGCTCGGCTCCGGCGTGAAAGCCGTCGGCACGCCGCGGCTGATGACCCAAGGCACCCTGACGCAAACCGGCAACACGCTCGACGTGGCGATCCAGGGCGACGGCTTCTTCAAGATCCTGATGCCCGACGGCACCTTCAGCTACAGCCGCGACGGCTCGTTCAAGATGGATGCGCAAGGCCGCATCGTGCAGGCCGAGGGCTATGTCGTGCAGCCCGGCATCACCATCCCGGCGAACGCGAGCGGGCTGACCATCAGCAACCAGGGCCAGGTTTCGGTGACGCTGCCCGGCAGCACGACCTCGACCGTGCTTGGCCAATTGACCCTGACGCGCTTCACCAACAACGCCGGCCTGCAGGCCAACGGCGACAATTTGTACACCGCGACGCCGGCGTCCGGCACGCCGCAAGACGGCCTGCCGGCAACCGAGGGCTCCGGCACGATTTTGCAGGGCAGCCTCGAGCAATCGAACGTCGAGGCAGTTACCGAAATCTCCAACCTGATCGCCGCGCAACGCGCCTACGAGATGAATTCCAAGGTCATCACCGCGGCGGACCAGATGTTGCAATCGACCGCGCAACTGATGCGCTGAAATAGGTCCTTGCCATGATCCGCGCCCGCATCCTTGCTCTCGGCTTCCTGTTCGCGCTGGCGGCGCCGCTCGCCGATCCGGCCGCAGCGCAGACACCGGCGTTGCGCGCCAGCGTCACCGTCACCGGCGACGTCGTGCGCATCGGCGACCTGATCGACAATGCCGGCGCGGTGGCCGAGGTGCCGATCTTCCGTTCGCCCGATCTCGGCACCCGCGGCGCGGTGGCGACCGACCGCATCGTCGAAGCCATCCGTCCGCACCATCTCATCGACATAGATACCCGCGGCCTCACCGAAGTCATCGTCACCCGCGCCAGCCGCACCATCACCGCGCAAGAGATTTCGACACGCGTGTCGCAGGCGCTGTCCGGCCATTTCGGCATGGGCGAAGCGCGCAATGTCAGCGTCTATTTCGACCGCGACGTCCGCAACCTCCAAGTCGAGCCGGATGCGACCGGCGATCTGCAGGTGCTGAGCCTCACCTATGACCCGCGCACGACGCGCTTCGACGTGACGTTCGACCTGCCGTCCAGCGCGACCCTGCACCGGCAGCCCGCGCGCTACGCCGGCACCGCCATGGAGACGGTCCCGGCCGTGACGGTGCAGCACCCGGTGGAACACGGCGAGGTGCTCAAAGAATCCGATCTCGCCATCGTGCGCCGGCCCAAGACGGAAAGCGCCGCCATCACCGATATGAGCGCCGTCGTCGGGCTCGCGGCGCGGCATCCGCTGCGCCCGGATCAGCCGTTGCACATGGCCGATCTGATGAAGCCCGAGATCGTGGCGCGCAACGATACGGTGACCATCGTTTATCAGGCGCCGGGACTGGTGCTGACTTTGCGCGGCCAGGCGCAGGAAGCGGGCGCGCTGGGCGACACGATCGGCGTGCTCAACGTCGAATCCAAGCGCATCGTGCAGGGCGTCATTTCCGCACCTGGCCGCGTCACCGTCGGCGCCGTGATCACCCGCGTCGTCGACAACGCGCGGAAGCTCGCGTCCGAGCCGAATGATGGGGCGAGTGAGTAGAGCTTGAGTGAAAGGTAGCCTGATGTCGAAACGCGTAGTACTGCTGCGTTGTGCGCTGCTCTCGACCGTGGCCGTGATCAATTCCAGCTGCTCGGCGATCGATCGCATGAAGGCGCTCGGCGAGCAGCCGCCGCTGTCGGCGCTGGACAATCCGACGACAAAGCCCGGCTACAAGCCGGTGCAGATGCCGATGCCGACGCCGCAGCCGGCGACCTACAATCCGAACTCGTTGTGGCGGAATGGATCGCGCGCGTTCTTCAAGGATCAGCGTGCCCACCAGGTCGGCGATATTTTGACCGTCAAGGTCAACATCAACGACACCGCGCAGTTCGAGAATGAGACCCAGCGCAGCCGCAGCACCACGGAAGATTCGGCGATCACCAATTTCATCGGCGCCAACACCATTACCAATCCGGGCAGGGCCGTACTGCCGGGCGCGCTGTTGACCACCAACGGCCAGTCCTCGACCGACGGCAAAGGCACGGTCAATCGGCAGGAATCGTTGCTGACCAATATGGCCGCGGTGGTGACGCAGATGCTGCCGAATGGAAATTTGGTGATCGAGGGCAAGCAGGAGATCAGGGTGAACTTCGAAATCCGCGAGCTCATCGTCGCCGGCGTCGTGCGGCCGGAGGACATCGACAGCGACAACACCATCGAACTGCCGAAGATCGCCGAGGCGCGCATCGCCTATGGCGGTCGCGGCCAGATCACCGACTTCCAGCAACCGCCTTACGGACAGCAGGTGATGGACGTGATCTTGCCATTCTGACAGGGATCAGGAAGCAGGGATCAGGTATCAGGAACGGAACCTGCTGATACCTGATACCTGATTACTGATCCCTGAGCTCCCCGCGGCCGACGTCGTGCTAGCGCGACCAAGGCCGCGTTACGGCGCGGCCTCCGGCAGCTCCCCGCCGGAGGCCGCGAGTTTTTTTGCCATTGCGAGGCAAATTTCCGTCATCCCGGGTTGCGAAACTACGCCGCCGCTTCGGGCCTGTGGAAAGCGCGCGTCAATTCGCGCCGCAACGCTTCGATCACGCTTGGCCAATCGCCGAATTCCGGCTGACGGTACAGCCGCGCGGTCGGATACCAAGGGCTGTCGTCGCGCTCGCGCAGCCAACGGAAGTCGGCGCCGAACGGCAGCAACAGCAAAAGCGATTTGCCCATGGCGCCGGCGAGGTGCGCGACCGCCGTGTCCGCTGAGATCACCGCATCGAGCAGCGAGACCGCAGCGGCGGTATCGGCGAAGTCGTGCAACCGATCGCCGACGTGGACGATGGCCGATTGTTCTTGCAGAAGCGCCGCGTCCTCGTCGCGAACTTCGTGCTGCAGGCTGACGAAGGTCACGTCCGGCGTTTGCAGCAACGGCAGCAAATCCTCAAGCCGCAGCGAACGGTTGCGGTCGTTGTCGTGCGAGCGCTCGCCGGACCAGACCAGGCCGATGAGCGGGCGACGCCGCGGCAGGCGGTCACGCCACAGCGCGACGTCATGATCCGCCGGCGCGACATACGGGATCGCCGCCGGCACGGTTGCCAGCTCGGTGCCAAAGGCCAGCGGCAGGCTCAGCAGCGGACAATGAAAATCGAAACGCGGCAAAGGCTTTCCGCGAGCGATCACCGCGGCGACACCCGGCAACGGCGACAACAGCCGCGCAAGCTCGCGCTGGACTTCGAGAACGACATTGGCGCCGCGGCCGGCGAGGAGCGGCGCGTAGCGCACGAACTGAAGCGTATCGCCGTAACCCTGCTCGGCATGCAGCAGGATGGTTTTGCCGTCGAGCGATGGCGCGCCGAGCCAAAGCGGCGCGGTAAAGCTGCGCCGATGGGACGCCAGAAAGCCTACCCCCCAGCGCGCCTCGTAACCGCGCCAGCCGGAAAAATCGCCCAGCGTCAAACGGGCGACGCCCTCGACGAATTTTGCCTGGGCGAAATCCGGCCGGCTGACCAGGGCGCGGCGCGCGCTCGTTACCGCCTCATGCGGGCGGTCGAGCCGGCGCAGTGCGGCGGCGCGGTTGGTGAGAAGCTGGGCGTTGTCGGGCGCAAACGCCAGCGCTTGGTCGTAGCTCAAAAGCGCTTCAGCGGGACGATTGAGCTTGATCAGCGCGTTGCCGCGGTTGCCGAGCGCATCGAGATGATCGGGATCGGCCGCGAGCACGCGCTCGAAATTTTCCAGCGCCTCGTGCGGACGGCCGAGCTCGAGCAACGCCACGCCGCGCCGGTTGAGAAGTTCGGTGTCGTCGGGCGCGATACGCAGCCCTTCGTCATAGCACTTGAGCGCGCGTTCGAATTGCTTGAGCGCGTGAAAGACGAGGCCGAGGCTGGCAAATCCATCGGCGCGGTCGAGGTCGGCCTTAAGCGCCGCCTGGATCAGCGCCACCGCCGCGTCGAGCCGTCCGCGTCGGTAATTGATGAGGCCAAGACCGTGCAGGGCGTCGAAATGATCGGGCTGTAGGTGCAGGACCGCGGTGTAAAGCCGCTCCGCCTTGTCGAACTCGCCGTCCTCATGCGCGCGCGATGCGCGGCGCAACATCCGGTTTTGCTGCACGCCTTGTCACCCGCCGGTCGGTGGTTAACGACCGGTAAGCAAACATGGTGAACAAAGGATTAAGGCGCGCGCGGGCGCCTAATCGTCGCGATAGACGCGCTCACGGCGCTCGTGGCGTTCCTGCGCCTCGATCGACAGCGTCGCGATCGGGCGCGCCTCGAGCCGCTTGATCGAGATCGGCTCGCCGGTCTCCTCGCAATAGCCGTAGGTGCCGTCCTCGATACGCTGCAGTGCCGCGTCGATCTTGGAGATGAGCTTGCGTTGCCGGTCGCGGGCGCGCAGCTCGATGGCCCGATCGGTCTCCGAGGAGGCCCGGTCGGCGAGATCGGGATGATTCTGGCTCTCATCCTGGAGATGCTGCAGCGTCTCCTTGGCCTCCTTGAGGATATCCTCGCGCCAGTCGAGCAGCTTTAAGCGGAAATACTCCCGCTGGCGCTCGTTCATGAAAGGCTCTTTGTCGGTGGGCCGGTAAAGCCGCTCCATCGGCAGCACGCTTTTACCGTTCCTACCGTTCTTGTCGTCGGCTTTGCCGTTTTTGCTTTTGAGCAACTGCATATCCCTACTCCGCACACACGACTGGTGCGAGGTCCTCCCCGCGAGGCTGGCCTATATATCGATGGTCGGTGACAGAGACAATAATGATGATGATGTTGCGGGACTGGACTGTATGGCGGCACCCGTCGCGTGGCGTGCCACCCCGCCCCTATTGAAATTAATTTAGCAATTTCAATACTTTAAGTTCAGCTCATGCCGGCCTTGGCGAGCTCGACCGCGACCCGGAGGTCGATCTCGGCCAGCACGGAATCGAGCCTTTCGTCGCCGGAACCGTCCTTGAAATCGGTGGCGACGGATTTCAGCCGTAGCAGCGTGCCCTGGTCCAATGTCCCCGCCAGCAAACCGAGCTTGAGTTCGTCGAGGGCGTCGAGCGCGCGGCGGCCATGCTTGACCGCGCGCCGGCGCCGTTCCGCCGGCTCCTCTATACCCTGCAACGCAATGAGGGCGTCGATGCCGCCAAGCGTCCGCAACGCCACGGCCGCGCTTTGCGTCTGCTGCGGTTGGGTGTCGGACAGGGCGAAGGTGCCGCTGGCGCTGCGCCGCGCTGGGGGCGGTGCGGTCGCGACCGCGGTGCCGTTGGGTCCATAGACGCGCATAAGAGAAGAAGGTGTGCCCTTATGGTTAATGGCCGGTAAAAACCCGGCAAAACTTGCCGAAGCCGGCAAGGGCTGCGCGCCGCGCCGGGCCGGGACGCCTGCCCATCCAACGAAAAACCATTTAATTTCAATATTTTACCGCCTCACTCCTGGTGGCACGCAATTGGCATTGATGTTGGCGTCCGACCTCTTGGGGAGCAGGAGATGAATAGGACGCTTAGGGCCACGCTCACCGCGCTGGCCGTCCTCGGTTGTGCCGTTTCGACGGCGGCAGCGATGTCGCGCATCAAGGATCTCGCCAGCATCGAGGGGGTGCGGCAGAACCAGCTGCTTGGCTATGGCCTCGTGGTCGGGCTCAACGGCACCGGCGACACGCTCAACAATACGCCGTTCACCAAGCAATCCCTGCAGGCCATGTTGGAACGCCTCGGCGTCAACATCCGCGGCCAGCAGATCCGCACCGGCAACGTCGCCGCCGTCATGGTCACGGCCAACCTGCCGCCGTTCGCCACCCAGGGCACTCGCATCGACGTCACCGCTTCCGCCATGGGCGACGCCAAGAGCCTGCAGGGCGGCACCCTTCTGGTCACGCCGCTCCTTGGCGCCGACGGCAATGTCTATGCCGTGGCGCAAGGCTCGCTCGCCATCGGCGGCTTCGAGGCCGAGGGCCAGGCCGCCAAGATCGTGCGCGGCGTGCCGACCGTGGGGCGGCTGCCGAACGGCGCCATCATCGAGCGCGAGATCGATTTCTCGCTCGCCTCGCTCGGCACGTTGCGGCTCGCCTTGCGCAACGCCGATTTCACCACGGCCAAGCGCATCGCGATCGCCGTCAACGATTACATCGGCTCGCCGGTCGCCGAACCGCTCGATCCTTCGACGGTGCAGCTGACGCTGCCGAAAAAATTTCCGCAAAACGTCGTCGCCATGCTGACCGAGATCGAGCAATTGCAGGTCGAGCCGGACACCGCGGCGAAGATCGTCATCGACGAGCGTTCCGGCGTGATTGTCATCGGCCGCGACGTGCGCGTCTCCACGGTGGCTGTGGCGCAAGGCAATCTCACCGTCACCATCTCGGAAACGCCGCAGGTGAGCCAGCCCGGACCATTCTCGCGCGGCCGCACCGTCACGGTGCCGCGCACCCAGGTCGGCGTGCAGGAGGAAGGCAAGCGCCTCGCCTTGGTCAAGGAAGGCGTGTCGCTGCAGCAGATCGTCGACGGGCTCAATGCGCTCGGCATCGGGCCGCGCGACCTGATCGTTATATTGCAGGCGATCAAGGCCGCCGGCGCGATCCAGGCCGACATCGAGGTGATGTGATGAGCGGCGCTGCACAACTCGGCGCTTCGCTGTCCTCGCTCGGCAGCGCGCAAAACGCGCAAGTCGAGGCCATGCTCAACATCAAGGGCAAGGCGAAGAGCGCGGCAGGCGAATTCGAATCGATGTTCCTCAACTCGATGTTCGAGCAGATGAACACAGGCATCAACGGCGACGGCCCATTCGGCGGCAGTGGCGCTTTGAAGGTGTGGCGCTCGTTCCTGACCAATCAATATGCCCAGTTGTACGCCAAGGCGGGCGGCGTCGGCATCGCCAACCACGTTTATGACGAATTGCTCAAGCTCCAAGGCGTGAACGCGTCATGAGCCCGATCACGACCGCCCCCGAAGCAGAACGGGCCATCGACGATTTGAGCGCGCTGATCGAAAAGCTCTCCGGCTTGATGGAGCAGGAAACCGCGCTGGTCCATGCCGGCAAGGTGTCGCTTGCCGCCGGTCTCGGTCAGACCAAGTCGGAGTTGGCGCACCAGCTCTACACGGCGGGCGAGCGGTTGAAGGTGAACGCAAAATTCCTGCTGCAATCGGCGCCGGCGCGCTGCGCCGCGCTGGCGCGCGTGCAGGAGGCGTTCCGCGCCGTGCTGCAAAAGAATCTGATCGTGCTGGCGACGACGCACGCGGTATCGGAAGGCATCATGCGCCGGTTGTCGGGAGACCTGGCGCGCAAAAGCGCGCCGCAAGTCTATGGCGCATCGGGACGGGCGACGGCACCGCATCCCAAATTCGGCCCGCCGCTCGCGGTCAGCAAAAAGCTCTAAGCGCGCGGCCTAACCGGACGGCGGGCGACGTCGCAAAGCTCCTGGCGCAGCTTCTCGATCGGCGTGTTCCAGTCGCCGGTCACCGGCTGCCTGAACAGCCGCATGGTCGGATACCACGGGCTGTCGGTGCGATCGAGCAACCAACGGAAATCTGGACAGAACGGCACCAGCATCGCCACCGGTTTACCCATGGCGCCGGCAAGATGCGCCATCGAGGTATCGACGGTGACCAGGAGATCGAGCATCGCCACGACGGCGGCGGTGTCGGCGAAATCCTTGAACTCCTGGCCGAGCGCAACGACGCCGTGCTCGCGCAAGATCGCCGCCTGCGCCGCGCCGACCTCTTTCTGCACGCTGATGAAGTCGAGATCCGGCACCGAAAACAGCGCGGCAAAGCGTTCCAACGGCATCGAGCGATTACGGTCGTTGAGGTGCATGCTGCTGCCGGCCCAGCAGACCCCGACGCGCAGCCGGCCGTTGTTCGGCAACCAGCCGCGCCATTTGGCGAGCCGCTCTTGGTAGGGCCGGATATAGGGAATATTGACGGGGATTGTGTCGAGCTCGGTATTGAACGCCATCGGCAGGCTGAGCAGCGGGCAGTAACAATCGAAGTCCGGCAGCGTCTCGCCGTCGCTGAACACTTGCGCCACGCCGGGAACGGTCGGCGCGATCGATTTGAGCGGGTGCTGGACGCCCAGGATCACGCGGGCGCCGCGCGCCGAAACGAGCGGCACGTAGCGGACGAAATTGAGCGTGTCGCCCAGACCCTGCTCGGCAATGAGAAAGATCGTCTTGCCCGAAATATCCGTCTCACCGCGCCACAACGGCTGCGGATAGTCGGGCTTTTGCGCGACGAAATGCTTTTTCTGCCAGCGATATTCGTATTGCTTCCAGCCGTCGCGGAAGTTGCCCATGGTCAGCTTCGAGACCGCGGCATTGAAATTGGCTTCGGCGTTTTCCGGCTCGAGCTTGAGCGCTGCGTTGTAGCATTCGAGCGCTTCGTCCATACGCGCCAGTTTCAGGAGCGCATTGCCGCGATTGACGTGAGCGGCGAAGACGTTCGGCGCGATGCGTAGCGCTGTTTCATGGGCGGCGAGCGCCTCGTCAAAGCGGTCCAGCTCGGCCAGCGCCACGCCGCGGTCGGTGATCGCCGCGGCATGATCGGGATCGATCGCCAACGCCCGGTCGTAGCTGCCGAGCGCTTCGGCGAAGCGCTTCTCCTTGACGCAGGCATTGCCCCGGTTGATCAAGGCGGCGAGATTTTTAGGATCGGCTGCGATCGCGCCGTCAAAACACGCCACCGCCTCGTCGAAGCGGTCGAGCTCCAAAAGCGTCGTGCCGCGATTGATTTGGATGTCGACGCGATCCGGTGCGGCGGCAAGCGCCGCGTCATAGCTTGCCAGCGCTTGCTCGAAGCGGCGCAGTTTTGCCAGCACGACGCCGCGGGTATTGAGCGCTTCGATATGCGCCGGATTGCTCGACAATACCGCATCGCAGGGCGCCAGCGCGGCTTCGAAGGAGCCGAGCTCGGCGAGCGCATTGGCGCGGTTGTGCAGCGCGCCGAGATCGTTCGGATGGATGGCCAGCGCCGCGTCGAATTTTTCCAACGCTTCGCGGCACTGGCCGAGCGCGAGCAGCGCCAGGCCCAGATTGTTGAGCGCGTCGGCGCGGCGCTGATCGAGCGCAAGCGCCGCGGAATAGCTCGCGCAGGCATCATGGTGTCGCCCGAGCGCGCGCAGCGCATTGCCGCGATTATAGTGGGCGTCGCCATAGTCGGATTTCAGGACGAGCGCGCGGTCGCAACTTTGCAGGGCCTCGGCGAATTTTTCGAGCCTCACCAGCGCGACGCTGCGATTATTCAGCGCCTCGGCGCTATCCGGGGCGAGCTGCAGGGCCGCGTCATAGGCCGCTAACGCCTCGTCGGGCCGATCGAGCGCGACGAGCGCATTGCCGCGCCGGTTGAGCGCGGCAACATGCCGGGGCCGCAGCGCCAAAACCCTGTCGTAGTCGGCCAATGCTTCGCGATGCCGTTGCAGCGTCGTAAGCGTATTGCCGCGATTATAGAGCGCTTCGACGTAGTCCGGCGTGAGCGCCAGCGCGCGATCGTAGCTCGCCAGGGCCGCGGTGCCGCGCCCGAGACCTTTCAGCGCATTGCCGCGATTATAATGGGCGCCGGCGTCGTTGGCGCGCAGCGCCAGGACTTTGTCGAAGTTCTCCAGCGCCTCTTCATGGCGCTTGAGCGCATCGAGGATCACGCCGTGATTCGACAGCACGTCCGGCGAGCGCGGCTGCGCTTTCAGCGCCGCGGCGACCAGCCGCAAGGCTTCCGCGGAGCGGCCTTGCTGGTGACAAAGCACGCCGCGCAGATGCAGCGCGTCGAAATGCTGGGGGTCGGCGGCAAGCACGGCGCCGTAGAGCGCGTCCGCCTCGATGAGGCGTCCCTGCTGATGCAGCGTCAGCGCCTCTTGAATGTAACGCGCCTTATCCGAGCGCGCGGTGGCGTGCTTGGCCATGGCTCTAAGTCGGCTGGCTTTAAATCCGTCGGATCCTCGACATCGCTCCGGCAAGGTCGGTCAAGATGGTTAACCGAAGATGAATTTCGCTGGCCTGGATACGCGGTATTAACCGCGACGCGCCATCAATGGCGGGGTTTCGTATGGTGCGGCAGATTCGATGATCAGCGTCGGCAGCGGCTCGTTCTGGCAGCAGGACCAGAATTTTTGGGCGAGGTCCCAGCAGATCACCCAGGCGCAGACGCTGAGCTCGACCGTCATCGACCAGATGTTTGGTGCATCGAGCACGCTGACCACCGGCCTGGCCAGCATCGCCAACCAGACTGCCCTAACCCGCGTCAACACCGCGCTTTCGGCCGCAGTACAGGGCGCACTCAACCCGGCGTCCGCGAGTTTGACTGCGTCATCGTCGACCAGTTCGTCCGCCTCGTCCTCGTCCAGTTCCGCGGCTTCCAAAGCCGCGGCCCCGGTTGTCAGCGCACCGGCGACCGGCACCGGCACGGTGCCACTCACGAGCGGCACGCCGCTGTCCGGCCTTGGCTTTTTGACCAGGGGCAATTTCACCGTCAGCGACGGCACTTTCACCACGACCTACCAGTCGACCGGCACCGATACGGTCGGCGATCTGATCAGCGCCATCAATTCCGGCGCGCCGGGCAATGCGCAGGTACGCGCCTGGCTCAACGCCAGCGGCGATCTGGTGATCACCAGCCTGAATAAATTCGATACCGTTACGGCCGGCGGCGATTACGCCGCCGCACTCGGTTTCGGCAACACGAACGCCACGTTCGCGCCAGTCAAACCCCCTCCAGTCAGCCATCCCGCTGTCGCAAGCTCCCCAAGCGGGTCGAATGCTTCGTCGAGCGCAGCGGGCGGCAGTTCAGCCACGGGCACCGCAACCGCCGCCTCCGGAATCGCAAACAATTCGGCCTTGGCGCTGCAAACCGGCAGCACCGCCGAACTGCTGCTCGCCAGCAGCGGCTCGGCCGGCAGCCTTCTCAATATATTGGCCTGAGAGCTGCCTCTAGGCGATCGCGCCGGCGAATTGCGACGACAAATCTCCGCGGAACGTCATCGGCCCAACGTGGTGAAGCTTGCTGTCGAGGTCGGCCCAGATCTCGCCGCCCATGTCGGTCCAGCGCTTGCAGAAGGCAAAATCCTCGCTCAAGTAAGTGCCGTCGTCGGCGATCATGCATTCGAATAGCGCAAAGCGATTGCCGCTTGAAGTCGCCGCATCGATCGAGTGGTCGCGCTCGTATTGCAAAAGCGGATATTGCGCGCACATTTTTTCGAGCGCATGACGCCGGATCATGAGGAAGCCGGTCCCGGCATAGCGCACCTTGACGAAGCCGGCCTTGGCGACGACCGCGTCGGGGTCCTCAACCTCAAAGACATATTGTAAAGACGCCGCCGCGGGATTGGGCCGTGCGCGGTCAAAAGTCTGCTTGACTTTATCCCAGTCGATCCGCTTGACCGGGTAAACCGCCGCGCACATCTCGGCGCCGCATTGTATGAGGCGCAATACCTGCTCCGGCTCGAAACCGATGTCGGCGTCGATGAACAACAGATGGGTCGCGCTTGGGTCGTCGAGGAATTGTGAGATCAAGCTGGCGCGAGCGCGCGTGATCAATGCGTCGCCGTCTTTGAAGATCATCTTGAGGTTGAAATTGCCGTAGGTGGGCAAAAGCGTCTGCAGCTTGAACAGCGACGCCGCGTAGAGCACGGAAATCTGGCCGCCGAAGCAGGGCGTGGCGACGACGAGATTGATCGCGCCCGGAGAAGCCGCTTCAGGCGTGGACCCCGATTGCGCCGCGTAGGCCCTGGAACCGCGAAGCGCCGGGGTAGTCGCCGCGCCGGAGGGCCTGGAATGGGTCTCGGCGGTCATTGGAATTCTTGCAAAGGCGGGCATCGTGATCGCTCCCCTATGGCTCGAGCTCGCTTAATGGGCGCCGGCTACTCAAGCTTCAGGCGGGCGCCGGCCAACCGAAACGAGGATGGTCCGTTCCGCGATCGCCACGGCGTCTTTCCAAACATGGTTAAGCAATTGCTAAAGACGAATGGTTAAGAGCTGCTTAAGCGGCTTGGTGAAATCCGGCGAATAGATGGAAATGCTTATGGAAATGCCGTGGCGAAGCTGCGGCGGTCGCCCGGCGCGCGCGTTGGCTTCGATTCCAGGAAAACCCTGACAACTACGCGGATTTACACGTCTTTAAGCCGCTTGAGGCAATCCTCTGGCAGCCGATCGTGTCGATCGGGAGACGCACTGCCAGTACGGCACGTACTGCAAGTGCACGCCAGTACGGCCTGTAACCAGAAGGGTACGCTACCATGTCCAATATCACTTTGAGCGCGGGTATTCGGCAGAACCTGCTTTCGCTGCAGAATACCGCCGCCAACTTGACCACCACGCAGGAGCATCTGTCGACCGGCAAGAAGGTCAACACTGCCTTCGACAATCCGACTTCGTATTTCACCTCGCAATCGCTGAACAACCGCGCCAACGATTTGGGCTCCTTGCTCGATCAGATCGGCCAGGCCCAGCAAACGCTCGATGCGGCCAATAACGGCCTCACCAGCTTGACCAGCCTGCTCGAACAGGCGCTGTCGACGGCGCAACAGGCGCAGCAGACCACGCCGACCGCAGCGGCGGCGACGACCGGTACGGTCGCGTTGACCACCCCCACTCAGGCTGCTGGCAACCTGCTGATCAACGTCGGTGGCACCAGCTACACGGTCGCGATTACGGCGAGCGAAGCGCTGACTTCGATCGAAGCCGCGATCAATGGCACCTCCGGCCTCGGCGCCAACGGCGCAGTGACCGCGAGCGACGACGGCAGCGGCCATCTGGTGCTGACCGGCAATACCAACACCACCGCGTTCACCGTCTCGGCCAATGCCGAGTCTGCGGCGCTCGGCGTCACCACCAGCGCCACGGTCAGCAACGCCGTCGCACCGGTTTCGGCCACCCGCACCACGCTGCAGGGCAACTACAACAACATCCTGACGCAGATCGACCAGCTCGCGGGCGATTCCTCGTATAACGGCGTCAACCTGCTCAACGGCGATAGCCTGAAGGTGCTGTTCAACGAGAATGGTACCAGCTCGCTCACCATCAGCGGCGTGAACTTCAACTCCAAGGGTCTTGGCCTGTCGGCCGCCTCCGGCACCGGGTTCCTCGACAACAACAACATCACTGCCGCGGAAACCTCGATCAATGCCGCGATCACCACGGTGCGTGCCCAGACCGAGACGTTCGGTACCAATTCGGGCACGATCTCGACCCGTCAGACGTTCGAGCAGAACATGATCAACACGCTGCAGACCGGCGCGAGCAACCTCGTGCTGGCCGATCAGAACCAGGAGAGCGCCAACTTGCTGACCTTGCAGACGCGCCAGCAATTGGAAATCTCGGCGCTGTCCATCGCCAACCAGGCGAACCAGTCGGTCCTCAAGTTGTTCCCGTAATACCTTCTGGAACAGGCCTACCAAGGCGGCGGGGCGAAAGCCCCGCCGTTTTTCTTTTGGCGGGCGGCAAACGGCGAATGGCGAAACGGGCCGCTTAGTCCGGCCTTAACCGGCATTCGCAACAATTGCTCGGCTTCGCAAGGATTCGAACGTGGCCCTGAAGCTCGAACTCAAGCCCGGTGAGCGCGTCATCCTCGGCGACTGCGTCATCACCAACGACGATCAGCGCACGCGGCTGACCATCGACGGCAAAGTTCCGATCCTGCGCGAGAAGGACGTCATGACGCTCAGCCGGGCCGACAGTCCGGCCAAGCGCATCTATCTCGCCGTGCAGCTGATGTACACGTCGAAGCATCCGCAGGATCACCACGCGCTCTATTTCCGCCTGGTGCGCGAGATCGTCAAAGCCGCGCCGAGCACGCGGCCCTATATTGAAAGCATCAATAATCGAATCTTAACAGGCGAGCTGTACAAAGCCTTAAAGGAAACGCGCAAGCTCATCGCCTACGAAAAGGAATTGCTCGACCATGCACTACGCCAGCAAAGCCTACGCGAAAACCGCCAAGGAGACGCTCGCTCCGCGTGAACTGGAAGCGAGCCTGCTGCTCAAGGCAGCGGCGAAGTTGCAGGCGGTGCACGATTCCTGGCGCGACAAGCCGGACGGATTGAGCGAGGCGCTTTCGTACAATCGCAAGCTCTGGACCGTGTTCATCGACTCCGTAGCGAGCGACGACAACAAATTGCCGGCGCAGGTGCGGCAGAACCTTGCCAATCTCGGTGCATTCGTCATGGGCGAGACGTTCTCGCTGATGACCAAGCCAAAGCCGGAGCACGTCGAATCGCTCATTCGGATCAATCGCGGCATCGCCGCCGGCCTGCGCGGCAAGGCGTAACCAGTCAGCGAATAGCGAAATGGCGGGCGGCGAATAAGATCGCTACCCGCCATTTTGCTATTTGCTATTTTTTATTTCATTACCCAGTCGACGGCGCCAGATAATTCACCAGGCTCAATTGCGCGAGCCGCGCCGTGACCGAGAGCGACGCCGACAGGCTGTTTTGCAGCGTCAAGATTTGCTCGCCGATCTGATTCTGGTTCACGCCGTCGATGCTTTGCATCATCCCGGTCAGCGTGGTCTGGGTCTGCGTGTTCAGGCTCGTGGCATTGCTCATGGTCGTCTGCGCATTGACCAGGTCGGCCGCGATGTCGGTGACCGACTGGGTGCCCGGCTGGCCGTCGAGGGTTGCCGCAACCTTCTGGCTGAGCGCCTGGTAGCTCGTTTGCGCGTTCGGATCGCTCGCCGAATATGTCGTCGCCGCCAGCACGGCGACATTGGCGACCAGCGAGGTAATGGCCTGCTCGTTGGCGCGCATGCCGTAGGCGATGGTGGTCGAGGGGCCGACCTGGGCCAGAGCGGTCTGCCGCGCCGGCGTCGGGCCGGATTCGCCGGTGTACCAGAACACCGTATTGGCGCTGGTGCCGGCCACCAGCGACGTCGAGGAGGCCGGCGTCCCGCTGACCCGCAGCGGCGGGTTCGAGTTGAAAAAGTCATTGGCGGCGGCGATCGCGGAGGCCGCCGGCAACGCGGTCTGCGCCAGGTTCGATATCGCGCCCGACAGCGCGGTTTGCAGATTGCCCGCGGTCGCGTTGGCATTGGCGCCGATGGTGAACTGGTTCGCGCCGGGCGGTGAGTCCGTGGTCGCTTGCAGCGTGATGGTCTGGCTCGATCCGTCAGGCAGCGTCAGGCCGAACGCGATCGTATCGCCGGCGTTGGGATTTGCGCCGAGATTGACCGCGAGCGACGGCGGAGAACCGGAGGTGACGGTGGCGCCGGTCAAGTTCGAGATGATGCTCGAGACCTTGAAGCCGAATGGCGACGTCGCGGAATCGTCGGCGAGCGAGACGTTCGAGCCCGATCCGCCGACCACCAGGCGGCCGGAGCCGGTGCCGAGATCGGCCTGCGCGCGCTCGTTGATCACCTGGACGAGGCCGGCCTGGGCGCCGTTGCCGTTGAGGATTTCAGCGCTGCTGGCGACCGACGGTGTGGTTTGGGCGCTGCCCGAGAAAATATAATTATTGCCGACCTGGGTATTGAGCAGCGACAGGATCTCGCCGAGTTGCGACGCCGCGGCGGCCTGCGTCGACGTCTGGCCGTTGCCGTTGAGCGAAAACGCGCCTTGCTGGCCGGTCGCTTGCTCGACAACGTTGCGAGAGTCGTCGAGCTGGCTGAGCACCGATTGCGCCACGTTCAGCGTAGTCCCCACGGTGGTCGCCGTGTTGCTGTAGGCGGTGATCGCCGAAAGCTGCCCATTCAGCGCCACCGCCAGGCCGGCTTGCGAGCCGAGACCGGAATAGGTCTGCGCCGCCTGCCCGCTGCCCAGTTGCGCGGTCAGCGTATCGAGCTGCTTGGTCATGTTGTTCACGGCCTGGATACTGGCAGCCGTGATCGATCCGGGACCGGTAATGCTCATTACTGCACCGTCTGCAACAACGTCGACATCATCTGCTGGATGGTCGACATCACCCGCGCATTGGCGCCATAGGCGTTTTGCAGCGCGATCAGGTTCGACAATTCAGTGTCGATGCTCACGCCGGACGTGCTGTTGAAACGCTGCTGCAAGGCGCTGACCACGGTGTCCTGGCCCTGCTGCAAATTGGTCGCTGCATTCGCCGCCTGGCTTTGCTGGCTCATGATCGCGCTCATGTAGCCGGAGAGCGTACCGCTGAACGGCTGCTGCGCGCTGCCGATCCCGGTGGTCGGCGCATAGGTGAGCGTGGCGCCGGTCAATTGGCTGAGCAAAAAGTTCGGCCGCGTTGGGTCGCCCGCGGCGGTATTTGCCGCATAGGCGACGAGGCTAGCCGGCGCGGCGGCGACCGCGCCATTCACCGTGATGCGCCCGGCAAGGCCCGTGGTCTGGGAGCCGGTCGACGTGAGCGCGCCGGTGATCGGCGTCGTGCCGTCGAGAAACAGCGGCAATTGCGGGCTGCCGCTGGTCAGCGATGTGACCGTCGACGTCGCCGACAGTGCATTGACGACGTTGGTGGTGCTGCTGGCGTTGACCGCTTGCAACACCGTGCCGGAGGGGTTGGAGAACTGCAGGTTGGTTCCGAACGCGGCGTTGAGCTGCGTCACCACCGCGGCCATGCCGCCGGCAAAATTGACGCCGACGATCTGGTTGTTCGGATTGGACGGCGAAGTCTGCAACGGCAGCGAGCCGCCCGGGCCCAGCGCTACGAGCGTGATGGTGTGCTGGACATTGCCGCTATCGGTATAATTGAGCTGCACCGTGTTGCCGGCCGACACGCTGCCGACGTCGACGCTGAACCCGGTCTGGCTGCCGGAGACCGCCGGCGTGCCCGCCGTGGTCTGGTTCGACAGCGCCTGCGCCATCTGGTTGGCCATCTCGTCGAGCTGATTCTGCGCCTGCGGCATGATGGTGTCGCGCATCCGCAGGTAGGCGCCGATCTCGCCCGACTGGATGGCGCCTGCGGCAATCAGATCGCTTTGGCTGCCCGATGGCGACGTCAGCGTGATGGTGCCGGCGCCATCCTGGCTCGGATTGGCGCTCCACAGCGAGGTCGCCGACAGCGTGCCGACGTCGTTGAAGCTGAGCTGGGAAGCCTGTGTGCCGCTCACCAGCTGCTGGCCGGTCGAGGTGAACAGCGAATATTGATTGTTCGAATTCTTCACCACGCGGACGTTCATCAGCTGCGACAGCTGCGCGACGTCTTGGTCGCGCTGGTCCTCGAGCGTCGCGGTCGCGGCATCGGGCTGAGCCGATTCAAGCTGCGAATTGATATTGGCGATCTGCTGAAGCGCGGTGTTGGCGGTCTGCACGTCGCCGGAGATCCCGGCCTCGGCCTGGCTGCGCAATTGCTGGATGCCGGTCGTCATTCCGTTGAGATTTTGCGCCAGCGCCTGCGCCGTGCCGATGACCGCGGCCTGGTTCGAATACGAGCTTGGGCTGGTGGAGAGCGCCTGCAACGCGCTGGTGAAATTGTTGTAGACCGCGTCGAACGACGACGACGATCCCGGCGTGCCGTAGATCTGCTGCAGTTGCTGATAAAGCTGCGCGGCGGTGTCGGCATAGGAGCCGCCCGAGCTTTCCGTCCACAACTGGCTTTGCAACAGCGCGTTGAGATTGCGGTTGATGCCGCTTGAATCGACGCTGCTGCCGGCACTGCCGCCGCTCGCGATCTCGACCGGCGTGGCGGTCTCGTCGACATAGCCGGGCGTATTGGCGTTCGCCACGTTGCCGGCAATGACCGAAAGGCCCTGCTGGGTGACATGGACGCCCGCCAAGGCAACGGACAGCGCTTGGGAAAGGCTCATGGCTCTAGCCGTCCGGGCAAAAGGTCACGGTGTTGCCGGCGACGAGCCGCCGTTCCTCACTGGATGACCTGGAGCAGGCTCTGGATCATCTGATTGGCGGTCGTCATGACGCGGGCATTGGCCGAATAGGCCTGCTGCGCCACGATCAATTGGCTGAACTGGGTGGCGATGTCGACATTCGAAGCCTCGAGCGAACTGCCGACCACTTTGCCGGTCGCCGAGTAGATCGGAGTGCCGGAGTCCGGCGTGGCCGCGTAAGCCTCGCCGTTGAGCGGCTGCAGCGAATCCTGGCCGTTGAACGTCGCCAGCGTGACGTCGGCCAATGCGACGGTTTGGCCGTTCGAGTACGCACCGACGACGTGGCCTTGGCTGTCCACCGAGAGCGACTGCATCTGGCCGGCGGTGAAGCCGTTCTGGGTGATGGTCGACACCTGAACGTTGCCGCTGGACGCTGCGAATTGCGTCAGCCCGCCGGAGCCATAGTTCAGCGTCACGTTGCCGACCACGTCGCCGTTCACGGTCAGGTTCGACAACGACAAAGTCGTTGTCGTCGGCGACGTCAATTGGCCGCTGGAATTGAACGTGAAAGACGTTCCTGCGTTCTGCCAGGCCACCTGGGTGCCGGTCGCACTGGAGTTGGTCTGGTAGAACAGCTGCCAGGTATTGCCGCCGGAAGAGGTATTGGTTTCGGCCCAGCGCATCTGCACGTTGACCGCATTGCCTTCCGAATCGTAGGTGGTGATCGAACCGCCGTCGAGCGATTGCGCCGCGAAGGTCGTGGCGTCGTTGCCGACCACAGTGCCGGATCCGCTGTCCAACGGATTGACCGTGTAATCGCTGAGCTTGAAGGGTTGCGACGACGGAGCGCTCGGCAGGTTGGCCTGATAATTGATCTGTGTCGTCGCTTGAGCCGGCAGGAAATTGTTGTTGAACTGGAGGACCTGGGGCGAGCTGGCGGTGGGGTTTCCCGTCGCCGGATTAAGCGGAATGCCCATCAGATAATAGCCGGCGCCATTGACCAGATAGCCGTTTTGATTCACTTGGAAATCGCCGCGACGGGTATAATAGTTGACGCCGCTGAACGACTGCTGGGTGCCACCTGTAGATCCCGACGGCTGCGCCACCACGAACCAGCCGTTGCCGTCGATCGCCATGTCGGTCGAGACGGTTTCGTTTTGGATCGTGCCCTGCACGCCGTTGCT
>Ga0307476_10000718_pt1 | contig 23420 bp, 13 predicted proteins | sample atmos_gasesECM2C_2_FD_203314 | JGI IMG/M metagenome (GOLD analysis project Ga0307476, IMG submission 203314) | Hardwood forest soil microbial communities from Morgan-Monroe State Forest, Indiana, United States - atmos_gasesECM2C_05 | ecosystem: Environmental > Terrestrial > Soil > Temperate...
GGTTGATCGAAATCTGGTGCGGCAGAGCAGCAACACTTGGACACCACTGCGTGTGCCAGAACGTCGACGGATTCCCGTCAAAGCTGTTTACTGCACCATAGCTTCCGCAGCTAACCTCCTGGCTATCTACTGACAACAAGCTCCAGCCGCTCTGCGGAATCACGGTGATGCTCGAACCTGCCTGCACACTCAGCGTAGCGGTTTGTGTCGAACTCCCGTAAGTTGCTGAAATTACAGAAGACGTCGACGTGCTCACCGAACTCGTGCTCACCGTGAACGTCCCGCTCGTCGCTCCCGACCCTATCGTTACCGTTGTTGGCACGGTGGCCGCCGCTGTATTGCTGCTCGTCAGCGTGATCGTCGCTCCTGACGCCGGCGCCGCCGCGCTCAACGTCACCGTCCCTTGCGAAGCGTTCCCACCCACCACGCTGCTCGGGTTCAACGTCACTGAACTTACTAACGCCGCCGCCGCTACCGAAAGCGTAGCCGGCTCCGTCACTCCCCCATATGTCCCTGAAATTGTGGATGTTGTAGACGTCGTCACCGAACTCGTCGTTATCGGAAACGTCGCGCTCGTGGCTCCCGATGCAATCGCCACGCTTGCTGGCACCGTCGCGGCCGCCGTGTTGCTGCTTGTCAGCGTCACCGTAAGTCCCGACGATGGCGCCGCAGAACTCACCGTCGCCGTTCCTTGCGATGGATTTCCTCCTACAACACTGGTCGGATTCAGCGTCAAAGATGTCAGTACTGGAACTGGCGCAGAACTGCTTGCGAGTACGTTCAGCTCCGCCATCGAAGTGTATTGGTTCCCATTCACCTCACTCAGCGCTTGCAACTTGACATACCGCCCAGTCGTCGTGGGGAATAGCACCTGTATCGCCGCTGGCACCGAAGCCCCTGGACATCCGAACTTCGCTGAACCATAGTTCAGCGTGCCGCTCGCCACCGCACTACCCCAGTTCACACCATCTGTGCTTACGTAAAACTGATATTGCGATATCCAACCGTTCGAGCACCCGTCTTGGCGAGGCAAGTAAGTGAAACCACTCACGTTGTAGCTGGCCCCCAGGTTGATCGAAATCTGGTGCGGCAGAGCAGCAACACTTGGACACCACTGCGTGTGCCAGAACGTCGACGGATTCCCGTCAAAGCTGTTTACTGCACCATAGCTTCCGCAGCTAACCTCCTGGCTATCCACTGACAACAAGCGCCAGCCGCTCTGCGGAATCACGGTACCACTACTGGCTTGAACGATAAGAGTAATACCTACGCTGTGAGTTAGCGTTCCGCTGATACCGGTGACAGTCAACGGATAAGTGCCCGTCGGCGTCGTGGTAGCCGAATTCACGGTCAACGTGGAAGATCCAGATGTCACGATCGAAGAAGGAGAGAACGAGGCTGTGACACCCGACGGCAATCCGCTTATGCTCAAACTAATTGTGCCGACAAATCCTGCCTGCGGAGCTGCAGAAACGGTGTAGCTCGTGGATCCCGCAGGGGCAATTGTCTGAGACGACGGTGTAATATTCAAACCGAAGTCCACGGGAAGCAGCCCATATACGTTCACAAGGTTCGAAAATGAAGGCATGTATACTTTTGCATTGGCCACTGTGGGAGGGCTGTACTTCGGCCAGATTCCCATGTTATCTCGGGCGTCATTCATCTCTGAATCCCATAATTCGGTCGTCAGGTTGTTGGCGTCAAAGGCGCGAAGAACTCCTTGGACGGTCCCGACGTCGGCATCCTGATTGAGCGGTATCGAAGCCCAGACTATGCCTGTCCCCGCCGTGCTGCCATTGGCAGAGAGTGTGAGAACTCCTCCTGAATCTCCGTCTGGTGCGACAATCGATCCTTGGGAGATAGGGGTGGTGTTAAACGTGGAACCGTTAAATTGAAAGGCCTGGAGAGACATAGAGTTCGGCCACACGTACATGGTCGGACTGCCAGATCGATTCCAATACACCGGCCCACCATGGATTTCGATGTCGTTGGATGTGTCTCCACCCGTTGGAAAACTCTGGACGATTTGATTGTTACCAGATTTCTCCTGGCCAAGGTTCGAAAGACTCATTACATAGAAAATCGAGGTCTTACCGCCGTGCACGAGAAGATTTGTCCCCGGTATCAACATAGGACCTGATGACCCGAGGTCCAAATCTCCGCTATCCAGCGCGGCATAGTCGTCGGGCGTGAAATAGTCGGTCATAAGCAGAGTGCCGCCCGTCGTGCTGAACTTCATCACGCTGTCGCCAAAGTTCGACACACCATCCCAACCACCATTACCAGAGGCGAAATAAGCATTACCATTGCTGTCTACGGCGGGAGCACGACCTGACATCCAAACTCCTGCCTCGGCGTCACTCGGCGAAGTGCAGAACGCGCTTGCCTGCTGCAGGGTCTGGGAGTTGTAAGCCATGATCCAGCCGTACCAGACGTTCAGGTCTTCGTGCGATGCCCAAGCGAATAAGACCAAACCATTGACCAAAGCGAGGCTCGATCGCTGGTTTTGATGCAGAGGATCAAAAGCGAGCGGAGCCGAAGCATCGATCACAACGGGTCCGCCAAATTTCTCTGCGCCGGTGGTGATGTCTAAAGCGTGCAAGCGTGGCACATAATTCGTAACGCTTCCTGAAACCTCTTTCGTACGTGTGACCAGATAGATCGTATTGTAGGTTGGGCTTGAGCTCACAATATCGATTACGGGAGTACTTTCGATTCCGACATTGCCGACGATGTTTCCGTCGTTGTGCCCGACGATATCGGTGATAGGAATGGGCGTTACGCCAGCGGAAGGATTGCGAAAGTCGACGCTCCACAGCAGGCCGCCGTTGACCGCATTGCTGTCCGCGTCGAAGGCATAGACCACGTCATTCATCGTTACGACGTAAAGGACATTGTGCGTACCTAATCCGGGAATGGACACGTTAGGAACGTACAGGGGCTGTGCATAGATCGATCCGTCAACCGTGTAGGAATACAATTTTCCAAACTGCGAGACATTCACGTTGGAAGTATTGAGAGTAGTCTCGGCGAGGTTGGCCCCCGTGCGGGCATTATCATTGTGCTCCGTCGCGACAGTAACCTGGGCAAAGGAAGCCAAGGGGGACAGCGCGCTAACGAGCAGGATGCCGATGATTAGGAAGGTCGTTTTCTTGGAAGCAAAACGCGCCTGCAACGGAAAGGAGTGTGAGTGAGCACAGACTTGGACCAGACGGTTTGGAGTCAAAGACGTTCCATCTCCGATATGAGATATGAATCCAGGGACACCCGGATTCCTTATCACCGAGCATTCCATGTACCTAACCGGTGGCCCGAAGGGATTGTTTCGTCCCAGCGACCGGCCTTAGGCACTATACCGTAACTCACTGTAAATAAGCTACTTACAACCTACGGACGTGTTCCAGGCGGGCCTAGCAGCACGAACGGAAACGGCATGGTCTAACAAAGGAGTAGACGTTAGTCAATTTTTTTCACTTTTAGTGAAGACAGGGTGCGAAGAACACCGGAAAGAGTGCAACGACCCGCGAAAAACGGGGGCTGGAAAAGGTTCTTTTTGGGCCAGAAGCGAGCGGGAATGGGTCGCTTCCAACCGCATTTTCATTTGGTCAAAAACTTACGAATCGACGGACCGAACAAAGAAGTCAATCCTAAAGGCATCACCTTCTGCCACAAATCGGCAATCCTCCCCATGTTCCCGGAAGTCTTAACGGTCTCGATTTTCATTTTTGCCACGGACTCGGGAGGTCCAACCAGGTAGTAAGAGTATTCGTGAAATTCGGTGCCCCACTTCTTTTTGAACTGCACCTGCCCAGGATAGCGCGCCGATCCAAAGTCAAATACCTCCAGACCGGAGGAGACTGCCCAACGCATGAGTTCCCAGTGAGCCAGGTCGTTCGGGCGATCCTTCCAACGCTCCGGCGCCGAGGCAATTGCAAAAACGTGAATCCGCTTGCTACTAACGACTCCCAGTAACACCGCCGCGATTTCTCCGTCTTGTATAACCCAGGAACCCACGAGCCGGTCGCCGAGGAGGCTGCCCATAAGTTCAAAAAAGGCCGACGAATGAGGTGGCACTCCGAGGCGCTTCATCGAACGCAGGTAAAGCTGATAGAAGGGCCCTTGGATCGCGCGTTCGCCAGTTCGAATTTCATTGAGCTGCCCTATTTTCCGGGCTCGGTTCACCCCCTTACGCGCCTCGTTGGTCAACGCATCTCGCCAGAGACGTTCTTCAGGTCTCAGCGCGAGAGTTCCAAACTCGTAAAGAGGATGCTTAACTGCATAACCGGTTTCGACTAGCGCCTCGCATCCGGGTCCACCGCGAATTTCCACCGATCGACACTTCTCCTCGCGCGCGAGCTCCAATAAGAGCCGAGCGAGTTCTTTCCACTGGTGCGGCGTCAAGGGATCTGTGAGAGGACCGCCGTACTCGTTGAAGGGTTGCGAGATTAGCCGGCCGCGGCCCCGGCGAATCACGATCGACGGAAATACGCCGACTCGCCGACCATCGACGAAGATGCTTCGATAGGCACAACGGTAGCCGTACGCCCGCTCGAGAACGTGACGGAATCCAGACAAGTGGCAAAAGCGCCCGTCCGGGTGGGCGTCCACAAAAGCGTCCCACGCTTCCGCATCAAGGGCGTCCGAGAGTCTCAACTCCAAAGTACCACCCTGGGGCGGCACTGATGCCGACGTGTTGTTGGGTTCATCCAAATAGCCTCTCCGTCAGAGGAGTAATAAGCGTTTGGCTCCGCACTTAACTGGGCCGCCGAGCCACTCATGTTCCCACTCCACCGTCTGCGGATGAATACAAGGAGCTAGGATTCGCTTAATCGTTTCGTCTGACTAAAGCAGAGTCCAAATTCGAACCCTGGAGGAATTCACAAAATGCATGGCGACCGCTCGTTTTTCACTATGGCGATTTACCGCGACAATCTTGGGGTGAGCACCCTTAGAATGCCCAGCTTTGCTCGCCTGGATCCAAGACCCGAATGATAGCACAACGATTTTGGCTTCCATTCTTATGTTGAAAACTGTTTTCGTTCGGCGTGACTATCCCGAAAAGCGGGAGGACGAACAAAAACAGTTGCCATAAACGCCAGGACAGGCATGAAATGAAATGTAGTTCCGGGTTAGGTAAATGTCTTCCTTTCCAGACGCATGAGTCCGACGGAGTTTTTATGCCCTCTCTTAAGCTATTGTTTTTCAATATGCTAAAGGGACGGCGTGGACGTACAATGGGAGGAATGGACACTGGATTGCTCCATCGAGGAGATGGTAGAAACTCGGCGGAGACTCTAGGCACGCGTTATCATCATTGACTAATATTAATCAACCCCGATTCCCAACCGTCGGAGTGATTGCTGAGTCTCACGACACTTGGGGAAATTGTTGGCAGGCGCGGCATCAGGTACTCCTGCGACTTGCACGTTATTTTCATGTGGTATGGATGAACCCCCCCCGAAGCTGGCGGGAATCTCTCAGACCGCGAAATCTCACGGTCCGACCCGAAAGCGACCCGATTAGCGTGCCCGGCCTGACAATTTACGACCCCGAGCCCTGGCTACCCGAAATTTATCGTCCTCTCTGGCTAAGGCGATTGATATTCCGGGAGCACATAAAGCGAGCGAGGCGACAACTCACAAAAAGAGGCTGCAAGAAGATAATCCTCTCCATGTGGCGCCCACGGCCCGATCTTGAACTTGATTCTGGTATGTTCGACTTCCGCTGCTACCACGTCGACGACGAATATTCCTTTTCGCCCGTTGAGATGCCGATCGCGCCGGAGGAAATGCAAGTCCTGCGAGAGGCAGATCAAGTTTTCATAACGTCCAGAGCCCTGATGGAAAAGAAGGGCTGGGTAAACCCAAACACGTGTTTTGTCCCGAACGGCGTTGATTATGACGATTTTGCTTCGCCAAAAGCCGAGCCCGAAGAACTGAAATCAGTGCTTCGCCCGCGGATAGGTTATTCGGGATTTCTTAAGGAGCAACTCGATTGGGATTTGCTTCTCCATCTGTCTGTGCGACATCCGGAATGGAACTTCGTGTTCCTGGGGCCCGTCAGTTCCTCGCTGGAGAAACTCGCCAAAATGGCAGAGCTTCGAACACGAGCTAACGTCTACTTCCTAGGAGCAAAGCCAACAAGGCTGGTGCCAAGCTATATTCAGCATTTTGATGTCTGCATTATGCCTTATAGACAAAATGACTATACAAAGTACATATATCCGCTTAAACTGCACGAATATCTAGCTACCGGGAGACCGACGGTAGGAACGCGAATCCATTCGCTCGAAGAGTTCGAGGGAGTGGTAACTCTTGCAAGCTCTCACGATGATTGGTCCGAAGCATTGGCGGAGGCGCTGAGCCCCGCGGGCAACGATCCTGACCGTGTCGCGAAAAGACGAGCCGTGGCTGAGGAGCACGATTGGGACTTACGGGTTAAAGGTATGGCCCTGACTCTAGCCAAGCGAGTCGCGCCAGAGCTTGTGGAATCGTCAAACTGGCTATCCACATCTTACGGGAATGTGGACGACTCTAAGATACCTTCTGAAACTCACCCGACCGTGCAATTGACACTTCCGAACGTCCCACCTGATTCGACCAAAGTCACCGACGACTCAGCGCCAACGGCCCTTCCCATGATCTCAAAAACTTCTAAAACTTCTTCGATTGCGCCGGTACTACTTGTAAGTCCATGGTACAGACCAGCGGTCGGAGGAGTAGTCGAGGTAGCCGACCGTTTACACAAAACATTTGCGCAATCTGGAATTGAAACTCATCTGTTGATTGCCTACGAAGGTTACGGAAGCATTCAGGCCGATCCAGCCGAAACGAACCTGTGGCGATGGCCTTACGCCTCCTCAGCATTCAACCATGTGAGCCCAAAGAGCGTGGTGGGGACGTTGGCTAAAGGGCTACTCTCTTATTGGAGGTTATACCGTTTCGTAAAAACTCACAGGATACAGAGCATCGTACTACTCTATCCGATCGCCTACGCTTGGCCATTCCTCATATTGCATCAAATGAGTGACATCCGTCTGATTGCGTCGCTCCACGGTAACGACGTGACAAAGTTCGAAGATTACCCCACTCCTTTGCGGTGGCTCGTGCGCAGGGTGTTGCAAAATTCGGACGCAATCATCGTGTGCGCCAGTCACTTAATGGAGAAGGCTCGGGAAATATGTCCGAAGCAAACGCTGGATATTCGCCTGATTTCTAACTGCGTAGACAGCTCTTTTTTTGTTCCCCCGCCGCCGGATTATGAACGTGCGGACTCACGGCCAACGTTCGTGCACGTATCGAACTACGCTCCCAAAAAGCGCACCGTGGACATAATCGAGGCGTTCAGCAACGAGAAAGTCCCCAGAGACGCGCGGTTGATTATGGTCGGTGATGGTCCCGATCGCGATGCGGCAGCAACTCGCGCTCAAGTATTAGGAACTTTCGATCGCGTTGAATTTGTCGGTATGCAAGAGGATGTTCGGCCCTATCTCTGGAAGGCTGATGCTTTCGTCCTTGCTTCCGACGACGAGGGCGCGCCTTTGGCAATTCTAGAAGCCATGGCGTGTGGACTTCCTTGGGTTTCAACCGCGTGGGGTGCAGCGGCCATCTTGCCTCCGGAAGAATGCGGTTTTGTGATCCCGGCCCGATGCCCCGAGAAGTTGGCCTCCGCCATGGCGGAGTTGATCAAAGATCCGAAAAGACGAATTGCGATGGGAAAGCGGGCTAGGTATCGGGCGGAAACGGATTTCCAGGAGAGCAAATATGTGGAGAGCCATCTGGAACTGATTCAGTCGATTCAATCGCCCTTAGCCGATGCCGGAAGTGCTCCAGCCGGCGGGGGGAAACCATCATAATTCCGTAGCATCCAAACTTGACGAGTCAAAGATTCGCTCGCGCGTCGAAATGGAATGCGGATACAAAATCGACCCAGCTCAGTGTGTGAAGATCCGGAACTACCAAGGTAATTCTGCCAGAGGAACTCGGAGAAGCGAACTTACCGTCAGTTTCGCCGGATAGACAGCCTCCGGGTACACAACCCTGCTGTCTACACCCCTGCATTACGAACTTGAGTTGAATTGTTAGTTGAGGACCCGCAGTTTTAGGGTGCGGTATTATCGGAGAGACAGCGGAAGAAGAATGTCCAAAACAGCTCAACTCGCCAAAAGTATCTTTGGCAATTGGACCGCATTCGTCGTTTCAGCCGGCGTAGCATTCTTTTTATCTCCTTTTATAGTTCATCACCTCGGCAACATAGCGTACGGTGTCTGGACCCTAGTCGTATCCATGATCTCTTTCATGGGGCTCCTCGACCTGGGATTGCGGGGGGCCGTCACACGATTTGTGGCGCGGAACCACGCACAGGGCAACCACTTAGAATCGAGTCGGGCGGTTTCCGCGGCTTTCTGGCTCCGCATCTGGATTTGCCTGCTCATCCTCTTAACGACCGTGGTCCTGTCTGTCCTTTCGACGCGAATCTTCCGAATCCCTATAGAGCTGGGCGAGATGGCGAGGTGGGCCATTATCTTCACGGGATCGAGCCTGGCGGTCACGCTTGCATCTGGCGTGTTCGGCGGCGTTCTCGTTGCATTGAATCGGTTCGCGCTGGTCAGCTGCGTAACCGTGGCGCAAACCATCGTTCGTGCGGCAGGAGTCATTTACCTGCTTCGGTCGGGGCACGGGATTCTCGCGTTAGCGGTGTGGGAGTTTGTCGTTGCAGTCTTAGCGGGTGCTGCGCTAACGATCTTGTGCTTCAGGATCTATTCTCAACTCCGAATCTCGATGAGAAAACCGGACGTTGTCATCCTCAAGCAGTTTGTGGACTACAGTTTTTATGTCTTCATAATTCACGGCGCCACGCAACTTATCTATTACACGGATAATCTGGTAGTAGGCGCATTTATATCGGCCGGAGCTGTGACTTTTTACGCCATCGGGGGCAGTCTCCTCGATTACCTGCGTCAGGTGATTTCCTCCGTGACTACGATCTTCATGCCTCTGGCAAGTGGATTCGAGGCGCGCGGCGAACAGGATCAACTGCGGCGACTATTGATCCAAGGGACGAGAGCGTCCTTGTTGATCGCGCTTCCCGTTGGAGTCGCTTTGTTCTTCCGAGGTCCGATCTTTATTCAGTTATGGATGGGCAACCAGTATGCGGAGACGTCGGGAAGGGTGCTAAGGATACTGCTCCTTGCCCAGGTGTTTAGTATCGCGAACTTTACGAGCGGCAACATCGCTTTTGGCCTGGCCAAGCATCGCCCTTGGGCGCTAGCCGTGTTGGCCGAGGCTGTTACCAATCTCTGCTTGAGCATCTTCTTAGCCACCAAGCTCGGAGTCGAAGGAGTGGCTTGGGGCACTGTCGTTCCGAATTTGCTTATCCAATTGATTTTTTGGCCCCGTTTCATCTGCAAGATCGTCGGCGTCCCCGTTGGACTCTATCTCTGGCAGAGTTGGGCCCGACCAGCATTGGCGGTGATTCCCTTCGCTCTAGCCTGTTACCTCTCCGACCGGCATTGGATAGCCCCTCATTTGGTCCAATTCTTTCTTCAAATCGTCGTTCTACTTCCCTTACTGTGTGTTGGCATAGTAGTTTTCTTCTGGAAAGAAGTTGGTTGGCGGTTGAGAGAAGGCTCGATGTCCCTCCAGAGGCGCTTCCAACGCGGCACTAGTTAGGGTTGGTCACTTAGGCCTTTTGTCTGTCAGCGAGAGAATTGTGGAAGGATGTTAGAGTTCTAAGGGTGAAATGGGAAGTCCATAACTCGGGGTGAGCGAAATTGCCAGGTCGCCTCTCAGATTCGAGCATGGTATGCTAACTGATGTGCAATAACGGTTTTTGTCGTGTCACGCCGAACGTGTAGACCGGGCAAGTTTCGATATGAAACGTCGCATCTATCACATTTCTTCCGTCGCTCGAGAGCTGCCCGATGGATTTAGTCTCGTGGAGCTTGTCCTTTCGCTTGCCATCCTGCTTGTTATTACATCTTTGGCCGTGCCGGTGGTTGTCCGCTCCCTGCAAACGTATGAGCTGAATTCGGATGCGGCGCATATAGCAGGGATGCTTAAGTTCACTAAATTCGAAGCGATTCGGCAGAACAGCCGTGTAAGTTGTCAGGTCATGCAGCAGGGTTCAAGCTGGATCGTGTGGGTCGATTCGAATGGCAATGGCGTCCCAGATGGGGCTGAACCGCAGATGGTGATTGCAGGAAGTTTCACGTTTCTGCCGGCGGCGGCGGTGCCAGATCCAGGTCCCATCCTAGCCGCAATGGGACCAGGCGTATCGGGTTTCACATACACAGTCTGGTCGGGTACGAATCACAGCCAAATCTTTGATTCGCGCGGAGTCCTTTACTATCCTGGCGGAGTCATGGAAATCTATGCTCTTTACCTCGGCAATCCGAACGATTCGAATTCTGGTTATCGCGCAATTATAACTCTGCCTTCTGGAGCAGTTCAGGTTTGGACCTCATCGTCTTCCGGTAATTGGCAGCGAGTTAGCTAGCCTGCCTTGCTCCTTCGTGGCGGGCTACCTAGGCGTCGGCGCGAGACGAAGGCTGTCGGAACCGACCTTTGCGTGCACAATCAATATCGCTTCACTTTGTTGCTCTTGCTGCGTGGGCAGGTAACGGCGAAGTGAGAATGGCCGCAGCGCTCTTTCTTCGGATATTTGACGCCCAGGAGTCGGTCTAGGATAAAAGTCGCGCCATCATACTTCGATCGGAATGGAAATTCCGGCGATAGAAATTAGAGTCGGCGTCCAGAACCATGGAGAAACCAAATCTTAGGGTCGTATTTCTCGTAGGGAGCGATAATCGTTCTACGAGGCAGAGCATTGAAGCCGTTTGCCGCTTACCGGGCGTGAAACCGGTCGGAATCTTGCTCGACACGGAATTTCCTTCCTTGCGGCAGCGACGAAAGAGTCTGTTTCGAAATATCCGTGAAAATGGCTGGTTGTACCCCGTTCTCCGAGTCGTCGAGATAATTTGTGAAAAGATGAGTGAAGCGGCGGCTCGCGCCGCCGTGCCCCGCGACGAAGTCCGGAGAGTGCTCGAAAAGGCATTCCCGGAGGCTTCCTTCTCGCTTGCAGAATTGGCCCAGAGATACGGAATGACACTTCATGCAGTTGGAAGCATGAACAGCCTTGAAGCGATTCGCGTGCTTGGCGAATGTCGAGCAGATCTGGGGATCGTGCTGGGAACGCGGATTCTAAAGCCGGGAACATTCAATGTCCCTCGCTTAGGGAGTGTCAACCTGCACAAAGGCAAGGTGCCGGAATATCGGGGCATGCCACCCGGATTCTGGGAGCTTTATGACGGGGTTACGTCGGCGGGGGTGACTGTCCACTTCGTTGATAAAGGCTTAGACACCGGCGATATCATTGCAACAGGGTCGGTTCCGATACTGAAAATGGATACGCCCGACAGCCTTTTGGAAAAGCTGCACGGGGAGGGCACGAAAACTCTGGCCCGCGCCGTAGGGTTGATTCGCGACGGCGACGCCAAGCCCCAGACGCAAGAAAAGTTATCGGTCAAGCCCCGGTCCAAACCCGCAAAAAAAGATATAGCTGCCCTTCATCAGCGCCTGCCTCATTGGAAAAAAAAGAACGATATTTCTATGATTGCCCGGAATTTGTACAGCTTGCTGGCTTACTATTCGGGAGTTTATTTCCTTGCCCGCCAATACCATCGTCTGGCCAGGTCGAGGAGCGCCATCATCCTTCACCATCGAGTGAACGACTATTCAAAGGATGTCCTAACCGTCGATCCCGCCACTTTCGCGGCTCAACTGCTCGCTATTTCGAAGCATTACCCTTTTTCTTCGACGGTTGATCTCGTCGAACGCATTCTGAGTGGAAAGCCGATTCCGCCGACAACCATAGCCATTCATTTCGATGATTGTTATCGGGACGTTGTGACGAATGGAGCTCCTATCCTTAGAGTTCTGGGCATCCCGGCATGCGCGTTCATTAACAGCGGCTTCGTAAATACGGATCGGTCTTTTGCTCACGACGTAGCAAAATACCCGTTTACGTTTGAGATGCTGCGGTCGTCGGATGTTCGAACGTGGAACCGCCTAGGCTTCGAGGTTGGCGCGCATACGGTAAATCACGTCGATCTCGGGACGTGTCCGATCGAGGATGCCGAATATGAGATTGCGCAGTGCGGTCAGGAACTGGAGAGGCTAATCGAAACTCCTGTCAGACTGTTTTCTTTCCCTTTCGGGAAGAAAGAAAACATTACACCTGCGTCCCGCCACATTGTTCAGGCTAGTGGGTATACAGCGCTTTTTTCTGCTCACGGAGGATTTATTAGCTCTCGGACGGATCCGTTTGATATCCCGAGAATGGGGGCCAATTATGAGTCGGCTCCGATTTACTGCTTGCTACAGATTGAGGGTCTTACGTTGGCCCAGATCGGCGCAAGGATTCGGGGTGTCATGGGTGGCGCGGAAAACTCGCCGGGTCGACGATAGGAGGTACCCGGCCTAGCCGACCGTCCACACCAGGCGGCTCAGGCGGTGAAAATCTTAGTTCCGGGCCTTTGGAAAACTATTGCAACATCTTTCCCCGCCCGTTCCTTTAAACTCCCGAAACAATTGTTACCCCGTCCCGCAAGTCGCAGAAAACAAACATCTTACAGCAATTGACCTTTGGCCCACTAGTTGCCCATAGGAAGGGCATTATGGTGATTCTTACAGCTCTAACGTCCTTTACGTCCCTTCCGGACACGACGATATTGGTCGTAGTCGGGTTTGTCCTAACCAGCCTTGCCCTAGTCCTAAAGAAGCGTTTGCTCGCGTCGCGGATCGACCCTGCTGCAACTCATGAGCCGACCGTCGAGTCTTGAAAACAGCGCGGTATACGTAACTGAAAGCAACTCCTCGGCACAGGCAATTTCAGAATGGTTTTGAGCGACCGGTGGTGTCGAGGTCCGTTCAATCGACTTAGCTGAGTACCCTCAATTCATTGAACCGCAAGTGGCACGTCCACGATGACGACTAATTCCACGACCAGCCGCTCCAACACTCGAACGCGGGCGTTGTGGGACTTGTTGTTTTGCAAGCGCCACGCCGCACTTGATCGGCCTTTTTCGTCCTTTCACTCCGACAGCAGCAATCTGGACATCATTCGAGCAGTGGCCGTATCGTCGGTCTTCTTCGCGCACTTGCACGATATGCTTAAAGGAGGACATGCCCTGCTGGGATGGCATTTTGCGCAAATGGGTGTGTTGATCTTTTTTGTGCATACCAGCATGGTTTTGATGCTTTCGCTCGAGCGAACGAAACTCGAAGGAAAAGCGCTCTTCGGTGCCTTCTACCTGCGCCGTTTTTTCCGTCTATACCCACTCAGCATGTTTTGCGTGACGACCGCGATGCTCTTCAGCCTGAGCCGCGCGTCAAATCCAATTTATTATCACTGGAAATGGAGCGAGTATCTTTCCAATCTGATTCTTACAACCAATCTCACCTACACGAGAAATATGGTCGGTGGTCTCTGGACACTGCCGATCGAAGTGCAGATGTATCTTGCATTGCCATTTTTGTTTTTGTTGGGACGTTCACGCTCGCGAATCCTTCTTTTCCTGCTTTGGATTGCCGCCATTCCGCTCGCAATTCTCCAGTTGCACACGACCGCTCGACTAGACGTTCTGGGCTATGCGCCCTGTTTTATCTCGGGTGTAATCGCTTGGAAACTATCGCTGTCGGTGCCCCGGCGTTTCGCGGGATGGCTGTGGCCTATCGGCTTTGTGGCCACGTGGCCTGTGTTTTTCTTCGCGACACACCAGAACGATATGTACTTCCGATGGGCCTACTGCCTTGTGCTCGGACTGGCAATTCCATGGTTTAAGGAGATTAACTTCCGCCCCATCCAAACGGTGGCACACGTCGTCGCGAAATATAGCTACGGTATTTATCTGTCGCACATCGCTGTCATTGCATGGACCTTTGCGCTTCCCGTACCGACTGCGGCGAAGTGGGCCATACTCGTCGTTCTGGCTACGGTCACACCCGTGGCGATGTATCACTTTATCGAGCATCCTTTGATCCATCTCGGTCAGGCAGCCTCCACACGCATCTTCAACGCGCGCGCAAAGGTGCAGCTATCGAACTTGGACGCACGTCCCGTCGTAGCAGACTGACCGAAAGCGCCAACGCCGCTTTCCGGCCGATTATGCGCGCGCCGCCCTTGACCTTGACTTGGGGTCTAGTTGACCTTCAGAACGACAGAGGTACTGTGGGTCAGGCTACCGGACGTCCCGGTGAGGATCAGGGTGTAACTACCCGCTGGCGTCCCGGAGCCAGGTGTGTTTCCTTTGGAGCCGACCACACCAGCACACCCAACCCCAAGTCCTGCCACAAATAGCACCGTACAGAATGCGAAGATGACACGCCTTACTACCCGCTCCCTAGCTTTCAGGAATAGAAGAATCATGAAGAGTAGGACAACAAATCGAAGAGGCGCCGATCGAGGTGGAACCGATCGCGGGGCGGGTGGATACCATGAACGAGCGGTCGTCGTGATCGACACCGAAGCGGAGCTCACGCTCGTGCCACTGGGCGTTATGCTACCGGGACTCACGGAACATACCGAATCAGCCGGAGCGCCGCTACATGACAGTATCACTGGCTGATTGAATCCCCCGTCGGGACTAACTGCCAGTGAGTCAGTGGCTGTTTGGCCCGCACTTACAGATGGAGATCCCACGGAAGTGGAGAGCGAGAAATCCATACCAGCACCCGACAAACTAACGATTTGAGAGCTGGTCGAAGAATTGTCGGATATCGTTAGGGTTCCTGTTCGGGTCCCGCCCGCCGCTGGCCTAAAGGATATGGTTATCGAGCAACTCGAGCCAGAACCAAGGTTTGTACCGCAGGTATTTGTTTGACTGAAGTCGCCTGCCGCAGTCACGGTCGAGATGGTTAGGGCCGCGTTACCGGTATTGCTCAGCTTCACTTGTTGGCCTGTGCTCGAGGAACCCACCAATTGAGCCGAGAAGACTAGGCTGGCGGGAGATACAGTCGCGATCGGTGCTCCACCCGAACCCGTTCCAGTTAGAGAGGCGGTCTGTGGTGTACCCATAGCGTCGTCGGAAACGCTTAGAAGACCTGTTCGCACCCCGCCTACCGCCGGAGAAAAAGTTACGTTAATCGCGCAATGTGCCCCGGCTGGTAGAGACGCGCCGCAATTGTTAGTCTGTCCAAAATCGCCGCTCGTCGAGATATTCGAAATTGTAAGCGACGCACTGCCGGAATTTGTTAGCGTCACAACTTGGCTTGTGCTCGTGGTCCCGGGAGCTTGCGTGGCGAAGGCCAGGCCGGAGGGGGAAAGAGTGGCGATCGGGAGACTCGCGGCTCCGGTGCCCGAAAGCGCGACCATCTGAGGGCTGCCTGCAGCGTTATCAGATACCGAAAGGGATCCTGAGCGTGTCCCGCTTACGCTCGGAGTAAAGAACACGGTGATCGCACAAGTGGCGCCTGCAGACAAACTTGTGCCGCAGGTGTTGGTCTGGCTGAAATCCGAGGAATTCGTGCCGCCGATTGAGATACCGGAAATTGCCAGCGCCGCAGATCCAGTATTCGTGAGCGTTACACTTTGACCAGAACTCTTCGTGGCGAGCGATTGCGAACCAAACGTTAAGGCCACAGGCGCAAGACTCGCGACGGGAGTCGGAGCGGAACCGGCTCCGCAGGCCGGCGGAGCATTCGGTGGAGCTACTCCGGTGCCGCCGTTAAATTCGTAGGCGCCTATGTCGATAGCGTTTCCTGCGACGACTCTCCCCTCTGCGCAAAGAGGATGGACGTACTGATAGACCGGCGTAAGTGAGACGCCGGATCCTTGCCCGGGGTTTGCCCCGGCGTCGATTGCCGGCGACCCGGACTGTAAGTGGTAGTCGTACGTTGTCGGACTGACCAGCAAGGCGTTGCCTGCAAAATTGTTGCCCGTTACCGCCGTGCTTTGGGTCGTCACGGTGCCCGAACCCTGAAAGATGTTGTTCTTGATGATGGCTGGAACCGCTACCGAACTATCGACCACGACAAACGTGCCCCGGCCAAAATCATTCACCATTGTGTTATTTACGACGAACAGTTCGTGGTCGGGGTTCCCGGAATTCGCTCCTTCTTCTTGGTAGGTCACAAGGGCACTGTTCTGTCCGTTGGGCCCCTTCTCGACCAGATTGCCGACAATATAGGAGAGACCGCCGTTCGGAAGATCAATTTCGTAACTCGCGGTGCCCGCCGTCTCGTCAGTGATTCGATTGTAGTAAATATCGTTTTCTGCGGCACGTGACTTGAGCAAGTGACCGACAATGGCGCCGTGGGAATAATTGTAACGAAAAATGAATTTTGTAATGTTTCCGATGTATAGGTTGTGGGAGAAGCCGTCCCCGGCGCCGTTGTGGTAGAACTCACTGAATTCAATCAGGATAGTGCTATTGCCCCCATCCGTGAGAATGCCTTCTTGATTGTCGTGGAAGTAGCAGTTACGGATCGTAAGATTGGTTCCCTGCGACCGGATGCCCGCACCGTTGTTGTCCGGGACCGTTGCACCAGTAAATTCAATGTTTTCTATAACGGTATTGCTCCCCGATATAACCCAAATGGCTTTGCCCTGTGAACTTTGACCTGCGGCGTTAAGGACAGCACGGCCTGAGCCAACACCCACCAACGTCAAGTTGTTCGTGCTCCAAGCGCATACGTCGCCCGAATACGTGGCACCCGAATCGATCTGAATGGTGTCGCCGTCAGAGGCGGCAGCGATGGCAGCACAGGGTGCGGCGTACTGTTTACCCGGGCCGACCTGGAGCGTGTTCGCACGAGCGCTCGCCGCCAATAGGCTGGAGCTCGAAATGACTGCTAAACTCGTTAAGAACAGATATATGCGCTTCACGTAGCCTTCCCTTTCATCGTAATTGCGACCCGGCATGCGCTGGTTGGCCGCAGGAACCGCGCCAAGTCCAGAATCCACTATAGGAAGAGGACCGATATTCGAACCACTGGCCTGAGGGCCATAAAAGGGACAGGTGTTTATCTGTAAGGCTCAGAGACTCAACCGCTTAGGCGTTAGGGAGAGATTATCGAGGGAAATCACGGCCAGATCGGATCGAAGCGCATCGATCATCGTTCCCATCCTTTGGTATTCAAAATCCTTCAGCAAACGGACGAGTTTAGACCGAGTGCCGCGCAAACCAATGTAGTGTCTGATCCGAGAAGTCAACCGTCCCGACATCCTAGGTTGTTGAGGATCGAGTTCCCACGGATGGAGATAAAGGCAAAATGGCTGGTTCTCCCGTCGGTTGACGAACCGAAACCCCCACCGCATATACCAATAGGGGAGGATTCGTAAGTAGGCTCCGCCGCTCATGGGTGATCGGTTTTCTCCGAGTGCGAGCGTCGTCAATGGAAACTCCACTAATTCTCCGGACGCCGTGCTAATGACAAAGGGGAAGCGTGGGACTGTGGGCATTCCGTAATTCGGATGTACCACTGGGAAAATACTGGAGTCGTACTTAAACCCCAACTCTGCAAGGATATCGATAGCCCACAGAGAATCCTTGATGATCGAAAAACTTGGCGCTCGGTAGCCCCGGACCAGCTGACCGCAAGCGTCTTCTATGGTTTGCTTCGCCCGCTTCGTATCCTCTCTAAACTCCTCTGGTCGCATCGTAAAAACCTGGCGATGATCAAAACTGTGACAAGCGACTTCATGACCGGCGTCGGCAATACTCCTGACAAGACGAGGGTATTGATCGGCAACCCAGCCGAGCACAAAGAAGGTACCTAAACGGCTGTCTTTCGCCAAGATTTCCAGTATTTTGTTGGTGTTGGCCTCGACCCTGCTGGGGAGCAATCGCCATTGACTCCTGTCAATGCGGTCCACGAAAGCGGCGACATGAAAATAGTCTTCGACGTCAAAGGAAACGACGTTTTTCATCGCCCACTTACTATAACATGTGGAGGTTAGGCCAAGGCCGTGCCGCCACGGGAGTTTTGCGTAAGGCAAACGGCTGCTGATAAAAGGCTCGGTGTACTCGAGCTATTAACTCGCTATGCGACTTAGGGCTTAACGCTCTCGGAACAGGAACGCGGGCTTCTTTTGCGACGCCGCAAATCTCTGCCACGGGTTAGACTAGTTTCATTGCCTAAGAGATTGACGCGATCCTCCGTTAAATTGCTATGAAGATTCTTACCTTCACAAGTCTGTTTCCCAACTCTGTCCAGCGTGAATTCGGAGTTTTTGTCTACCAAAGAGTAGCCGCCTTGGCAACTAGGCCTCGAAATTCAGTTCATGTCATGGCCCCAGTGCCATACTTTCCTTCCTGGATCTCGGCGAAAAGGTGGAGCACGTTCAGTGCGATACCGAAGAGAGAGTCGGTCGGTTCTCTTGAAGTAAGTCACCCGCGGTATCCCCTGCTGCCCGGAATAATGCCCCTTCACGGGTTACTCATGTATTTCGGCTGTTTGCTGGAAGCGCGCCGCCTGCATCGCAAACACCACTTCGATTGCATTGATGGACACTACATCTACCCGGACGGTTTCGCTGCTGTACTGCTCGGTAAAGCGTTGGGGATACCTGTCTTTCTATCGGCGCGCGGCACGGACATCAACGTTTTTCCTACATTTCGCTTAATCCGACCTCTGATCGTCTGGTCTCTGCGAAGGGCCGCAGGAATTGTGACTGTTTCCGCAGCTCTCAAAGAAACCATGACCACGCTGAGTATTGAATCCCGGAAAATCAGAGTGATCGGCAATGGAGTCGATCCCGCCAGATTTCATTCGCTGGATCAGAAGACCGCCCGCAGCGACCTTAGAATCCCGCATGAATGCAGAGTAATCATTTCGGTAGGATCTTTGATACCCGCGAAGTCCCACGAGCTGGTGATTTCAGCGATGGGTCGGCTCAGATCAAAACGCACTCCAAGAACGAGACTCTATATAATCGGCGAGGGTCCGTTGCGGGCACGATTGACTGCACTTGTTAGCGAACTACATTTGAACGACGAAGTCTTTCTCGTCGGCAAGCAGCCCAACGAGTCGCTTAAGCACTGGTTCAGCGCCGGAGACGTCAGCTGCCTCGCGAGCCTGCGAGAAGGGATGCCCAATGTCGTGCTCGAATCATTGGCATGCGGTACACCAGTCGTCGCGACGCGTGTCGGTGGGGTGCCCGAAGTTCTAGTTTCTGAGCGCCTCGGCATCCTCGTCGAGCCGACACTAGACTCTCTCGCTGGAGGTTTGGAAACAGCGCTGCTCCGACCATGGGATCGCGAATTCATTGCCCACTATGCGCAAACACGCACGTGGGACACCGTCGCAGAGGAAGTCGAGAAGTATTTCTCGTTTTGTTCTGGATCATCAGCCTCTTCAAACCCACACCCGAAATAGGTGTTTGGCTGCTTTAGATTTCCGTTGCGGCCATAGAGTCCGGTCTTCCGACGCCGAGGCTCTCGAAAAGAGCCACCACTCTTCTGGCGTTATGCTCCCAGGTCAAGTTTTTCTCGACAATGGTCTGGGCCGCGGCCTTGCCGATTCTCTCGCGCAATTCTGCATGTGAACATACAAGCGACAGGGCCGCTGAAAACGAATCCAAATTATCGGGCTCGAAAAGCAAGGCGTTCTGATCGTTCAGCAAAATCTCGCACAAATTCTGCATGGCCGGGGCAACGATCGCGCAACCCAGGACCATGTATTCAAATAGTTTCAAGGGTGAAGCATAAGGAACGACGGCGGGCTGGAGCGCCACATCGAAGGCCTCGATGTAACGGGCTACTTCGTCTCTTGGAATTACGCCCGTGAACGTTACGGAACGTTCAACACCGAGGGCTCGCGCGTGGTCCTCTAGCGCCTTGCGAGCCGGACCATCGCCGACTACCAACAAATGCAAGTGCGCCGCGTTTCCCATTTTGGCGCTAAGATCAATGACGCGCTCGAGACCATGCCACTCGCGAACAAAACCAGTAAAGCCGAGGACCAGCCGATCATCCAAACCTAGACGGCGCTTTGCTTCTTCGCGAGTACTCGTGCGGCCGAAGCGTGCCAGGTCCACGCCATTGGGAATAACCACGATCTTGGAATCCGATATACCTGCCCTTCGCAGATAACCTGCCAGGACCTCGGTCACTGGCAGGAGATAGTCGGGTGCGCGCCAGACATAGTTTTGCGACCACCGCGCCAGCGCGACAAGAGAAAGGCCGCTGTACTTTTGGCGTTCCTCCATCAACGGCGCGTTTACTTCCAGAAGCATTGGCAGTCTGTAGATTCGTTTCGCAAATGCGCCTGCAACCTGAAACAAGTTGCAGCGTTCATAAATACAATCCGGTTTGGAACGTCTGATCGCGGAACGGAGCCGAAAATACACCCACAATGAATAACTGAACTCCAATAATTCGTAGATGAACGCCGGCAGGAAGCGTTTCAGAGAAGCCACGATTCCCGCGTCAGCTCCAAATTCTTCCTTTTCAATAGCCGCAGGCCCGACGAGAACAACTTCATGCCCAAGGTTACTCAGCGCACGCGTGAGCTCCTCTAAGTGGACATATTGGCCGTCCTTAGACCTAATACGATGGTGATAGAGAATCTTCATGGTCCGCACCTTTGGGCGAGCAATAGCAGGCTGAAGCCGTGGCGTCCAACCAGGTGCTCGCGTCCGCGGACAGGAGTTGCACCCATTGATCGCCTACAGGCAAGTCCTCTGAAGATGCTCAATGATCAGATTTCATCCTGTTGGAATTGGGGGCGGCAGAAGCGCTGGGGTGGCCAACCGCAACCTGCAGAGATCCGTCGTCGGGGTCACAATAGCTTATATAGATCGTGTCGTCGCGCCCGATAGCGATTGATGCGTACCGTAATCTTTGGATGCCTTGGTGTGCGAGAACCTGGGCGTGCCACTCTTGACCGTCCCAATACATATGCCGCAGCGTCCCGGCGTCTTCATAAACGACGTGTGGGAGTCCCTGGCTGTCCAGCGCCTGACTACTTCTATAGCCTGCCCAGGTAACCGAAGGGAAGGTCGCTGCAATCGTCTCGATGGACCAAGTTCCATCGTCCTTCTCCCTCGCATACTTCAGAGCCTCCTGCTCGAAATAGCTGATCATGGCGAGCCCTTTAGAATTAAGAACCATCGAGTTCCCCATGCCACGCCCGGGTTGCTCGCTACTGGTGCGGGAATCTATGGCCTTGATATGCCATTCTTTCCCATCCCAGACTGCGTACTTGAGCTGCCCGCTGACGAATGCGTCATAGCCAATGTGGAGATTCTCCAGCTTATCTAAGAGAATGGTATGCCACTTGCCGGTTTGGCCGTCCCAATCGAGCGTCTTAAGCGACCAAATCTTGTTCTCCAAGTGCGCTACACGCATATGAAGGTAATTCGTATCCTCGGGCGTACGCTCTTGATAGTAGGTAACATATGGGCCACCCTGAGAGGGGACAGCAACACCGCACGAGTAAGCAATGGTGCCGGCACCGTGAACGATTTGTTCCTTTTGCCAAACCTTACCGTCCCAATGCGCATAGTTCAGGTCCGCCTGAGTGTAACAAATATGGGCATTGTCCTCCGAATCCAGAGTGAGCGATGTGAAACTAGCTCGTTTATCGATTTCGCTGTGAAACCACTTTGAGGTTTGCGCATCGCGAAACGCGTAGTTAACGCGGAAGCCCGGGTTTGTATAGGCGAGATGCACGTTTCCGTTCGAATCGACCTTGAGCGACGAAAAGGTGGCGGAGACGTCTACCGTTTCCGTGCTGAACGTCCAAGTCCTGCCATCCGCGCGGAGCGACACAGGCAGAAATAGCGCAAGCAGCAACCCTGCGCACAACGCGAGGTCTTTCTCCCGCAACAATCTTGGCCTCCTTAGCGTGAACAAGTGACTTCTCCGATTGAATGCTCGACACTATAACTTCCGAATCAATTGTCCCGACCGAATTCTTTCTCTCGTAGCCAATCCCAAGTTCACACCATCGCCTCCTGCATGTCCGGCTCGGCGACAGGGGCAGGATTACGGGCTGCGATCGCCGCAGCTAACATCTCTTTTTTGCACAATATTTTCAGGACTATTAATACAGCAACAATCTGGAGATAAAGATCAAAGTAAGCACGTCCAAGGAAAGCTCCGCTAACCATATATCCCAAGATTCCGAGCTCGACGATTTGCGCATAAGAATCGATCCATGCAAGCGCGGGATCTCGTGCCGCTTGCTTTCGTAGCCGCCGCGCGCTTAGCAGACAACTCGCAAGAAGTCCTAAAAAAATTCCCAAGCCAACAAAACCCTGTTCGCCGAGAACCTGGAAATAGATGCTGTGGGGCCCTGACGAAGTAAGCCCTCCCAGCCATGTCCTGGCGTCTCTCGGAGAGAATGTCGCGAACAGGTTCGGCGTGAAACACTCGAATCCGCCCCCGGTGATTGGATAGTTTTTCGCCAGATTCCAAGCGAAGCCCCAACTCGTAAGGCGTTCCTGCGCCGATCCGTCCAGTTGTCCGCCGGCAAGAGCGCCCATTCGCGCCATCCACGCGTGCGGAGCAAAAGTTATGACCAAGAAAGCCGCAGTCACGACCAGGAATCCGGCAATCAATTTGTGCCGCGACTTCAAAGCAATCATTGACATCACAGCGGTAACGCCTAGCATTGCCCCTCGCGAATAGGTAAGCAAGACGGCAACAACCGAACAAATAAAGACGACTCTGAATGCGATTTTCAATTTGCGGTTCTCCTCGTCACGTCCGAGGAAAAAAAGCATCGGTATGATCATGTTAAGTGCAAGGCCAAAGTCGTTATTGTCTGCAATGAACGAGCGCGGTGGTCCCCACACGCGAAATTGTCCTCCTGTCAAAATCCCGAAGACCGTGCCCTTTAGGGCAATTAGGCCGAGGCTAAAAGAAGTGACCATCAAGAGATATTTCAGCTTTTTTTGCGATGTAACCAGAAAAATGGTAAGTAAAGTCAGAACCATGATCTTGCTAAATTCGATGAGCCGCACGGTTCCAAGCTCGATGTGATCTGCAAACATTGGCTCGAAATGCGTATTAATCATAGTCACGCATACCCAAGTCCAAAAAAGAAGGAGCAAGATGAACTCGCGTGTCACGACTCGCCGGTTGATGTCTTTCGTTAAGAAAGTCCCAATGAGCGTTGGAATTACGATCACCTGGGCGACAGGAAAGCTGTTTGCAAAGCCCCAGGCGAATTGATGCGGATTAAAGTACGCAATCCACGACGACATCAATACGCCGAGGTACGGGTAGAAAAGGCAAACGGGTGCACACGCCACGATGAAGCCAACGATAAGATAATCACGCAACTTGCTGCTCCTCGGTAAAACTCAACTGGAACCGGCTACTGCTCGCTCATTGGCCTCCGAAACAGAGGACGGTAGTTCAGGCTTGAGCGCTGAGGACAAAAAAAGCTGAGCAAGCCTCAGGGCAAACATCG
>Ga0307476_10000719_pt1 | contig 23408 bp, 26 predicted proteins | sample atmos_gasesECM2C_2_FD_203314 | JGI IMG/M metagenome (GOLD analysis project Ga0307476, IMG submission 203314) | Hardwood forest soil microbial communities from Morgan-Monroe State Forest, Indiana, United States - atmos_gasesECM2C_05 | ecosystem: Environmental > Terrestrial > Soil > Temperate...
AGGTGGAGGAGATCGACCGCCCTCAACTCGTGGGACGGGTGCTGGAGCAGCTATACGCCGATGCGCAGCCCTCCTTGCCCGGTCGCCGCGCCAGAGCCAAGCGCGGCGCCGACTCGGAGGGCTGGACGTCGGGAGCGGGGGACCCGGCCACGTGGGCGGGAGCCGGGCCTGCTGCCGACGGGGTTCCGAAGCTCGTGCTAGTGCCGGAGATGCCGGAGGACGCGGACGCGTACGCGGCCTTTCTGTCGGACCGACGCGGCGGCCCGGTGGCGTTGCGGTCTCCAATGCGCGGCGGCAAGAGAGCCCTCATGGAGACCGCGGCGCGCAATGCTTCGGAAGACCTGGTCCACCACCGGCTGCGGCGTGCATCGGACTACGACAGCAGGGCGAAGGCGCTCGAGTCGCTGCGCGTAGCACTCGGCATGGACGAGGCGCCCCTGCGCATCGAGTGCTACGACATGAGCCACCTCCAGGGCACTGACTACGTCGGGTCCATGGTGGTCCTCGAGGACGGGCTCCCTCGCAAGAGCGAGTACCGCCACTTCCGCATCCGCGACGTGCCGGGCAACGACGACTACGCGGCGATGGAGGAGGTCCTCACCCGGAGGTTGCGCGCCCTGCTCGAGGAGAGATCGGAGCACCGCGAGGCGAAGCTCCCTCAGGACGACGCCGGCGAGCGACCGTCGCGCAGGGGCGCAAGACGCTTCGCGTACCCTCCTCAGCTGCTGCTCCTCGATGGAGGCAAGGGTCAGCTGGCGGTCGGGGTGAGGGTCCTGGAGCAGTTGGGCCTGAGCGGACGGATAGCGGTTGCCGCGCTCGCCAAGCAGTTCGAGGAGGTCTTCGTGCCGGGGCGCTCGGAGCCCCTTCGGATCCCGAGGGGATCCGAAGCGCTCTTCCTGCTCCAGAGGGTCCGGGACGAGGCACACCGCTTCGCCATCTCCTACCACCGCCGGCTTCGGGGCAAGCGGGTGAGGTCCAGTACCCTCGATGGCGTGCAGGGCCTCGGTCCCGTGCGCCGGGCCCGACTGCTCAAGGAGATGGGGAGCGTCCGAAAGCTCCGACAGGCTTCGTACGAGGACTTGGAGTCTCTCGACTGGCTCCCCGAGCGCGTCGCAGCCGCGGTGTACGAGCACCTGCACCGGGTGCCCTCCCCCTCCGGACGGGGCCGCGTCTCCGCCGATGGGGAAGAGCCCGGTGCCTCGGGAGCCGGAGCGAAGCTTCCCGCCCTCTCCGGGGTGACAGGGGGAGCGCAGTGGGCCGGGCCGGGGGAGGATGGGACCGGTGAGTGAGTACCTGGTGATCACGGGGATGTCCGGGGCGGGACGTTCGACCGCCGCTGCCGCCCTGGAGGACGCGGGCTGGTACGTGATCGACAACATGCCCCCGTCGCTCCTGTCGGAGGTGGCCGACGTGGTCGGTGGACCGGACTCGGGGACCGATCGGGTGGCCCTCGTCATCGGGCGCGGGGGCGGCGCGATGGTCGACGAGGCGCTCCCAGCGATCGACTCGCTGTCCGCGCGCGGCGAGAAGATCTCGGTGGTGTTCCTCGATGCCCCCGACGACGTGCTCGTCAAGCGCTTCGAGGGCACTCGCAGGCGTCATCCGCTCTCGGGGGCCCACGTCGAGGACGCCATCGCGGACGAGCGACGACGCCTCGAGACGATCCGCCACCGTTCGGACGTCCTGCTCGACACCGGGATGCTGAACGTCAACCAGCTGCGCCGCCGTGTGTTCGACCTGTTCGGAGAGGGCTCGAAGAGCCCGATGCGGACCTCCGTCGTGTCCTTCGGCTACAAGCACGGTGTGCCGCTCGACGCCGACCTCATGTTCGACTGCCGTTTCCTGCCCAACCCGAATTGGGTCGAGGAGCTGAGGCCGCTGTCGGGCCTCGACGAGCCGGTCAGGGGGTTCGTGCTCTCCCAGGATGCGACGGCCGGGTTTCTCGAACGGGTCGACGGGCTGCTCGGGGACCTGCTGCCCTCGTACGCAGCCGAGGGCAAGTCCTATCTCACCGTCGCGGTCGGGTGCACCGGGGGGCGGCACCGGTCGGTGGTCCTGGCCGAGGAGCTGGCGCGTCGCCTGCTCAAGAGAGGGCTCGAGGTCTCGGTGGTCCACCGGGACATAGACCGTTGAGCCCCCGCGGACGAACCAAGCCCCCGGGTGCGGGCACGGCAGGGGCGGGCCCTTCCGTCGTCGCCATCGGGGGGGGCCTCGGGCTCGCCGCCACCCTGCGGGCGGTTCGGCGGTACGCGGGACAGATCACCGCCGTCGTGTCGCTCGCCGACGACGGCGGTTCTTCGGGCCGGTTGCGGCGCGAGCTAGGCATCGCGCCCCCCGGCGACCTGCGCAAGTGCCTGGTGGCGTTGGCCTCCGACCACAGCCCCCTCGCCTCGGCGTTCGAGCACCGCTTCGACTCGGACTCCGCGGAGCTGGCCGGGCACGCGCTGGGCAACCTGGTCCTCGCCGGGCTCGTGGCAGCCACCGGGGATCTGCAACGGGCGCTCGACGAGGCAGGAAGGCTGCTCGGTGCCGTAGGGCGGGTACTGCCCGCGTCGTGCGAGCCCGTCGTCCTCAAAGCCTCCTCGCCTGCGGGGGTGGTGGAGGGGCAGACGGCCGTGGCAGGCACCGTGGAGATAGAGAGCATCTCGCTCGTGCCGGCGGACCCACCTGCTCCTCAGGCTGTCCTGGAAGCGCTGGGCGCGGCCGACCAGGTGGTGGTGGGTCCGGGTTCGCTCTTCACGAGCGTGCTGGCGGCGGTCGCGGTCCCCCAGGTGGCTGAGGCCATCCGCAGTACCGCCGCCAGGAAGGTCTACGTGGCGAACCTGCGGCCCCAGCGTGCAGAGACCGAAGGCTACGACGTGGCGGACCACATCAGAGCCCTCGAGGCCCACGGCGTAAGGGTCGACGTCGTGCTGGCCGACACCACCGGCATCGCCCTCGGGGATCCGTCCGTGCCAGTGGTCGAGACCCACCTGGCCAAGCGCAACGGGCTGGCACATGACCCTGCCAGACTGGCGGCGGCGCTCGAAGGTCTGGTCGGATAGGGACGATGACGGTTCGAGTCGGGATCAACGGCTTCGGGCGGATCGGCAGAAACTTTCTTCGTGCCGCGCGGGCGCAGGGTGGGGACGTCGTGGTGGTGGCTGTCAACGACCTCACCGATGCGAAGACGAACGCCCACCTGCTGCGTTACGACACCACCTACGGTCGCTTCGACGCGGAGGTGAGTGTCGACGGGGACACCATGACGGTCGCCGGGCGTCCGATCAGGGTCCTCGCCGAGAGCGATCCCAAGGCGCTGCCGTGGGGCGAGCTCGGGGCGGAGGTGGTCCTCGAGTCCACCGGAAGGTTCAGCACCCGCGAGGCCTCCTCAGCGCACCTCGACGCAGGGGCCCGGCGTGTGATCATCTCCGCTCCTGCGACGGGTGTCGACGCCACGTTCGTGATCGGGGTCAACGACCAGACCTTCGACCCGAAGCGCCACTTCGTGGTGTCCAACGCCTCGTGCACCACCAATTGTTTCGTCCCGATGGTGCATGTGCTCGACGAGGCTTTCGGGGTGACGAGCGGGCTCATGACGACGGTGCACGCGTACACCAACGACCAGAACCTGCTGGACCTCACCCACAAGGACCTTCGACGTGCCCGCGCCGCGGCGCAGAACATCATTCCCGCGTCGAGCGGTGCCGCGAGGGCCACGAGCCTGGTGCTCGAGGCGATGAAGGGGCGCCTCGACGGCGCCGCCCTGCGGGTACCCGTCGCCGACGGATCCATCACCGACTTCACGGCTGTCGTGCGGCGCACGGTGAGTGTGGACGAGGTCAACGAGGCATTCCGGGCCGCTTCCCGAGAAGGCCCGCTGTCGAAGGTGCTGGTCTACACCGAGGACCCCATCGTCTCCTCGGACATAGTGGGTAGCTCGGCGTCGTGCACGTTCGATGCAGGGCTCACGATGGTCATGCCCGTCACCGAGAGCACGACATTGGTGAAGGCCCACGGGTGGTACGACAACGAGTGGGGCTATGCCAGCCGCCTCGTCGACCTCTGTCTGCTGATCGGCGGCTCAGGGCCCGAAGGATCCTGACCTCCAGTGCAGTCGAAGCGTTGAGCGGTCGGCCCGGTGCGGCGGCGGGGCTGCCTCTGCTCGAGGACCTCCCGCCGGTAGCCGGCAGACGTGTGCTCGTGCGTGTCGACTTCAACGTCCCGCTCGTTCGCCCCGAAGGAGACCAGGGGCCGGCCGTGGTCGCCGACGACTTCCGCATTCGCGCCGCTACGGAGACCCTTGGGTGGCTGGTCTCGAGGGGCGCTTCGGTAACTGCGTGCACGCACCTGGGCAGGCCGAAGGGACATGTGGACCCTCTCTACAGCGTCGCCCCGGTACGCGCACGGCTCGAGGAGCTTGCTCCTGGCGTCGAACTGCTCGAGAACCTCCGCTTCGACCCGGGGGAGGAGGGGTGCGACCCGAGGTTCGTGGACAGGCTGGTGAAGGGTTTCGACGCGTTCGTCAACGACGCGTTCGGGTCCTCGCACCGTGCCCACGCCTCGATCGTCGGCCCTCCGACGCGGCTGCCCTCTGCCGCTGGGCGCCTCCTGGCACGCGAGGTCGAGGTGCTCGGGGGGTTGCTCGAGGGGCCCGAGCGCCCGTTCGTAGCAGTGGCGGGAGGGGCGAAGGTGGCCGACAAGCTCGGGGTGCTGCGCTCCCTGCTCGAGAAGGTGGACCATCTGATCGTCGGTGGCGGCATGGCTTATACGTTCCTGGTGGCCCAGGGTCACACCGTCGCCCGCTCGCTGGTCGACCCGGACAGTGTCGAGAGCTGCAAGGAGCTCCTCGACTCGGCCTCTGAGCGCCTGCTCCTGCCATCGGATCTCGTCGCTCTCGGACCGGGTGGGACCATCGGGCGGGGGAGGGGCGGCACCGGGGAGAGCGCAGTCGTCGGCCTCGACGTGCCCGACGGCTGGGAGGGCGTCGACATCGGCCCGGACACCGCCGGCAGGTTCGCGCAGGCTCTGACCGGCGCACGGACGATCTTCTGGAACGGGCCGGTGGGCGCCTTCGAGGACGACCGCTTCAGCAAGGGAACGCGAGCGGTGGCCGAGGCGGTGACCGATTCGGGGGCGTGGAGCGTCGTGGGAGGGGGCGACACCGCGGCGGCGCTCGATTCGTTCGGGCTTGCAGATCGAGTGGGCTTCGTCTCGACCGGAGGGGGAGCATCCCTCGAGCTGCTCGAGCACGGGGACCTGCCGGGCCTGCGCGCGCTGCGGGAAGCCTCCAACGCCCCGGGCCGGCGCGGGAGCGACTGATGTCGGCGGCTACCGCGTCGAGGCACATCGCCGGCCGCAGGCCGCTCGTGAGCGGCAACTGGAAGATGCATCACGACCACCTCCAGGCCATCCGCACCGTGCAGGATCTAGGGCTCCGGATCGCCGCCGCTGAGCTCGGGGCGCTCGACGTGTCGGTGCACCCACCTTTTTGTGACCTGCGCTCGGTGGGGACGGTGCTCGAGGATCGCGGGATCGGGGTATGGCTCGGGGCCCAGCACTGCCACTTCGAGGACTCGGGAGCCTTCACCGGGGAGGTGTCGCCGCCGATGCTGGCACGCCTCGGGGTCGTCTACGTGATCGTGGGACACTCCGAGCGCCGTCAGCTCTTCGCGCAGACTGACGACGTCGTGGCGGCGACCCTCAGGTCGGTATTGCGAAGCGGCATGGTGCCGATCGTCTGCGTGGGGGAGACCGCCACCGAGCGCGAGGAGGGCGTGACCGCAGAGCGCCTCAGCGCCCAGACCGAGGCTGCTCTCGGCGGCCTGCCGCCGGAGCAGGTGGCGGGGCTGGTCGTCGCGTACGAGCCGATATGGGCGATCGGTACCGGCCGCACCGCCACGGAGGAGGACGCCGAGGAGGCCTGTTCTCACATACGCGCCGTGATCACCGGGCTCGCGGGCGAGCAGGCGGCCGCCAGCGTGCGAATCCAGTACGGAGGCTCGGTGCGACCGGACAACACGGCGGAGCTCATGGCGGAGCCCGACGTCGACGGGCTCCTGGTGGGAGGGGCGAGCCTGGAGGCGGCCAAGTTCGCCGAGATCGTCCGGATCGCCGCTCAGAGCGTGGCCGCGGCCCGCTGACCTCGGGTGCTTTGCTAGTTTCCTGCTGTCCCCGGCCCCTCGGGAGGAGCGGATAGGTGCTGACGATAGCAATCGTCGTCGTCCACATAGCGGTGTCTGCCGCGCTGGTCTTCCTGATCCTGTTGCACTCGGGGAAGGGTGGCGGGCTGTCGGACATGTTCGGCGGTTCGGTGGGTCAGGCCGCCGCCGGCTCCACGGTTGTCGAGAGGAACCTTGACCGCATCACGATCACGGTTGCGGTGATCTTCGCCTTCACGACGCTTACGTTGGCGCTGCGCCTTCAGTGAACGGCGCCCGCGTCGGCGTACTAATCGCCGCCGTGGTCCTGGCAGCATGCGGGGCTGTGCCCAACCCTCGCTCAAATCGCACGTCACCCGCTTCCGCTCCAGCTCTCGAGGGCACCTCGGGCGGCTCCGTGACGCTGGCCGTGGACCAGGTGCCCGTGACGCTCAACGACCACACGGTCCAAGGCGACAACGAGATCACCCGCGACGTCGCGAGCGCCATCTGGCCTCAGGTGTTCCAGGTCGGCCCCGGGCAGACCCCGGTCCTCGACACCGACGTCGTGTCGAGCGCCGAGCTGGTGAGCATCTCCCCTCAGACCGTCGTCTACCAGATCAATCCGAAGGCTGTCTGGTCGGACGGGGTGCCGATCAGTGCCGACGACTTCGTCTACGCGTGGCAGTCCCAACGAGGTGGGAACGACGTCGACGGTGCTCCCGACTCGGTGGCGTCGACTCTCGGTTACCGCGACATCACGTCCGTCACGTCCAGCAACGATGGCAGGACAGTGACCGTCGTGTTCCACACGCCGTTCGGGGCCTGGCCATCCCTCTTCGACGACCTGTTGCCCGCACACATCGCCGAACGCATCGGGTGGAACCACGGGTTCGACACCCTCGACCCGCAGACGCAGGTCTCGGGGGGACCTTGGCTGGTGGCCTCGTGGAATCCGGGTAGCCAGATCGTCCTCGAGCGCAACCCGCGATGGTGGGGGACAGCCCCTCACCTGGACCGGATCCTGGTCGACGCCGTACCGGGACAGGGCGCTATGGTCCAAGCGCTGCGAAGCGGGCAGGTCGATGTCGGCTACCCGTCGACCTTCGACAGTGACGCATTGGCACAGCTGACCTCCTCGCCTGGGCTCGAGACCCACGAGTCCCTCGGCACGACGATGCTCCAGTTGGTCTTCAACACCCGCCACGTCCCGCTGGACGATGTCGATGTGCGCCAGGGCATCGGGCACGCGATCGACCGCGCCGGACTGATCAAGACGCTGGTCCAGCCGTTGGACCCCCTCGTGTGGGAGGACAACAACTACCTGTACGCCAACACCGAGCCCCAGTATGTCGACGACGGTCCCGGCTACGTGGATTCGGACCCTGCTACGGCAGATCGCCTACTCACCCAAGGCGGGCTGATCGCCGACGCCAACGGCACGTGGACGCTGCACGGAGCACCCGTCGTGCTGCAGCTCGTGTGGGCGAGCGACGACCGTTGGTCCGAGGCCGTGGAGCCGGCTATTTCCGCCGGGCTCGTGGGAGCCGGCTTCGACGTGGAAACGACGCCGGTCACGAGCGATCAGCTCGTCTCCTCAGTCCTGCCCTCGGGGGCCTTCGACCTCGCGATCGCACCTGTGAGCACGAGCGCTTATCCGAGCGCGACTGCTGCCTACTACACGTCTGCGACCGCGGTGACAGGCCCCGCGTCCAACCTGAACTGGTCCGGGTACTCGGACCCACACCTCGACGACCTCTTGACCCAGGCGGTGCAGCAGCTCGGGAGCAACCAGGCACAGCCGGTGTACCAACAGGTGGACCAGGAGCTCTGGTCCGACGTCCCTTCGCTCCCTCTGTTCGCAGAACCCACCTTGCTCGCGAGCTCTGCCTGGGTCGGCGGTGTCGCGGACGATCCCGGCGGTCTAGGGCCGATGTACTCGGCGGCAGGCTGGTACAGGCTGGCCGCGGTACCCGACAAGCCTTCTGGCTCCGCCGCGCGCCGGTCACAAGGGTGATCCGCCAGCTGCGCGCGGTAGAGTCTGTGGTGCACTGTCGCCGTGCCAGCGGCCGGGGCAGCTCCCGTCGGAGTGGCGGAATAGGCAGACGCGCTAGCTTGAGGGGCTAGTGCCCGCAAGGGCGTAGGGGTTCAAGTCCCCTCTCCGACACTGCCGTTCTTCCAGCTAAGAGGGTATAGACCGTCGATCACTCCTTTCTGCCATTGCCCTCCAGTACGTGTGTGGACACGGAGGTGGACACAAATTTTGGGTGTCCGCCACGGGTGCTGCGAGGAGCCACGATGGCCGAGAACGTCGGCAACCGGGGGAGTGTCTGGTTCTACCGTTTCGACCTCCCTCCGGGTCCCGACGGAAGGCGCCACCAGAAGCGCGTGAGCGGTTTCCCGACTGAGCGCGACGCCAGGCGGGCGCTCGGCAGAGCGAAGCTCGACGTGGCCGACGGCCGCATGCGTCACTTCGCCGGGCGCACCGTGTCAGATCTCGTAGGCGAGTGGCTCGAGGCGGTGAGCCCCAACCGCAAGGCGACGACGGTCGCCAACTACGCCATGCTCACGAAGGCCTACATAGCCCCGAGGATCGGCGAACAGCGGCTGGACCGGCTGACCCCGGCCGATATCCAGAAGCTCTATGGGGAGCTGCGGCGCCGGGGTGGTCGCGATGCGAGGTCGCTTTCCGGCACACAGCTTCGCAACGTCCACCGAGTGCTCCACAATCTCCTCAACTACGCGACGCGCCTCGGTTACGTCGCACGCAATCCGGCGGACCAGGTCGAGAAGCCACGTGAGGACACCGAGGAGCGGCTCGTGTACACGCCCGAGCAGGTCCGGCAGTTCCTGGACGCCGCCGAGTCCGACCGGCTCCGCGCGATGTGGTGCCTGGTCGTGGCGATCGGCCTGCGGAGAGGGGAGCTTGCAGGTTTGCGATGGGGCGACGTCGACCTTGACGGATCCTCGCCGACTCTGACTGTGCGGAGGACCCGAACCTCTGCTGGCGGGCAAGTCGCGGACGGCGAGCCGAAGACCCGGTCGAGTCGCAGGGCGATCGTGCTCGACGAGGGCAGCGTGATGCGCTTGGAGGAGCACCGCCGGGCCATGCTCCGTGAAGCAGAACTACGCGGCGATCCGGGTTTGCGCGGCCACGTGTTCGTCGACGAGCTCGGCGGGCCCTACCGTCCAGCCTGGCTGACTCGCAGCCTGCGTTCCCTGCAGCGGCGCGCCGAGCTCCCCGAGATCACGCTCCACGACCTGCGCCATACGGCTGGGGTGAGATGGTGTGCCCCCACTCGGGACCGGATCGGTGCCGATTTTCGATCTGGTCGACTCCGAAGAACCCAGGGAACCACGCGAATCGACTGCACCAGAAGGTGCGAAACTGTCCGCACGGCCCCTCCGGGAGGGGTTCTGGGAGTTCGGGATGACCTTTGGCTTCACGCTCACGATTGAGGGCGCACTCGGGTGTTCCCTCATGGTTCCCGAGATAGTTCCCGCCTCGGTTCCCGAGATAGTTCCCAAGCCCAGGTCAGCGAGCTGCGCGGCACAGAGGCCAATCCGGAGCGAGCGCAGCGAGCGGAGGGGCGGCAGGTAGGGGTCGCTCGCCTACCGGAGGACGACGTTGCGAAATGCCGCGGTCAGGCGGTCGAAAGCGGCTTGATCTGTGGCGGTGGACGAGCTGGGAACGTTTCCGAGATGGTTCTTCATAAGAGATGCAGCTGTGTGGCTACATAAGAGACCGACCCGGGACGGGGTGAACTCGACGGGTGAACCGGCAGGGCCTCGATAGGCGGAGACGCATGGCCAGGTAGGGGATGTATTGCGCACCCGGTTGCGAGTTCTCATTCGATGGGGCCACCGCGGCTCGGCAGGGGCTCGAGGGGTGCAGAAGTTCCCGTCGGGAAGGAAGTCGGGAACCATCTCGGGAACTGAGCTGGGAACGACGAGGCGCACGATGGCGCCATGGAGCCCTACTTCGAGCACGACGGCGTTGATCGTCTAGGACGCGGACCTGTGGTCGGTCCGTGAGGTGGGGGACATGGCGCTCTTGGTGGGGGTGCTCCCAGTGCCGGCGTTCGGGGTCACCCTCACGACAAGTCGGGCCGCGCGATATGGGATACCTCGGCCCCCTCGGAGCTCCCAGTATCAACGACCGGGATCGGCACATTGCTTGCGGGCGGGAACGATCAACTCCACTTGTGCCGTGAGGAGCGAGGCAACAAAATGGCGCCCGATGTCAGAGACTTCTTCACCTGACTTCAGGGCACTGTTGGAGGATGAGCGCCAGAAGCTCCAATCCGAGCTGGAGGACGCCGAGGCAATCGGAGGACTCCAACCCTCGGCGTGGCGCGGCGAGTCGAGAGCCCGAGTTCCGCAACTCATCGATGCGCTCGACGAGTTAGAGCACGCTCTCCACAAGGTCGACAACGGCTCGTACGGCCGCTGTGAGGAGTGCGGCCAGCCGATCGCTCCTGAGCGGCTCGAATTCAGCCCGGCCGCCCGGTTCTGCGTGGCCTGCGCCTCTTAACCACTCAACCCGCCAGCGGCAGGCGGAAGACTTTCGACCGCCGGTGCGCCCGATGGCGGTGGACCTTGACGGCACCGGTCGTGGTACCCAAGGTGCCATGGACGGGGTTGCGCTAGACACCTGCCGACCGGCGTTAGCGGACACTTTCAGCGCCCTTTCTGCTTGAGCGTTATGGGCGCCCTACGGCGGCTGCGGCCCTTGCGAGAATCGTGATTGGGCTCGGCGCATCTTGGTGCCGCACTGCGCACCGGAGATATCTCGATCGACGAACTTCGTGAGTTCGTGATCCATTTTGCGGCTTATGCAGGACACCTCGGGCGACCGCTGCACGAGCTGCCCTTGACGCGGCTTGGATCCGGGTGGGGGAGCTCTAGCAGATCACTTCGGCTAAGGCTGCCAATACCTCAACCAGTGTGCCGATATCGGCCGACTCCCTAGGCGGTGGGTCTTGACGTGGCTCGTGCCCAGCGCGTCCCTGGCCCGGCGATGGGTTACGCCAAACCCTATGTGCGGTCGAGCTATTGGGGCAGTGAATCGGTGAGCATCGGTCGGTCTGAGCGTCGGATGGCCGGATGCCGGCCTCACCAGATCCAGTAGCGCGCACCTTGCCGATGCCTGCAATAGGTAGGTCATCTGGAGCACAGAAACACTTGACAGCACGTCTCCATCGAAGGAGCATCGGCACCAGAGGGTTTGGCTCTGGGGTCCGGCATGCAACCCTCCATGCGTATTCGGGGCCGATGTTAGGAGAGGATCTTGAGCACTTACTTGGGTCGGATCCGTCGTGTTCACACGGGCTGGCGAGCTATGCCAGGAAAGAACCTTGTCGTTTTTGATGATGCGATCGTAGAAGCGCGAGCCAGTGCACTGGATGGCCTGGCCGTTACGGGTTTGGGTTTCACGGGGCGGGCGCAGCAGGCCGTCAGCGCCGTCGGGAGCGCGAAGAACGCAAGCCTCGACCAGGATCCGCCGAGCCCTCAGGATCTCGCCGATCAGCATCCAGCGAACTGGATGATCCCGATCTCGAGCGTCAGCTCAGCCGTGCTGACCAAGCGAAAGCTCGGAATGCTCACCGGTGCCACTCGGCGGCTTGTCCTACACACGGACCAGGGTGATCGCATCGTCGATTGGGAGCGTCAGGCCAATCCCGATGAGACGACCATCGCCATGCTTAAGCAGGCTCTCGGAGAGCGGTTCTCACCGTCATAGGGACGTGGCGGAAGCGACGCGTCGTAGCCCTTGTCCTGTCTTTGCCCGCGCGGCAAACTGGCAACGTGCTCTACGAAGCTGCGCGGCGGTTGGTCCCAAAGCGGGTCAAGGAGACGGTGTGGGACCATATGATGCGCCATCACGACGGCTCTCAGGCGGGCGAGGTGACAGTGCTCGACGCCCTGCTGCGCCCCGAGTTCCCGCGCTATCTGGTCGACATCGGTGCACACGATGGAGTGACGATCTCGAACTCTCGTCGCTACGTCCTCCAGGGCTGGCAGGCCGTGCTAGTCGAGCCCCACCCCGACATCTTCGCCAAACTCACTGCTGCCTACGCAGAGTACCCAAATGTCCGCTGTTTCAACGTTGCCTGCAGTTTGGTATCAGGGATTCTGCCGCTATACCTGGGTAAGAACGATCCTGAAGCCATGGCGTCGACGCTTTGTACCGATAAGAACCCGTGGTGCGACAGGATCCGAGGCGACGCGAGCGTGGATGTGAAGGTGGAGACCGTGACTCAACTTCTGAAGGACGCGGACTGGCCACAGGACTTCTCGCTGCTACTGGTCGACGCCGAAGGGATGGACTACGAGGTTCTCAAGGGCCTCGATTTTCTGTTTTTCCGCCCGCGGATCTTGGTCACCGAGGAATACATCTCAAACCCCGAGAAGCACCGCAACAAGCACTGGCTCCTGCTTGACCAAGGCTTCACCTTCCACTCGATGGTTGGAGCCAACACAATCTGGATCGCCAACGAATGGGTCGACGTCTGCCTGGGACTGTCTTAGGCGAGCTCACGACGCTGCGCCCGCTCGCGTGAGACTTCAGCTCTGCAAGCTCTCACCGACCTCAACGACGCGTGGGGTACTGTTGTGAGTCCCCTCTCCGACACTGACTGTGACTAGGAAATATCTTCCACAGAGGAGCTCTTATAGGCGAAAGCCGCCTGACCGTTCGATAGAGGTCCGGTGAGCCTTTGATCGTCTCCAACAGTAGGCGGTTCGTATTTGTTCATATACACAAAACCGGCGGAGAGTCCATCAAGGCTGCGCTTGAGCCGTATCTCGATCGGACTGACGTCGTCCTTAACGACGATATTAAGCTTTGGTCATCTCGGCGAAACCGCAAACTGCACGCCGATAATCCCACACTTCACAAACACAGCACTGCGATAGCGATCAAGGACGCCATCCCCGCAACCAACTGGAGCGACTACTACAAGTTTGCCTTCGTGCGCGACCCGATTGAGCGTGCCATCTCCCTGTACGACTACATCGCACAAATGGTGTTGATGCGCCGTCGACCCCACCCGAGCCATGCCCGGTACTACACCAGGCATGGACACCGAGCGGACCCGCTCTCCTGGCCTGCTGTTGTCGCATTTCGAGCGACATCGTCCTTTTCCGAATTTCTCCGGCATCCCGCACTTGCCAATGAGACCGCGATGCAGCCCCAGGCAGATTCGCTATGCGACGCCGATGGCCGTCTCCTCGTCGACTTTGTTGGCCATGTTGACCGGATTCAGCAGGACTTCGCCCATATCGCATCCGTGCTCGCCTTACCTGTGCGATCGCTACCACGTCGGAACTCGTCAGAAGATCACGTGCGTGTCAGATCGACTCTCAATGCGCAAGATCGGATGTACCTGGAAGCTCGTTTTCAGGTCGACTTTAAACTCTTTGACTTCTAGCCAAGTCCTGTTTCACGACTCCGTATGCCCCGTTTGCGGTTTTGGTGTTGCGAGGAGCACTGGTATTCGTCGTGTCGTATTGGCCTGGTATTCGGCATACGGCGGGTACGCGATCACCGCGCGCCCCCACCACTTATCACGCTCTTCACCTTCTAACTCCTGCACCTTGACCTCGAAGACCTCGGGACCGTCTTGGAGGAGACCTCGTCAGGATTGGCCTTCAGGTTGTAGTACCAACCGGGATTTTTCGGGTCGCCGCCCTTCGACGCCACGATGGCGTACTGGCCGTCACACTCGACACGCATCACCGGTGCTTTGTGGACCTTCTTGCTGCGGTGCCCTCGCATGGTGATGATGACCACGGGGAGCCCCGTGTCGAGCAGGGTCGTCCCTTCCAGTCCGCCCGAGCCTTCATAGTACTCCACCTGCTCACGGACCCAGTCCCACTGGCTGGGCTGGTATTCACCCTCCAGTGTCATCTTCAGCTCACCATAGGAGGCTTCGCTCTGACTGACGAGAACACGATCCCGATGAGGCCACGGACCATCGCGAGCGCGAAGTTCAACCAGTCGAAATAGTCCTTCCACCGCGTGATCTGGCCATCTCGAACATCGAACCGCCCGCAAACCCAGATCTGAACTCGCATCGGTCCCCAGATGAGCACGTCGGTGCGTTCGGTGAGGACGATGGACCCGTTCTCCGAAATGCTGTGGAAGTAGACCTCGAAGCTAGATCCGTTGGCCTTTTCCATGGTCTTGAACACCCGACGCACGCGATCGCGACCACGGATCGTCGGCAAGGAGACGTTGATGTAGTCGACATCTTCGTCTAAGAGGTCGACAGCTCCGTCGATTTCGCCCTTCGCCAGAAGCTCGAGGAACTGTGTGACCACGCTGGTTGGTGACGGCTGCTTGTCCATGCTCGCCGAGCGAGTGGTTTCGCGCTTCGAAGGGCTCATGGGTTGAACCTATCGCTTATCCCGAGGGATGGTTTAGAACCATGCGGCCCTGATCCTGCGCAAGACGAAGAGTGGCTCCTGCAACGAGGGCAACAACGTGAATCCGCTGAATGTGTTCCAGTCGGTCAGCGGAACGGGGACGGTGAGCTTGTAACCGTATCCGTGAACGGCGTCACGTTGCATCCGCAATGGCATCGAGCAGCTGTTGAGGAGGAACGGGCTTTGACAAGTGAGCGACGATTGTCGATCCGGCGCGGTGCCGAGTCTTGTCATCGAGTTCGTAGGCAGAGACGACCACGACCGCCGGGGGCTCGGAGAGCGCCGAGAGCAGAGAGGCACCGTCACGCCGGGGCATCTTGAGGTCGAGCACCATGGCGTCGAACCGCATGGTGGTGAGCAGGCTGAGGGCGTCCTCACCGTCAGCAGCCTCAATCACGGTGTACCCAACTGTACGGAGAATGTCGCTACAGGAGGACCGGACATCTTCGTTGTCCTCGACCACGAGCACGCTGACTTCGCTGGGATTCTGCAGGGTGCTCGATGAGACCGAAGACCGGCGAGACCACTTGGGTGGTTGCCAGGCTCCTCGATCCAGTGTTCCGGTGGCTGCGCCCATGCTTCCCGCCTCTCGTCCGCCCCGTCTCGATCAACGCTCGGTGATGCCCCACCTTGCGCTTGGCCGACAGGGGCTAGATCGCCCTCGAACCAATTGCCATCGGAGTGGATGGGCAGCCGGTGCCAGCCCTCGGGATCCAGGAGAGCACTCCTACCGCCACGCGATCGCGCCAAGACGACGGGTTCCATCAACGAAGAGCCAACTCAGTCTCACGCCTAGTAGGTGCCCGAACGCGCTGAGTTCGCTGACCTGAGCCTCACAACCCCGAGGACCGGGGCGAGGAGAGCCGATCATGCGAAGCCGACGAGCCGCTTGCCGCCACCGGCCTCCACTGGGCGAGGAGGCGATCTTCTGCCGGTTGGGTCTCCCTCCAACTCCGTGTCCGACTTGGCGAGATCGAAGCGTTTGTAGTGGCGTGCGGATGGAGTGGGGCCAAGTCATCGCCCCGCGCGTCGGGGTCATTCGGCATCGAGGCCTCCTCAACGCCTTTACGGATGCGAGTCGGACGTGAGCCGCCCGAACGGTGAAGGACTACCGTGGTTGCGTGAGAGGTCGCTCATGATGAAACATGAAGGTTGTCCACAATGTGGCAGCAGCCAGGTGGATGAGTACACCCACTACGAATGCCCACCCGGCTCAGTGACCGAAGACCATCGCCATCTGGTGTGTGCCAACGCGGCGTGCGGGCACGAGTGGGTCGAGGCACTGTCCGAATGACGGGTTGACGCTTCCACGGTGTCGTTATGCGCTCCCTGAACCCGTCATTCGACCGCCAATGACGGCGTAGTTCAGCCGGAGTGATCGGTGATCAAGTCCAACGCGGTATTCACGATCCAGGTCTCGATCTCGTCAGTGGGCCAGCCGTATTCACGGCCGAGGGTACGCCAGGTTGCTGGCAGAGACAGGAAGCTCAAGACGTCCCCGGCCCGAGCGGGGGACATCGTTCTTGTCAGCACCCCGAGCGCTTCAAGCCTCTCCACCGCGATTCCACAGGCCCCGCGATGGATGACCAAACCCTCGTCCCATGCCTCAGTGGCGACAGGCTCGAAGGGCGCCGCCGACTCGATCGCGAACATCAGCTCGCCCGAGGTCTCCAGCAGACGCCTCACGCCCGCTGCGAGGCCGGAGATCACCTGGCGGGGTTCGCTGACTAGCTCGAAACGGGCTCGTACGTCCTCGGGCACCCCAGCGAGAATGGGGATCATCTTCCGCAGCTCGTCGAGGATCGCCGGCTTCGTGCCGACGCTCACATAGACGGTCGGCACCGCCACGCGTGCTGCGGCGGCGATGTCCGCAACCGTGGTCCTCGCGTAGCCGCGCTCGATGAAGAGCGCCCGTGCCGCGTCGAGGATCGCCTGGCGTGTCGCCTCGGCCTGTTCCTGCCTCCGCTCGGAGCGGTATTTGGCTCTTGACACCGCCTTAGCCCTAATCATAGATTATTGAATAGAGAGATCATATATCTAACGGGGGATCAATGTCGCGGTTCCTGTTTGCGACCTATCCGAGCCCAGGGCACGTCGGCCCGGCCGCTGCTGTCGTGGAGGAACTCACCGGCCGCGGCCACGAGGTCCGTTGGTACACGGGGCACCGTTTCGCTGAGGTCGTCGCCCAGGCCGGAGCGCGTCTGTGTGTCATGGCGGAGGCACTGGACTGGAACTACGAGGACCTCGACGCCATCTTTCCCCGCCGGGCCGAGCTCAAAGGCCTCAAGCAGAACCAGTTCGACTTGAGCGAGCTCTTCGTGCGACCTCTCCGCCAGCATCTAGCCGCGTTGAAGGCGCTTCTCGTGGAGGAACCGGCCGAGGTGTTCGTCTCACACACCATCTTCTACGGTGGCGGGTGGCTTCACGAGATGGGTGGACCGCCGAACGCGACGCTCGGCGATTCGTGCCTCGCGTACCCGAGCAGGGACGCCGCCCCCTACGGCATGGGGTTGGCGCCACGGAGCGGCTTCGTGGGCCATCTGCGCAACAGGGCTTTCGATGCGATCGGCCGAGCCACGGTGCTCGCCCCGGTGGCCAAGGCAGCGCGAGAGGTCCGTGGCGATCTCGGGCTTCCTCCGATTCCGATACGAGGCCTCGAGTTCGGCCTTTCGAAGTACCTGCACATCCAACTCTGTCCAGCCGGGTTCGAGTATCCGCGGTCCGATCTCCCCCCCTTCGTCCACTTCGTCGGCGCTCCCCAGCCACCGATTCCGACCGAGTTCGATCCACCGAGCTGGTGGCCCAGGCTCCTCGATTCCAAGCGTGTGGTCCTCGTGACCCAGGGGACCATCGCCACCGACCCGGCCAATCTGCTCGCCCCTGCCCTCGAAGGACTAGCCGGCCGTGACGTCTTCGTCATCGCCACGACGGGCGGCGCAGATCCTGCCGCTCTCGGGGACCCGCCTCCGAACGCGGTCGTAGAGAGGTTCGTGCCGTACGCTGCGCTCTTACCGCACGTCGATGTCATGGTCTCGAATGGCGGCTTCGGTTCTGTGCAATTGGCCATCACCCACGGGGTTCCTATGGTCGTCGCCGGCACAACCGAGGACAAGAAGGAAGTGACCGCCCACGTCGCCTGGTCGGGTGTCGGAATCAACATGCGCACGAACTGTCCGTCGCCCGAGGCGGTCGCCGAGGCCGTAGAGCGGGTGTTGAACGAATCGACATTCCGGGACCGGACGCTGGCATTGAAAGCACAGGTTGGGGACACGAACCCGGCTAAGAAGGCCGCCGACCTCCTGGAAGGTTTGGCAGGCAAAGCACCGACTGAGATCTCCCGCGAGCGGAGAGCGAACGCGTAATCGGAGGTCCCGGGCGACGGTGTATCGGAATGTCGCGCCCTGAATGTGCCGATTCCACTCAGACTGTAGAGGAGCAACCAACCGGAAATGACTGGCCAGGGTGATCTCGTGGCCCTGGGTCAAAGGTTGGCTCTCCACGCTGGTAGGTCGGACTCGATCCCTAAACTGTTACCCGCCAAGGGAATAGCGAGGATTGGAAGTGACAATGGAGTCTCAGGGCTTCGCCTGCGAACTAAATGGCATCGACCTCCAGAAGCGGTCCGCCGATTGGAAAACTCTTGCCGGTACTGTAAGGACGAAGCAGCGTATAGACAACGGCTTCCGAATCATCTATGGCATCGGGGCGGCTGAGGCTCTTCGCTCGCTTGTTGATGCGGAGCGTTCGTGCTGTAGCTGGGCGACCTGGGCCTGTCAATCGACGGATGAAGGCGAAGTACTTGAAGTAACTGGCCCAGCCGAGCAGGTAGATTCTCTGGCGAAGACGTTTGGTGTTTAAACAGCGGCATCCGAGAATCGCCGTGGTGGTCGACCCGGTCGCCCGGCTGTCACTCTGCAGCCGGTCCGTGGTCGAGCAAACTTCCACCGGAAGTTCTACGCTCACCTCAGACCGGAAGGAGATCGTCCATGGGGTTCGTCCAGATCATCGCGTACAACACCTCCAAAGCCGCCGAGATGCAGGCCGTCGCCGACGAGTGGGAGAAGGCCACTCAAGGCAAGCGCAAGGCTCGTCGTCGGGTGCTATGTCAGGACCGAGACAATCCAGGGCGTTACTTCAACGTGGTCTTCTTCGACTCTTACGAAGAAGCGATGGAGAACTCCGCGTTCCCAGAGACCGATGCTCTGTCGAAGAAGATGATGAGCTTTGCCGACGGCCCGGCCACGTTCTACAACCTCGACGTCGTCGACGACCGGGAGTAGTCGCGTCAGGAACCTAGGGAGAATGGACGATGGTTCGCGCCGTCACCCCATATTCCCAACCCTATGGGTGGCGGATGTGTCTCGTTGGCGGAGTGCCGTTCCTCATTCGAGGACGCAAAGGACCTGGCGCTACGGGACCCCTCAGTCTGATGCTCATTCTGCGGCGACCTTTAGCCTTGCAAGGGTGGACTCCATTCCCGCAAGCAATGCCCCTTCGCGCTTGCGCTCGCCGCCGAGCGGGAGGGCGCCTAGGCGACCAAGGAGCGTGTGACGGAGCGACTGAAACGCTTCGGTCACCATCGTCCCACCGTCTTCGGGAACGAAGGTGTAGCGCCACAGCGAGTAGCGCTTCTCCTGGCCGCCCATAATCCAAGAGAGCTCGCGGCCCCGGTCGGCGGCAACGATCTCCGAGGTGTTCGACCATTTGATCCAACCCGAGCGGTTATAGCCACGGAGCCGCGCGCCCGGCTCGGCTTGCGCCGAACCTTCGAGCCACTCGCACCGGTAGCACTCCGGACTCCACTCGCCCATTCGGGTGATGTCCGCTACGAGGTCATAGATCACCTCGGGGGCTGCACAGATGTGAGCTGAAACGCTCCCGATCACAGGGAAGCAGGGTAGCGCTCGGAATGCCTCACGTGGTGCTCCGGGTCCGATAGGAACCTGCTGGAGTGCTTGGAGGTGCCGATGGGTAGGCCGAGATTGATCTCCGCCGCGCCCACAAGTGCGGCTCGTGGCTAACGTTTCCTTCTCGTGGGCGGCTTCGGCGTGCGGCGTTGGTGGCGGGGGATACCTGCTCAGAACCGCCGGTGGCTCATCGTCAACGCCATCGCGGGGACAGCTGTGATCAACTTCGTGGTAAACGCCGGTCTTGCCTGGCTCGGCACGCTTGGCCTCCACAAGGTGCCGGTGTGGTCGATCCCACTGCTGCAGAAGTCCTCGACTGCCGTCGACACTTTGGGCACGTTCTTTTTGCTTCCCGTGACGACGTGCCTCTTGTGCACACTGGCCGTGCGGACAGAGCAGCGCAGGCGCGGGCTCCCAGCAATAGATCAGATGTTCGTCGGGAGGGCGGCCCGACTGCCTCGTCACCCGCTCCGGCGGGGTGTCGTCCTGGGGGCGGCGACCGCAGTCGTCCTGTCACCGTTGGCTGGCGTGGCCCTAGTCGTCACCCACCTGGGCGATGTGACCACACGCGGCTTCATCCTTTACGCCGCCGTGTTGGGTGTAGCCCTCGGGTTGTTGGTGACTCCCTTGGTCGCACTCCTCGCTATGGCCGATCGAAGAGAGGCGGCTGCGACCGCAGATGGACCGTTGGCGTCGGCCCAACCAGCCTGAGCTCACTCCTCTTCGACCTCACAGCTCTGAGCAGCTAAACCGCCTACACCTACCGCGCCGACTGCGTCGTGTCCGCTGATTCAGATAGCGACGGGGCGCCGATGGAATGTTGACCTCTGTAAGTCTGACAGCGGTGGCGTGCCTGTAAAAGGTCAACTGCCTGGCAGTCGGTGGCAACTTCCCGAACTTGGATATCAGAGGCCCGGCGGCGGGGGACTACAAAAGGCAAAATGTCGGCGTGGAAGAGCGGTCCCGCATCTACTACGCCAGGAACGCCGATGTCCACATCGCCTATCGGGTGCTTGGATCCGGCGCCGTCGACATGCTTTGGTACCCAGGTGCGCCGCTTCTGCCGATGGAGAGTGTCGATGACGAGCCCCATTTTCGTCGGCTCGAGCAAAGGCTTTCCTCCTTTGCCCGCGTAGTGCAGTTCGACGCCCGCGGGATTGGGTTGTCCGACCCAATGTCGCCGGCGGAGCCGCCCACCCTCGAACAGTGGGTCGAAGACGCCCTCTGCGTGCTCGATTCCACTGGCTGCGGGGAGGTAGTGGTGTTCGCGCCCCGCGACTCCGCTCTGCAGGCGGTCATGCTGGCCGCGTCGCATCCTCACCGAGTTGCCAAGCTGGTAATCGTGAACGGCTTCGCCCGCCTGAGGCGAGCGGAGGATTATCACGTGGGCATTCCCGATCACATCTTGGATGCGTTCGTGGAATCGAACATAGAGGGCTCTCCCGGTGATGAGCCGGGCGTCCCAGACGATTTCTTGACCGTCGCGGCTCCGACGGTCGCCAATGACCCTGACTTCCGAGTCTGGTGGGAGCGCGCCGGGCGTCAGGGAGCCAGCCCGGCTACGGCCAAGGCCATCTTGACGGTCGGTTACGCCGCCGACGTCCGCTCCTTGCTTCCATCGGTCAGTGCTCCCACTCTGGTCCTGCACCGGCAGGACGAGCCCCTGTTTCGCATCGGACACGGCAAGTACCTGGCTGAGCACATACCCGATGCCAGATTCGTGGAACTGCCGGGCAACGACTCGCTGTACTGGGTGGGCGACATCGATTTGCTTCTCGAAGAAGTCGAAGAGTTCGCAACCGGTACCCGCCTCGCTCGACGACCAGAGACTGCCATTGCAACCATTCTGGTCACCGACATTGTCGGGTCCACCGAAACCATGGCGAAGGTGGGTCAGCAGAGTTGGCGCGACGTGCTCGACCGCCACGATGCAGCCGTCAGGCGCCAGCTTGAACGCTTTGGGGGCCATGAGGTGAAGACCACCGGGGACGGGTTCGTGTCCACTTTCGACGGTCCCGCCAGAGCTGTGACCTGTGCGCTCGCTGTTAGGGATGCAGCAACCCAGCTCGGTCTCGAGATCCGGGTTGGCGTGCATACCGGAGAGGTCGAGTTGCGCGGCGGCGACATCTCCGGCATGGCGGTGCACATTGCTGCCCGCGTCGAAGCCCTCGCTAGGCCGGGCGAAGTCCTTGTCTCGCGCACGGTGGTGGATCTCATCGTGGGATCGGGGACTGAGTTCAACGACCGCGGCGAACACGAACTGAAGGGGGTCCCGGGGTCGTGGAGGCTCTTTGCCGTGAAGGGCTGACCGCCTGCTAACGGCGCGGGCGAGCCCGCCCTCCTCCGTGCATGTTCGAGCGGCGAAGGCGGTCCCGATGAACGGGTCGACATGACGCGTCGACAAGCGGCAGGCTGCAGGGATGACCATGGAGGTTCTCTTTGCCAGTGTGCCCGTAACAGCTCTACAAGCGTCGATGGGGTGGTATCAGCAGATCTTCGGGCGACCCGCCGACATCGTTCCCAACAAGAGCGAGGTCATGTGGTGCGTAGCTGGGAACGGCTGGCTTTACGTGATCGAGGACCCCGAACGCGCCGGACGGACCCTAGTGACCATATCGGTTACCGACCTGGATCAGTTCGTCGCCGATCTCGCTAGTCGGGGGATCAGCGCCGGGCCCGTCGAGGCCGTCGGTGATGCCGGGCGCAAGGCAAGCGTGGCGGATGCGGACGGAAACGTCATCAGTTGGATCCAGGTCGCCACGGGCAGCTAGCGCCACCGTTTCCGCCGCTTTCGGCGGCCGCGAACGCTTCTGCGCCAAGATGCGGTGGTGACCATCCGAGGCAGTGCTCCACCCGTCGCGGCGCCCTTGGGTCCTGTCAAGACCACCCGGTTGGACCTTAGGGCCTTCATGCCGAGTGACCTCGACGAGCTCGCCGAAGTGTTCTCCCACCCTGAAGTGTGGCAGTTCCCCTACGGTCGCGCCTTCACCCGCCAAGAGACTCAGGCTTTTTTGGACCGCCAGCTGGAGGAATGGAGCGAGTGCGGGTTTGGCTGCTGGGTGGCGAGAGCGTTGGCCGATGGCCGCATCATCGGCTACGTCGGACTCTCGGTGCCGACCTTCCTTCCGGAGATCCTTCCCGCGGTAGAGGTCGGTTGGCGATTCGCTCCAACCTCCTGGGGACACGGCTATGCGACCGAAGGTGCGACGGCTGCGCTGGATGAGGGGTTCACAACTTTGGGCCTAGAGCGGGTGTGTTCAGTGCCACAGTCCGACAACCCCCCGTCTGCTCGCGTGGCCGAACGGCTGGGCATGAAGCTCATGCGTGAGGTGGTCATTCCCGCCAACGAGCGCCGGAGCGAACTGCATGGCCTGCTGTACGAGATCGACCGACGAGACTGGCTCTACCGCACACGATCCTGAGCGTTACTCGGATTCTCTTTGCCCTGCAACACCTGTTGGCTCGGTGATGAAGCGGCGAGGATGCCGGCCATCCACGTAGCCGACGAAAGGCGGAAAGATGTTGTAGCCAAGCAACTCCTGCAGTCTCTCGGGAAGTGAGGCGACCGTTTCACGAGGAACGGCCAAGATGTGGTTCTCTTGGGGTCGCAGCCACGCGGCGACATATTCGAGGATGACCCCGAGCCGCGCTGTGTCGGTGGTATTGGCGCCACCCCCATGCCAGAGCTTTCCTACGTAGAACGCCATCGAACCCGCCGGCATGACGGCGCAGACAGCGTCCTCCGACTCGCTAGGCCTGTCGTCCCATCGGTGACTACCCAGGATAAAGCGCGTCGCTCCATTGGTTTCGGTGAAGTCGTCGAGCGCCCAAATCGTGTTCATGACCACATCGGGGAAAGAGGTTGGCAGGGGATAGACCGCTTGGTCCCTGTGCAGGACCTGGGCCTTCTCCCCGGGACCGATCTCGATGCCGACGGGGGCACTCAGCTGGT
>Ga0307476_10000720_pt1 | contig 23302 bp, 20 predicted proteins | sample atmos_gasesECM2C_2_FD_203314 | JGI IMG/M metagenome (GOLD analysis project Ga0307476, IMG submission 203314) | Hardwood forest soil microbial communities from Morgan-Monroe State Forest, Indiana, United States - atmos_gasesECM2C_05 | ecosystem: Environmental > Terrestrial > Soil > Temperate...
GAATTCAGTCGCGAAGATGAACGCAAACTGTGCATCGTCTTCGACAACCCCGCGGCGGGAGCGATTTCCGGCCACGCCTACGAACAGGCCGTGAATCTGGCAGCATCACTAGCCTGGCACTTCTCCTCGCAAGCCGCCGAAGTGTCATTTTTCATCACAGGGCGCGGCCGCGGCGCCGACCTGCACGAGTTCCTGGCACAACTGGCTGTGATCGAGCCCCAGACGGGTTCTGAGGCGGCACCGGGGCCACCGGCACAAGGGCCGCAAGCCGGTCTGCTTCGAGATTTAGACCTCGGCAGCACCGGCGAATACAACATCGTTCTCACCGCACAGCCGCGAGGAAGTTTGCCTACCGCATGGTGGAACTGCTCGTATTTCGTCTTTCTCGCGAGCGAGGGTTTCGGCGGCGCCTGAGATTCCCGTAATCGCCTCGCTGGCCGGATTTTTCTTCACCCCACCTTTTAGCCCTTCCCAGGAATCCAGTTTCGCCGTATACTCGCGCCCCGGTACAGCTTTTTGGACGGGTCGGAATTGATACCTGGAGGATCGAAATGCGAATCTGCGAGCTGATCAAGAACCAGGAAACCTACCAGGCGGAAATGGGACAAACCGTACTGGAAACCGTGCGCGCCATGGTGGAACGCAACATCGGCGCCGTTCCCGTAGTGCACAACGGCAGACTGGTGGGGATTTTTTCCGAACGCGATTTGATGAAACGCGTAGTGGCAGAAGGCTACGATCCCCGCAGCACCTGTCTTGCTGAGGTCATGACCGACGACCCGCTCACTATCAACACGAACGAGGAGTTGGAGAACTGCTTGTCGCTGATGCGCCGCCACAGCTTCCGTCATCTGCCAGTTTGCCATGAGGGACAATTGGTCGGCATAGTCTCGCTGCGCGACATTTTGCTGCACGATTTGAATGAAAAGGATGACGAAGTGCGCATGATGCGCGCCTACATCCACTCTGTCCCGGACGCCTAGAGAGCGCCAGGCAAGCGCGGCCCCAGGGCCGCCCTTGGGCGCGTATCCTGGCACGCAACACGATCCAGGATTTTACTAATGCCCTTACTTCCCCCGATATGGCCCGAAGGTAACGTTACTTTCGATTACCTGAGTACATTGAACAGATGGGCCAAAAGGTTTAACTTCCTCTTACTAAGGGGAGTCGTCCCTTTGACTCGGTGCCGCAAATCTGGCTCTGGCCGCCAGTATTCGTTCGAGAATTGAGTTTGTTCCGATGAGCGAGAAAATCAAGATTCTGTATTACGCTCTCTGGCTCGCACATCCCGTTCTCCAAACGGTTATCGCCATAGCTATGCTCCGTCGCGGCCAGCACCGTGAATTTAAGTACTTTTTCGCCTACGTCGTCACCCAGATCCTGAGCTTCGCGGTCGTCTTCCCAACTTACCGCTATTACCCCTTGGCCGTTTTTTACGTTTCCTGGATCACCACCGCCATCAGCGTCGCTTTGGGTTTCAAGGTGATCCACGAAGCCTTTCTCGATGTCTTCCGGCCATTCCACACGTTGCGTGACCTTGGCACAGTGCTCTTCAAATGGGCGGGTCTGGTGATGCTCTTAGTAGCCGGCGTAGTATCGGTCTCAACAAACTCTTCGGATACGCCGCCGTGGGTGCAGGCCATCACAACCGCCCAGCGTAGCGTACGTATTATTCAAGTCGGGATGGTGCTTTTTCTGTTGTTCTTTGCCCGCTACCTCGGAGTAAGCAGGCGCCAGCACAGCTTCGGAATCGCCCTCGGCTTTGGAACCTTTGCCGTCGTGGAGTTGACGTTGATCGCGTCTTGGGCGGGCGATCACCTGAGTAATCTCGCCGTGAACCTGATCAATATGGGGGCGTACAACGCGGCTTTATTCATCTGGTTGGGTTACACGCTGGCGAAAAGCCCTGCTCGCGACGCTGCCTCCACATTGCTGCGGCCGCAACGCTGGGAGCAGAGCCTGTCAGACATTCAGCACCCGCTGCCCGCGGACTCTCTGATCCCCATGTTCGAAGGGATGGTGGACCGGGCTCTGTCCAGGACTCGGGTCTCGCCATCGGTCACACCAGAAGTCGGCGGCGCGGCTACGGCCGCCCGCGCCACGGTCGTGCCCATGAGTGCGTTGACTATTTCTGGATTGGTTGAGCGCGTCGGATCCAAACGCTAGACTGCCGAATCTATCTCGCGCCCTGGCGTGCCCGTTCAGTTTCCTTCGCGTGGCCCTACAATTCCGGATTTCGTAAATAATTGGACGCTGAACGGTATTTTGATCCCAGAGTGATCCCCTCTTTTGCAATAGGGGAGAAACCTTAGAAAAACGCGAATTTCCCTGTATTCGCGTGCTCTTTGGACGCCGCTACTCCACTCTACAACCCTGAGGATGATTCTCGGCCGGGGAATTCTTGCGGAAGGGCTTGACTCGTGCCTTATAATTTTGCTCCGCGTCAAAGAGCCGCTTGCTTGGGGCGACTAGGCGCGGAAGGAGTGAACCCATGAAGCACGCAGTCAGGATTTCGGTCCTGATGTTTGGACTAGTGGGCACATATGTCGCAGCCGCCGTTCCGCAGGTTCCCGCCCCGGACGGAGGCCCGATTTTTCTGTGCCCACCTCAACAACAACTCGGTATAGGCAAATGCGCTCAAGGCAACGGTTTACCACCGATGGTGAAATAGAGTTAACCGGATGTCAGGGCTAAACGCAAGGTCACTAAAGTAACCTGTAGGTAACTTGGGCCGAGCACTCGGGCTCGCAATCTTCGGGCTGACGGACTTCATACATAAACCGTCAGCCCCGTTTTTTTGCGTTCGTCTAGGACTGCTTCTGGAGGGCCGATTCCAGCGCCCGCCGTAACTCCGCGGGATCCGCGAGAGGTGGTTGGCAGGCAAAGCCAGAACACAAAACCGCAAAGGATTTTTCCGAGCTCAACCCGGGCAGGTTCGGGATCGTCGCCGCCAGCGCAGGTGGAAGATTCCCTGCAACCGCCTGGTTCGTCGTCAGCCGAAGCAAGCTCTTGTTAAAGGCGAAAGAAGCCGCAGCGACGGCAGCGAGACTTTTTGCCGTTTCCTCCTGCGTGTGGTCAGAAATCACAACTACCTGCACCGGATTTTCCAACAGATGAAGGACCGCGATCCCGTAGGTGGCGGCAAAAATTCCAAATTGCTCGGCCACTCCGGCAAAAGTCTCCAACGTTTGCTCCGCCTTGTCGCGATATCCGCTGTCGCCCGTGTAATGATGCAGGCGCAGTAGTGCAATCGCCGCCATGGGGTTTCCCGCCGGCGTCGGCGAGTCCTGCAGCGGCTTGCGGCGCGTCGCGAGCACGCCCAGGCTCTTACCCTCGGCGGCCGGTTCGGCATCGAAGAACCCTCCGGAAATCGCATCGAAGAACTTTTCAATCAAGGCGTCGCCAATTGTCCGCGCGAATTTGAAGTAGCTGAGGTCGGCCGTCGCTTCATAAGCGTCCAGGCAAGCCAGCGTCGTCGCAGCGTAGTCGTCGAGCAGGCCAGAAACTTCGCGATGTTCGGCTTGAGGATCAGAGTAAGCAACCACATGAAGCAACCCTGTGGAGCGGGCGCCCTCGCCCGCTTTCCCCGCGTGCGGCTTCCAGGCTTCCCCTAGAACACGGTCGAGCGACCGCAGCGCGAAGTGGCGGGCGGACTCCAGGTTAAGCACCTTCGCTGCTTCCAAGTAAGCCGAGATACACATGGAATTCCATCCCACATAAACCGTCTTGTCGACGTAAGGCGTGGGCCGTCGCAGCCGCGCGGCGTACATTTTCTTCTTAGCGGAATCGAGCAGGCCGCGCACACGCTCGCTGCTAAGGCTCATCCGCCGCGCAATTTCTTCGATCGGTGCACGCACATAGAGTACGTTCTTCGCCGGATTGTGATGCATCTCGCCGATCTCGTTGATGTCGTAGTGCAGCGCCGCGACCTGCGCTTCTTCTTCTGTGAGCACAGCGCGCGCCTCATCGAGCGTCCAGGTGAAGTAGTCGCCATCGTCATCCATGGAAATGTCGGCATCTTGCGAAGCGTAAAAGCCGCCGCGCTCGCGGTCGCTCAGCCATTCATCCATCCAGCGAATAATGTCCCGCGCCACGCTCGCAAAGAATTCCGAACCCGTCGCCTGATAGGCGTGCACATAGTTCTTCAGCAATTCGGAGTTGTCGTAGCACATCTTCTCGAAGTGCGGCACCACCCAGCGCTCATCCACCGAGTACCGGTGAAATCCACCAGCCAGTTGGTCGTAAACCCCGCCATTCGCCATGTGCTCGAGCGTCGTGACGATAACGTTGCCTAGTTGAGTTTCGCGACCATCCAACTCTTGAGGGTGCCCCATACTAGCCGAGTCTTTTGCAGGTAGTGTGGGGATTTTGACTTTTGTCGCATACCGCTCGATCAGTAAATCAAGCGCGGAAGGATGAGGAAACTTAGGAGCCTGCCCAAAGCCTCCGTGCTGAGGGTCAAACATACTGAAAGCAGACTTCTGAATCGCGGCGATGATGCTGGTCGAAACCCGCCCCCCGCGCCCCGCAAACGACTCCGCCTGCGCGATCGAGCTCTCCACCATCTTCGCCTGCTCCACCACGTCGCCATGTCTTTCCTTGTAAGCGTTGGCAATGCTGGTCAGCACACGCTTGAAGCTAGGACGCCCGTAGCCATCTGTCGGCGGAAAATAGGTGCCTCCGTAAAACGGCTTGCCCTCAGGCGTAAGAAAAGCCGTCAACGGCCATCCACCTTGTCCGCTAACCGCGCTGATCGCAGCCTGATATCGGCTGTCAATGTCAGGGCGCTCGTCGCGATCCACCTTCACCGCGATGAAATGTTCATTCACAATGGCCGCAACTTCAGCATCGTCGTAAGACTCGCGATCCATCACATGGCACCAATGGCACCACACCGCGCCAATATCAAGCAGCATCGGCTTGTTCTCGCGCTGCGCCGCAGCAAACGCCTCTTCGCCCCACTCATGCCACTGAATGGGCTGATGCATCGCAGATCGCAAGTAGGCAGAGGAAGCGCGGGCGAGGGAGTTGAGGGTCGTGGTGGTCATGGCTCAAGTTTATACGCGAACGCCACATCCCCGAGCTCGAGGACAACGAAATCCCGCGCGGCGATGTAATCGCCCCACCGCGACTCTTCCGCTAGTTTTCGGAAGGCAGGGACTTACTGCAAGAGCGCGAAGTCCACCTGCACTGGGGTTTTGACCTCCACTGGTTCGCCGTTAAGTAGGTAGGGCTCATACTTCCACTGCTTCACAGCCTTGATCGCAGCCGGGGCCAGAATCGGGTGTCCGCTGATTAGCCGGAGGTTCTCGACTTCCCCATCCTTGCCGATCGTCGCATCCAAAACCACAGTTCCCTGGATGCGCGCCGCACGCGCCATCTCAGGATAGTCGGGAGGCACTTTTTTCAGGACAAGTCCACTCATTATTTCCTTCGGCACGCGAACGGGCGCGGAAACCTCTGATTGCTCTCCGGTAGGTTTCTCCACGTGATCGATCACCAGAACCTGCATGGGCTCTTTCTGCGGCACCAGTTTCAGCCCAAGCTGCTCCTGAAGCGCCGTGAAGAGCGTAGGCCCGGCAGACTCATTCGAGGCACCGCTATCGGACGCTGGCTTCAAACCCATCAACTTATTCATCCCAGCTTCACTCTCGCCCGGCGTCCAGCGCAGGGAAAAATCATAGTTCCCCGTAAGCCCCGTCTTGTCCACAACCGTGTGCCCCAGTTGCCAGGAGAGCTGTTCTACTAAGGGTACCAACGTTGCCCCTTCATCGATCAGTTCGCCCGGTCCCATCTTCATCTGGCCTTTTTGTGGCAGGCGGCCTTCAGGACCGTTGACTCCGTTGGGATTCGTATATATAGGTTTCGCTTCCTGCAATTTAGGACCGCCCTCCGCGACTACCAGTTCGTAGACTGGAAGATCTCTCGTCTGGCGGTGCAAGGTCAGCTTGAAGTAGTCCGCCAATACCGCCTGTAGCGGCATTCTCAGTTTCTCAATTCCAATCCCGCCGGCCGGTTTCTGGCCTTCGCCCGCCGCGTCCGGCAGCTTGACGTCGATGTCGTATTTTTCCGAGCTGACCCAGTCGGGAGCTCCCGAAATTAAATCGGCCTGGACTCCGTATGCCGCTCCGATGACAGTTTGCAGCGTAGCTCCCCGTGCGGTAAACCCGTAAGGCGAGAAAAATATCCCGACGCGCTCGTTCCCACCGTCGGCCGATTGATGCGGCTGGACCGAAGCCGACTTGTATGCAGACGCATCTGCACCTGGGGTTTCCGTCTGCGCCTCGGCGCGGCCCTGCGTCGCGTTCATGATGCCAAGCCCGATCGGCAGCGCAAAGGCCACGAATACAGCCGCGGTGAGCAACAGTTTTCTACTGAAATCCAGTTTCCGTACCACACGCTCGGTCATAATGTGCACCATCCTTTTCTTGAGGTCGGCTCCCGTAATTCCGGACACGCAAGCGAGCGGGGACTCCACGCAAAATTCACATACCTTCAGAATGCTCTCGGCATACACCTGCCGCTCGCTGCCCAACTCCACAACTTCTTCGTCGCAGGCGCGTTCGCGCTCCTCCACCAGCCGCGCTCCCAACCACCAAACCAACGGGTGGAACCAGAAGATGGCTTCTACCACCATGTGGATCGCAGCCGCGAGATTGTCGCGACGACGTACGTGTCGCAGTTCATGCGCAAGAATGGCTTCCAGGTGTGCATCTCCCAGTCGTTCGGAGATCCCTTCCGGCCACACCAAAACGGGCCGCGCTATGCCGAAAACTCCCGGTTCCAGAGAAGCTCGTGACAACAGCATGTCAATCCGCTTCTCCACTCCTCCGATACGTTCCAGCCGACGCAGCGCCTCCACCTCGCGTCCCTCCCGCAATGGCGCTGATTCCCGCATGGCAGCGGAAACCTGCCGCCACCGCAGACACCATACGAAAAGCACCACCGCGAATCCGCACAGCCACGCAACTGCCAGAACGGCCGGAAGCAGATGGAACAGACTCGGAGAAACCGTCGAGCGAGTAGCCCCGGAAATCACGGACGCCGCTGGCTGTGTAAAGGGCTGCCCAACCTCTTCCATCGCAAAATACAAGCCCGCTTTCGTTCCCATGGAACCGCGTGACCATGCCAGATGGCTCCCTATGCCCACCAGCAAGGAAAAGGGAATCAGGAACTTCACTGATGCTGCCAGCCAGAGCCAATAGCGCGCTCGCGCGTGATTGTTACGCAAAAGCAATGTCAGCAGTCCGGCCCCAATGGCGAATAGCGTCGACTGCCACAAGTGATCGCCCAGCGCGGGTGCGATGGCTGCCCACATCGCAGACAAATATTTCGGGATCATTGTGATTTGTCCTTTCCCGCAAGCTTCCGGAGAGTTTTCTCGGCTTCCTTTACGTCCTCCAGCGTGAGCTTGCCCGATTCAATCAGGTGCGCCATGACGGGCTGGGTGCGCCCGCCGAACAGCGCCAGCAGGTCGTCGATCAACCTCCGTTGTGCGGCACTGCGGGAGACCGCAGCTTCGAAAATGTGAAAGTTGCCGACTTTCTTAACGCGGCGGACCGCTTTTTTTCCTTCCAGACGATAAACGGTGGTCTGGATGGTCGTGTAGGCCGGTCGGTCTTTTTCGGCAAAACTTTCTTGGATCTCGCGGATGGAAGCCCGGCCACAAGTCCACAGCGCCTCCATGATCTGAAGTTCGAGCTTGGCTAGCTTGGGTCCGGCCATTTCATCTCCTACTCACGTATGCAGTACTACTACACATGTAGTTTATATGTCAATTCCTTTTTCGAAAATTCTTGCGCTCGCTTCCATTTCTAGCGCGCTCCTTGCGCGAGAAGTGGGCAAGGCTTACCTCCTGCGCTGCATCCAGCCGCGCCAGCGCATCCGGGTATTTGCGTATTTGCGCATAACAAACAAGAGTGCGCGCCGCGTTAGGATTCGATTTCGTGAGCCGGCGCGCCCATTTCCCAGACTGGGCCCCGAAAGATTTCCACAGCCGTTCCTGGGTCATCCGTCACATCACTCCTGTCAATTTTCAGCTAGCATGAGAAGTGCAGCTTCCGCTGCGCTCGCCCCCGGTTCTTTGACATTCGAATTCTGACCGGATCCAGCCAGGCTAAGTCCTTCCGATTGAATATTTTGCCGCTAAGTTCCTTAGAAGCAATATTTTAGCCAGACTTGAATGGGGCATGGCAGATCTAAGTCATTGCGATTCAATAATTTATCCAACTCGATCCGTGATTTTTTGATCTGGATCCACCACTGATCCGTACAAAGCATATTGATGCGTCGCGCGCATCTTCCGCAGCCCGGCGCTCTCACCCAACACATGCTCCAGCAGCGGATTGTGATACAGCACATACACCGCCCGCGGATTCCGCCGAAGACTCTCCTCAAGATTCGCCATCATCCGCCTCAACCCGAATTCCGGAAACGGGTTGAAGAGATAAAGCACGGTCGGCTCAGCCGGAAAAGAGAACTCGGTAGCATCGGCGCAGATCGACTCCAGCGCAAAGCATTTCTGCGCTTCGCTTCGGTACTTGCTGAGATTCTCCTGAGCGGCCCGATGCAACGCAGGGAAAAGTTCCACACCCACGATGCGCCGAAAAGGATAGTCCGACGCCATCAGCAGCGTGCGTCCCTTACCCGATCCCAGATCGATGAAGACAAAGTCGTGAAAGTCAAAATGATTTTTCAGACTTAAAGCATCGAGCATTTCGCGGAACAAAACCGGCTCCGTCGGCTGATACGGCGAGTGAAACACTCCGAGCAGCCGCTCGCGCCAGCCAACAGCTGCGCTGGTCGTGTTGACACGGTGATCCCAGTCGTATTCGGCATCGCCGTAGCGCTGGCGCAGGCGTTCGGGCGTGGAATCGCGAGCAAACTCCCACAACGCCGCCAGCAGTTGGCGGCTCGCCGCAAGGCGTCCCTCGTGCGCGGCAACGTCATTCCACCATTGCCACGCTGAAAGTGGCAGGTTGATTCGGGACGAAGCGGAGGGATCGATGCTCTGCATTTTCCGCCATCATAACCGATGATGAGACAGCGAGGATGAGGCTAACGCCGCGGCGAGTCGAACGTCTGCATCGGCTTATATCCCGGAGGCAGACCTTTGGTGGCGAAAGGAAAGTCTTTCGGTACGCGAACCTCAATTCGTCCCTCAGAAGTCATTTTGTAGGGATGGCCGTCGGGATCGACGGGAGTTCCGGGCAATCCCTCTGCGCTTACCAGTTCTGCCATGCTCGTGGGCAGGCGTCCGGCGCGTTCTCCGAAGCGGGTCACGGCCGCTTGCAGGTGCTCGACGTCTTCATCCACGCGCAGCGCTCGCAGATGGTCATAGGCGCTTTGCTTAATCAATTTGTCTTGGGTGTTCTGGTAGCTCGCCGACCATAGCATCCGTGCCGTGTCGTAATCGCCGGCGTGCGACGCCATCTGCGCGCCAATAACCTTCAGAAAAGGATGAGCGTTGGGAACCTGCGATCCACGCGCGAACGACTCTGCGGCTCCCTTGTAGTCCTTGAGTTCGGTGTAATAGACGAAGCCCAGGTCGTAGTAAAGCCTCCAGTTGTCGGGATTGTTCTGGATACCGAAATTCATTAAATCGATCGCGCGCTGGGGCTGGCCCGCGCCGAACGGCGGTTTGGGAGCAAGAAAGCTGCTGCCAAATTCATAGGCAACCACCAGATGCGGGTCCAGGTGGGTTGTGATTTCGAGCAGCGGCGCCAGCAGTTTGTAGCTGGTGGCCGCGAAACGATGCCGGTCGCCGAAGTACTGAACGGCACGGGTCCAGTAAATGCAGGCCATCAAGCCGTCATAACCGAGGCTGGCGCGCTTGATGACTTTGGGCGAATTGAGGAAGAGGATTTCTTCGAGCGTGGCTTGCGGGCGAAGCTGGTCGACGCGATGAAGCACAAACGAACTGGCAGCCAGCGACAGGACGACACAGGCGCCCGCGACGATCGAAATTGTTCGGCGATGCTTCATTACAGGTCCATTTAATTCGAATCGCGTTTATTTCAGATCACGGTTCTCGAAAATCAGCACGGCTCCACTTAGGGCCATGATGGCATAGAACAGGGCATAGAGCGTGTTGTGCAGGATTAGCTGCCCGGCCACCGGCTGTTCATGGGCGATGGAACTGATCACGTTGAATGCGGAGAAGTTTGGCACCAGGTAGGCCGCGCCCGTGGCCAGCCAGCGTGTGAACCCGTGGGTCATTCCGGCGAAATTTCGCAGGTCTTCGGCAAAGCTACCGATTACAAACAACGAGAAAGCGAAGACGGCGGAGAGCAGTGGCGAAGAGAATGACGAGAACAACAACGCCAGCGAGCAGATGATCAGGAATTCGAGAATGATGAAGTACAAAGCAACCAGAATCAGGGCGTCAGCGCGCACGAATTTGTGCGAAACATAAAACAAGGCGGCGAACACTCCGATGGCCATGAAGAAAGCGTTTACCACCAGCGTGCCGGCCAGCCCGAAGAACTTGCCGACGATGAACTCCCAGCGGCGGACGGGACGGGAAAGCACGGTGTAAAGAGTTCGCTTTTCGATTTCTTTGGAAACCAGGCCGATGCCGATGAAAATCGCAATAACCACGCCGAACAGAGAAACCGCGGTGAGCCCGAGATTGATGACGACCAGCTTCTCGATCTCGATCGAAATCTGGCCCACGAGGATCGCGGCGCCTGAGAGCAGCAATGCGAAAGCGATCAGGTTGTAGAGCACGCGGTCGCGCACTGCTTCACGGAACGTGTTGGAGGCAATGTATGCGATGCGAGTGTTCATGCCGTCCTCCTCATGCCGGTTGTCTTCATGCGTTTGGTCGTCATTTGGCTGGTCTTCATTTGATTGAACCTGCGGTGGTCTCGGCACGGCGCAGCTTCTCGACAAAATAGGTTTCGAGTGAAGTGCGCACCGGAATGATGGCAATCAAACGCTGCCGCTCGCGGCGCAGCACATCAATCACCGCGTCCTGCTGATTCTCGGCAATGACGGCGCGGACCCGGTCTCCAGTCACGTGGCATTCCGCACCCAGCGCCTTGACCGAGGCCGGCACCTGCGTGCCCTGCCAAATCACTTCCACCTTACCCTGAATGCTGGAGGTCAAATCCTCGACTGCGCCTACGCCGCGGAGTTCTCCCTGGTGAATGATGGCCACGCGGTCACAGAGAGCCTCGGCGTCAGACAGAATGTGGGTTGAGAAGAAAACGGTCTTGCCTTCATGCTTGAGCTGCTCCATGAGGTCGCGCACCTCCCGGCGGCCCATGGGGTCGAGCCCGGACATCGGTTCGTCAAAGAACACAAGCTTCGGATCGTGCAGGACGGCCTGACCGATTCCCACCCGCTGCAGCATGCCCTTGGAAAACTTGCGCAATTGCACGCCCTTAACGTCGCGCAACCCGACCTGCTCGAGAACCTGCTCGACGCGCTGCCTGCGGTGTTTGGCGGGCACGCCGGAAAGCTGTCCATAGTATTCGAGCAATTCGTGAGCGGTGAGATAGTCGTAGAAGTAGGGTTGCTCGGGAAGGAAGCCAATCTGCGCTTTTACCGAGGGGTCCGTCCATTCGCGGCCGAGGATGCGCGCCGATCCGGACGTGGGGAACACTAATCCCATCAGCATTTTCAGGGTAGTGGTTTTGCCAGCGCCGTTGGGGCCGAGGAAGCCGAAGATCTCTCCATCCTCCACTGTCAACTGCAACGGACGAAGGGCGCGCTTCGGCCGTTTCCGCCAGAAGCCCACCAGGTAAGTTTTTTCGAGTCCAAGAATTTCAATAGCAGCCATCGTCGTTATCTGATTGAGGTGTGAGTTGGGCGAATCGGGTAGTGGAGCGTGGGCTTTCAACAGCTCATCGAGCACGTTTCACAAGCGCCCCGAATCCAGATTCCCCAAGGAAATTATATGCAAAAGTTCGAATTTTGGGAGAGGTCGGAGATGACGTTGGTCACCGGTGACGCGTGTTGTTCAAGCCTTGCCAGAAAGTGTCTTGGCGCGATGGGCTGAATCAGCTAAGGCCTGGGGTTCAAGATCAGGCAAGCGTTGTAGCTGGCGACCAAGTTGATGTTGCCTGAGGGTTGGAGGCGCAGCACGGCATCCTGAATCGAGCAATAAGCGCGAGTGCCAGATAAGGTGCCGAGAGGAGTGCCCGTCGAATAGAATTGGTCGTTGACGGGGCTGCCCGCGCTAGGCGAGCCAGTGGCGTTAAAACTGTAGCCGCTTTTGCCATTTCCGCCGCCGTTCGTGGCCAAAAGGTTATCGAGCATGCAGCCGGTAGCAATGCCCGGCGAGCAAGGGGCGGCGCCGCCCAAAGTCGCTAGAGTGGGCGGATAGCCGAGATTCGGGTAGGCGGCTACATAAGCGATTTCTGCCGTGTTAATCATCCGAACGGAGGCGGCGGCGGAGGAATCGTTGGCTGACATGCGGGCTCGCAGGAGATTGGGAATCGCGATGGCGGCGATAACCAGAATGATCGCCACCACGATCAGGAGCTCAATCAGCGAAAAACCCTTGTGTTTCTGCATGGAGCACGCTTTCCTTTTTCTACGGTTTCCCTTGGTCGGAGGTAATCTCAGTGACCCGCGCCGAAAGATACTGTAGGAGTTCCATGCACGTGCCAGGCCAAAGGCGAAGCGGAACCCGGAAGTAACAGGCGCTTTGGGAAGCACCATAACTGCATTGGCGCTGGGGAAGGAAAAGAAAAAGGGAGCAGCGGAGTTGCCTCCTCTGCTCCCGGCTTGTAACTCACTAGGTACTGCCAAAGTGAGCAGTTAGTTGGCCAGTGCGCCCAGTCCCTGGCAAGTGGGATAGTCAGCCACGAGTGTGATGACGCCAGCAGCTTGAGTGCGGATCACGCCGTCATCCGTGGCGCAATAGGCCTTGCTACCGCTTGTGGTCCCCAACGGAGTACCAGTGGTCCAGAACTCGGCCGGAGTGGTTGCCGTAGGAGCGATCGGGGTAGCCGCAAAGTTGTAGCCGCTCTTGCCGCTATTTGCCGGGTTGCCATCATTGGCCAAGGTGCTATCGAGGAAGCACGCGGTGGTCGTGCTGGGAACACACGGTACACCGAGCGCGCCACCCAAGGTTACCAAGCTGGCGGCATAGCCAATCGTGGGATAGGCGGCGAAATAGCCGATTTCGGCGGTGACGATGCTGCGCTCGGAACCGGCCGCAGACGAATCGTTGGCGGCAATCTTGGCGCGCATCAAGTTAGGAATAGCAATAGCCGCAATGATCAGGATGATTGCCACCACGATCAGCAGCTCAATCAGTGAGAAACCCTTCTGTTGTTTTCGCATCTCTAATTTTCCCCTCGTTTCGGACTTTTATTGAATTCATGCTGGTCATGGAATGACGCAGTCGGACTTGATGTTCGCACTTGCCTGGCCAAATCAGCTAGTTACCTTGGTACCGGCCAGAGTTCCGACAATTCCATTATTTTCAGTGCAAAGTCAAACTTAGGTTCATATTTTACGGCTTTCCGTTGGCTGTTTCGTGCCAAAATGCGTCGCACGCCCTGACAATTCTTGTCAGCTTGGGAACGCCCTGGCTTCTATGGCAGAACGAGGGGTTGGAGGCTGCTTGCGGGGGAAATGGCCCGGCGGAGAGCAGGGCGTCGAGCTGCGCTCGCCGGATCGTTCAAAGCTCAGGGCCAGGCGTCCGAGGCGGCTGTCCCACATGAACCTCAACCTCTGCTTCGCCGTCTGCCGTAGAATCAATCCTCTTTGGTTTCATTGCTAGCAGTGAGTCGATGCGGAAATCAAGGTCTCCCTTTGCGTGGTGGTTGGCAAAATATGACGGGGGTCCTGACAATTTACGTTTCTGTTCTGGAATGAAGGTTACAACGAAACGGGAAAATCTCTGGGATGAGAGACCGAAAGAAAAGAACAAGAGGGCAGCGGATTTGAATCCCCTGCCCCCGGTTTGTACCCTTCCAGGTCCGTCTATACTGACCAGTTAGTTCGCCAGTGCGCCCAGGCCCTCGCAGGTGGGGTGATCGGCCACGAGTGTGATGACGCCAGCAGCTTGAGTGCGAATCACGCCGTCTTCCGTGGCGCAATAGGCCTTGCTACCGCTTGTGGTCCCCAACGGAGTACCGGTGGTCCAGAACTCTGCCGGAGTGGTTGCCGTAGGAGCAATCGGGGTAGCCGCGAACTTGTAACCGCTCTTGCCGCTATTTGCCGGGTTGCCATCATTAGACAGAGTGCTGTCGAGGAAGCACGCGGTAGTCGTGCTGGGAACACACGGTACACCAAGCGCGCCACCCAAGGTTACCAAGCTGGCGGCATAGCCAATCGTGGGATAGGCGGCGTAATAGCCGATTTCGCCGGTGACGATGCTGCGCTCCGAACCGGCAGCAGACGAATCGTTGGCGGCAATCTTGGCGCGCATCAAGTTAGGAATAGCAATAGCTGCAATGATCAGGATGATTGCGACCACGATCAGCAGCTCAATCAGTGAGAAACCCTTCTGTTGTTTTCGCATCTCTATTTTCCCCTCGTTTTGGATTTTTGCTGAATTCATGCTGGTCATGGTATGACTTCAGTCGTGATTGATGTTCGCACTTGTCTGGCCATTCCTACTAGCCGGTCCCAGGGTCCCGCAACTCCCTTATTTGCAGTACAAAGCCAACGATGGTCTTATTCTAAGGCTTTTCGGGGCTGTTTCGTGCCAAGATGCGTTACAAAACTTGACAATTCGTGTCAGTTTGGGAACGGTCCCGATTTCTATGGCAGGACGAGGGGTTCGAGGCTGATTTGCATGGGAAATGGGCCGGTGGAGAGGAGGGCATCGAGCTGCGCTCGACGGACCCTTCGAAGCCCCAGGGCGGGCAACCGAGACGGCTGTCCCGACATAAACCTCAACCTTACTGCGCCGGTGTCTGCCGTAGAATCATCCTGGCGACGTTTCCCTGAACTATTCTGAATCCGATTCTATGGCTACGAAGATGGCTACGAAGGATGTTGCCTCTGTCGATTCTGATATTGCGCAGGCTTGGACTTTGCCCTCTCATCTCTACACCGAGCCGGCTACGTTCGCGGGCGAGAAAGAGCGAATCTTTGCGCGCAGCTGGCAGATAGTGGGGCATCGCGACCAGGTCGCAAACCCAGGCGACTATTTTACGACCGAGCTGGTTGGGGAACCGCTGGTCATTGTGCGCGATGGCGGGGGCAAACTGCGCGGGTTCTATAACGTGTGCCGGCACCGCGCTGGCCCGCCTGCCGAAGGCTGTGGTTCGCGCAAACTCTTTCGCTGCGGATATCACGGATGGACTTATGGCTTGGATGGATCGCTGCTGGGCGCTACCGAGTTTGAGGGCGTCGAAGGATTTCGTCCCGAAGATTTTGCTTTGGTGCCGGTGCAGGTCGAGGAATGGTTCAGTTTCGTCTTCGTGAATCTGAATGCCGCAAGTCCGGGTAACGACTCCCGTCCTCTGCGCGAGAGCCTGGGCGAATTACCGGGGCAGGTCGAGAAGTTTCACTTTGCCGGGATGAAACTGTTTGAGCGCCGCACTTACGATATGAAGTGCAACTGGAAGACGTACGTGGATAACTATCTGGAGGGCTACCACCTCCCCAGCGTGCATCCGGGACTGAATCGCGAACTCGACTTCAACGCCTATGTAGTGGAGCCTCATGCGGAGTATGTGCGGCAGTTCAGTCCTATCCGAGGAGCGCAGCCCGGGGACACGACTCCGCGGCGCTATCCGGAAACTGGCGCGGACCTGACCACCGATTATTTCTGGATCTTTCCTAACTGGATGCTGAACTGCTATCCCGACAATGTTTCGCTGAATATCGTGCTGCCGGTCGAAGCTGAGCGCTCGCTGGCCATCTTCGAGTGGTACTTGCCGGAGAAGGACCACAGCAGCTCCGCGGCCAAGGCGTCGGTGGAGTTCAGCGACCAGATCCAGGTGGAAGATGTTGGGATCTGCGAGAGAGTGCAGAAGAATCTGCGCTCGCGCAGCTATTCCAGCGGACGCTTCAGCGTGAAGCAAGAGAAGGGCGTGCACGCTTTCCATCGGATGTATGCGGACGCAATGAAAGGACACTAACTGCCGAGAACGGCGAGAAATACTTCTGGCAAAGGTCTTGCCGTGGTATTTCCCGGCGTTCTGTGCGAGCTCTGCGGTGGATTGCTTTTCTCATTCTGCCTTTACCAGCAGGCAGGTTACGTCATCGTGCTGCGGGGTCGAGCCCACGAATAAATCCACTTCTGCCATGAGGCGCTTGAGCATATCGCTGGGAGCCGTCGCGGCGCCGGCTGCGATGGCGCTCAGGAGGCGGGTTTCGCCATACTCTTCCTGACGGGAGTTTTCTGCTTCCGGCAGGCCGTCGGTAAAGATGATCAGCCAATCGCCAGGCGCGAGCGCGACGCTGGCCGATTCATATTTCGCTTCCGGCTGAATGCCGAGTGGTAGTCCTCCGACGTCGAGGCGCTCGATTAATCCGCTGGCGCGGCGCAAGATTGGGTTGTTGTGGCCGGCGTTTATGTAGTGGAAGACTCGGCGGGCCGCGTCGTACTCGGCGAGAAACGCAGTGGTAAAACGCAATCCGCCCTGACTGTTGGAGCAGGCGTACTTGTTCATGTCGGCAACCAGTTCGGGCAGTGCGACTTGCGTGGTGGAAAGCGTTTTGAGGCTGGCTTGAAAAGTGGCCATCAGCATGGCCGCGGGGATGCTCTTGCCGGCGACATCGGCCACGGCGAACACTACGCGATTTTCTTCCGTAGTCTTACCGGGGCGCGGGAACACGTCGTAGTAGTCGCCGGCGACGGTGTTGGCGGGACGCGTGACATAGGCGATCGAGATTCCGGGAATCTGCGGTGGAACGCCGGGCAGCAGCCAGGTCTGAATCTCGCGGGCGATCTGCAAATCGCGCTTCATGACGACGCGATCGGCAATTTCGAGCATCAGCAGGAGAAAGAGCAAAAGGGCAGCCCAGAATTGGGCGTTGTATTCGAAAATGTGAGAACCGCCCGAGGAGTCGTGATAGCTAAACCCGCCCTCCGGAATCATCAAGAGCACCAGGGCAACCAGCAGCAACACACGGCGGGCAGGCGAGAGCTTTTCGAGAACTGCCCAGAAGAATTCCCTGACGACATGCAGACGGTGGCCGCGCTTGGTGAGACCCTCGGGCGTTTTGGCGGCCACGTCGCGCGAATAGAGGCGGTAGCTGCTGCGCGCTTCGGTTTCGAACTGCGACCAGAGTTGGGTGAGCTCCAGCCCTTCGGTGACCCGCTGCCAGAACCGGCGTATCCGCAGGCGGAGAGGAAGACGCGGCGGGGAAACAGGAGGGGCCGGTGAGGATGCGGTCGCCATGAGAGTCACGTGATTATAGAGGAAGAAAAGCAGTGGCCGGTGGCCAGTGATGAATGGCCAGAGTTCGATAAGGTTCGCTTAGCTAGACGCTGCCTTTAGAACAGAGCCAGCTGCTCGTCGAAAGCCTGTGCGGGATGCTCGTTATCGTACATCCCTCCACGCGGATCGGCGCGGCTGATGCCATACTTCTGGCGAAACCGGGCGATCAATTGGGCCACACGCTTGCCATAGGAAGGCGGCAGAAACGAACGGTCGTCATAACGCTGGCGGTAGTTCTCGACCAACTGGGGAAAGTGCTGCTCAAGGAAAGGAAGGAAAACCGCCGCCGAGCAGGGCTTGAGGAACAATGGTCCGGCAAAGATGTGGCGCGCTCCCGCAGCCGCGGCTGCGCGCACCACGGCCTCCAGATCCGCGGGGGAATCGGTAATACCGGGTAGGACGGGTGAGCAGCTTACGCCCACGGTCAGTCCCGCGGCGCTAAGCTCGCGCACCGCTTCAATCCGCAAGTCGGGGCGTGGGGCGCGGGGCTCGAGAATCCGCGCCAGGTCGACGTTCAGGGTGGTCACGGTGACGTGAATCGACAGCACGTTATTTTGCGCGACGGCGCGGAGAAGATCCACATCCCGGACAACAAGGTTGGATTTAGTGACGATCCCCAGTTCGAAGCCGCGGTGACGCGCGAACTCTTCGAGGATGCCGCGCGTGACTTCGTAGCGGCGCTCGGCCGGTTGGTAAGGATCGGTAGCCGTGCCGAGAGCGATGGCCTCATGTGTTTTGACCCTTCGCAGTTCGCGCCGCAGCAGGTCCGCGGCGTGCTGCTTGACGTAAATCTTCTGTTCGAACTCCGCGCCGTCGCGCATTTCCATGAATTCGTGGGTGTAGCGGGCATAACAGTATTGGCAACCGAATTCGCAGCCGCGGTAGGGATTGATGGTCCAGGTGAAGGGCAGAGCGCGGCGGCTGACGCAGCGATTCAGCAGCGATTTCGCCGGGAGAGTGAAGTACTCAACGTTATGGCCTTCGCGCAGGGATTCGCCCTCGGACGCGAGCCGGGCGATGCCGACCAGCGGGGATTTGGCGGGAAGCTCGAACAAGGGCAGGCTGGGCATATTCGCCTTTTGTTCGCCTACAATAGTCCGTTAACTCGACATTGTCAAGAGGGACGCGGGAGGTTCGCCCGGCGCTCCGCCGAGGAAAATGCTTGCCTAGGTCGCACTTGTTTCCAGCAGCGAATCGGGCGGTGCCTGTCCAAGATCAGCCAGACTCAGCTGAAGATTACCGGGATTGGTGGCGTAAGCCAGTCCTGTATTCAGATCGAGTATCCCTTCGCGGATAAGTCTCTCGATTTCGCCGTCAAAGTGCTGCATACCGTCCTGGTCGCCGTCGCGCATCGCATCCAGTAAGGTCTTGCCCTCTCCTTCGCCTTTCTCAACATACTCTCGGGTGCGCAAAGTGGATGTCAATATTTCAATTGCAGCCACCCGTCCCGTCCCATCCTTACGAGGAATAAGCCTCTGCGAAATGATGTAGCGAAAACTCTTAGCGAGGCGGTTTCGAAGGGTATGCTGTTCGGCCATCGGGAAAACTCCCACGATTCTCTCAACCGTCTTCGCTGCGTCGATCGTGTGCAGTGTGGAGAGGACCAAATGACCGGTTTCCGCCGCCTCCATTGCGATCTCGATGGTTTCCCGGTCTCGCATCTCTCCCACAAGAATCACTTTGGGAGCCTGGCGCAGAGCCGCCCTCAAAGCCAGCGCAAAGCTGGGCGTATCGCTATGCAATTCACGTTGATGGACAATGCAGTTTTTGTGGGGGTGCAGGAACTCGATGGGATCCTCGATCGTGAGCACATGATAGGACTGCTCTTTGTTAATTTTGTCGATGATGGCCGCCAGGGTAGACGACTTGCCGGAGCCGGTCGGGCCGGTGACCAACACAATTCCATTGCGCAGTCCCGCAATCTTCCCCAATTCGGCAGGTAAGTTCAGCAATTCGAAGTCTGGGACCTTGCCCGGGATCACCCGCACCACGACGGCACAGGTACCGCGCTGCATGAAGACGTTGACCCGAAACCGATTTGCGCCCGGCAAACTGTAGGACACATCGCTCGACCCGAGTTTCCTTAAGTTACCGATCGCATCTTCGTTGTTGCCCATGAGATCGGAAGCAATGCGCCGAGTGTCCTCGGGGGTGAGGGCGCGCGCCGCGCCGGCGGGGACCAGTTTTCCATTAATCTCCACGAGCGGGGGCTTGCCAGGCGAAAAGAAGAGATCGCTAATCTTCGGGGATACTCTGAGCATGGCAGCCAGCAGATCAGGAGTCGAGATGGGCGCAGCGGCGAGGGTTGCTGCGGTGGCTGTCCGGGGGGCGGAAGCAACTGTGGTTGGTGCAGGATTGATAGGAGAAGACATATTCCAATCCTACTTACAACGCCGTTCATTTCAAGGCTCATAGGGTCAGCAACCAATGCCCGTGCTTTGGATTGCCGTTCGGTCAAGCACGCGGTAGGCGTAGTTTTCGGAGGATTGACGGCTCGAAAATTGATGTCGGCGGCATCAAGGAGTTCCATGAGCCGGGGCGCGGGCGTCGGATGTTGTTCCGGGTGGCACAGAATGAGACGCCTGTTTCGAGATATGTCGCGCTGACCCTCCCCTTTAAGGCGTCATGAAACTCAAGCTGGCGAAACATCGCCGCCTCACTCATTTAGGGCGGGCAGAGTCATTGGAGTGTAAACGTAGTTTCAACAGTCATCCTCTTTCACAAATCCAACCAGTTGATCGGGGGGCTAGTGGGAGGAAACGGGTGAAGACCAGTGGGCGTCGCGGAACTTCCATTGTCCCTCGCGATACTCTGCAAGTCCGGTAAAGCTGTGCCCGACGGTGTCGACTTGAATCTCGCGCCATGAGACCGCGACGACGGCGAACTCGTTTTCGAGCGGATCGACGCGCAAATCTCCCCACTTCAATTCAATGTGGCAGATGGTTTGGGCAAACGTGCGAGTACCTTCCTGGGCCGCCGCAACATTCGGGAAGGCCATCTGGCCGTTGAAGGCCATAAAGAATGCGGGACTCGCATCAAAATATTTGACCCAAGCCATCGGGCCATCCTGAGTGACGGAATGCGAGACGGTTTGCATGAACGCGGGCACGGCCTGGTCGACGGAGGAAGCTCCATCCGGGGTCACCGAGTGGGAATGGCTCGCGCCAGCAGCGCAAAGAACGCAGGCTGCCAACATGACCGCCAACAGCAGAGGACGGATCCGCAAGTTGCGCGAAAGGAAAAGAACAGGAAGCATTCGAGTCGAAGACCACATAGAAAACATCCATCGACGGTCGAGTCGGAATAGGGAGATATAACAAAGGGAATCCAGTGCGTCAATTGGTGATCAATCCGGGCTCCCAGCCGCCTGGATGGCGGCGCTACGGTTGGGCCGTCGGTTTTTCTGCCTCTTCTCGAACAACTTCGGATCGACGACCGGATTGAGATCCAGTGCTGTGTACTCCGCTGTGCTTGAATCCTGACCGTTCTGGTCCAGGCCGCCCTTGTCAAGAAGGAAAGACGGAGGAAATGCTTTACGCTCGTTTTCGCTTTCTAGCACGGCCTTCCAACTCGCGCTCGTATGTGTCCTGGCGTGCCAGCCGTTCACGCTCGCTCTCGCGCATGTTTACTTGCAATACGTGTCTGACTCGGCTGATTTTTCTCTCATCCCGTGTTCCCTGCAAACAGAAAACGAAATGGCGATCCTCGGCAGTCGTATCCTGCGGTCTAATTTTGGCTTCTTTCGTGCCGAGCGGTGGAGAGAGCAGCTGCTGAAGAGGATCGACGGCGACCTTGCGTGCCTCCGCCGCGATGAAAGTCGCCAGCACCTGGTGTGTGTATTTGAGGGTAATCTCGGTGCCGGTCACCGAGGAATGGGCCATAAGACGGACGAGAGCACCTTCCAAAGCGCTCGCATTTGACCGAACATTCTGCGCAATGTAGAGAGCTACATCCGAGGGGAGTATTAATTTTAACTGCTTCGCTCTCTTCCGCAGAGCAGTGATTTTTATAGCGAGGTCGCGAATCAGCGGGATGGGAACGTTTTCCTCCCTCACGTGGCCTCCTTTTCGCCTGCTGAAGATTGTACAGCGCGCCTCAGGAACGACTTCAGGGCTGGGTAGCCGGCCTTTCTGGTGGCTTCTCGAACAACTTTGGATCGATCGCGGGATTGAACTCCAACGAGGTGTACACCGACGTACTGGAATCCTCACCGTTCTGTTTGTTCTGGCGCAGGAAGGGAACGTTCACGCCGTTTACCGACTTCCAGTCTTCGAGATCCGTTTCACCCTGCACCGGCTGACCCTGGCTCAGCGTTCGATACGTCTCTTTTAGAATGTGGCCGGTCTGCGGATCGACAAACCAGCGGATGATTGTGCCCGCGGCATTCACATCCACGATGCGGGCCTGGGTGTCGCCAACCTTCTCGGTTCCTCCGGCGAGGAAAAACACGTTGGGGTCTTTCGCGTGGGAGGCGATGAAGATGGGATCGCGCTTGATCTGGTCCAGAGTTTCTGCCTTCTGAGAGGCAGGGAAGTCGCGCATGCCCTGGCCGGGAAAAGCCATGAAGGCCGCATCCGGCGTGACCACAATGTTCATGGTTCCATTCGGAGTTTGCATAGCCGCATGCAGGTGATCAGGGTAAACGATGAAGGTTTCCACTTGCATGGGGATCTCGCCCTGAGGAGTTTTCTGCGTGAGGGTCAACTCCGCCTTTATGGCTTTGATTGCCGCCAGCTTAGCTTCGCCGCCCATCGCGACCACCACCTTCGCGGCTAACGCCTTGCCTTCATCATTGGAGGCCGTGGGTTTTGCGTTCTCTTCTTCCTTCGCTCCCGGTGGAGGCGGAATGGCGATATCGATTTCCTTCACCGGTCCGAGCGCCGAGAGCGGCCTGTCGAACTCTTTGGTGTTGCCGACCACCAGGACTGCGAGTTGGTCCCGGTGAACATACTTTGTTGCTACTCGATTGACGTCGGCTGCCGTCACTTTCTGGATCTCTGCCGGAAACTTGTCGAGCCAGTCCGCGGGATATCCGTAGAACTCATAGGTGAGGCGCTCGGCGAGAACCTTGTCGGGCGAGTCGAGACGGAAGATGAAAGCGTTCAGGATGGCGTCTTTGGCGTGCTGAATTTCTTCGTCAGTAATGGGCTGTTTGGCCAGCTTGTCGAGGTCTTCATCGAGTGCCTGGATAGATTCGACTGTGGTCTGGCTCTTCGTGCCCATCCCGAATTGTTGTATGCCGGGATGCCCGAAATTTGTGCCGATGCCGCCCCCCACGTTGTAGGCCAAGCCCCGCTTGGTGCGAATGTCGTTGAACAGCCGCGAGGAAAATCCGCCGCCAAAAGCCTCATTGAAAACGGAGATGGCATAGTAGTCCGGGTTGTTGCGGGTGGTGCCCAGCGTGACCATGCGAATGCTGCTCTGGTTTACATCTTCTTTGGGTACGAGGTAGTAGCCAGGTTTGGCGGGCTGGTAGTGAATGTCATCCTTGGGCAGGTCGGCGCCTTTGGGCCACGCTTCAAATGCGGCGCGCAGCTTGGCTTCCATCGCGGCGGCGTCGAAGTCTCCACTTATCCCGAGAATGACGTTGTTGGGATGCACATAGGTCCGGTGCCAGTCGAGCAGATCCTGGCGCGTCACCGCGCTCACGGTGGCATACTCCGGTACGCGGGCATAGGGATTATCGGCTCCATAGGCTAGCTTGGTGGATTCGCGTGCCGCAATCTCTCCCACTTCATCGTTGCGCCGCGAAATGCCGTCCTGGGCTTCCTTCTGCGCGAGGTCGAGTTTGTCCGCGCGGAATTCGGGACTCTGCAACAGGTCGACGAAGACTTTGAAGACATCGTCGAAATCGCCTTTCAAACAACTCAGGCTGACGGTGGTTGAATCGGCGCCGCCTCCGGTCTCAACCTTGGCGGCGCGTACTTCGAGATAATCGTCGAGCT
>Ga0307476_10000721_pt1 | contig 23214 bp, 17 predicted proteins | sample atmos_gasesECM2C_2_FD_203314 | JGI IMG/M metagenome (GOLD analysis project Ga0307476, IMG submission 203314) | Hardwood forest soil microbial communities from Morgan-Monroe State Forest, Indiana, United States - atmos_gasesECM2C_05 | ecosystem: Environmental > Terrestrial > Soil > Temperate...
AGGTTATCCCCCACTCGAAGGTAGGTTAGTCACGTGTTACTCACCCGGTCGCCACTTTACTCATGGATTGCTCCACTTTCTCGTTCGACTTGCATGTGTTAGGCACGCCGCCAGCGTTGATTCTGAGCCAGGATCAAACTCTCGTTTGAAACCTGATGTCTGCCGACGGGTAGTTGGCAGACTGCCATCGCCGCACATCCCAAACAGCTTGCAAAAGCCGCTCGGGTTTCAACAGCGCGGGATGACGCCACCGTTCAGCTTCGCGACCTCCCGAAAGAGGCTTTGAAGACCACAGTGGTCTATCTTGTGAGATCGTTTCGGACTAATGCCCGAATCCGCTCTCTCACGACTGGCACGTTCAACCGAGTTGTCAAAGACCGAATCGCGATCCGCCTGAGCGGCGCGAATTCAGGTCTAGACGGAGCCGCTACTAGAGCGAATCCGGCTGTCCTCGAAACCCTACAAACATACGTTGCTGCGCAAGACCCTGTCAACGCAAGCGACTCACAGAATTTCCAACGGTTTTCCACATTGGGAAAACCAGCCTGGAGCCAGCGGCGGGGGAGCTCAGCAAACCGAGAAGCAGGTTCCTCGCCGGGCTTTCAGCCCGACTCGGAATGACAAGAGTCTCGGTGGCGTCTCATTACGGCGCGCAACGGTATGGCCTTCCGCTTTGGATTGAAAACAAACGCCAGCATTTCGGCGCATGGCTTTTTGGGCCATAGCAAAGCGGAAGACAGAAAATTGAGAAAAGATCCTACGCTTGGAGGTTCCTTGCTTTGAAGGTACCCTTCAGAAACCTACTGAGTGTTTCCGAATCAAGTCCCGTGGCCGGGACGACTTGAAGGCCTTACGCCCTCACACTTTGTTTAGATGCCGGACGCGCGACGAGAGTTGCAGACAATACACCCGGCTAGCCACACACACTGCTCTCGGTGAATTGTTTATAGCAGATGAATAAGAAAAATTGCAAGGGGTAATTTGAAAAATGCGTAAGTTTACTAATTTGGTTCAGCAGATCCGGCAAAATATTAGGAGCTTGTGACATCCGTCACCGCATTACGAGCCGCCGGTTGGAAAGGATGGATCAATCGAGACAGCAGCGGCCAGCCGCGAAGCGGCGAAAGGATGCAGCCCACGGCGCAAGCCGTGGGAAGGCAGCAGAGAAAACGCACCAAGCCCCGGAGGGGGCAAAAGAAACATGTCCCACACGTCCGGCAATATTCTGCTTCATTTTATCTTCTCCACACAGGGTCGGCGCCCGCTGATCAAGGAGGACTTTCGTGCCGATCTGTTCGCGTACATCGGGGGCATCGTCCGCGAAATGGAGGGAACCGCCCTGATCGTCAACGGCACTGCGGATCACGTTCACGTGCTGATGCGAATTCGACCTGCCCAATCGCCCGCGGAGATCGCCCGCGTTGTGAAGACGAACTCATCGCGCTGGGTGCACGAAAAATGGGACCGCGAATTCGCGTGGCAAACTGGATATGGCGTCTTCAGCGTGAGCGAATCGAACGTCGCAGCGGTCACGAAGTATATCGCCGGGCAGGAAGAGCATCATCAGAAGCATTCGTTTCAAGAAGAGTTTGTCGCGTTCTTGAAGAAAAACCATGTTGCCTACGACGAGCGATACATCTGGGATTAGTTTCTTTCGCCCCTTTGGGGCTTGTTAGTTTCTTTGCGTTATCCACCCACGGCTTACGCCGTGGGCTGCATTCTTGCGCCGCTTCGCGGCTGATCTAATCGGTCCGCTGCAGGACTGGCTATTGTTCGCGGGTGACGCGGATCCATTCTTCCATTTGATCGAGATATTCGGCGAGGGCGCGGCGGCCGGTGGGGGTGAGGCGGTATTCGGTGCGGGGGACGCGGCCTTCGAAAAACTTTACGCAGGAAATGTATTCGGCTTCTTCGAGCTTGCGGGCGTGGACGCTGAGGTTGCCGTCGGTGGTTTTGAGGACGCGCTTGAGGTCGTTGAAGCTGAGGGAATCGTTGGTGGCGAGGGCGCTGACGATGCCGAGGCGGATGCGCTCGTGGATCAGGCGGTCGAGTTCGGGGAGTTCGGGGGCGACGGGCGCCGATTGCGCTTGTGCCTCGATACTGGACTTTTCGTGAAGTTTTAGGCGAGTTTTTTCGCGCGGCTTCTCGGTTGGTCCGGGCTCCGGCTTGGCGTGCTTGCGGGATGGGAGCGGTCTAGCCACCGTGCCTCCTCGCGATGAAGAGTCCGAAGACGATGTGGACGAGACCGAAGCCGGCGGCTAGAAACCAGTTGCCCCAGGCTGCGGGGCCGAGGACGGCGAGACCGCCGAGCAGCATGAAGCAGAGTCCCATGACCGGAATGGCAGGGACGGAGAACGAGCCTCCGGTCATGATGCCGGCGCCGTAGAGAAGCAGCCAGGTGGCGGGCAGGGCGGACTGCAGGCCGGCGCGAAACAGGAGGAAGGTGAGGAAGGCTCCGGCGACGAGCGGCGGCGCGAGTCCGAGGGCGACTTTGCGGGCCGGGCCGGAAAATAATGGGAGGCCGCGGCGGTTCGCTTTCCAGGTGCAGGAGAGCAATCCGACGGCGACGGCTAGAAGGCCTTCGGCCAGCCAGACGCGGAGCCAGGCGAAGTTCGAAACTTGTTGGGCGGCTAACCAGGCAGCGGCCAGGGCAGTGAAGCCTAGAAAAACTTGTCCCCAGCCGGAAACGGCGGTGAAGGCGGCGGTCCGCTCCATGGTGTCGCGAATAAAGCGGAGATCTTCAAAGGCTTTGGGGAAAACCTCTGGAGCGGTGCGGGCGGGGGAGTTCGATGCGGCTTGCTCGGTGAGACTGTTCTCGGCCGAGCGGCGGAAACGCCGGATGCGATGGGGACGCGGGTCGAACATGAGAATTAGGATAGCGGGGCCGGGGGTATGTGTCAAGTACTTTGCGATGCAAAGTATAATGCCTTTTGCGGGATTCGCCGCTCGAAATCAGGAGTCAGAATCCCCACCCTCTCGCGAAGAACGCGAGAAGGATGGGGCACCCGGCGCGATTTGGCGGTTCACGAATGGAAAGATCAAAATCCCTTAGCCGCAAAGGACGCGGCTAGAATGGGGCGCCCACTTTTCTTCCAACAAGTACTCGCGTTTTCTTACAAGAATCACACGCTCTTTTTTCCTGCAACAAGGCTTCGCTGTTATGTCGCGACTTCTACGTGATTGAGATGGATTTCGACAGGTCGAGCGCGGGTGGGCCGCTTATAATTGCGGCTGCTTCCACGACCTTCGAAGGAGATTCTGAATCATGCGAGTTGCGTCACTCTTTTTGTTGCTGACTTTTGTGCTGGGCTCTACTGTGTTCGCGGCGGCGGCGCCACAGGGCGACGTCGAGGGCCGGCGAAAGGCCTTGAATGATTTGCTGGCCGAGCGCTGGGAATACACGCTGCGCACCAGCCCCACCTTCGCTTCGTTTCTAGGAGACAAGCGCTGGAACGACAAGCTGGACGACTTCTCGCAGAAGGCCATTGACGACGACCTGGAACAGAGCAAGAAGTTTCTCGCGCGCTTCGAAGCGATCGACACCGCGGGCTTCCCGGAGCAGGAAGCGCTGAACAAGACTTTGATGGTGCGCGACCTGCGGGTCACTCTGGATGGAGCGCGTTTTAAATCGTGGGAAATGCCGGTGACGCAGTTTGGCGGGGTGCACATCGACTTGCCGCAACTGGTGTCGCTGCTGTCGTTTCAGAGCGTGAAGGATTATGAAGACTACGTTTCGCGGCTGAAGCAGATTCCGCGCGTGTTTGATGAGAACGTGGTCCAGATGCGCAAGGGCATGGCGGAGGGACTGATGCCGCCGCGGATTTTACTGGAGAAAGTGGTGGAGCAGGCCAACGGTCTGGCTACGAAAACGCCGGAAGACTCGCCGTTCGCGCAGCCCTTCAACAAGTTTCCCAAGTCGATGGCGGAGGCGGACCAGAAGCGGTTGCGCGAGGCGGGACTGGCTGCAATTAAGGATTCCGTGCTGCCGGCGTACGTAAAATTCACAACTTTTGTGCGCGAAGAATATGCCCCGAAAGGGCGCACCGAGCCGGGCGTGTGGTCGCTTCCGGATGGCGACGAGCGCTATGCGTTTCGGGTAAAGGAGAGCACGACGACCAATCTGACACCGGAGGAAATTCACCAGATCGGGCTGGCGCAGGTGAAGGAAATTGAAGCCAAGATGCTGCAGGTGGTGAATCAGCTGGGCTACAAAGATCTCAAGAGCTTCAGCGCGTCGCTGGCGACGAATCCCAAGGTTCACGTGCACTCGCGGAAGGAAATTCTCGACCTTTACCAGAAATATATTGATCAGATGTATGCGAAACTGCCGGCGATGTTTGGCCGCTTGCCAAAGGCGAAGCTGGAAATCATGCCGATTGAAGAGTTCCGCGAGAAAGAGGCTTCGACTTCGTACACGGAGGGGGCGCAGGATGGATCGCGGCCGGCGCATGTGATGGTCAACACCAGCGACTACGAGAAAGGGACTACGGTCGACTTTGAGACGACCGCCTATCATGAGGGCGTGCCTGGGCATCATATGCAGATTGCGATTGCGCAGGAACTGCCGCAGCTTCCGCCGTTTCGGCAGAACGAATATTACACCGCATACACCGAGGGATGGGCGCTGTACTCCGAGCGGCTGGGAAAAGAAGTTGGATTTTTTCAGGATCCGTATAGTTATTACGGGCACTTGCAGGACGACATGCTGCGCGCGATCCGGCTAGTGGTGGATACGGGCTTTCACTACAAACACTGGACGCGGCAGCAGGTGGTTGACTTCTTTCATGACCACTCGGCGATTGATGAGGCCGAAGTGCAGAGCGAGACCGATCGCTACATGGCGTGGCCGGCGCAGGCCTTGGGCTACAAGATCGGACAGCTGGAAATTCTGAAACTGCGGCAGTATGCCAAAGATCAGCTGGGCGACAAGTTTAGCTTGAGCAATTTCCATGATGAAGTGCTGGGCGCGGGAGCCCTGCCGCTGGACGTGCTGTCGGCCAGGATCCACGAGTGGGTGACGACGCAGAAGGCGGCGGCTGCGCCGGGGGCGTTGCGGCCGGGTGAAGGGAAAAAGGCGAGCGGCGTCTCGGAGTGATTTCCGTGCGGGTGGAGCGGGTTCCCCCTTCGACAAACTCAGGTCAAGCTTGCCTTGGGATTGGGCGTTTTTGAAAAATAAAATCAAGGGCAGCGGGCAGGAGTGCCCGCTCCACATTGAACATTTCAAGAAGGAGAATGCGTGGGGGCTTGGGGGACGGGGAGTTTTGAGAATGACGACGCGGCTGATTGGGTTGCGGGGCTGGACGGGATTGCGCCTGCCGATCTGACACAGATTTTAGTTCAGGCGGCAGATGATCCGGCGTATCTGGAAGCGCTCGGCGCGAGCGTCGCGGTTGCGGCCGGTGAGGTGGTCGCGGCTTTGAACGGTGCTGTGGCGGCGGGCGCTCCGGCGAAGATTAGTGAGTGGGCGAAGAAACATCCGCAGGCGTTGACTCCCGAGCTGAAGGCGGTGGCAATTCGTGCGCTGGAGCGGGTGCGGCGGAATTCGGAGCTGAAAGATCTTTGGATGGAAGCTGATGGGCTGAACGATTGGATCGCGGTAGTGCGGGAGTTGCAGGGCAGGCTGGGAGCGTAGGGGAAACCCTAATTCCGGCGTAGGCCCCAGGTGGAAGTAATCGAAACTCCTTTGGAAGCCGCTGGTGGTGCTGGGTTGCAAGGGGTCCCTTCGACGAGCTCAGGGCAGGCTCTCCGCTTTGCTCAGGATGACAAGCGGAGATCGTTAGCTGGCGCGACGGCTTTCTATCGGTTCAAAGGTTGCGGTTTGAATACCCAGTAGGGCGAAGGCCTGATCCATGGTACGGACGACGTATAGGTGCGGCTGTTTCGACTCGCCGGAAAGTTGAAACATGCGAGCCAGGCCGAACAGTTCGGTGCGCGGCACGACGAAAACCCGAGGTCTCCCGGTTAATTCTAGAACCGGGTCTTGTCTCGCCAACTGGCGGATGAGTTCGGAAGATAGGCCAACTTCAGTTACAGACGAGCCGTCAAGAATGGCGGCGCGGGCGTCGGTTGCCATCCAGCATTCTTTGCCCTCGCGGTAGAACTGTTCCACCAGGCCCTGGCTGAGGCGGCCCTCGAAGCGGACCATGAGGATTCGGTTGACGGGATCGAATTCAAATCGAAAATTGCCTAGAGTGTCAGACCGGGGAGATTGGGGGGACGCCATCGTGAACTCCTGAACCTCTTGCGGACGAGAGATGATGAAGACGTATCGTCCGACGACAGAATAGATTTGAGGTTGGCAGGTGGTAAATGGCACGTGGGTGCTGGGGGCGTTCACGATCGGGCCATGAACTCGCGGCGGAAGACTTAACTATGACGGATCTTGGGCGGATGCTGATTATTCTGGGATGTGTTTTGGTGGCCGTCGGGGTGGTGCTGACGATTGTGGGACGGTCTCATCTGCCACTGGGACGGTTGCCGGGAGATATTGTGTATCGCGGGAAGAACACTACGGTTTATTTTCCGCTGGCAACGTCGGTGCTGGTGAGTCTGGTGCTTTCGATTGTGTTGTATGTGGTGGGGCGGTGGAGGAAGTGAGGGTGGTGGGGCGTCGACTTTCCAGCGGAGTCAAAATCCCCACCCTCTCGCGAAGAACGCGAGAAGGGTGGGGCACCCGTTTTCGTTTCGCTACCACTGATTTGACTTCATACTGATTTGACTTCAAGCGGGAGCAGCCGTTAGATTCTTGGCGATGGTTGTTTTTGTTCTTTGTTAATTGCAGTGTCGTTTGGAACGCGCGTCTTTGCCGCTCGGTGAAGACAGGGAAGCGGGTGAGAATCCCGCGCTGCCGCGCAACTGTAAGCGAGGAAAGTTGTCCTCGGCCACTGGGAGAAATCCCGGGAAGGCTGGGGGCGTGACTGGATGGAAACGTCATCCTTACTCGCGAAGCCAGGAGACCGGCGCGATCCGTCTAACTTCAACCTCTTTCGCGTGCAAAGGAGGACAGTATGCGCGTATTCGTGGGCGTTCTTCTGGCGGTTCTCTCGGTTTCTCTGGCTGCTGCGGCGGCCGATCTCAAAGTTAAAGTGGTGGATCCGCAAGGGGCCAGTGTGGCTGGCGCGCAGGTGTCGCTGGAGCGCGCGGGTGAGGGCAAAGTTCTGGCGACGCTGAGCACCTCGGCGGAGGGCTCTGGGATTTTGCGTCTGCCGGATAGCGGGCGTTATCAGATTCAGGTGCTGGCGCCGGGATTCGCGATAGAGACCGTGGATGTTTCGTCTTCGTCATTACCCCAAATGGAGATCACGGTGAATCTGCGGCTGGCGACGGCCGCGGAGACGGTGGTGGTGAGCGCGACGCGTACCCCGGTGGCCGGCGAAGCCGCGGGTGCGGACGTGGATACAGTGAGTGGAGCGCAGTTGACGACCATGCAGCCGATTGCGGCCGACGATGCAGTGCGGTTTCTTCCGGGAGCGGTGGTGAATACGGCGGGGCAGCGTGGCGGACTGTCGTCATTATTCGTGCGCGGGGGCGAATCGAATTACAACAAGGTGATTGTCGACGGGGTCACGATCAATGAGCCGGGCGGGACGTTTGATTTCGGCACGGTGTCGCTGGCGCAGGGCGACCGCATGGAATTCGTCCGCGGCGCACAGAGCACGTTGTATGGAACGGACGCGATGACCAGCGTGCTGCAGGTGTGGACGCGGGCGGGGAGTACGCCGGTTCCGGAATTGCGCTTCGGGGCGGATGCCGGAAATCTGGGAACTGAGAGCGGGCATGCGTCGCTGGAGGGAGCGCGCGGGAAGTTTGATTACAACGCGTTCGGGGATCAGTTCAACAGCGAGGGCTCGGGTGTGAACGACACTTACTCCGATACGTTGGAGGGCGGGAACGTGGGCGCGGCGCTGAGCGATAAGACTTCGCTCCGGGTGCGATTCCGGCACTCCAACAGTCATACCGGGCTGCCGGGGGAGTTTAGTTTTAACGGTTACGATCCGCTGGTTCCGGTAAATGGATTCGGGGCTCCATTTGAGCCGCTGCCGGCGAATCCGGTGAGCTGGTCGCAGCTGAATGATTTGCTGGGTAGCGTGGAACTGGCGATCAGCGCGCCTTCGGGATGGCAGCATCACTTCACTGGGTTTGATTATCTCTATCGCTATTACGATCTCGATCCGGGCGATGCGCAGCGGGTGAATACGGTGGATTGCGCTTTCTCTCCGCCTCCGGTCCCGTGCTCGATTGACTTTCCCTCGAACGAAGTCGACCACATTAACCGTGGAGGATTTGAATATCAGGGAGACTATACGGAGCGGGCTTCGGCGGGGAATTCGTTGCTGGCGTCGGCGCACACGACGTTTGGCTATCGGCTGGAAAATGAAAACGGGTTTGTGGGGGATCTGGATTACGGCGCGCAGAATCACGGCCAGCGGCTGAACCAGGACGCGTATGTGCAGCAGGAGTTGACTTTGGGCCGTCTGGGAGTGATTGCCGGAGGACGGTTTGTGCATGACAGCGCTTTTGGCAACACGGGCGTGCCGAGAGTCGCGCTGACATTGCAGGCGTTGCGCGGGAACGACGTCTTTTCGGGGACGCGGTTGCGGTTTTCGTATTCGACGGGATTCAAGGAGCCGCGGCTGGAGGAGACTTTCAATGGGTTGCCATCGGATCCGTTCAACATTCCGAACCCTGGGTTGAAGCCGGAGCGGGTGCGGGCGTTTGAAGCAGGCTTTCAGCAGAATTTTTTCGAAAACAAATATGAATTCAGCGGGACTTACTTCAACAATCTGTTTCATGACCAGATCAATTACGCGGTCTCGAATGAACCGCCGAATTTTCCCGGGCAGTACGTCAATGTGAATGAGGCGTTCGCGCAGGGAGCGGAATTTGTGCTGCGGGCGAAACTGCGGCCGAGGCTGCTGCTGAATACGGCATATACCTACACGTCGTCGGAGTATCTGGACAACCCGGCGCCATTTGATGCGGTCTACAATCCGGGGCAGCCGCTGCTGCGCAGGCCGAAGCACTCGGCGACCGAGTCGCTGTCGTACCTGGGCAACCGGTGGGGCGGAAATTTGAGCGGGAGTTTTGTGGGGCAGCGCGCGGATTCCGACTTCGACAGCTTTGGCATTGATCACGCGGCAGGATATGTGCGCGTGGATCTGGGGGGATGGGTCGCGGTGCAGCGGCGCGTGACTGCGTATGCGAATGTGTCGAACGCGCTCGACCGGCGGTATAACGAGGTGGTGGGATATCCGGCGCTGCCGGTGAATTTTCGGGCGGGGTTGCGGTTTCGGATTGGCGGGGAGTAGAGGTAAGGACGGCAAGAAAATCTTCACCACAGAGGACCCCGGACGAGCACGGAGTAAGACGGGGCAACAAGAAGGCCACTCGCTCGCGTGGCCCTCGCTCGAATAGAACGCACGCGACCGACTAGGGACAACTGCCCCGGACGTTCTCCTGAGTGGTAAAGAATGAATTCGAGCCCGCAAATGACGCGAGCGGATCGCCCAAACCGGTAAACGCGCCCATGATAGTGTTGCCCGTCACCACGGCGGAGTGGCAGCCGAGGTCGATGCCGACTTCAAGACCTGTGATCTTATTCGATTTGACCATGGCACCGTCTGCATCGATCAAGACTCCGACTCCGCTTTGGGTGCCGGCCGCGTCGCCTAGGTCGTCGCCTACGATTGTGTTGCCTGAAACCGTGACATTTGGGGCGGCATCGTTTATGCCGAAGTAAGGTTTTGGCCCACGTCTCGGCCGGATGAAATTTCCGGTGACCGTGCCGCTAACCTGGGACACAAATATACCGGCGTCTCCGCCCCACGGATTAGCAAGCGCCTGATTGCCTGTGATGGTAACCTTCAGCCGAATGTCGGGCAGTGGTTCCAGAGCTGCGGCCAGGATGCCGCCATCGGAAAAGCTGTTCGAAATGGTCACGGACGTGGGGGCGGGATTGGCGTTCTCCACCCAAATGCCATATCCAGGACACGCTTTGTCGTCGCCGAGCGGATCATCGAAAGTCGCCTGAAATTCGACCCGGTTCAGCGTGCCGGAGGCCCCGCTGGCGTAGTAGAAGCCCACCAACTGGGGAGACGGGCACGGACTGGTCCCCTCCGTGAGGACCACGGATATGTCTTGAATATTGACCGGTCCAGCTGTGACCCAGACCATCGGCGCGAGAGCCTGGATCAATACGGCACTCTCCGTCTCTGCCAGGGTAGCGGGCGCGTTTATATACACTCCGCTCGAACCGTTCGCCGTGATTCCATGGAGCGTCAAAGGCTTCGAGATAATCACCTGCTCCTGGTAGTTTCCCGGACAAACGTTAATGGTGGAACCCGGCGCAACGCTGGGCGAGTCAACGGCAGCACTGATCGTCGGAAAGCTGCCGGATTTGCAGGTGCCGACGTAATACGTGCTGGCAAAAAGCGGATAAACTCCGACCAACAGTACAGGCACCAACCAAGCCGTCTTGTGTGCCATAAGCTCCTCCTCGGGCGAAGACGCGCGCCTTTGTCTGTTATCAGCGCAAAGGCGTGACGGATTTGATCAGCAGACCACGAAAACTAAACTGGTCTGGGAAATCGGCTGCGCGGTTCGGTTAAATGTGCTGCTCTGACGGAAAGACCGGAATTTCCATAAATTGGTCCAGCCCCTTGGACATGAGCGGAGTGATGTTGTTGACGAAATCGCTGTCGAGATCCGGGTCGTCGACGATGTGCTGGCGGTAGTCCCAGACGAAGTTCATCAAGGCATCGGCTGCGCGATGGTAATAGCTGGATACATCCATGTCGGTCTCGAGGGCGCGCTGATAGTGCTCGAGGGCCAGAACCAGCGTCTCGGATCGCTTCAGATGAGTGCCGGCAAGACTCGACGGCTCGCGCCTGGAAAGCCAGGTGTACCACGAGGTGTCGCCGCTGACTTCCGCTCGGATCGAGATCTTGGTCCAGGCTTTGATCATGAACAGGACCTGGTTGTTGTCGAAGCCCTTCTTGTGGTCTTTTCGGGCCCGGCCGGTCATGGCGGTCTTGATTGAATCGATCAGGAAATCCAGGTCCTCAATTGCGATGGCCCTATCTTTGTAGATGCTCATTGAAATCGCCCCTCCAGTCGTTGAATTTCCCTTGCTGTCCCTTCTGTCTCTTACAGCGCAAAGGGGCAGCGGATTTGATCATCTGCCGCACAAAAAAATTCGCCCAGAGAGGAACTGCTCCTAATCCCGGGTTTTCCTGCGTCCTCGATTGACAGCACGCACTGGAATGGATACGCTAGGCGGCCAAGACCGCGTACGGGAGGGAAATCGTTGTGGGGCACGAGCTTCCCAACCAAGTAACCGAACTTTTGCAAGGCTGGCGGGGCGGCAACAGCGAGGCCCTCGATGAGCTGCTGCCGCTGGTCTACAAGGAACTGCGTCGTCTGGCGCACTTTCAGCTCCGGAACGAGCGAGTCGGTCACACCCTGCAGAGTTCCGCTCTGGTGCATGAAGCGTACCTTCGTTTGGTTGGCGCGAACCCGCCGAGATGGGAAAACCGAACTCATTTCTTCGCGATTGCGGCGCAGTTGATGCGCCAGATTCTTGTCGACTACGCCCGCCAGCACCGGGCGGCTAAACGCGGGGGCAGTGTTTGCAAGGTATCATTGCAGGACGCGATGGCGATGTCGCGGCAAACGGACGTAGACGTGATCGCTTTGGATGAAGCTTTGCAGGCACTGACCAGAATCGATGAGCGGCAGAGCCGAGTGGTGGAGTTGCGCTTTTTTGCCGGGCTGTCCGTGGAAGAAATTTCTGAGGCGCTGGATGTTGGTTCAGCTACAGTGCAGCGCGACTGGACGGCGGCCCGGGCCTGGCTTTATCGGGAAATGTCTGGAAAGAGCCAGGTATGAGCGCAGAGCGTAGAAGCGCAGAGCAATGGGAGAAGACGAAGCAGGTGCTGGAGGAAGCGCTGCGGCTCGAGCCCGAGCAGCGAAAAGCTTATCTGGATTCAGCGTGCGGGCAGAATAGCGGACTGCGCGCGGAAGTGGAATCGCTGATCTCTTCTCACGAGGCGGCAGGCAGCCGGTTTCTCGCGGATGGCGCTCCAGAATTGCTTGGCATCGCCTCGGAGGTTTCGCCCGCCAGGGCACACCAGGATTTGACCGGCAGCGTGGTCGGCCGTCTCCGCGTTGTGGCGCGGCTGGGCGCGGGCGGAATGGGTGAGGTGTGGCGCGCGGAGGATCCGAAACTGCAGCGTACGGTCGCGGTCAAGCGGGTTTCAGTGCGCGGAAGCGGCGACCGGGCTGAGGCGGCTCGCCTGCTGCGCGAGGGGCAGCGCCTGTCTGCGCTGAACCACCCTAATGTCGCCAGCGTTTACGACGTGCTGGAACAGGACGACGAGATCTTCCTGGTGATGGAGTACGTGGAAGGGCAGACGTTGCGGCAACGCCTGAACCTGCCCATCAACCTGAATCAATTTTTCGACATCGCAATTCAATGTGCGGACGCGCTGACCGCCGCGCACGAGCGTGGGATTCTACACAGCGACGTCAAACCGGAAAATGTGATGATCACGGAGTCGGGGCAGGTGAAATTGCTCGACTTCGGAGTGGCGCGGCGGCTGGCTGGCGGCGCGACCAACTCGGCGGCGACGCAGACGATCTCGGCTGCTGCTCCGGTGGGCGGGACTCCCAGCTACATGGCGCCCGAAGTTCTGATGGGAAGTATGCCCGACTTCCGGGCCGACATCTTTTCACTGGGCGTGGTGTTTTACGAAATGTTGGGAGGACGCCATCCGTTCATGGGAGCGACCTCCACGGTGACGGCGGTGCAGATTCTGCAGCAGGAGGCGACACCGCTCGACAAACTCGGGCGGTCTGTTCCTGCGCCGCTGGCCCAGGTCGTTGGCAAGACGCTGCAGAAAAAACCGGACGAGCGTTACCAGAGTCCACGCGAGCTGGCGGCTGATCTGCGTGCGGTTCGGTTGGGATCGCGACCTGCGATGTCCACGGTGCATCGGGTTCTGGGAAAGCAGAACTGGAGGGTTTCGCTGTTCGGAGGCATTGCCGCCACGCTCTTTCTGTTGGCTGTGTTTGTATTCCGGCATCGCGAACAGATTTTTCGCGGTACTGGCGCTGGACCGTCTGCGGCTCCGGCAGTGAAGACGAGGCCGTCGGTGGCGGTGCTCGGCTTCAAGAATCTGACCGAACGGCCTGACAAGGCTTGGCTTTCGACCGCGCTGGCGGAGATGCTGCGAGCGGAACTGGCGTCGAATGGTCGGTTGCGCATGGTCTCTGGCGAACAGGTTGCCCGAGCCGGGCGCGATGTTCCGTGGAGCCTGACTGATACTCCGCGGGAATCTTTGCCGCGTTTGCGAGCGAACCTCGACACGGACTACGTTGCGACCGGATCGTATGCGGTGGTGGGCGAAGGCGACAAAAGTCAGATTCGACTCGATTTCCGGCTGGAAGATACGAATGCGGGCGACACGGTTGCGGAAGAAGCTGCGGCGGGAAGCGAATCGGAGCTGTTTGATCTGGTTTCGCAGATCGGGGCGCGGATGCGCGAACATCTGGGAGCCGGCCCCGTGACTCCCGAACAAGGAGCGCAGGCGCGGGCTTCGATGCCGTCGGATCCAAAAGCGGCACGGCTTTATGCGGAAGGGTTGAACAAACTGCGTGCGTTCGAAACCCTGGCGGCTCAGGATTTGTTGAGTCAGGCAGTAGCTGCTGATCCGAAGTCTCCGCAGCCGCATGCCGCCCTGAGTGAGGCCTGGCTGGAACTGGGGTACGACCCGAAAGCTAAGAATGAAGCGCAGCAAGCTTTCGAGCTGTCGAGCAACCTGAGCAACGAAGAGCGGCTTTGGATGGAGGCGCAGTACCGGGATCTGAACAACGAAGGCGCGAAGGCGGTCCAGATTCTGGGCACGCTTGTGGACTTGTATCCGGACAATCTGGATTACGGCCTGCGGTTGGGGGCGCTGGAAAATGCCGCCGGTGATCCCAAGCAATCGTTGGCTACGTTTGAGGCTTTGCGGAAGCTTCCTCCGCCTGAGGGAGAGGATCCTCGCATCGATCTCGCGGAGGCGCCTCCGACAGAGGCCTTGGGGGACTACAAGCGCGAGCAGCAACTAGCGGAGGCGGCCGCGCAGAAGGGCGAGGCGCGCGGCATTCGGCTGGTGCAGGCGCGCGCGCTCATGTATGAGAATACAGCTCTGCAGAAGCTCGGGCAGAGCGATCAAGGCAACGCCGCTTTGGAGAAGGCCAAGGTTTTGTTTGCCGCGACCGGCGATCTCAAGGATTCGGGTATGACGCTGGTATGGTCCGCTGACTTCCTCAAAGCAAAAGGAGATTTGCCGGGAGCCCGCAAGCAGGCGGAGGAGGCGTTGGTGATCTTTCGCCAGATCGGCAACGAAGTGTATGCCGGGCAAGCGCTCAATGAGATTGGCATCGTACTGGCCAGCCAAGGAAAACTCATGGAAGCGAAAGGCTATTATGAGCAGGCGCTGCACGCTTATCGCGTGGCGGATTATAAGGAGGTCATCGGCGATGAACTGGGGAACCTTGGCGAAGTGCTCGAGCGTTTGGGGGATTTTGCCGGAGCGAAGAAGGACTTCGCGGAGGCGATCCAAATCTTTGACGAAGTAGGAGACAAGAATGCCGCCGGGATCACCGAGATTAATCTGGGAGACGCGCTTGCCGAAGACGGTGACCTGCGGGGCGCCACGCAGCACTACGGACGCGCAGTGGAACTGGAAAATGCGACCGGGCATAAAGCGGCGCAGGCTGCAGCGTTGTACAGCCTAGCCGATGTGCTCATTGCCCAGGATGATTTGAAGCAGGCCAGCGAGAAGTGCGAGCAGGCGCTGGCCATGCGCCGCGATCTGAAGCGGGCGTTATCGTTGTCGGAGAGCTTGATTCAGGCGGCGGAGATCGCGCTCGAACAAGGCAAGGCCGCCGACTCAGAAAAGCTGGCTGGCGACGCGCTGCATCTTATGGACGCGAATTCTCCGCCGGCCCGGCCAGCCGAGGCAAATTCGATTCTGGCGCTGGCTTTGCTGGCCGAGAATAAACAACCGGAAGCGCGCAGTACCGCGGACCTGGCGATGAGTTTTGCTGCCAAAGCCGCGGACCGCGACCCGAAGTATGAGGCAGAGCTGGCCGCGACGCGGGTCGAGATGGCGGCGGGGAAATTTGCCGAGGCGCGGAAGAAACTCGCACCCGTGCTGGCGCAGCCGAGCAAGGCGGTCTCGGTGCCGTATTTGCTGGAGGCACGGCTGGCGCTGGGAGAAATTGAGTTGAAGTCGGGTCAGGCTGCGGCGGGCCGGGCGCAGCTTGCGGCACTTGAAAAGCAGGCGCGAGAGAAAAACTTTCTGCTGATCGCACGTAAGGTGTCTGCGCTGCTCATTCCATCGCACTGAACGCAATCACGAACGTCTGCGAGATGTCGGGTCGACAAACGCTGCACGCAATCGCGGCGACGCGAGCCTACCTCGGGGAGGCGCACAACATTAGCCACAGAGGCCACGGAGGAGCACGATCCTCGGTGGCCTCGATGGTTTTTAGAAAGACGACCAGAAAGGTTTGCGTCTGCGACTCTAATTTTACGGCCCAAGGAAGCACCAATCGCAAGCGTTGGGGCTGGAGGTGGTCAGGGTCGTCGAGCCGCTTACGCTGCCGAGCGTGGCGGTAATGGTGGTGGAGCCGATGGCGGTCGTTGTGGCCAGACCGGTGCTCGCACCGATGGTGGCTGTGGCCGTGTTGGAAGAACTCCAGGTCACGGCATTGGTAATGACCTGAGTGTAGCCGTCAGAGTACGTGCCGGTGGCGGCGAACTGCTCGGTGTTTCCGACTACGATCGACGGGTTCATTGGAGAGATTGAGATCGAGGTCAGGGTGGGCGCGATAGCGGGCAAAGTGCAGGACAGGGTGATCGCACCGACGGCCGAGTAAGTGACGGTTACGGTGCCGCTTGATCCGGAGTAAGAACAGGATGTGCCGTTGAGGTTGTTAATGGAGCTCATTGCGGCTCCGCCCGCGGCCGCGAGTTGCTGCCAGTAGACGCTGCTCAGTGTGGGCTCGGAGTTCGAATTTTGCACGCGAGCGAGCCAGAAGGAGCCCTGATCGCTGACCGCGTCGTAGAGGTTGTAGGTGGCTGACGAATTCCACAGTCCGCGATTGTTAATCCCAGCAGCCAGCAGTTGCCAGGTAGGGTTTACCGGGGATGGTTCAGAGCCGGAGTTGGGCGCTGTGGCCAGCCAGTAGGAGCCGGCATCGTAGACGGAGTCGCCGGGATTGTAGGTGTTGCCGCTAGTCCAGATTCCGCGGTTGTTGATGCCGGCTGGTCCGGTGGCGCCGATCGGGCCAGCGGGGCCTTGCGGTCCGGTGGCTCCGGCTGGTCCTGCCGGACCCTGTGCACCTTGCGGGCCTTGTGCGCCTTGTGCGCCTTGCGGTCCGGCCGAAACCAGTATTAGGTTCAGCTGCGCGGGATGGCTGGTAAGGATATTTTCGATGCTGTCGAAGGAGGCGACGATCGAGCTTCCCGGACTTGGCACGAGGGCAATCCCGTAGTTGGGCTGGGTTCCGTTCAGCCAGGCTTGCATGGTCGAAGTTAAGTTGAGAGACAGGGATCCGGCTTTGGTTACGGGCACGGCGCTCAGGATCTGGGTGCCGAGTGGAGGCGCGTTGTTGTAGGTGATGGAATTCTGCGACCACGGGGCATTCACCTCGTAGACGTCCATGGTGCCGGACGCGAGCAGGGCGTCGACATAGAGGACGACGCTGGCGCCGGAGATGTTGCTGCCGTTGAGGCCGGAAGGCAGGCTCGCGAAACTGAATTTCAAATAGGTGTTGGCTCCCGAGGAAACGACCAGGGCGATGCTGGTGCCGTAGTTCGCCTTGGGAGTGAGCGAAGAAGTGAAAGAGTCGTCGGTGAGCACAACCTGCGCCCCGGCGACGGCAGAGAACATGGCGAGTACAAAGACGAGCGTGGCGACAATTTTTACAGGTCGCATAGCGACCCTCCTAGGTGGAATGGGAGCTGTGGCGCCCGCAGGGGAAACGCTTGGCAGTTTGCCAGCCGATTTCACCGACGGCTTCCCGGAAGCGATGTGTGGCCGCTTCTACCTGCATACCGGAAAAGGTGGGGGAAACTGGCTCACGAGGCGGAGATTATTTTCTTGCGGGATAGTAATGAGGCGGAAAGGGCGATGGAGGGGCTAGCAGGAACGAGACCCGGGTTCGTGCCGGAATAGCGCCGGAACAAGGGGCCTTTCCAGGTTGTCAGGCGCTGCCTATTTCACGCCTTTTTCAGGATTCCACGATCCCTGCAATTTGCGGACGTAAACGATCTGGCCGACGTGATAGGCGTTGTGAGTGCAGATGTTGGCTATGGTGGGGGCCCACTGGGCCAGCTTTTGTTCGTCGGCGGATTCCACTAGTTTCTCGAGATCGGTCATCACTTTGTCGAGCTGGTGGACCGTGTCGGTCCATTGCTTGTCGTCGAACTTCATGAAGGTTTCGTCATTGTCGCCGCTGAATTTTTCCTGAGTTCCGCCCTGGAGCGTGATCAGGTTGCGGCGATTCCAATAAAGCAGATGGTAGGTGAGCTGTCCGGCGGAGTGGGCGGCGGCGGGGGGCTGCCATCGGGCTTGCTCGGCGGTGAGTCCGTCGACGGCTACATTGATGGGGACGAACCAGTCGGCCTTATCGTGCGTGGTGTGCAGTTCGTGGAGAAGCAGGCTGCGCAGGGTCGCGGGCTGAGGTTGAGTTTGTGCGCTGCAGGGGAGCGAAAACATTAACATTAAAATCGAGCTTACGACGGCGAGTGCATGCTTCATGGGAGTGCTCCTGATCTTGGTGGGTTGGCTGCGGAATAGACGCTCTCGAAACTTTGTTGTTAGCAGATGAACATGCTTACCGCGAGTGCGACGTTTCGGCAGTGTTGCCGCGGTTGAGATCATAACAAAGGGCATCCTGAAGAGACTCAGGATGCCCTTTCTATTTGCGTGGGTGGAGATGGACTTCTAGTTACTCTGCGGCTTTTGCTGTTCTCGTTTCTGGCGTTCTTGTTCCTTTTTTTCTTCTGGCGTTAGCGGCTTCGGCTTCTGCGGAGGCGCTGGTTTGGCTGCGGGCGGAGGCGGCGTGGGCTTCGTCGCTGCCGGAGGCGGTGTGCGCTGTGGGGGAGGAGGCGTGCGCTCCTGCGGACGCTCGGCGGGCGGGGGCGTTTGCGGACGCGGAGCCGGTTCGGGGCGAGTGGTTTCGGGACGGGCCGGTGCGGGTGGATTGTTCGGCTGAACCGGGGCAGGACGATTCATCGGCTGAGCGGGCTGGGGTCGGGTCGGAGTTGGGTTCGGAGTTTGATCGACACGATTGTTGCCCGGACGATATTCGGGTTGTGGTGCGGGTGTCGGAGCGGTTGGGCGATTCGGTTGCATCGGAGCAGTCTCGGTGGGACGCTCGTTTGCCGGCGGAGGATTTCCGAGACGATTCATCGGCTGATTGCCCGGCTGGTTCATGGGCTGCTGCTTCGTCGGCTGATTCATCGGTTGATTCGCAGCGGGCGTGGGTTGCGCGGGACGTGCTGCATTGGGCAAGTTGGGGGCGGGGCGTCCTACGTTCGGCGTGGCCGGTTTCGCGGGAGGCGCCTGCTTCACCATGGGCCGCGCGGCTGCAGTTGCGGCTGGACGCAGGGTTTGCACTTCGCTTCTGGCTAGGGGCTGCCCCGGATGGGCGGCCAGTGCCTGTTGCTGTTTGGCGAAGGCCACGGGCGGCGGAGGCGGAGTTTTTTTCGCGACGACCTGGCGGTTTACGATCGCGGCCGGAGGTGCGGCTACGTGGCCGACTGTAGCTGCCCGCGAGCCTAGCACACTTTCATGGGTTGGTGCGACGGCTACGCGTGCGCTCATGGGCGCTGCGGCGATTTGCTGGGCGCTCACCGAGACGGCAACTTTCGCTACAGGTTGCGCGCTGGTAAAGGCGTGTTGCGGAACCACCATTACCGCGCCCTGCACGCTGCGGTTTACGTAGGTGACGTTTGTGATGTTGGTGGTCTTGTTGATGATGGTGGTGTTGTAAACGTTGGTCACCTGGGTGACGTTGACCGTCGTGTTGCTGATGTTCACGCGATTCACGTAGGCCTGGCTCACGTGATAGGAGGGCACGTAGACTTCACGCGGGCCCAGGGGGAACCATCCTACGTTGCCGCCGAAAGCACCGGGACCACCGCCGACAAACACTACCAGCGCGGGCGCGTAGACCGCGCGTACGGCTACAGGACCGGAAACCCATCCCCAGCGTCCGCCGACGCTGACCCAGCGGCCGTAGTGGAAGGGCGCGTAGCCCCACGGAGAATCATCGACCCAGGTCCAGCCCCAGGGAGAAATCCAATCCCAATGGCCTTCGTGATAAGGCGCCCAGCCGACTGCGACCTGGTTGGGGTACCAGACGTGGCCGTAGTTGGAATCGTCGCGCCAGTCGCCGTATTGGTCGAGATCTTCGTAGCCGACAACGTCCGGAGCAAGATAGGCGGACGAACGGGAGGATTCGTAACGGTGATCGCGGAAGTCGGACCAGTTGTCGAATTCGTCGGGGTTGTAGAGGGGCTCGACATCGGCGTAGAGCGAGTCCGTGCCGCTAAATGTGCCACGCTGGCCGGCGTGCAAACTGAAGCTCTGGCCGTTGCCGGTGGATTCACCTTCGCCGGCGCGGACGCTGATGACGGTATAGTTTCCGTCGGAGCCGGCCTCGACGCGATAGTGGCCGGGCTGGAACGCAGTAAAAGCCTGGTTGGGTGTGTCGACTTCGAAATCGTCCTGGTCCCACAACCGGCGGATTGTGATATTGATGGCGCCGGAGGTGAGCTGGATCTGCACGGTGTCATCGTCGAGATTCAGGAAAGAGAATGTGGTCAGGGGCGCGAGACGGATTACAGCCGAGCCTAGTTGGACTTCGGCGCGGCCATCCTCATCGGTCCAGAGCTGGTCGCCGGTACTCATAGGACGGTTGGGAACGGCGCCAACCCAATCGCTTTCGCCGGCGGGCTGGAATGAAACCGAGCCCTGCATGTAGCCCAGGCGGGCGACGCGGCTAGGCGGATCGTCGTTATCTTGCGCGGTTGCTTGCTTCGGTAGAGCAGTTAGGGCGAGCGTGATCGCGAGCGCTACGCTGCACCACAGTGAATTCTTCAGGGTGTTTGTCATTGAAATGTGTGCCTCCCAAGCTTTGTCCGCGAAGACTGAGGTTCGCGGAATTCCCGTCGAGCTATGGTGCTCGACAATCGCGGTTGCGGGATGTTGTGGAACGCGCCGGACTACAACGAATTCACGGACGCAACGAACAGGCGTGTGCGTTCGGCCGACTCGCTCTAGGTGGACTAGTGGTGAAGTTAAGGATAACAGGTCGAGTGGGTCGGCGTCGTCGTGTTGGCGTTCATCGACGCAGGGTGGAAGTTCGCAGTGCTATTGAAGTGAGTTCGCGGTGGACGTGCAATCTCGGCTCGGCATCGGCTAAAGCCTTGTCCAAACTGCCTGCCGTGCGGCATGCCTGAAGGCATGCCCTGATACGAACCTTAGCTGACTTTTTGCGGGGCGCGGGGCAGGGGCATGGCGGCGGCGATTTTTGCGCCGAAATATTTAGTGCGGGCCAGGAGAAGCTTTTCGATTTCCACTTCTTTCAGAGGCTGCTGGCGGCCGAGCAGGTGCGTGACCAGGGCGATCTGGGCGAAGTGCTCGACAGTCTCCATCTTCATGTAGGCGTGTTCGAGGGTGTCGCCGTAGCTGACGACGCCGTGGTTGGACATGAGGATGGCGTCGTAACTGGGAACGTACGGCTCAAGGGTGTGCGCTAATTCTGAGGTTCCGGGGGTGCCGTAGCGAGCCAGCGGAATGCATCCCAGGCCCATCACGACTTCGCAAACCAGAGGCTCGGTCAAGGGAATGCCGGCGGCGGCAAAGCCGGTAGCAGTTGGCGGATGGGCGTGGCAGATGGCCTGGACATCAGGGCGCATGCGATAGATCAGCAAGTGCATGCCGATTTCGCTGGTGACGTTGCGGCGGCCGGAGACTCGTTGACCGTCGAGGTCGACGATGACCATATCGGGGGCCTTCATGGCGCCTTTGCTAACGCACGTGGGGGTGACGAGGATGCGGTCGGCATCAAGACGAACGGAGAGATTGCCATCCATGGCGGCCACGAAGCCGTGTTCGTGCAGCATGCGTCCGTAACGGACGATTTCTTCCCTGTGTTTACGCTCCGTAGGCATGGTTACCCTTGGGGGAGAATGATAAAAAGCAGGCCGCAGTCTGGCATTCGCATATTATCAGCCCCCAGGTCGCGGAAACAATCCAAATTTCGTCAAAAAACTGTCACCAGATAAGGAAGTTTTCGGTGGGCTGCAGCATGGCAGAAGCGTCCGTCCCTATAATCGGAGGGCATGCTGGTCTCCGATTTCCACTACGAACTTCCGGAAGAGTTGATCGCGCAGGAACCGCTGGCGGACCGCGCCGGATCGCGGCTTCTACGCGTGACTTCGGAAGCGGGGATGGCGGAATTGGAGGATCGGTGGTTTCGCGAATTTCCGGAGTTGCTGCGCGGGAACGATCTGGTTGTGTTCAATAACACACGCGTGTTTCCGGCGCGGCTTTATGGGAGGCGGGAGGGAGCGCAAAATCCCCACTTCTCGCAAAAAGCGCGAGAAATGGGGCACCCGGAAAATCAAAATCCCCACCCTCTCGCGGAGAACGCGAGAAGGGCGGGGCACCCGGAACGCTTACGCGGGCGGGTTGAAGTTTTGCTGACGCGGCAATTGCAGGAGGAACCGAATGAGTGGGAATGCCTGGTGCGGCCGGGACGGAAGATTGGGGTGGGAGAGCGGCTGATTTTTGGAGAGCAGGATGAGTTGGAGGCTGAGGTGATGGCGCGGGGAGAGTTTGGGGAAAGGCGAATTCGATTCGCGAAAACCCCCACTTCTCGCACAAAGAACGCGCGAGAAATGGGGCACGGGGCCGAGGATTTTTTCGGGCTTGTGGAGAAGATTGGGCATGTTCCGTTGCCGCCTTATATAGGCCGCGAGGATTCTTCCGGGGATCGCGAACGGTACCAGACGGTTTATGCACGGGAGCGGGGATCGGTTGCGGCTCCGACAGCGGGACTGCACTTTACGCCGGAGATTCTGAAGCGGGTACGGGAGCGCGGGATCGAGACTGCGGAAGTTACATTGCATGTGGGGTTGGGTACTTTTCAGCCGGTGCGGACGGAGCGGGTGGAGGAACATCGGCTGCATTCGGAGGCTTATTCGATTTCGGAGGACGCAGCGGAGATGATTGGGCGGGCGCGGAGGGAATCGCGGCGGATTGTTGCAGTGGGGACTACGACTGTGAGAACTCTGGAATTTGCCGCGCAACAGGGTGCGGGTGAGGTGCGGGCCGGCACGGGCGAGGCCAATATTTTTATTTATCCGGGATATAAGTTTCAGGTGGTGGAGGCGCTGCTGACGAATTTTCACTTACCGCAGTCGACGCTGCTGATGATGGTGTGCGCGCTCGGCGGGAAAGAGAACATCCTGCGGGCGTATGAACACGCAGTGCGCGAGCGTTATCGATTTTATTCGTATGGGGATTGCATGTTGGTGGAATAAGTGCCGCGTGCTCAGCGCGGAGTGGTGACTTTCCAGATAGGTTTCGAAGGTTTTCTCCTGCTGAAAGCTTTTGCTGGCGAAATTCTGTTCCGAAAACGAACCCCGCCCGAAACTGAACCCGCTTCGCTCATAAATGTACTTCAGTCACGATGCGTTGCCGCAGGTCTGACTGATGATGGAACCCGCGCCTCGCAGCCTGAGTTTGCGTGTTAGGAGCGATGAGAAGCAAAACGGGCTGCACATCTCAGACTTCGAAAAGGAAAACCGAATGAAAAGGTATTTAGTTCTGCTGACGCTGTTCCTTTGCTCGCTGCCGGGGTTCGGGTCGAACCGACAGCCGAGCCGGTCTAGCCAATTCCATGCCAACAAATCTCGAACTTCGGATAAAGCAGATAGAGCAAAACGAAACGCAGTCGCGCATGAGCGCGACGGCGTGAAACGTCCGGTGGCGCCAGTGCAGACCAGCACGAACACAGCTTACAAAGGGCTTTTCAAGGCTCGCTCGTTCGGCGTGAGCGGCAACAGCAGCAGCGCGACGGTAAGTTTCATCGCCGGCACCCGGTCCGCGTGGGCCGGCGAGGACGACGAGGAGACGGAAGCGGTGA
>Ga0307476_10000723_pt1 | contig 23210 bp, 21 predicted proteins | sample atmos_gasesECM2C_2_FD_203314 | JGI IMG/M metagenome (GOLD analysis project Ga0307476, IMG submission 203314) | Hardwood forest soil microbial communities from Morgan-Monroe State Forest, Indiana, United States - atmos_gasesECM2C_05 | ecosystem: Environmental > Terrestrial > Soil > Temperate...
CCGAGCCAGGTCCCGTCCGAGCAGGTCATTTTGTGGCCGACCGCGGCCAGGCCGGTCTGCACTGGCGGCGTCAGGTTGACCGGCGCTTCGGCGAGCTCGGCGGCCTGCACGAGCTGCTCGGTCCCCGGCTTGACCGCTCGCGGCCAGACGGCGACCGCATCGCCCTGGCCGTCGATACCGACCTGCGGGCTCGTGACCGCAGCCACGCCTTCGACCGCGGGGTTTTCGTATTCGAGCAGGTCTACGGGATCCGCCCAAGGGCCACCGCTGGACCTGCTCGTCGCCTGGATCAAGGACTCGGGGAGTTCGATGTGGTCGGCGCCTTCATGGAGGATCAGGTCGAAGAGGGGGACGTGCAGCCAAACCGCCACCGCGTCACCGGCATCGTTGAGTGCAATCTGGGGCTGGTAGGAGTCCTCGTAGAAGGACGTGAGGCGATCGCTCGCCCCCCAGGTGCCGGTCGCGGAGCGGCTGGCAGTCCAGATCGAGGCGTAGTTTTCGGGAATCGGCTTGGCGCTGACCTCCCAGATCAGCGCCGCTTCGCCACTTGCGTTCACCGCAATTTGAGGGGCGGTCGCGCTTTCTTCTTCGTCGAAGGCGAATTCGGTGGCGGGACCCCAGACACCACTCTCCTGACCGGCAGCCTCGATGATCCAGTGTTCGCCGATCAAGCGCGACCAGGTCGCCACCGCGTCGGCGCTGCCGTCGATCCCGACCTGTGGTTCGTGTGCTTCGTCACCGGATTCGGTGAGGGTGGAGGGCGCACTCCAGACCGGACCGCCAGCACTGTGAGACGACTGGATCACGGTGCTGGCGCCGTCGAACCGCGACCAAACCGCAACCGCGTCGCCTTTGGCATCGAGAGCGACCTGCGGTTCGCGCGCGTCCCGGCCGGGGCTCGAGAGATCGACTCGAGGGCCCCAGGAGACGCCGACCGGCCGGCTGGCGGACTGCACGACCCAGTTGGCGCCGTCGAACCGCGACCAAACCGCGACCGCGTCGCCTTTGGCATCGAGAGCGACCTGCGGTTCCCGCGCGTTCTGGCCGGCGAGGTTGACCGGGACTTCCCAAGCTTTGCCCTCCGCCTTGCTCGCCGCCTGCACGATCCGCCGGCTTTCGCTCGTCACCCGCGACCAGACGACGACCGCGTCGCCGTCCTCGTCGATCGCCACCTGCGGCCCTTCGATCGGCTGCGCGGAGGACGAGAGCCCGACCGGGGCACCCCATGGCCCGCCGGCGACCCGGCTCGCCGCCTCGACGACCCAATTCGCCCCGTCAAAGCGCCGCCAGACCGCGACCGCGTCGTCATCGCCGTTGACGGCAACCTGCGGGCTATGCGCCTCGCCGGCGGGGGTCAGGTAGAACGGAGAGTGCCACGTCGGCGCCGCCATCGCGGGCGCCGCCGACAGCCCGGCAAGCGCGCAAACGAGGCCACCCGTGAGAGCCAACCGACGGCCCACTCCCGAAAGCGTGCTCCCCAGTCTCATCCATGGAAAACATTCCCGACCCAATCGCGGGACTTGTGAAGATCCAGCCGCCTTTCGGTAACGGAGACGTGACAGCGATCGCGTCGCTCAGCTGGGACTGATGGCCTGGCTGAAGACCTCCGGCCAGATCAGGGTCACACCCAGACTCGCCGTCAACTCCAGCCAGCTTTCGTCCTGCGGTTTCCGCTCGACGGCTATGAAGCTGCGAACCGAGCGGCCGCCGGCGGAGAGGAGGAACCCGTACCTGAGCACCTGGCCCAAGGCGAGGCGGATCTGCTTCTCCTCGTTGGTGCCGGTCAGGCTCTTGACCTCGGCGATGCAGAGCGCCTCTCCGTCCTCCCAGCCAAGATCGAATTCAGGCTCGCCGGCGTCCGGCGAGCGCGGCGTCAACCCGGACTCCATGAGCAGATCGTGGAGGAGGTTCTGGGTGCGTCGGTGGGCGCGGAGACCGCGATCGACCAGATTCGGATCGACCGAGTGCGGGTCCCGCGCCCGTCGCGTCAAGATGTTCTCGTCGGGTCGGCGATACGGAGCCCCGAACGTCCCGCGACCGGCGAGCGGAGCCGGCGCAGCGGCGGTCGGCCGGGTTTCCTCGGCCAGGCCGACCACCGGCGCCAGCTGCGGAATCGCAAGCAGGAGCTCGCGGGGCATCTTCGCCATGTAACCCTGGAAGGCCCGCACCGGCCGGTGCTCGGAGAGCTGGAACGGAAAGTAGAGCGGCAGTCCGGGATGGCGCTCGCGGAGCGCGTCGTAAACGCGTCGAATCTCGTCTTCCGCCTCGCGGAAGACGTCCATCGTCGCCGGCCGCTCGATCGGGTAGGGGCCTTCCAGCGGGCGGCGCCAGGCCGGCCGCTCGTAAGGGTCCACAGGACCCCGGCCGCTCGCCTGGCCGTGCGCGCCCCAAGTCAGAAGGCCCTCGTATGGCTGCCCGACCGCCCTCGACCAGGAGGAGATACGGTTGGACGGGCGGGCGGCGTAGTGAAGGACGACGTCCCCCTCGGCGACCTCGTTGACCAGGTCATAGCTCCAGTACGGCCGTTCATACTCGTTGAGCTGGGGCGCAGCGAGATCCTCGCCGAGATCAGGCCGATCGGTTATCTCGACCCAGAAGACCTCCTCCGGCGCGCTCTCCCACCACCTCGACGGCATCCCACCGAAATGTATGACAGATCCGCGCTCCGCCAACCGTGGCTGGCGGAGCGCGATAGATGCAATGGGTCCCCTGCTTGATGTCTTAGAGGGACAGGTAAGCGGCCACGGTGACCCCGGCCATCGCGGCGTAGCCGGCTTTGGTCGGGTGAATGTCCGCGTTCGGGCTGGCAGGGTTGAAGGTCCCGCCCGGGCACATCGCCGTGAAGGCGCAAACCGTGGGGATGTCTCCCGCTTCCGGGCCGCCGTGGGTGCCCGAGAAGTTGATCACCCTCAGCGTGTTCGCGAAGCCGACCCCGAATTTCGCCGCGACGCTTTTCAGTGCGCCGTTCAGCGCTTCGACCGTCGCGTCTCCCGTGCCTTCCGGTTTCAGCACAGTCGGGTAGGGGTTGTACTGCGAGACGAAGACGATCTTCGCTTTCGGCGCCGCCGACCGCAGCTGCGAGAGGATGAAGCCGACGTTCGAGACGACCTGCCCGATCTCGGCTTCGATCTGTTCCGGAGTGCAGGTGAACGTCACCGGGAAACCACAGGTGTGGCTGAGGAACTGGAGGATGTCGTTGGCACCGATGTCGAGCGTGATCGTGCCGGTCCCCGGTTCTTTCGCGATCGCCAACGCGTCTTCGAGCTGCGTGCCGGGATAGGAGTGGTGCAGGAACGCCTTCGGGAACGGGCTCCCGGTCGGACCGCCGGCGCAGAAGCTGGGTCCGAACGGGCCGGAGCCTTTGATGAAGGTTTCGGTCGTCTCTCCTGGGCAGCCGTCGTTGACGATCTGCAGTTTGGGATTGAGCAGTTTCAGCGTCGCGCCGAAATCATCGACGTAGCCGTCGTTGAAGTTCGCCGGGTTGACGAAGCCTTTTTCTTTTAGTTCTTCCTGGAACTGAGCCTGGTGGTAGCCGTAGGCGAGCGAATCACCGAGCGCCAAATAGGTTTTTCCGACGCTGGCGCCGGCGGCCGGAGCGAGCGCGAGCGCTCCAAAGGCAACAAGCGCGGCAACGCACACGAGCAAGCGCGTGCAAACGCGATACAGGGCAGTCATGGCCCCTCCCTAGTTTTGATGATTTCCACAGCCGAGCTTTATTACTCTGCTCGACTTCTCCCATTCGAACCTAACCGATACCGGAAGGGACAACAACCAGAGAGCGCGGCCCGCTCCAAGCAGCAGGGTCGCCCGATCGAGGCCCTGCGTCCTCCGCCGCGGGCGACCATATTGTTCCGCGCCCTTGTACGACGCCCCTCACCTGATTGGCGGCGGGGCGCGTGCCCGACGGCTGCCGGACTGGCCCGACGCCCGGCCCCTCCGCTCCTGGCAGCTGGAGGCAACCGAGGCCGTGCGGGCGCACTCGGCGCCCAGCTTCCTGGCCTCGGCGACGCCGGCGGCCGGCAAGACCACCTTCGGCCTGCACATCGCCCACCGGATGCTGAGCGCCGGGTTCGTCGCACGCGTCGTCGTCGCCGGCCCGACCACCCACATCTGCCGTCAGTGGGCCGCCGACGCGGCCCGCTACGGCATCGACCTCGAGCCGAACAGGCCAAACTCGGACGGACCGGAGTCAGGCGACTTCCACGGCGTCGCCGTCACCTACCAGACGATCGCCGCGGGGCCCGATACGCACCGGTCGGCCGCCCGGCGGCCGACCCTCTTGATCGCCGACGAGCCGCACCACATGGGCGACCAAGCCGCCTGGGGTCTGCGAACCCGCAAGGCCTTTGACGGCGCCCACTTCCGGCTGCTCCTCTCTGGCACGCCTTTCCGCTCCGATAACTCGGCGATTCCCTGGGTCACCTACGACGAGGACGGCATCAGCCGGGCCGACTACGCATACGGTTACCCGCAGGCGCTCGTCGACCGGGTATGCCGCCCAATCACCTTTCTGCCATACGACGGCGAGATGGAGTGGATTTCGGACGGCCGGCTGCGCAGCGCCGACTTCGACCTCGTCCTGCCGGCGGCGGAGGCGGCCCGGCGCCTGCGGACGGCGCTTCACCCCGAGGGCGAGTGGATGGGCGAGGTGCTGCGCGACGGCGACGCCAGGCTGAGCGAGGTGCGAGCCGAAGGGCACCCTGACGCGGGCGGCTTGGTCATCGCCTCCGATCAGGATCACGCGCGGGCAATCGCGGCACGGCTCGGGTCGATCTCCGGCGAGCGACCCGAGCTGGTGATGAGCGACGAGCCCGGAGCCAGCCAGCGCATCGCCGAGTTCGCCGGCTCGGATCGGCGCTGGCTGGTCTCGGTCCTGATGGTCTCCGAGGGCGTCGACATCCCGCGCCTGCGGGTCGGTGTCTATGCGACGGCGGCCCGGACCGAGCTCTTCTTCCGCCAGGTGGTCGGCCGCTTCATCCGGTCCACCCCGCGGCCGCGCCGCCAGATGAGTTATCTCCTGATGCCGGCCGACCCGCGTTTGAAGGCCCTCGCCCACGAGATCGAGGAGGAGCGCCGCCACGCGCTCGACCTCTCGCCGGCCGCCGAGGAAGATGAGGGTGAAGAGTTCGACGACTCCGATCCGGAGGCGGGCGAGCCGGGTGGCGGCTTCGCCGCCCTCAGCTCGGGCGACGCCGAACTGGACGAGGCGATCATGAGCGCGACCACTCTGCAGCTCTTCCCGACCGACGACCCTGAGCCGGCGAAGAGGGCGACCGCCGTCGCCAAGCCCAAAGCCGCGGCGGAGGACACCGAGCCCAAACGCGAGTCGGCCTATGCAGCCCGCGAGCGGCTGCGCGGCGAGCGCAGCCGAATGGTCGGCGACCTCGCCCGTCGCACCGGAAAGTCACACCGCGAGATCCAGGCCCGCATCAATCGCGCCACCGGCGTGCGCTCGGTCGCCAACGCCACCATCGACCAGCTCGAGCGCGGCAACGACGTGCTGCGCCGCGAACTGTGGCGGTGAAGAGCACATAGGCTGACGAGCGATGAGACGGACAATCCTGCTCGCATTGGTGGGCGCCACCCTCCTGCAAGCCTGCGGAGGGAGCAGCGACCCCGGCGGCAACAAGGCGACGCTGCTCCAAGAGGTGGAAGAAGGCTTCGAAGAAAGCGGGGCACCGCCTCGGTTCATCGACTGCCTAGTCCATGGCCTCGACGCGACGCTCGACAACCGCGAAATCGAAAAGGCATACGAATCCGTGTCATCCGATGCCTCAGAGTCCGAAGTGGCGGAGGCGATCGGCCCGAAGGCGACCCGAGCGGTCGAGGAGGCGGCCTTCATATGCACGAAACAGCTGCTCCGCTCGGGTGATTACAGCCGGGCCGAGCTTCGCCGCATCTTCGGCTCGTCCGACTCTCCCTGAACCCAACCGGAGAAGCGGCCCTGGCATCAGCGTCAAGGGAAGTAAGCCGTCGATGAGCCAGATCTTCATCACCCGAGTCACCGCCACCAAGCGGCAGAGGTCCATTACGCTTCGTGGATGGGTCCTCGCGCAACCCTTCTCATCTGGTTCAAACTGCGCTCACCTGAGCTGGCCGAGGATTTCGAGAATCTGATGGCGGGGGATCGTGACACCGTCGGCGGGTCTCTGGACACGCTGTCGGATTGGCGTCTCATGCGCCCGGCGAATGTTCCCGGGCAGGCGATCGAAGAAGCCGACTACGTGCTGATCGTGGAGATCGCCGGAGTCGAGCGCTTCGAGGAGCAGGCCAGTGAACACGTTCAGCGCCTGGCGGATGACCTCGATCATCTGGTCTCCCACCGGGGGATGCTCGTCCTGCGTTCGGCCCTCTGAAGGGCCAGCGCCCCTTGCGCTAACCTATCGACTTTCGATAGATTCGCATCGCAACTCGATAGAAGGACAGGCCATGGGAAAGCAAACCGTGCGCGCGCTCCGCGCCGTGCTCGTGGTGGTGCTCGCAGGCAGCGTGCTCATACAGATTGGGGTGATTTGGGCGTTGCTCAGTGGGAGCGACCCGGAGGACGGATCGCTGCCCCTGACCGCGCTGCGCGTGATCACGATCCTCGGCCTGGTGTCGGTCCAGGTGGCCCTGGTCTGCATATGGCGGCTGGTGACGATGGTGCGAAGTGGCACCGTGTTCTCCCACGCCGCCTTCCGCTACGTGGACGGCGTGATCGGCGCGATCGTCGCGGCTGCCCTCGTCTGGTTCGCGGTCACGATCATCAACGCGCCGGACCAGCAGGACGACCCGGGCGTCACCGGCATCATGGCCGGGATCGGTGTGGGCATCCTCGGGGTCGCGCTGATCGTGTACGTGCTGCGGATGCTGCTCGCCCAGGCCGTCGTGCGCAATGTCGAAGCGGCACACATGCAGGCCGAGCTGGACGAGGTGATCTGATGCCGATCGCCGTCGACATCGATGTGAAGCTGGCCCAGCGGAAGATGTCCGTCGGCGAGCTCGCGGACCGCGTCGGGATCACGCCCGCCAACCTGGCGGTACTCAAGAACGGCCGCGCCAAGGCGGTCCGCTTCGCGACGCTCGCCGCCCTCTGCGAGGTGCTCGAGTGCCAGCCGGGCGACCTGCTGCGCTGGGAGGACGAGCCTGCGCGGGTCAAGAAAGAAGCGGCTGATGGGATTCGAACCCACGACCTTCTGCATGGCAATTAGGGAGGTCGCGCATGTGCTGTAACCCCAGATCAAGCCTATTTGCAGGGCTTTTACAATTGACGAGACCGTACTCATCCTGCCCGAATATGCGCAGATATGCACCGATAGGCAGTGTTTCGGGCACTCCGCGCCATGAGTGCCTGAAATCAAGGAGGGCGGTTTGATTGCCTTCCGGCCCTCGGGTTAGTGGGCGATCACCCACCCCACTCACATTCTGAGGGGCCAGCTACGCCGCGTCAGCAACGTCCTCGTCGAGGATCACTGTGGCAACCTCGTCGGCGATCGCCTCGATCGAATACTTGTCGGTGGCAAGGGCGACCTTGTCGGCAAGGGACGGGCTCTCGTCTTCGATCTCATCCTTCGTGATCTCGTGCCAGACGGGAAGGATGATCTGCTTTCCGCTCCGCTCGCGGGTGACGAGCCCATCAAGCTCGTACTGGGGCCAGGACTTGGCGAAGAAGTGCTGCGAGACGACGACGATCCCAAAACGGCTTCGAGCGATGCCGTGATCGATCTTCCGGCGGAGGCTGTCACCGATCCGAAGCTCGAACTCATCGAACCAAACGCTCACGCCGCGGTCGACGAGCTCGCCTGCGAGAGGACGGACCACCGCCTCCTTGTCCTCGCCCGCATGCGAGATGAAGACGTGAAAGGCCTTTGCGTGGTCGATGCCAGATTCAGGTGCCTCCTCGGCGAGGTTCTCGGCGATCGTCGCCAGTTGCGAAGTCTGCTGGCTACGAAGCGGAGGCAAGGACCCAGGCAATACCTGCACGGAGGACCGCACGCGGCCCGGATAGCCGCCGAAGTCGATCGCTACGTGCCACTGGCCGTTCTGTGGGATCTGCCAGCGAATCGGCGAGCTTGTTGCCTGGCCCTGGATGGCGCGGAAGCTGCATCCAGCCTTATAGGCGGCGAACTGCGAGCTGTTGAGCAGGCGCACATTGGCGCGAGCGTCAAGATGAATCTCGACTATCTCGCCGCGCTGGCGATGCCCGAGCTGATGGTGGATGAAGTCCAAGACCTAAACCTCCATGGTCGAGAAAATCAGACGGCGTGGATGGAAACCCTTCTCTGGGTATAGAGTCTGGGCCAGGAGCGCTTAAGGCGCTTGAACACCTCGCCGGTGGGTCAGAAACTGGAAGTCGTCCGGTCCCTCGCCGACAAGCTCGAAACTGATGCCGTGCTGCTCGCAGAAGTGCTTGTGAATGTGTCGCACCAGGTTGACGAATGCAACGGCGCCGTCCCTGACGAGGGTCTGGGCCTCCTCGTCGTGCCGGAGAAGCGCCATTCGAAGGGCGACCTGATCGGCGAACGGAAAGGTGTGTTGGGCCTCCTCGCTCATATCGACGGTTGCCCGCCGATCGTCGAGGCTGGCTATGACTTCGCCGAGTTCCTTGACCTGAGCTGCCGCTCTCTTCGCCTTTCTCGGCTCCGGATGGGGGTAGTGGAACGTGTTGTGGCGGACGTGGGCGATCGTCTCGGTGCCGATCTGCTGCTCCAGGCCGCAAACCTTCGTGAGCAGCTTCGCTCCGTCCTTGGGAAGCTCGCGCAACAGCTTGGCGACAGCCGCCTCGTTGACGCCAAGCCTTTAGGGCGTCGATGCCCTCAAAGAGGAATCCATAGGTCAGGCGCACCTTCTGGGAGAACCGCAGACGCTCCCGTTCCTCGTCGGCGGCTCCGTCCGGGTTGGCAAGGATGGCTTGGCGGATCGAATACTCGACGTCGTTGGCGGCCATCGCCATCGACACGCAGAAGAGAGCGACTCGGTCGTCGGGTGCGAAGACGTCTGGAACGGAGAGGTCTGCCATGCCGCGCAGCGTAAAGCGACTCGCGACAGTTCAGTGGGCGCCCTACACGTCCTGCGCAAAATGCGCGTGAATATGCGCCGGTATACAGCGATTTGGAAACCTCAGCGCAGGAGTGCTCGAAATTCGACGCGCCGATTTCGTCCCCGACGCCGGCAAAGCGCAATCCGCAGGATGGCCATCAATCTGCCCCAGGTGGGTAAGCTGAATCGATGCCCACCTCCCGCGAGTACGAGACCGTGCTGACGCCTGAGGCAAAGGGTGGGTTCAGCGTGGTCGTCCCCGCCCTCCCCGGCTGCACGAGCCAGGGCGAGACCCACGAAGAGGCCCTATTGATGATCCGCGAGGCGATCGAAGTCTACATCGAATCGCTCGTCGCACACGGCGACCGAGTCACCGTCGCCGCGTGACCCGCAGCTCTCGGCCCTCACGCCGCGCCAAGCGGTCCGCGCGCTCATCGCGATCTGACCTATGACTGAGACCGATCCGACTTCACTCTCGGAGGCATTGGGGAAGTTTGAGCTTGCCGAGGCCAATCTCGTCAGACTTGAGAAAGCGTGGGAGGCGATCCTGTCACTGATGCCCGGCGGGATTTCGTTCGAAGGCAGATCAGCTGAGTTTGTTGCCCTCGAGCGGGACATTGATCAGCTTGTCGAGAACCTGCCAGCAATTGACGGCTGGACCCTCAGCATTGAAGTTCCTGATCCGGACGAGTTGGCGCAGAATCGAATGGATGCCCAGGATATCGGTGAGCCGGAGGCGATAGTCAGCGTTGAGCGAGTACTCTGGGAGCCAGGAGGGGCGCTTGCCGAGTACCGCCACTGTCTGGTTACCGCCAAGCGAAAGCTGGTTCGGAGGCGGGCACGCGAGTTGATGGAGAAGATAGATGGACACCTGGCGGAGATGGCCAAAGAGGTGCCACGGGACAACAACTCGCTAGCTGAGAATTCAGACTGGCAAGAACTAACAGCGGCGATTTCAGAGCTGGAGCGGTTGCTGGGCAGCACGATTCAGCACGATGCCGGAACCCAATGGGGTGACTTCCGGAGGCATTTGAGTTTCGGTCAGGGCTGCGACGTCCATGACATTGCGGAAACGGACTGGCCATCGGTTCGAAAGGACTTTGAGGCTGCGCTTTATGGCGACAGAGAGCCGGTCGAAGTCGGCGTTGACGATCTTGGGGACATGGTGAGGGAGCATCCCACCGGCACGGTCTCCTCTGCGCTGGACTGGAAGGCCCTAGACGACCGGGATTTCGAGAGACTCATATGCGAGCTAATCAGCAGCACCGATGGATACGAGAACACGAAGTTGCTGATGAAGACCAATGCCCCTGATCGCTCGCGTGATGTATCGACCGAGCGCGTTACGAATGATCTAAGCGGCGTGACGCGCCAACGGGTCATTATTCAATGCAAGCACTGGGGCGAGAAATCAGTCTCACCAAAAGATGTGACTGAGGCAAAGACGGCTATGAAGCTGTGGGAGCCACCACCGGTTGACGTATTGATCGTTGCCACTACGGGACGCTTTACGGTCGACGCTGTCACGCTGATCGAGAAGAACAACACTGACGGGGAGCGTCCTCGCATAGATATGTGGCCGGAGAACCACCTGGAGAGACTTCTTGCGAAGCGGCCCGACATCGTTACGAGCTTCAACCTCCGCTCGTAGCTCGCGGCGCTCAATCAATAGATGGCGGCCTCCAAGCGACTCTTCTGCCTCCTGCGTGATGTGAAGCAGTTGGCGCAGGAGTACTACGAACTGACTGGACGACCGCTTGGGGTAACGGCTGAGGTCGCAGAGTATGAGGCCACCCGGCTGCTTCGGCTAGATCTATCCCCGGTACGTCAGCCCGGATACGACGCTACCCGCAGGACCTCGGATGGGAATCAGCTTCTCCAAATCAAGGGGCGCCGCATCAGTTCCGCGAACCCCACAGGTAGCCAGCGAGTCGGGAGCATTGATCTCAAAAAGCCATGGGACGCGGTGCTCCTCGTGCTCTTGGATGAGGAGTACAACCCCACCGAGATCTACGAAGCCGATCGTCCGGCGGTTACGAAGGCGCTGACCGCACCCGGATCGAAAGCCCGCAACGATCGCGGGCAGCTCAGCATCAGCAAGTTTAAGTCAATAGGTCGCCAAATTTGGCCGAACTGAGAGATCACTCGACTAGAGCTTTCAGGATCCATCGCTGGTTGGGATTGGCAGCTCGCGAACGCGAAGGCGATCTCTCGTGAGACTTGCAATCGCGCCCCTCGCCAGCTCTGCGGAAATAGATGGCAGATTTATAGCGATCAGCTCTGCCTGCTCGGCGGGACGAAGGTGATCAGCTGAGCGCAATAGCAGGACGGATGGCGACGCCAGTGAGCCCAAGGCCAGCAATGCCCCAAAGTCGGAGTCCGCCGTGAGCAGAACGCGCTCCTCTTTCGCTGCGGCCTGCAGGATCACGGGGTCGCTTGCGGTCAGCAGCCCAATATCCGCGACGTGGATCGCGTCGTGTCCCGCCTCTTTGAGACGGCGTCCGACCTCGGGGTGAGAGGTTCGCGTCGAGGAGCAGCTTCACGCTGCCGGAGCTACCACTGCCAGCTCACGCTCTTGCGCAGCGGCTGCTGCGTATTCGAGCGCGGCGAGGACGTCCTCGCGTTCCAAGTAGGGGTAGTCGGCCAGCAGCTCGTCGACGCTGGCGCCAGCGGCAAGCTGGCCCAGCACCGCGCTGACGGTGACGCGGGTGTCGCGGATGCTAGGCAGGCCGCGCATCCGATTTGGATCGACGGTGATTCGCTCCTGGGCCATAGGGCAAGGGTACCTCGCCCGCCCACCCGCTACCTCGCCTGCGGGACCAATGCAAGCGCAATCGGCCGAAATCGGCGCTAATCCTCACGCATCCCCTCCATTTCAGGCACTAGTGCCTGAAATGGAGGGGATGCGGGGATAGTTCGATCTTGTTTCGGCAGCCATCGCCGGAAACAATCCGACCACGTGCAGCAGATTCGCGAAGAAGCGGCTGATGGGATTCGAACCCACGACCTTCTGCATGGCAATTATGGCGGCGGCACGTGAATCCCATGCGGAAAATGGCCTATTTGCAGAGGCTTTCCGACGAGAAGGCCCTGGATTTGGGGGCCTCGAATAGCAAGGATATGCCTCGATATGCGGCGTTTTGGGAACTTGAGGCCAGAAGTCCCCGAAACCGGCGACCGCGGTTCAAATGGCGTTTCGGCCGAAGCCCAAGCTCAGAAATCAGCAGGCAGGAGTCCAAACATCCCCACCCTGCAGCGGTGTCACGGCTCGAAAATGGCTCGGCAAAGACCGCGATCGAGCAATCGGCGAGACTGAGGCCAAGATCGGCGTTAGCGTCGTCGAGATGGGCGACTGTCGGGTAGATGCCCGCCTCCAGGAAGGCTACGTCGTGGCGTCCAGACAGCGAGATCGGCGAGGAAGGCCCAACCGGCGACATGGCCAAAGCGAACTCCGAGGATCCGACCTGCCGCGACTAGGGCTGGCGCCACCAGCGGCCCGCCTTGGCTCGGCTCGCCGAGCTAGACAACCCACTCGGATCTTACGGCTAGCTCGTGCTCATCCCGCCGCCCTGCAGCGCTGGGCGGGCGGTAGCGCGCATACGCGCGAGCATACGGTCTGACACCGGGCTCGCCTCCGGATGGACGCCTGTGTTCGCCTCGGCGGCCGCCCGCCAAGCGTCCGCGCGGCGCGTATAAACATCGGGGTCGTCGAGCTCGCGGCATTCAATCCGGTCGGCGTTGACATCCACGATGATCGTGTCGCCGTCCTCGATCAGCGCGATCGGACCACCGAGGAACGCCTCGGGCGAGACATGCCCGATAACGAGTCCGACAGATCCGCCCGAGAAGCGCGCATCCGTCATGAGCGCGATGGTGATTCCCCGTCGGCGGCAGAGCGCCGTAATCCGCGACGTAGGGTCGAGCAGCTCCGGCATGCCGGGTGCGCCGCGTGGACCCTCATATCGAATTACCACCATATCCTTGTCGGCGAAGGAGTTGGGATCCTCCTCGAGCGCCCGGCGCAGTGCCCGCTCGCCATTGAACACACGCGCGCGTCCGTTGAAGACACCGCCCGCGAGACCGCCCTCGACGCCAGCGAGCTTCAGAATCGCGCCGCCTTCGGGTGCAAGATTGCCGCTCAGAAGCCGCAACCCGCCCGCGGCCTTGAACGGCTTCGAAATCGGGTGGATCACGTCCCCGTCCGGCGGCGGCGGGTCGAGTCGGCCCACCTGCGCGGCGAGCGTCTCGCCCGTGCAGGTGACCGCGTCGCCATCGAGGAGGCCCGCGTCGAGGAGTTCCTTGACGATAACCGGAATGCCGCCCCGAGCGTCAATATCCACCATTGAGTAGAGCCCGAATGGGCGCATGTTCACGATCACGGGGAGCCGCCGCGACAACTCGTTGAACTCGCGCTGGCTAATCACCTCTTCCCAGAGGTCGATGCCCGCTGCACGCGCGATCTCGACGCTGTGCAGCGCGACGTTCGTGGATCCGCCCATTGCAACCGTGACCGAGAGTGCGTTACGCAGCGACGCTGGCGTAACGATGTCGCGCGGACGAATCCCGCACTCGGTCATCGCGACGATGCAGTCGATCAGTTGGTCGGGGAACTTTGACAAGCGGATCGGGTCGTCAGACGGTGGGGCAACCATGTGCAGTGGCTCCATGCCGAGAACGGCGATGAAGGTCTGCATGGTGTTGTAGGTGAACATCCCGCCGCAACTACCCTTTCCCGGACAGGCGTGGAGCGCAACCCGGGTGCGGGTGGCGCTGTCGGCGTCTGCGGCCTGGAAGCCGCTGACGAGGTCGAGGCGCTCACCGGTCTCGGGATCGATGCCGGGTCTGATGGAGCCGTCAGAGACAAGAACCGCTGGCGCGTTGTGTTCGAGGACCGCAGAGATCGTGCCAACCGGCGGCTTGTCGCACGCCACGACGCCGATGAAACCGGCGACGTCGTTCGCGTTCAAGTGAACATCAATAGTGTCGTGGACGAGCTCACGGCCGATCAGCGAGTAGCGCATCCGGTTGGTGCCATTCAACTGGCCGTCCGAGACCCCGATCGTGTACGCCGGCGCGACCAGCCGGACCGCGAGATCATCTCGGCGGACGCGGACCGAAAGTGCCTCCTGGATTGCCGCGACCTTCTCCGTCACGCCCAGGTAACACTGGCTCTCGCCGAGGTTGCCGACAACCCCCCACACCTGGTGATGGATCTTCATCGGATCCTCGCCGAGAAAGCGGGCAGTGCCGACCCGCTGAACGTCGCGGCCCGGGTTGTCGGATGCGAAATCACCTGAGGTCACAATGGCAACGCTTCCTATCCGCCTATCCAGGCGGCAAGCCGACTCGCCGAAAGTCGGTCGATTGATTTCGTGTGAACACTATGGATAAACATAGTATTATGCTATAGGCTTAGCGCTCGGAGGAACTTGGATTGTTGAATATTGTCATACCTTCAGCGTCCGACCGAGGTCGCTAATGCCGGCTATAACCGTGCCGGACCTGACCGATCCGCTGCTCTACGCAACAGAGGACCCTCATCCAATATTCGATTCCCTGCGAGCGCATCAGCCGATCCATCTCGCAGAGGGCCCCCGCTTCCCATATTGGGTAGTAACGAAGCATGCGGACATAGCGCGCGCCTTCAAGGACACTCAGACCTTCAGCACCGAGTACGGCGTCACGCTCGACACCTACCGAGGGCACGTGCTGGATCCGGCCGCAGGGAAGATGCTGGAGTTCTCCAATCCCGAGCACCACCACGTCCTGCGCCAGGCGTTCAACCCCTCGTTTACGCGCACTGCCGTCAAAGCCGTGGAACCGATGATCCGCGACTTTGCTATCGAGCACATCGAGGCAGCCGCGGCGGCGGAGACCTTCGACTTCGCGCAAGAGGTCGCAGGCCCCGTCACCTCCGCAGTTGTCTTCGGCCTACTCGGGTTTCCTCAGGCTGACTGGCGAATGCTCTTCGATCTCAGTCGTCGTTCCCAGGAGCGGACCCATCCGACGAATCCGGGCCGGCCGCCGTTTCCCACCAGTGCCGCAGCCGCAAACTACGAGCTGGTTACCTACCTGAAACGGCTGATCGCACCGGGAAACGACCTGCTCGGCGACGGATACCTGCGAATGCTCATGGAGGTCCGCCCATACGGCCACCCGCTGACGGAGGACGAGGTCGTCCTCAATGGCCTCAACATCATGCAGGGTGGCAACTCAACGACCCGGCACGCCGCATCAGGAGCGGTCCTTGCCCTGATGGACAATCCAGACCAGCGCGAGCGGGTCACCAACCGGCGCCATCTAGCGTTGTTTGTGGAGGAGATCGTGAGGTGGACGACGCCAGCGATCCACGAGGTGCGCCGGGCGATGCGGGACGTCGAGATCAGGGGACAGCAGATTCGAGAGGGCGACGCGGTGACGCTCTGGCTGGTTTCCGCCAACCGCGACGAGGAGATCATCCCCGATCCGTATGCGTTCGACGCACTGCGGAGGCCCAACCCCCATCTCGGCTTTCTCTACGGACCTCACCGCTGTCTCGGGATAAATGTCGCTCGTTTTGAGCTCCGGATCCTGATGGAGGAGATACTAAAGCGGCTGCCGCCACTCGAGCTTGCGGGAGAAATCGAGCGCGTACCTTCAAACCTGATCGCGGGCATGGAACAGCTGCCCGTGCGCGTCGCGAACACCTAACGCGAGGAATGGATCCGTCGGCTTGGAGCGGCGAAACACGAGACGAGGTCGTCGAGGTCGTCGACCTGCTCGAGTTCGCAAGCGCCCGATACGGTGAGCAGCCCTTCCTGCAGACGCCAGGCGGAGAGTCCGTCACCTTCACCGATGTCGCTCGATTCGCCAGAGGGCTGTCTGCGTACCTGGACTCGAGGGGCGTCGAGACCGGCGCCCGTGTTGCCGTCGTGTACCCCAATTCGGCACTGCTCGCGCTCCTCTTCCTCGGGATCATCGCAACTCGCCGCGTGCTCATTCCGCTGAATCCGGCTTCTTCAAGCGCCGAGCTGATCCACATCTTCAGCGACACCGAACCTGCGCTGATTCTGTCCGAGCGATCCCGCGCGGAGGTAGTTCGCGGAGCCTGCCGAGGCGCAAGCGTGATCGAGGTATCCGACGAGTGGGATTTCGTGCAGACGATCCTCGATCAAGAAGCGGGGGCGCTCGCCCCGGGGAGCGACCCTGAGCGGGACTCCGAGATCGTGTACACGTCCGGATCCTCCGGGATGCCAAAGGGCGTGGTCCTTTCCCACCGGAGCCTCCTCGCGGATTCGTTTGCACTCGGCCAGCTATTCGATTTCTCGCCCGGTACGTCGTTCCTGACCCTGTCGCCGCTGTTCCACAACAGCGGTCAGGTGTTCACGACGCTGACCCCGCTCTGGTGCGGCGGGCGAACCGCGATCGCCCATGCGGAGATGGCGACGCTCCGGTTCTGGCAGTTGGTCGAGGAGTTTCAGGCCGAATGGACCCTCGTCGTCACGTCGGTTCTCGCGCTGCTGGCCCGATCGTCGCCCCCTCGCGCGTCGAGTTCGCTGCGCGGCATCCTGGCCGGCGGCTCCGCGCTCGGTGCTTCGCTGATGTCCAATTTCGAATCCCGTTTCGGAGCACGCGTGTATCAGTGCTATGGCTTGACCGAGACGACGTCGGTGTCGACGTGCGAGCAACCCGACGAGTCATCTCGGGCGCTCGGCAGCGCCGGGACGGCGCTGCCGATTTGCTCGATCCGAATCAATCACCCCGACGCCTCTGGCATCGGTGAGGTCCTCATCCGGGGCGAGAACCTGCTGACGCGATATCTGCACCTACCCGAACTCACGTCGGAACGACTACAGGATGGTTGGCTGCACACGGGCGACGTCGGTCACATCGACGACGACGGCCACCTGTTCATCGTCGACCGCGTCGACAACATGCTGATCGTGGGGGGCGAGAACGTGTATCCCTCCGAGGTAGACCGCCTCGCTGCGCAGCTCGACGGTGTGAAGGACGCGGTGACGGTAGGGATTCCACACGATGTGATGGGCATCGACCTCGTGTTCGTCTACGAACCCGAGGTCGGACAGGCACCTGAACCTCGAAACTGGACGGAGATCTTCGCGCGAGAGCTGAGCACGTTCAAGATCCCTCGGCATCGTGTCTCGGTCCAAGATCTCGGATTCGACAGCGTGCCGCGGGCAGCGAACGGAAAGGTTCTTCGCAAGCCGATCGAGCAACGCGCCCGCGATCTGCTGCCCACCCGCCGGGGTGGCCAAGAGTGAAAAGTGCTGAACGGCACGCAGGAGCGCGCGTGTGAAGATCGGGGTCGGCCTGCCAAACACCACTCCAGCCGGTGCGCCGCTGACGACCGAGTGGTCACGCCGCGCGGAGACAGGCCCCTTCTCGACCGTGGCCGTGCTAGACAGGCTCGTCTACGACAGCGTCGATCCGCTGATCGCCCTCACCGCTGCGGCGGCGGTGACCGAGCGGGTGGGGCTCGCGACGATGGTGGCGATCGGTCCCCTGCGAAACAGCGCCCTGCTGGCCAAGCAGGCCGCCTCGATCGACGCTATCGCCGCCGGTCGATTGACGCTCGGACTGGCCGTCGGCGCCCGTCTGGACGATTACGAGATCGCCGGTGTCGAGCACGGGGATCGCGGTCGACGGCTGGCAGAGCAGCTGGCCTTTTTGCGCACCGGCTGGGGCAACGCCGGGATCGGCCCTGCCCCAGCTCGACCAGGGGGCCCACGACTCCTCGTGGGGGGCGCAAGCGGCCGGGCGTTTGCGCGCATGGCCCGCTACGCCGACGGCTATGCCCACGGTGGCGGACCCCCTCGCGCGTTCGCCGGCGCCGCCGCGCGGGCACGCGCGGCGTGGAGCGCCTGCGGCCGACCCGGGGAGCCAGAATTGTGGGGCCAGGCGTACTTCGCGCTCGGGGATGAGGATGTAGGCGCTGCATATCTGCGCCACTACTACGCCTTCGCCGGCCCGTTCGCGGAAAAGGTTGCCAGCGCCAACCTGACCAGCGAGCGCGCGATCAGGAATCTCATCGGCGCCTACGAAGATGAGGGCTGCGACCAGCTGATCCTGCTCCCGACGGTGTCCGATCCCGAGCAGCTCGACCGCCTCGCGGCGATAGTGGCGTAGATGAGACTCACCGTTATCGGCGCCGGCCCAGCCGGCCTCTACTTCGCGATCCTGATGAAGAGGGCGGATCAACGACATGAAGTCACTGTCTTCGAGCGCAACGCTCCTGATGCGACCTTTGGGTGGGGCGTTGTCTTCTCCGAGGAAACGCTCGAAAGCCTGCGCGAGGCCGACTTGCGCTCCTACATGGATATCACCGAGGCGCTCGCGCATTGGAACACGATCGATGTTCACTACCGCAGCGAGCTGATCCGATCGCGCGGGCATAGCTTCTCGGGGATCTCGCGCAAGCTGCTGCTGCGCATACTCCAAGATCGCGCGGTCGAGTTGGGTGTCAAGTCGCGCTTCGCGACCGAGGTGACTGATGCCGACACATTCGCGGATGCCGACTTGGTCGTCGCCGCGGACGGCTGCAACAGCATGGTTAGAGCGAGATACTCCCGCGAACTGGGCTCACGCGTGACGGAGTGCGGTTCGAAGTTCGCATGGTTCGGTACCGATCTCGCCCTGGACACGTTCACCTTTGTGTTTCGCGACACCGAGTACGGAATGTTCCGGGTGCATGCGTTTCCCTCCGATGGTCGAACGAGCACCTTCATCGTCGAATGCGACACGACCACGTGGCGCAATGCCGGCCTCGACTGCATGACCGAACGCGAGAGCATGGCCCTCTGCGAACAGCTTTTCGCGGATGTGCTGGCCGGGCATCGGCTGCTGGCGAACCGCTCGCGTTGGAGGAGCTTTGCGCGAGTCAGCAACGACAGCTGGCACCGAGGGAACGTGGTCCTGCTCGGGGATGCGGCGCACACCGCGCATTTCTCAATTGGTTCTGGAACGAAGCTCGCGATGGAGGACGCCATTGCGCTCGTCGGAGCGCTCGATCGGCAGCATGACCTCGAGCGTGCTCTCGTCGACTTCGAGATGGAACGACAGCCCGTCGTCGAGCGCTTCCAGGCCGCGGCAGACGAAAGCGCGAGCTACTTCGAGCGGGTGGCCTCATACGCCGGCTTCACACCGCTCCAATTCGCGTTCAATCTGCTGACCCGCAGTGGGCGTATCAGTTATACGAAGCTCGCCGTCCGGGATCCCCAATTCGCCCGGTCGCTCGACTCGTGGTTTTCCACGACCGCGCGCGGGGGTTCCGCCGACGAGAGACTGCATATAGCACCGCCGCCGATGTTCGCGCCTCTCAACTGCGGTCCTCTCTCCTTTGGCAACCGCATCGTTCTGTGCCCCATCCATGACGAAGAGGGCCTCGACGGAGCGCCCACCGATCACGACGCGAGGCGCCTGATCGATGCAGCCCGATCCGGGGCCTCGTTGGTTTTGGCAGCCCCGGTTGCCGTGTCGGCAGCGGGCCGGATCACGTCGCGCTCGCTGACGATAGGCGGCGATCGGCAGGCCCGGGCCTGGGCGCAGATCGTCGAGAGCGTGCACGACGCTCGAGCCTTCATCGGGATACGGCTCTCTCACGCCGGCTGTCGCGGCGCGACGAGTCCACGGAGCCGCGGCGTGGATCTCCCGTTGGCAGCGGGGGGATGGCCACTGCTTTCAGCCTCGCCCATTCCCTACACCTCGATCAGCCGGGTTCCAAAGGAAATGAACGCGAGCGACCGTGAGGGCGTCGTCCGCGATTTCGCACTTGCCGCCGAGCGCGCGGCAAGTGCCGGCTTTGACGTAGTCGAACTCGACTTTGCGCACGGCTACCTCATCGGGAGCTTCCTGTCCCCATTGACCAACGCGCGCGGCGATGAATACGGAGGCCCGCTCGAGAACAGGCTTCGCTTCCCGCTCGAGGTACTCGACGCGGTGCGAGCCGTCCTGCCGCGCGACCGATTGATCGCCGTGAGAATGCAGGCGACCGACTGGGCGCGCAACGGTCTATCGACCGATGATGCCGTCGCGATCGCCAGGGCCCTCGCCGAGCACGGCTGCGAAGTCCACCATGTCGCCGCAGGACAAACCGTCGCCGACGACAAGCCGGACTTTGGGCGCACTTATCTCACGGCGGTGAGTGATCTGATTCGCTCGCGTGCGGGCGTTACGACGCTGGTCGGTGGATTTATCACGACCTACGACGAGGTGAACACCATCGTCGGCTCGGGGCGTGCCGATCTCTGTCTCATGAACATGGGGCCAAGGCCGTCAGGCTCGGTGCCGGTCCAAGCGTCGATGGACCGGCATCGCGTCGCGAGCGTCTCGTTTCCGTCGACCGCGGGAGTGGGATGAGCAACCCGCCTGGAGCACAGTTCACGCTTCCACCGCGGGTCGTCGTCGTCACCGGTGGGACGAGGGGCATCGGGCGCGCGATCGTCAGGCGATTCGTCCACGCCGGCGACACGGTTGTCACCCTCGCGCGCGACGCGGCTACCCTCGCCGAGGGCGACGTCAGGAGTGAGCGCTGCGACATCACCGATGAGGCCGCCGTGCGCGCGACCTTCGAGCGTGTCGGAGCAGTCGACGTGCTGGTCAACAACGCCGGTGCCTCCGAGAGCGCATCGCTCGCGCGCACGTCGCTGGAGTCGTGGGAGCGCCAGTACGCCGTCAACGCGACCGGAACCTTCCTCTGCACCCGCGCCGTACTGCCGACGATGATCGAACGGGGCTACGGAAGGATCGTGATGGTGGCGTCGACGGCCGCGCGAATCGGCTACCGCTATGTTGGCGGATACGTCGCCTCGAAGCATGCGGCGGTCGGCCTGATGCGCTCCGTGGCCGCCGAAGTCGCGGCCACCGGGGTCACCGCCAACGCCGTATGCCCAGCATTCGTGCGCACGGAGATGGCGGCACGGTCGATTGAGCGCATCGTCCAGGCGACGGGACGAAGCGAGCGCGATAGCGAACGTGCACTCGCTGAGAGCTCTCCGCTGCGCCGACTGCTCGAGCCCGAGGAGGTCGCGGCAGCCGTAGCGTTTCTGGCCTCGCACGACGCGAGGTCGATCAACGGACAGACGATCGTGCTTGACGGAGGCGGAATCCAGGCATGACAGCGCACCGCACGCGACAGCGAATGACGCATCGGATCGTCACCTCAGCGAAACTGCCCGAGCCTGTCGGCTACGCCCATGCGGTGGTAGCCCGGCCCGGCCGGACCGTCTGGCTCGGAGGACAGACCGCGCAGTCGCGCGACGGCTCGATATGCGCCACGACGCTGGTCGAGCAGTTCGACGTGGCCGCAGCGAACGTCGTGGAGGCTTTGCGCGCGGCGACATCCGAGCCAAGCCAGCTCGTCTCGATGCAGATCGCCGTCACCGACGCCGCGGCATATCGGCGTGCGCTCCCGGACCTCGGCATCGTGTGGAGACGCCATTTCGGCAACCACTATCCGGCGATCACGCTGCTCGAGGTCAGCGCGTTGTTCGATCCCCTGGCGCAGGTCGAGCTGACGGCAGTCGCGGTGCTCCCGGACTGAGGGAGCCCAGCATGGCGCCACCTAGCTCGTTTGGCGCCCATAGCCTGCGGCGGCGTAGCGCGCCACGAGCGTGAGATAGGCGTCGGCCGCGCGGTCGATCAAAGACAGGTACTCGTCTGAGACCACGCGCGTCACGCGGCCCGGGTTCCCCATCACGACGCTGCCGTCGGGCACGTCCATGCCGGCAGTGACGAGTGACCCCGCCGCCACCAGAGAGCGCGACCCGATCTTCGCACCGTCGAGCACGACGGCTCCATTTCCCACCAACACCCGGCTTCCGATGTCGCAGCCATGCAAGACCACACCGTGGCCGATCGTCGTACGTGCGCCGATGGTCACCGGAAAGCCGCCCACGCTGGGAGGATCGGCATGAATGACGACGCAGTCCTGGACGTTCGTCTCTTCACCAATCGAGAGCAGGTTCTGATCGCCCCGCAAGACAGCGTTGAACCAGACGCTGGCCAGCGGGCCGAGCTCGACGCGGCCGATCAGGTCGGCGGATGGCGCCACGAACGCCGTTTGGTCGACCATCGGCCCGTGCCCATCCAGAGGAATCAGCATCGCCGCGGCTCCCTAGCTCCTGGCCGCCATCCAGCCCCCGATCACCGCGTCCGCGCACTCGCTGCGGTCTCCATACAGCGCTCGCAGAAAGACGATGCGCCGCATCGCCTTCGCGGTCCCCGAATGCCAGGTGACTCCAAGTCCACCCAGTACTTGCGTCGCCCGGTCCGCCACCCCCGGCAGCACGCGTCCCGCGAGCAGCTTGGCCATCGCGGCCTCGCCATCGCTGGGCGCCTCCGACCCACTAGCGTTCGCGGCGGCCGCGTACACCAGCGACCGCGACAGCTCGACCGAGCAGTGCGCATCCGCGCAGGCGTGCCGCACTGCTTGGAAGTCCGCTAACCGGCGGCCGAACTGCTCCCGCTCCCGTACATGCGCGACCGCACAGCGAACCGCAGCATCGGCCGCACCCGTCATCTCCGCAGCGGCGAGCAGCCGAGCCACCGCGACAATCTGCGCCACCATGCGGCGAGCCGACTCACCGACGACCAACGGCACACCACGGCCTCGCACAACAACGCGACTACAGTGAACGTCGGGGTCGACGCACTCGCGATCCGTCAACTCGACATCGGCAGAGCCAAAGTCCACGAACAGCATCGCGGCTTCCCCGCCAGGTGATTGCGTGCCGAGGAGCAGCGCTCGTGCGGCCGTTTGCAAAGGGACCGGGTCGAGCTCTGCCCGCACGTCCCAGCTGTCGGATCCGGACAGCCGAGCGTAGACCTTACGTTCGAGGCCGTCGCCAGGAACGGAGACGATCACACCAGGGCCGAGATCCGGGACCTCCGTCGCGCAAGATGCGAGCTGGCCCCGCAGCCACGCCGCTTCGAGCGCATCTCGCGCGGACGGCGGAGTCAAGTCTCGCCCGCACGCCTCGCAGGCGACGGCAGCGGCGAGGAGCGGCAGGTCGTACCGGCTTCCGGATGCGGACCAGAGCGAGTCGACGAGGCGATCCACACCGACCGAGCGATCGAACAACTCGCGAAGTCGTGCGTATTCGATCGGCAGCGCACTGCGCGTGGGCCGCGCCTCGGCCTGCGGCATCACCTGTCCGCCATCCGCAAGCCGCGCGTGGCGATCGCGTCGCGCTGGA